>Ga0210405_10004137_pt1 | contig 13751 bp, 15 predicted proteins | sample IncBWH11MmetaG_FD_155492 | JGI IMG/M metagenome (GOLD analysis project Ga0210405, IMG submission 155492) | Forest soil microbial communities from Barre Woods Harvard Forest LTER site, Petersham, Massachusetts, United States - Inc-BW-H-11-M | ecosystem: Environmental > Terrestrial > Soil >... | reverse complement strand
TACGCCGACCTGTTCGGCGTCACTCCAGCCGAACGCGAGAATCTTCTTCCGGACCTGCTGCGCATGACGCGCATGGAGCCGTTTCGCGCGCGCCGCGCCGGGCTGCTCTCGGGCGGGATGAAACAGAAGCTGGCCCTCATGTGTACGCTCCTGCACCGGCCGGAAATTCTGTTTCTCGACGAGCCCACCAACGGCGTCGATCCTGTGTCGCGCCGCGATTTCTGGGCCATCCTCTACCAACTGGCAAAAGACGGCATCACCGTTTTCATCACCACGGCCTACCTGGACGAAGCCGAGCGCTGCAATCGCCTGGGGCTGATGGATCGCGGCCGGCTGATCCGCTGCGACACTCCGGCAGCGCTCAAGACACAGATGGAGGAGGCCTGCTACGAAGTGCAGTCCCCAAAACAGCGCGCCGCAAAGCAAGCTCTGCAATCGGCGGAGGGTGTGGTCAGCGTGGAGCCATCGGGCGCGACGCTGCACCTGTTTCTCTCGCCCGCTAAAACTTCCGTCGAAGCGCTCCAAAGCAGCTTGAATAACCAGAATCTGGGACCGGCGGTATTCCGTCCGATTGTTCCTTCTCTCGAGGATGTATTCATTGCGATGATCCACAAGTCGGAGGGGCGATGACGGAATGGGCAGTCGAAATTGACGACCTGCTGAAAAAATTCGGCGACTTCGTGGCCGTCGACCACGTGTCGCTCAAGGTGGGCAAGGGTGAGATTTTCGGATTCCTCGGTCCTAACGGCGCGGGCAAATCGACTACTATCCGCGTGCTCTGCGGACTCCTCACGCCGACGAGCGGACGCGCGTCAGTCGGTGGAGTCGATGTTGCGCGCGACCCGGAGACCATTCGCCGCAACATCGGCTACATGTCGCAGAAGTTTTCGTTGTACGACGATCTCACGGTGGAAGAGAACATCCACTTCTTCAGCGGGATTTACGGAGTGCCGAAAAATCTGCGAGCCGAGCGCAGAGATTACGTCCTGAAGATGGCTGGCATCGAGGAACAGCGCAACACCATGACGCGCCTGCTTCCGGGGGGATGGAAGCAGCGGCTGGCGCTGGGCTGCGCGATTCTGCACGATCCACCGATTCTGTTTCTCGACGAGCCGACATCGGGCGTCGACCCGATCGCGCGGCGCGGATTCTGGGACCTGATCTACCAGCTCTCAGAAGCCGGCCGGACCGTTTTTGTCAGCACGCACTATATGGAAGAGGCGGAGTACTGTCACCGGGTGGCGCTGATGTACCGCGGCCGCGTGATCGCGCTGGGGTCCCCGCGGGAGCTGAAAGAGAAGTTAAGCGTATCGAGCATGGAAGACGTTTTCATTGCCATGATCGAGGCGGCCGACAAGGAGGCCGCATGAACCTGCGCCGCACCGGAGCTGTTACCCGGAAGGAGATGCGCCATATTCTGCGCGATCCGCGCAGCTTGACCATGGCCTTGGCAGTGCCGGTCCTCATGCTCCTGCTTTTCGGCCTGGCCCTGAGCCTGGATGTGGATCACATCCCCACCTTAATCTATGACGCCGATAGAACTGCCACCAGCCGCGCGCTGATCGAGCAGTTTCGCGGGTCCTCCTATTTTCAGATTCTCGGATACCCGGACAACTATAAAGCGATCGAGAACGCTATCGACCGCAATCAGATCCTGCTCGGCGTGGTGATTCCTCCGGATTATTCGCGGCGCATTGAATCCGGAAAAGAGGCGGATGTGCAATTACTCATCGACGGAAGCGATTCCAATACTGCGTCGATCGCGCTCGGTTATGCGCAGGGGGTGGTGCAATTGTATTCGCTCGACCTGCGCTCGCAGGGGCAGAACCGCAAGGGCGGCCTGGCGGCGCGCAAAAGCCCGCCGGTCGATTCCTTGCTACGCGTGTGGTACAACAGCCGGCTCGAATCGAAGAACTACGTGGTGCCGGGATTGATCGCGGTGATCCTGATGATAATCGGGTCGGTGTTGACCTCGCTGACAATCGCGCGCGAGTGGGAGATGGGCACGATGGAACAACTGCTCTCCACTCCTCTGCGGCCGACCGAACTGGTGCTGGGGAAAATGGCGGCCTATTTCGTGGTCGGGATCGTGGATCTATCCATCTCGATCGGGTGCGGAGTCCTGGTCTTTCAAGTGCCCTTGCGCGGAAGTTTCCTGCTGTTGGTGTTCACAAGCTGCCTGTTTCTGTTCGGAACGCTGTTTTGGGGAATCTATCTTTCAGCGGGATCGAAAACGCAGCTCGAAGCCTACCAGATGGCGATGCTGTCGTCGTTCTTGCCGGCCTTCATGCTTTCGGGATTTGTGTACGCCATCGAGAGCATGCCGCCCGTAATTCAAGCGGTGAGTTATCTGGTGCCTGCCCGGTACTTCGTCGTCATCTTGAAGGGAATCTTTCTGAAAGGCGTGGGACTCGACGTACTGTGGCTCGAAACTCTGTTTCTGGCCGGGTATGCGGCTGTCATCTTCGTCCTGGCTACGCGCAGGCTGAAGCAGAAGATTACGTAAATTCTATGTGGGAACGAATAAGTGAAATCATCAGAAAGGAGCTGATCCAGTCGCTGCGAGAGCCGCGCATGCGCTTCATGCTATTCCTGCCGCCGCTGATTCAGCTCCTGATTTTCGGCTTCGCGGTGAACCTGGATCTGGAGCATTCCAAGATTGCCTGGATGGATTTGGACAACACGCCGGCGAGCCGGAACCTCGGCGCCGCGTTCGCGTCATCGCGATACTTTGAGGTTGTTGCGCTGCCGGACCACGAAGAACAGGTGCAAAATCTGATGGATCACAGCCGCGTGCAGGCGGTTATCCGTGTGCTGCCCGGTTTCGCCAGGGACATCGAGCGCGGCAAGACGGCCGGAGTGCAAGTGCTGATCGACGGGACCAACTCGAACACGGCGTCGCTGGTATCCAACTACGCGAATCTGGTAGTCGTCGGATATGCGGCGCAAGTGCAAGCGGAACAACAAAGCCAGCAGCTCTTGACGCGATCGCCCACGGCGCCGGTGGGCGGCAGTGTCGCGCAAGTGAACGCGCGCAGCCGCGTGTGGTTCAATCCGGATTTGCGCAGTCGAAACTATTTTATTCCCGGCGTGGTGGCCAACATCATCATGACAGTGACTCTGATGCTAACGGCGCTCGGCATCGTGCGCGAGAAGGAGATTGGCACCATGGAGCAGTTGATGGTTACTCCCATTCGCCCGATCGAGCTGATTATCGGCAAGATGATTCCATTCGCGCTGATGGGGCTGGTGGACTTGGTGCTGGTGACAGTAGCGGCTATTGTCGTGTTTCACATTCCATTCCGTGGGAGCGCGCTGCTGCTGCTGGCTTGCTCGATGTTGTTCCTGATGACGTCGCTAGGCGCGGGGCTGTTCATCTCCACCGTCTCCCACACGCAGCAGCAGGCGATGATGTCGTCGTTCTTCTTTACCATGCCCGCGTTCATGCTGAGCGGATTCACATTCCCGATCCGAAACATGCCGCCCGCGATAAAGGCTATTGCTTATGTGAACCCGGTGTACTATTTCATGGAAATCGTACGCGGGATTTTCCTCAAGGGAGCAGGGCTGCAAGCGGTCTGGCCGCAGATGATCTTTCTGGCGGTCTTCGGCGTGGCGATTCTGACGCTCAGTGCTTGGCGGTTTCAGAAGCGGCTGGATTAATATGGGGCAGCTTCTTCGCCCGCTCGAAATCTTCGATCAGCTTCTTGGTGATCCGGTCGGCGACATCGGTGCTCGCGCGGCGGAACTTGCCGCCCTGGCTCTCCTGAGTGGTGGACCAGATCACGTCGCCATCCTTATTTACCAACCGGACCGCGGCTACCGCCTCATGCTTGCGCTCTTCGATGTGGCTGCTTTCGGTTTCTCCAATGCCGAGTCCCCCGTTGACGGCGTCGCTATTGCCTATACCGTTATAACCTCGCGCACTGCGGCTGGTGCCCAGGTTGGTGCGGGCGTTGATGCCTTCGCTCGAGCTGTGTACGTCGGTGAATACCAGATCTTCAGCTGCGCCGCGCAGGAAGGCATCGGCGCGCTCCTGGTTTTCGGTAAGCACGAAGAGCTTGGATCCCTCCAGGCTGCTGACCAGCATGTCTCTCATCTGGGCCGCGGTTTCGCCGCCGGTGAGGCGGTCGACATACACGCGGCGAATACTCAGCAACTGCCGCAATCCAGCTTCTTCAACGGCTGACTCCGTGTTCTTAGCCGGGGGTGCGATCGCGGACGAAGAACTGTCCGCGGCCGCCGCAATCAATATCAATGTGAGAATCGTCATCCCTTTCCCGCCTTTCGCGCTTCTTCGTCCTGATACTCCACCCGCCGGCCGGTCTTGGCCTCCAGGCTCACCAGCATTTGCCGCACCACGCTTTTGGGCAACTCGAATACCATGGCCTGCTGATGTCCTTGCTCGTCGGTATAGCCGACGGTGAGGAAGTGCTTTCGCTTCTTGGCCAGTAGCAGGATCGGCGAAATGAGAATCGCCTCGGCGTAGCGCCGGTTCACTCGCAGGCCATATTCAAGCGTATTGATGTTGGCGTAAGGAATCCGAACAGATGCTTTTTTCCAACGAAAGAGAAAGACGTCCTCGTCCGTCGTGTTGATATTTCCTTCCGATTTGCTGGGAAGGCCGGCAACCGTGCCACCGACATACTGGGCGCGGCCGCCTGAATCACCCGCCAGGAGCAGAGGCGGGAGCACATCGCCGCTCGCCAAAACGAGCAGCGCCCACGCGAACGCTCGCATGTGCTGGGGCTCCTTGTTACTGTCGTCTACTTATAGCACAATTTGAACATGATAACCGGTAAGACTGCGCTTGTGACGGGCGCCGGCAGCGGCATCGGCCGTGCGGCGGCCCTGGCGCTGCAATCGGCGGGATACTCCGTGGCTCTTGCCGGACGCCGCGCCGCGGAACTCAGGCGCACGGCGGCGCTCGCAAATCCCTCCGGAGGCACGATGCTGGCGGTGGCAACCGATGTCAGTAACCCCGATTCGGTCCGAGCATTGTTTGCCGGCATCCGCGAAACATTCGGGCGGTTGGATGTTCTCTTCAACAACGCAGGCGCCAATGCGCCAGGCATTCCGATGGAAGACCTGACCTATGAGCAGTGGAGCGCAGTGGTGGGCGTCAACCTCACCGGCGCATTTCTGTGCGCTCAGGAAGCGATCAAGATCATGAAGGCGCAGGACCCGCGTGGCGGGCGAATCATCAACAATGGCTCGATCTCGGCTCACACGCCGCGGCCAAACTCGGCTCCATATACTGCGACGAAACATGCCATCACCGGACTCACCAAGTCCATTTCGCTAGACGGCCGCAAGTACGATATCGCCTGTGGCCAGATCGATATCGGCAACGCGGCTACGGAAATGACGGAGCGAATGAAGGCGGGTGTCCCACAGGCGGACGGCTCGACAATGGTTGAGCCTCGAATGGACGTGCGGCATGTAGCCGATGCGGTTGTGTACATGGCGAATCTGCCTTTGGATGCGAATGTGCAATTTATGACAGTGATGGCGACCAAGATGCCTTTTATCGGACGCGGTTGAAGGGCTCCTGTTACTTCTTTTTGTCCTTCTTGTGAGCCTGGATGCCCGCCTTCAGGAACTTGAGGGCCTTCTTCGGTCCCCCAGTTCCGGTTATCCGGAATTTCTTCCCGCGCTGCTTATTGTAGGAGACAAAAAACTGTTCCACCTGATCAAGTAATGTCTTGCTTACATCGCCGATTGATTTCAGATCCTCGTGATCGTAGGAATGTACCGCGACACCGAGAAGCCGGTCATTGGTTTCGGATTTCCCATCCTCGGTCTGTTCCGCGGCGATGACGCCTATAATGCGAACTTCAATGAGACAGCCCACATGGGCCGGCGCATCCATCAGGACCATGATGTCGAGAGGGTCGCCATCCTGTCCAAGCGTAGAGGGAATGAAGCCGAAGTCAAATGGAAACATCATCCCTTCGGGCAGCAATCCGCCTAGCTTGAAAAGACCCGAATCGGGATCATAGTCGAATTTGTTGCGACAGCCTTTGGGGGTTTCTATGATCGCCCGGCACACAGCTTTTTTGGGGTCAAGTCGGAGAGCAAGCGAGGTTAGATTAGCCACGGTTCAATTGGTCCCACGCCGCCGGAAGGAGCAATTTTGTTTCCAGAGACGTGGGGCACGTTCTTATCATTCCGAGGGAATGGTCTGTCCTGGTTGCCGCGAGGCAGTATCTGGCTTTTTGCCTTGCAGACGTTTCAGAACATCTTTCATAGTGAACTGGCTGGCGGATTTCAGGCTTCGGAGTTCTTTCCATTCGAGCGGCATGGCAACAGGCGCACCCGGCCGCGCGCGGACGGCATAATCGGCAATGGCTGTAGCCGTATAGTCATTGCGGAGGTAGTCGATGAATATTTTCCCCGTGCGTTTTGCCTTGCTCATCGTGGCGATATAGGCGTCGGGCGCGGCGGCCACCATTTCCTCGGCTACCCGAGCCGCAAATGATTTCACGACGGGCCATTTATCATTGCCGGCCAGGGGCGCGGTGACATGCAGTCCCTTGCCGCCGGTACACTTGAGCGTGGATTCCAGTCCCTTTCGCGCAAGCCGCTGCCGCAAATCTTGCGCTGCCAGCTTGAGCGCATCGAACGGCACGTCGGGGGCAGGGTCGAGATCGAAGATCATCCTGTCGGGATAATCGATGGCATCGATAGAGGCGCCCCAGGGATGGATCTCGATCGCGCCCATCTGGATCGCCTCCAGCAAACCTTTTTCATCCTCGATATAAAGGTACTCGTAAGTTTTCCCGTTATGCTTGAACTTGTAGGAGTGCACGTCCGGCCCCAGGCCCTTGCCGGGATTGCGCTGATAGAAACACTTGCCGTCGATGCCCGACGGGCAGCGCAGCAAGCTCACGGGATGCCGGCCAATGCAGGGCAGGAGGAAGGGCGCCACTCCGGCATAATACTCGGCCAGTTCGCCTTTGGTGATATGGCCGGTTTCGGAGATCACCCGGTCAGGATGAGTGATGGCGATGCCGCCTGCCACCAGACCGCCGGCGATCTCCTCCATCGAGCGGCGGCTCGTCACGCTAACGGACAGATCTTCCAGAAAATCGCCGTTCGCGCTATTCTTGCGAGCTTCGCCGTCATTTTCTTTGATCAACAGCCAGTTTTCACGCTTGCCCTCGCCGCGCATGCGGATCAGGTCCCAACCGCCTTTCAGGCGCGCGCCATGGAGGACGAACGACAGGTGGCCCTTCTTCAGTCCGGCGTGTGGATCACCCTTCGGTTCCCAAGTGCCTTCGTCCCACAGCATGACCGTGCCGCCGCCATACTGGCCTTTTGGAATCGTTCCCTCGAACGACCCGTAGGAAAGAGGATGATCCTCCGTCCGCACCGCCAGCCGCTTGTCGGCCGGATTGAGGCTGGGTCCTTTCGTGACAGCCCAACTGAGCAAAACGCCGTCCAACTCAAGACGGAAGTCATAATGTAGGCGCGTCGCGTCGTGCTTTTGGATGAGGTACGACAACTCCTGCTTACGCGCCGTGACCCGGCCCGGCGATGGCTCCGATGTCTTTTTGAAATCGCGCTTGCGCCTGTACTCTTCGAGCGCCATGGTCATTCGCCGCCGGGTATGCGGAATCAAGCAGAGTCCTCCGCGATTTCACGAGTGCAATTTGCGGACCATTCCAGCTTCTTAAGACAGCCCTATTCGACCAAGAGAGGCCGTCAATCGAGATCCATCGCGGCCTTCAGCCCTTCCTCGACCTCACGCAGGGGCTCAGACTGGCAACGGATAGACTTCCGTCCAGGAGTTTGGTTGAAGCCATCGTGAGACATCACGATTACGGGGCGTCGGCCGGTCTGCTCCGATCCCGATCGCAGAACAAGATCGGCCCAGTAAACATCGCCTCGCTTCATCTCGCTGCCCTGCCTCCTTTCACGAGGTGCTCGATTGCGGCCGATTCCAAATCCGTGTCGAGATCAAGATGAGTTCCCGCCATTTCCGCTGCGTACGCAGCGATCGCGTCCTGCCTGGTCTTTCGGAATTGTTGACGCAGCCACCAGTCGACTGCTTCACGCGCCAAGGTCGTCGCGGGTACCCGCATCCGTTGGGCCTCCGCCCTGAGGCGGGCATAGGTTCGCTCCGACAGCAAGTGAAAGCTCTTCATTGCTTGCCTTACTATATTATGCCCATGAAATTAATGTAAGCCAACCGTCAGGCGATCCCGAATTCCTGAATTGGCTCGGTTGCTTTTTTACGATGCTCAGATTCCGGTAAGCTATGGATATGGCGTTTACATTCGGAACTTATATCGTGGCCGCCGGCTTCGCGGTGAGCCTGTTGGCTGCGGATGAGAGAACCGCGGACACTGCGTCCTGGAGTGGCAAAGCAGCCGCAGCCTACCTCGATGGGCGTCTAGCCTGGTGGATGGGCTGGTCAAATGCTGCGCGCGATCACGAGACGTTCTGCGTCTCCTGTCATACGGTAGTGCCATACGCCCTCGCCCGGCCCGCTCTCCGAGCGGCGCTCGCGGAGCAAGCACCCTCGCCAATTGAACGCAAGCTTCTGGACAACGTCACTAAGCGCGTACAAATGTGGAAGGAAGTTGAGCCCTTCTATCCTGATGCGACGCGAGGTGTACCCAAGACCGCGGAATCGCGCGGGACAGAGTCCATTCTCAACGCGCTGATCCTTGCAAGTTATGACGCGCCTACTGGAAAGTTGAGCCCTGACGCGCGGCTGGCGCTTGACAACATGTGGGCGCTACAACTGAAAACCGGCGAAGCCCGGGGAGCATGGTCATGGCTGCAGTTTCACAATTCGCCGTGGGAGGGCGACTCGCAATATTACGGAGCCACGCTAGCCGCGATTGCCGTGGGCGCCGCGCCCGGCAGCTATCGGTCTGCGCCTGAAATCAAGGACAGCTTGAAGTTACTGAGCGAATATCTCGTGCGGGAGCGCGAATCGCAAATCCTGATTAATCGCGTGATTCTGCTGTGGGCGTCGACAAAGGTGTCCGGCCTCCTCACGGATGCGCAGCAGAAGTCCATCATCGATGAAGCGCTCAGCAAGCAGCAGGCAGACGGAGGCTTCAGCCTGTCGTCGTTCGTCGGAGATTGGAAGCGGAAGGACGATACGCCCCTGGAAACCAGAAGTGACGGCTATGCGACCGGCGTCGTCACGTTCGTGCTGCAGCAAGCGGGCGTGACGGGCAATCAGACCCAATTGAACCGGGGGTTGGCTTGGCTGACGCTGAATCAGAACAAGACGGAAGGCCGCTGGTTAGCTTATTCGCTGAACAAGCAGCGAGACCTTTCTTCCGACGTCGGCCGTTTCATGAGCGATGCGGCCACGGCTTACGCTGTGCTCGCGCTGAAGCGTGCGAACTAAAGGCCCTAGCCGCCGGCAGATTCCCGGATGTACCGAAATAACGTGAAACGGACCCGCCGCAATCTCCTCCGCCTCACCGCTGGCCTTCCTTTCCTGGGCAGCTCCTTCAATCTGAGCGGGCAAGGCATGGCCACTCGCGTTGCAAAGCCCACACCGCGCGGAAAGCCTTCTGGCATCCCGTTCCTCGCTCGATTCACAGATGTGGCGCAAGCGGCCGGCCTGCGCGACTCCACCATTTACGGCGGCGTCGACCGCAAAGACTACATCGTCGAAACCATGGGCTGTGGCTGCGCATTCTTCGACTACGATAACGATGGCTGGATGGATATTTTCGTCCTTTGCGGGACGCGCTTCGCGGAAGCTCCGGCGGGCGCGACGAACCGGCTCTACAGGAATAATCGAGACGGTACCTTCTCCGACGTAACGGCGAAAGCGGGCTTGCTGCGCACAGGTTGGTCGTCCGGAGTTTGTGTTGGCGATTACGATAACGACGGGTTTGAGGATCTCTTCATCACTTACTGGGGCGAGAACGTCCTCTACCACAACAACGGTGACGGCACTTTTACCGACGTAACCAGGAAAGCCGGATTGAGCCTGAACCGGACGCACTGGGGCGCCGGCTGCACCTGGATCGACTACGACAGGAATGGCCAGCTCGATCTGTTTGTCACCAATTACCTCGATTTCGATAGGAGCCGTGCGCCCAAGCCTGGTGAGAATACAAATTGCACGTTCAAAAACATTCAAGTGAACTGTGGTCCCCGCGGGCTGCCGACGGGTTTGCAATCGCTGTTTCGCAACAACGGCGATGGCACTTTTACCGACGTGACCGAACCCTCAGGCATCGGGAAGGTCAAAGAGCGCTATGCTCTGACCCCGGTTGCGGCCGATTTCGATAATGATGGCTGGCCGGATATTTTCGTCGCTTGCGATTCGAGCGCCAGTCTTCTATTGATGAACAACCGCGACGGAACGTTTCGCGAAGAAGGCCTGGAACGCGGCGCGGCCCTCAGCGACGACGGCGTCGAACAGGCCGGCATGGGAGTGGGCATCGGCGATTTCAACCTCGACGGCCATTTGGATCTGTTCAAGGGCCATTTCACTGACGACACCAACGGGCTTTATCGGAATGATGGCAAGGGTAATTTCAACGATGTGACCTTGGCCTCCGGTCTTGGAGTGGAGACGCGGTTCACCGGTTGGGGAGCGGGCATTGTCGATTTAGACAACGACGGATACCCCGATCTGTTTCTCGTCACCGGCAATGTATATCCGGAGTTGGAGGGGAAGTTATCCGGCTATCCTTATAAGACGCCGCGGGTGGTTTTTCGCAATCTGCGAAATGGAAAATTCGAAGAATTGATCGAGGCCGCCGGTCCCGGCGTGGAGGCGCCGCATTCGAGCCGCGGATGCGCCTTCGGGGACTTCGACAATGACGGCGATCTCGACGTACTGATCGTCAATCTCAATGAGCCGCCGTCCCTGTTGCGGAACGACGTTCGCGGCAATAATCACTGGCTCAAGGTGAAGTTGGCCGGCACAAAATCGAATCGCAGCGCCATCGGCGCAAGGGTGTTGCTCCGTTACGGCGACAAACAGCAGGTTCAGGAAGTAGTCAGTCAATCGAGCTACTTTTCGAGCAACGATCCCCGTCTCCACTTCGGGCTCGGAACCGCCGACACTGCCGACCTGGAGGTCCGCTGGCCAAGCGGCGCAAAACAAACCTTCCGGAAACTTGGGGCCGACCGGCTGATCGTCATCCGCGAAGGCTCACCGGACGTCGAACGCGCTCCTTGGCCGGGTCGCTGACACGACGCGTAGTGGTTCAGTTCTAAATAAAAGGCTCTGGGTGGCAACCATAAGTGACGGTAACAAGAAGGCTGATGATGGCGACGCCTATGAGCACGAGCCAATAAAGGAATTTTGGCGGCTCATGCTTCGTCATTTCAAACAGTCTTGCGATTATCCTCAATCCAACGAGTCCGAGAACGATGCATCCAATAACGACAATCATGGCAATCGGTCGATCTCTCGGCGTGCCATCTCAAACGCTTCTTGAATGGCGAGTTCCCTGGTCTCGTAACTGCGCTGCCCGTAGTAGGGAGTTTCTACCGTCTCCGAGTCGTTCTCGCGGGCGAGCACAAAATCGGCCGTCCATCCACCGTCTTCCAGTTGCTTTGGGGTTGCGTTAACGCGAATTCCTTTGTACGATCCGGTAGGATTCATGCCACAGCGTACTAAGAAACGAGGAGTAGAATGCAAGCCATGACGCATCTCGCAAAGGAAGAAACAGCAGCTCAAGCTCTGGCGGTGGTGCAGGCCAGATTTGAGCGGCCAACCTTGGAGGACATTGAAGATGTTCTCGAACGCGCTAAGCAGCGGGCTCGTGCTGTTGCGCGTGTTGCTGATGATGTCCAGCCAGTGCCCGTACAATCTCAGCTCCGAATTCTTCCCCGGCATGATCCCACTCGAACCTAATCGAGTTTAGAATCTCTGGAGCGGCGGGGTTTGCCTTTACGGAAGACATGCTTTGGGTGTTTACGCCGAGTTGCTGAGAGGGTTGTGGAATGAAGGAGACCCTTACGCCTGATCGAATTTTAATCTCCATTGCTTTTTCAAAGTGCTCACTGCTGATGCCGTTTGCTACCAAAACGAACTGTGACATCTTTTCTTTCTCCTGGTGGCCCTTGGCCCACGCTCTATAGTACCATGCATTCCCGAGCAAGCACAAGCCTTGCCCGAGCAAGCATCCCGTGGTTTAATAGTACTAGTGCATAAGAAGTATTGACAGGCATGTGATACTGTACTTGGAATATGCCTTCACGAGCAAGCAAACCCAGACCCCGAGATCCGAATCTGTTGGCTCGGTCCGTGGTTGAAGATCTGATCGGCGAAAAATGGGACGGTAGTCCCCTGGACAAGCCGTCTGAGCTGCTGGACACCAGGAACCCCGCAGCCGTGGCTTTATCGATGCTTGGAGCATCCAAGGGCGGCCATGCGCGGGCAGCGGCGCTGTCGGACCGAAAACGAAAGATGATCGCCAAAAAAGCGGCGGCGGCCCGCTGGCACCAAAAATAGAAAAGGCGGCAAGATGGGAAACGCAACCCCAAAGAATCCGTCTCAGCCGTTGCCGAGTGTAAATGATGCCAACGAGTTCATAGAGCAGCAACTTGATGAGCGGATAACGGCAGTCGAAGACCGCCTCGGTGCTGATGCAATCAGTCTGAACGGTCCACTCCTGTTTGGGGTGGATGACATCATCCGCAAAGCAGTCGAAAAGAAGTTCCATGAAGATCCACCGCGTACGAAACTTGTTGTGTTGCTTACCACTGGCGGTGGAATCGTTGAAGTAGTGCCGAGGATCGTAGATGTTTTTAGGCGGCACTATGCGGTTGTCGATTTTATCGTGCCAAACTATGCATACTCGGCTGGCACGGTTCTGGTCATGTCAGGTGATGCGATCCACATGGATTCATATTCCAGGCTAGGACCAATCGATCCACAGCTCGCGCGGCATGATGGGAGCCAAGTACCTGCGTTGGGTTACCTGGAGCGATACAACAAACTTCTCAAAAAGGCGAATGCGGGGCATGCGAGTACCGCTGAAATCCAACTGCTGATAAGCGCCTTCGACCAAGGAGAACTATACCAGTACGAACACGCCAGGGCGCTCTCAATCACTCTATTGAAAGCGTGGTTAGTAAGGTACAAATTCAAGGAATGGAAGACTACGAGGACCCAAAAGCGCAGGGTAACCGACAAAATGAAAGAGAGACGGGCGGCGCAGATCGCAATGGAGTTGAACAACACGGAAAAATGGCATGTGCACGGCCACGGAATTTCAATGGACGTGCTTGAGAAGGACCTGAACTTGGTGATTGATGACTTCGGGAAGGATTCCGTTCTGAGCAAACACATTAGAGGCTACCACGAACTCATGTGTGACTACATGGCCAAGAGGAATACCAAGGCCGCACTTCACTTTACTGGAAGATATATCCCGTTCATGTGATGAATAGGGAGTTCAAGTCTATGCGCAAGAAAGACGCTATCAAGAAACTCGCGAAGAAGAACCCAAAAGTGGACCTCTCCCAGTTATTGGAGTCTCTTCGGATGACTACAAAGTTGCGGCGGATTGGAATCATTGGCCCTGGCTATAGGCTTGTGCCTTTTCAGTCCGGTAGACGAGTTCACATAGTAGACGACACCCAGTCAGATCCGAGGACTATTAAGCTCCAGCAGTAATAAGATTTAATTTGACGCGGTCAGCAAGAAAATAGAAAATCACATCGCAGTGGCGCTCTATATGATGTATTACAACTTTGGACGCAAGCATCAGACGCTCGGCACAAGCCCCGCCGTCAAGGCTGAGTTGGCC
>Ga0210405_10004136_pt1 | contig 13751 bp, 10 predicted proteins | sample IncBWH11MmetaG_FD_155492 | JGI IMG/M metagenome (GOLD analysis project Ga0210405, IMG submission 155492) | Forest soil microbial communities from Barre Woods Harvard Forest LTER site, Petersham, Massachusetts, United States - Inc-BW-H-11-M | ecosystem: Environmental > Terrestrial > Soil >... | reverse complement strand
GCAAAAATTCTGTCGCCGCTTCGATTGACACGCCACTCCACGGCTTTCTGCCTTTCCCGCACATCGACCATTTGCATCCTGACTGGGGCATTGCCCTGGCCGCTTCCGCCAATGGCCGGGAAAAGATGGAAGAATTCAACCGTCGCTTCGACCATCATCTCATCTGGGTGCCCTGGCAGCGTCCCGGCTTTGAGCTGGCCATGATGTTGCGCCGTGCAGTTCAGGAAAGTACCCAATGCGATGGAGTTGTCCTCGGTGGCCACGGCCTCTTCACCTGGGGAAATACCCAGCAAGAGTGCTATGGAAACACGATTTCGATCATCGATCAGTTGGGACAATTTGTCGTAGATCACGTCGAAAACAAAGGCGTAAAGTTGTTTGGTGGTTCGCGGTTTGAAGCGCTGGACAATCGGCGCGATCTGGCGCTCGATATTTTTCCCTTCCTGCGCGGCCGAGTGTCGGGCGCGCGGCACCTGATTGGCAACTTCAGTGATCTCCCAGAAGTCTTGCGCTTTGTGAATTCGGCGGAAGCGGAAAAGTTGGCGCACTTGGGCACGAGCTGTCCCGACCATTTTATCCGCACCAAAGTCCGGCCTTTGTTTGTTCCCTGGCAGCCGGTCGGGAGTGTGCTGGGCCTGCGCGAACAAATCGAATCCGCGCTGAAGAACTACCGCAAGGAGTACGCGGAATATTACAACTCGTTCGCACGACCCGATTCACCTGCCATGCGCGATGCTAATCCGACTGTCGTTCTGATTCCTGGCATCGGCATGTTCAGCTTTGGCAAGAGCAAAACCGAAGCCCGCCTCACCGGCGAGTTCTACGTAAACGCAATCCATGTAATGGAAGGCGCAACCTCGCTGGATACTGGAACAATGCCCAAGATCCTCCCACAGGCTGAGGCCGCTGCTCCGACCAGCGCCTTCGCTGTACATTCAAACTATGTAGCTCTGCCTCCTTCAGAAGCGTTCCGCATTGAATACTGGCAATTAGAGGAAGCCAAGATTCGCCGACAGCCTCCGGAGAAAGAATTAAGCCGTCAGGTAGTTCTGATTGTCGGCGGCGGCAGCGGAATTGGTCGCGAGGTTGCCCTGCTGGCGGCAGAACGCGGAGCGCACGTCGTCGTCGCTGACCGTGATGACGAAGCAGCAAAGACGGTAGCGGAAGAGGCCAGGTGCATCTCGGGCAAGGAAAGCGGCATATCGGTAGCAGTGGACATTCGCCGCCGCGAAGTCATCCGGCAGAGCCTGCGTGAATTGGTTGCCGCCTACGGCGGGCTGGACATATTGATCAACACCGCCGCGCTCTTCCCCTCCGCGAAGGATGGCCAAATCACCGACGAACAATGGGGACTGACGCTTGAGGTGAATGTCACAGCGAATTATCTTTTGGCGGATGAAGCGGCGCGCATCTTGCGCGATCAGAATCTTGACGCCTCCATGGTCCTGACCAGTTCCGCCAACGCGGTTGTGCCCAAGCGCGGCAGCGAAGCCTACGATGTGAGCAAGGCGGCGCTCAGTCATCTGGTCCGCGAACTGGCAATTTCGCTGTCCCCGAAAATTCGCGTAAACGGTGTCAGTCCTGCCACCGTGATTGAAGGGTCGACCATGTTTCCCCGCGATCGCGTAATTATGACTCTGAAGAAATATCAGATCGCCTACAGTGAGGAGGCCAGCGACGAACAATTGAGGACCCTGCTCAGCGAGTTTTACGCCAAACGTACCCTTACTCATCGCCCGATTGATCCTAAAGACTGTGCGGAAGCAATCCTGTTCCTCGCGGGACCAAAATCCCCTTGTACCACCGGCCACATCGTCCCGGTGGACGGAGGTTTGGCCGAGGCCTTCTTAAGGTGAATGAGGATTCGCGCGACCGGGATCCGGCATTTGGTGACGTGCTCGTGGCCAAGAAGCCAGTGCTCGTGGCCGTGGACTTGGGTGCGGAAAGCTGTCGTGTTTCCCTGCTGCAGTGGATTGAAGGTCAGCCGGAGATTCGTCTCATCCACCGCTTCGTCAATTCGGCCCGAAACGAAGGGAACGGTCTCCGCTGGGATATTGCTGCCATCCAGGAGGGCGTCGAAGAGGGCTTGCGTGCCAGCGCCGGACTTGCGCCAGAAGGGATCGATGCGATTGGGGTAGACGGTTGGGCCGTGGACTATGTACGCCTGGGCCCAGATGGACGACCCGTCGCCAATCCTTTTTGTTATCGCGACGAACGTACTGTGGAATCTCAAAAGCTTGTGCACTCCCGGATTTCTTCGGAGCGGCTTTATCAATTGACCGGGATTCAGATCCTCGCATTGAACACGCTGTATCAGTTGCGCGCTGACGGCGATGCTGAACAGAACCTTCCGTGGATTAATTTGCCCGAGTTCCTGCTGCACCGGTTGGGCGGAAGGCGCGTTTCCGAATACACCAATGCGACTCATACCCAGCTCCTGGGTGCACGCAACCAAGAATGGAGTCGCGAAATCTTCGAGGCTGCCGGGCTAGATATGAACGCCGCGCCGCCGTTGGTGAATCCAGGAACGGATATTGGTCAAATGCAGGGTAACCTGGCTTCCCTGCCAGCGTTCCGCAACACTCGCTTGATCGCCCCCGCTTGTCATGACACGGCATCGGCCATTGCGGGAATCCCGGCGCAGGGCGATGATTGGGCCTTTATCAGTTCCGGCACCTGGTCGCTGGTGGGCTGCGTGCTTCCTTCCGCATGCGCAACCGAGGCGGCGCGCAGCAGAAACTTCAGCAACGAGGGCGGCGTAGGCGGCAGAATCTATTTTCTGAAGAACGTAAACGGCATGTGGCTGCTGCGGCAGTGTATCGAACATTGGACATCGCAAGGTCAAACTTGGACGGTTGAGCAACTGGTTGAGGCCTCCGAAAACGTGGATGCGCCAGAGTACCTGCTCGACGTCGACGACGCCGGGCTGCTGCTGCCAGGTAACATGCCCGCGCGGATCAATGCACTCCTGAAGCGTTCCGGCCATGCTCCAATTCCCGACGGAACAGGGATGGCCCCGGCAATGGCAAACCTGATTTTTCACAGCCTTGCAGCTCGTTATGCAGCAGTCCTGCGAAATGCAACACGTATCACAGGCAGAGATCTGAAGCGGCTTTACGTCGTGGGAGGCGGTAGCAAAAACACACTGCTGAACCGACTTACCGCAAGAGCCACAGGACTAGAAGTGCTACCGGCATCAGCCGAAAGCACGACAGTTGGTAATTTTGCAATTCAGCTTAGCGCCCTGAACGGGGATTATGCCGGCGGCGTTGGAGTCTCCGCCGGCGCAGTGGCGAAATGGGCCAGCGTTTTGGCAGACACCACCCATTGAGGGTCGGAAAATAAAATCAATGGACTTCAGAATATGAACAGTCACACAAATCACAAGCAACCTGCTTTGCACAATGCCATGTGGCCCGGGGTAGTCGGAAAGGGACTCGATTCCGAACCGGCCATCGATCTTGACACCATGCTGAAGTTCACGGCTGCAGCGGATGTGGATGGCACAAAATTTGACGGCGTCGATTTGTTCTTGGCGAGTCCGCACACCGATATCGATTCGAGCGATGAAGATCTGAAAAGGCTTTCCGACAAGATCGCTTCCTTCGGTCTGGTTATCGGTTCCCTGGTTGCTCCTGTGTGGGGGGCGACGGGCGGCGGCTCGGCCATGGGAAGCGACGACGAGCGGAAGCGGTTTCTGGAGCAAGTTCGGAAGGCTTGCCGCATCGGCCGAAAATTGCACGAATTGGGTATCAGACCTTACGGCATCATTCGCATCGATTCCGCAACTTCCACCGCGGAATGGTCAAAGGATCCCGAGACAAATACCAAGCGCATCGCGGATACATTTCGTCAGGCATGCGACATCGCTGATGAATACGGAGAGAGGTTGGCGGCGGAAGGTGAGATCTGTTGGGGTGGAATGCACAGCTGGAAGCGCATGGTCCAGCTCCTTGAGCTAGTCAACCGTCCCAAAACGCTGGGCTTTCAGGCTGACATGGCTCACACTCTACTTTTCACTCTCGGCTACAACGCTCCCGAGGACCGGCTTTTGCCGGAACAGTTTGTCTGGAGCCGGCAGGATCAGTTCGAACATTCTTTGCGATTGCTGACCAACGCCCTTCGACCCTGGACGATTGATTTACACATCGCCCAGAACGATGCCACGGTGAAGGGGTCGGGATCGCATGATAAAACGGGACGTCATTGTCTTCCCAACGATCCCAGCGGCAAACTCAACATTGTGCGTGACTCGGGCTACTGGATGCGGAACGAGAAGGGCGAGCGAACCCGCGCCTTCGAGCACATCTGCTGGGACGGCTGCATGTTCTCCAACAGCGTGATGATGGATCAAAGGACATGGTCCAACATCCTTGCCACCATGATCGCCGTCCGCCAAGCACACGGATGGGATTGAGGGTGGTGGTACTGTTTGCTTTCTTGTACAACCGGGCTATGACCGGTGACTTTTCAACCCAATAAACGCCGGCGCGCTGTAGAGCGCCGTATGAGCAACAATTAAGATGAGTAAACCGCGCTTAAACATAGGCATCGTCGGGTATGGCTTCATGGGCAGAACTCATTCCAATGCTTTCCGCAGGGTGCCGAATTTTTTCGATGTTCCCTACGAACCGGTGCTGAAAGCAGTTTGTGGTCGTAATCGTGCGCGGGCAGAGGCATTCCAGCAGACCTGGGGCCATGAATCCGTCGAGACGGACTGGCGCAGGCTCGTCGAGCGCAAGGACATCGACGTCATCGACATCGCGAGTTCCAATGACACTCATGCCGAGGTGGCAGTCGCTGCTGCCCAAGCAGGCAAAACGATTCTGTGTGAAAAGCCGCTCGGTCGAAACGGCGCCGAATCAAAGGCCATCGTGGAAGCCGCCGAGAAGGCTAGGGTGCCGAACATGGTCTGGTACAACTATCGCCGTGTGCCTGCGGTTACACTTGCCAAAGAACTAGTCAGCGAAGGCCGGCTAGGCCGTATCTTTCACTATCGCGCCAAATTCCTGCAGGATTGGACCATCTCGAAAGACCTGCCCCAGGGCGGTGAAGGGTTGTGGCGTCTGGATGTTCAAGTCGCGGGAAGTGGGGTCACGGGAGACCTGCTCGCGCACTGCATCGATACTGCCATGTGGCTGAACGGTTCCATTGAGTCGGTCGCTGCCGTCACAGAAACCTTCATTAAAGAGCGCAAGCACAATCTCACGGGGAAAGTCGAAAAGGTCGGTATCGACGACGCCAGTGCATTCTTGGCGCGCTTCGCGAACGGTTCGTTGGGGAATTTCGAGGCGACCCGATATGCACGCGGACACAAAGCTCTATACACGCTCGAGATCAACGGAGAAAATGCGTCGATCATTTGGGACCTTCACGATCTCCACCGGTTGCAACTTTTCGATCATCGCGACGAGGGAAGACTTCGTGGTTGGCGTTCGATCCACATCACCGACAGTGATCATCCCTATATGAAGCACTGGTGGGTGCCTGGTCTGCAAATCGGATACGAACACACATTCGTTCATCAGGCAGCAGATTTCTTGTGCGGATTGGCCAACGCCAACGTACCGGCGCCGAGTTTTCGCGACGCGTTGGCAACGGATTATGTAACCGATGCTGTCTTGGCGGCCGCCAAAAACGACAACTGGGAAAAGGTGAAAAGCGCGCGTTAGCAGTTTGCTGCTATCTTGCGGGCAACTGCAACTTTTGATTCCGAGTCAGACGAGTTTGATTTCCCCGCCTCCCGCCGCTATTACCTCATGCGCATTGTTTCAGGACCTTAGGTCGATAGCTTGACGATTCTCAAGAGGACCACATGCTCAACCGGAACGAGGGGTGGGAACAACAAACGATGCGCCCCGTGATTCGCGGGCGCCAGGCAGCCGTCTCATCCATGAAAGCGGAGGCGACAGAGAGTGCACGCAGAATCCGGCTGGCCGGCGGAAATGCGTTCGATGCGGCCGTGGCCGGTCAGGCCGCGCTTGCTGTGACCGATTTTCCGCTGAACGGCGTCGGGAGTGATGCGGTTGTGCTGGTGTACGACGCCCGCGAGAGAAAGGTCTATTCGATAAATGCGGGGCCACGGGCGCCAAAACTTGCGACCATCGAGTGGTATGAAAAAAACAATGACGGCAAGCTGCCTGAAAGCGACGGCTTGCTTGCCGGCGGATTGCCGGGCGTGGTGGATGCCTGGTACGTGCTGCTGGACCGTTGGGGCACGATGAGTCTCGAGCAGGCACTGCAGCCCGCTATTGAACTTGCCGAAAACGGGTTCCCTTTGAGCGAGCGCCTGGCGATCATCCTCGCGGAGGCTGACAAAATTCGCAAGTATCCAACCACGGTCAAGATTTATTTGCCCGACGGCCGGCCACCGAAGGCAGGTGAAATCTTCAAGAACCCTGACCTTGCCGGCACTTTGAAAAAGCTAGTCGAAGCCGAAGTGGAGAACAAAGCGAATGGCCGGCACGAAGCCCTCAAAGCGGCCCGCAATCGCTTTTACAAGGGAGATATCGCCCGCACCATGGCGGCTTTCTCAGAAAGCAACGGCGGCCTGTTCAGGTATCAGGACTTCGCGGAGTACAGCGCCGAGGTTGAGACACCTGTCTCTATCGACTACCGAGGGTATCGTGTTTAAGGAATCCGTCGGCCAGCCAGGGACCAGCCGAACTGATCGCCCTCAACCTGCTCGAAGGCTATGACCTCCAAGCGCTCGGCCACAACAGTGCCGACTACATCCATACGAGTGTCGAGGCTATCAAACTCGCTATGGCGGATCGCGAAAAATTTCTCGGCGACATGGATTTCATCAAGATTCCCTACACCGCGTTGCTCTCGAAGGACTACGCGCGTGAGCGCCGAATGCTGATCGATCCTCAGCACGCTTCGCTTGAACTGCGGCCAGGATTATCCGAGGAGGTTATCGGCAATGCCACCACCGTCGGTGGACCGGTACACGTCCCCCTCGGTGGTGGCGCGAGCCATCACAGCGACACCAGCTACATCGCGGTTGTCGACAAGAATCGCAACATGGTAAGTTTCGTGCCCAGCCTGCACAGCGCATTCGGGACCGGAGTGGTCATGGGCGACACCGGCATCATCTTCAACTGCCGCGGCGACTACTATTCCCTCATCCGCGGCGAGGCCAATGCGCTCGAACCAGGCAAGAGACCACGCAATACTTTGCAGACAACATTAGTGATGCATGACGAACAACCGTTTATGATCACGGGCAGCCCTGGCACGGATGATCAGGTAATGCGGACAATGCAAACCTTTCTCAACCTTATCGAATTCGGGATGAATATCCAACAAGCTATCGAGGCTCCCCGATGGTCCAGCCGTGCCTTCCCAGCCTCACCTTATCCGCACACCATGTATCCTGGCGATCTATCCGTTGAAGCACGAATTCCGGCAGCGACACAACAGGCGCTCATCGCACGTGGCCACAAGCTGACGATCGATCCGCCGTGGTCTCTGGGATCAAATGCTGGCATTTTGGTCAATTCTGAGACGGGCGTTCTGGATGCCGGAGCCGATCCGCGAGTGGAGGCCTATGCCTGGGCCTGGTAGAGGCTTTGCCCCCGAAGAGGAATGGCCGAGGAACTTATTCCCACTTTCGTCTGGGCGGACTCAAACCCGCCGGATGCGGGCAAGGCGAAATGTTCCCCACCCGTAAAGTCTCTCCTCGATAGACTCGATTGTCCACCCATCGGAAAACGCGACTTGAATCTCTTCCTGTGTGACTCCGTGCGTTCCAAAGCCGCTGATGCAAACGCGAAGCCGGGTTCCGAGGCGCCCCAGCCAGCGAGGACCTCGGTCTTTAAATGCAAGTAAATGGAGCACCGCACCGGACCGAGATACCCGTCGGAGCGAACCTGCGTACCGCAGACGGTCCGCGCTCTTGCCCATTACATGAAACAGGCCGGAGTCAATGATGGTCTCGAATCGTGCGTCCCAGGCCGTCAGTTCTCTCGCGTCCGCAACTGCGAATGTGGCTGCGATGCCCCGCAGGCTCGCTTTGTTGCGGGCTTTCTCGATCGCGGCGGGAGCGGCATCGAAAGCAACGACGCGATATCCTTGCGACGCCAAGTACATTGCGTTCTCTCCCGTCCCACAGCCAGCATCCAGAACCTCGCCGCGAACCTGTCCGGCCTGCACGAGATCCTGAACGAATGGGGTCGGGCCATCTATGTCCCAGGGTGGCCGCTGTAGCCCGGCGTAAACTTTGTTGAATGCGACCGCGGTGTTAGCAATTGGTGAATTATGTGCTTCGCGCATATATGTGATAATAGCATAAGATGGACGTTAGCACAATTCACTGATACAGTGTTGATCGTCGACTGATAAGAACTCATGAGGCCAAACAAGCGGCGGGACGCGCTATCACAAATCGAGCGCGCGATGGTTCACATCCGACGCAGCCAAACCAGGCGCACCATCGGGCGAGTAATGGAACGCGAATTAGGAATTCGCTTCAACATGGCCCACAGCTCCGTCGTGGACGCGCTTGACGAGACGAACGAGGTCCCCGGTAACGAACCATCGGTTGGTGTGGTGGCGGAGCGCCTCGGCGTCGACCCCTCCCGTGCCAGCCGCATGGTTGCGGATGCCATTCGAGGGGGATATGTGCGGCGGGTCGCGTCCCAGGTCGACGGTCGCCGCGTGCGTCTGGAGCTTACCGGTGCCGGACGGAAATTGCTCAAGACCACCAGCAACTTTCGCAGACATTTCTTCTCCAAGGTGATGGCTAGTTGGTCCGAAAATGACTGCGCCGAATTCGCAAGACTGTTGACGAAATTTACCCGGCCACCAGAAGCTGCGGGAGTTCTCGTTGCACCGCCGTACAAACCCTCAAAAAATAGACATCGCGGCAGCAAATAATGTTCTTGACGATGTCTGGATTACGGGGCATCGTGACGGCGTGTGTCCACCGTGAAAATTCCAGTTAAGATTGTGCCGCGTCATACCAGGGGCGATTGGCAGCCTGTCGGTTTGAAATCCACCGGGCCCTCGCAGGGGAGCGGGACCTGCTAGAGGAAATGAGGCGAGCAGTCTTTGGGCCAGAAAAGGCGGAGGCCGGTCATGGATCTTATCCTGAAAAACGCGCAACTCGACAATGGGGAGCGTTGCGACATCGCGATCTCCGCGGGAAAGATAGCGGCGATCGCACCGCGGATCGAAGCGGAGGGCAAGGCGATCGACCTCGATGGCCGGCTCGTTTCCGCCGGCTTCATCGAGACTCATCTGCATCTCGACAAGTCCTGCATCCTTGATCGCTGCGCTTCCGATCGCGGCGATCTCGCTGAAGCGATCGGCGAAGCCGCCAAGGCCAAAGCCTCATTCACGGCAGAGGATGTTCACGCCCGCGCGAGCCGCACCCTGGAGAAGTCGATCCTGCATGGCACGACTCATATGCGCACCCATCTCGAGGTTGACCCGGGCGTCGGGCTGCGCAGCCTGGAGGGTGTGTTGCCGCTGGTCAGGGAATATGCTTGGGCGATCGACCTGCAGATATGTGTGTTTCCCCAGGAGGGCCTGCTCAACAATCCCGGTACCGACCAACTGATGGTCGAGGCGCTGAAGCGCGGTTGCCGCGCGGTCGGCGCGGCTCCCTACACGGATTCAGATCCGCGCGGCCAGATCGACCGGGTATTCGAGATGGCACGCGAGTTCGACGTTGACATCGACATGCATCTCGATTTTGGACCCACCTGCGACGATATGGATGTCTGGCATGTATGTCGCCGGACCGAGGAGCACAAATACGGGGGACGGGTTACCGTCGGCCACCTCACCAAGGCGACCAGCCTGGCGCTCGCGGAGTTGGAACGGATGGGGCAACGACTGGCGGACGCGGGCGTGGCGCTTACCGTGCTGCCCGCGACCGACCTTTATCTGATGGGGCGTAATCACACTCACGACCACAATCACCCAAGAGGTGTGGTGCCCGCCCACAAACTGCTTCGCCACGGAGTGAACTGCTCGCTGTCGAGCAACAACGTGCTCAATCCGTTCACGCCGTTCGGGGATTGTTCGCTTATTCGGATTGCGAATCTTTATGCCAATATCGGCCACATCGGTAGCAAAACCGGTCTGCGGGAATGCTTCGACATGATCACGCGGCGCCCGGCTCAACTCATGCGGCTCGCGGGCTACGGGGTCGCGGTTGGAAAGAGCGCGGATCTGGTGGTGCTCGACGCGGTCGAGCCAGAAATGGCGGTGGCGGAGGTTGCACCTGTGCTTTATGCTTTCAAAGCCGGCCGCATGACGGTCTCGCGCGAGCCAGCGCGTCTCCACCGAAAACATGAGCATTGACGATCCACTCAACGCTTTCTGCCGTTACGAAGACGTCGCTCTCGAGGGCAGCTTAAACGGTCCATTGCTCGGCTGCAGCTTTGCCGTGAAGGACGTGTTCGATATCGCCGGATATCGAACAGGCAACGGCCATCCCCGCTGGCTCGAGACCCATCCGGCCGCAGAGCGCACTGCGTCGGCTGTCGAGCGTCTGCTCGCCGCGGGGACCCGTTTGGTTGGCAAGACTTATTGCGATGAAATGACCTACAGCATCAACGGCGAGAACGTGCATTACGGCACGCCGGTTAATCCCAGGGCTCCCGGGCGCATTCCTGGCGGATCGTCGAGCGGATCGGCATCGGCGGTATCGGGCGGGCTAGTTGATTTCGCGCTTGGCACCGACTGCGGCGGGTCGGTGCGCATACCGGCAAGCTATTGCGGCATCTACGGGATTCGGACCAGCCACGGCCTGGTGCCAGCCGACGGCGTGGTCCCCCTGGCGAAAAGCTTCGACACGGTGGGCTGGTTCGCACGGACGGCGAGCTTGATGCAGCGAGTCGGGTCTGTACTGCTGCCGCCCACGAAGCCATTCGTGCCCAAACGGCTGCTGATCGCGGCAGACGCATTCGCGGCTCTCGATTCGGAGATTACCGCGGTGCTCACCCCGGCGATCGAAATGGTAACGGCGGCGATCAAGAAAACAGAACGCGTGAACGTCTACGCCAGCGATTCCGCCGAACGGCTGACAACATTTCGCGTTCTGCAAGGCGCTGAGATTCATGCGCAGCATGGCGCCTGGATCGATCGCTATCGGCCCGAATTCGGACCGGGCATCCGCGAGCGCTTTGCTTGGGCTGCGACCATCGCGGCCGCCGAGGTAGAGAGGGCGTTACCCAGGCGCGAGGCAATCGCACGCTACATGGACAGCCTCCTCGGGGACGACGCGATTCTTTGTCTACCGACGGCCCCGGGAATCGCGCCCAGGCTCAATACGCCGCCGGCCGAGCTCGAGGTCTTCCGCAGCCGTGCCTTTGCGCTGTTGTCGATCGCGGGGCTCGGACGTCTGCCGCAGATCAATCTTCCGCTTGCTACGTTTGACGGTTGTCCTCTTGGACTGTCGATCATCGGGCCCCGTGGCAGTGACCAGGGAATGCTCGACTGGGCCGCAGCCCATTTTGCTTGATTTACAGGAAAAGCAAGAATCCGCAGTCGCGACGGACAGACAGTCCTTCTAAGACCCAGCGACGGTCTCAGCCGGACGACGCGACCATAAGAAATACACGGGAATTCCGAGCAAGACAATAATCAATCCCGGCCACGTGTATTGGGGTTTGTAGCGTAGTAGTACGACTTCGATAAACAGAGCCACTACGATATACATGGCCGGAAGCACCGGATAACCAAACGCCCGATATGGGCGCACTGCGTCGGGATGTGTGCGCCGCAGCACGAATAGTCCAAAGATGGTCAGGATGTAAAAAACCAGCACAGCAAAGATGATGTAGTCGAGCAGTTGTCCATAACTGCCGGAGACGCAAAGAATACAAGCCCAGATCATTTGCACGACAAGGGAAACTGCCGGAGTCTTGTAGGTCGGATGCAGTCTTGCCACGCTCTTGAAAAATAATCCGTCCTTGGCCATGGCGTAGTAGACGCGCGCGCCCGCCAGAATTACGCCATTGCAGCATCCGAAACCCGCAAGCATCACGGCGATGGCCATTAGCGATTCGCCCGTAGTGCCGAGCATCTGGGACATCACCGCGGTGCCGACGCGATCTTCAGTAGCGTACTTGATGCCGCGTTCCAGAATGGTCGCGCCCGCGGCACTTCCATCCAGCGGCAGAACACTCAGGTAGACGAAGTTGCACGCGATAAACAACGCAATCACCACGCTCGTGCCCAGGACCAGGGACAGCGGCAAATTGCGGCTTGGGTTCTTCACTTCTCCGCCGGTGAAAGTCACGTTGTTCCAGGCGTCAGCTGAGAAGAGCGCTCCCACTTGCGCAACCGCGAGGATGGTCAGGGTACCCACGAATACAGTTGGGCCGCCCACCCCCACCTGCACCGCGTGCTGCGCCCCCAGGCTCGCGTTATGCCAGAAATTTCCCTGAAAATTTGCCGCCAGAGCCTGCGCATTGCGTCCGATGAACAACCCCAGCAGAGCCAGGCCCAGTAATGCGGAAACCTTGGCGAAGGTCAGTACGTTTTGAATCAAGGCGCCGGTTTTCAGACCGAAGATATTGATGACCGACAGCGTCACCACCGCCAGAATCGCCACCAGGTTCTGCGTGTTCAGCCCTGTATCCACGTTTCCTAGTACTATCGGGCCAATATGAATGGGCGGAATTTTCATGAAGTGAACGATCCAGTTTGAGGAAGAGACCGATGGAAAGAAGGTGCCGAGAAACTTACCGAAGGCGACGCTGACGGCAGCGATCGTGCCGGTTTGGATCACCAGAAAAAGCGTCCAGCCGTAAAGAAATCCCCAAAGCGGCCCGAGCGCTTCTCGGAGGTAAACATATTGACCGCCGGCGCGCGGCATCATAGCGGCCAGTTCGCCGTAACACAGGGCCGCGACGATGGTCAGAAAGCCGGTGACCAGGTAGGCACCGATCAGCAGAGCGGGCGAGTTGGTCTCACGGGAGATTTCTGCAGGAACGATGAAGATGGCGGAGCCGATCATGGAACCCATGACCAGCATACTGGCGCTGGTCAGTCCCAGACCTTTAACCAGTTCTGTATCTTGACGGCTGTGGACGTCCCAGTCGGTGGCTGCTGCAGGCGTGGGTCGCTCGCTCTCGGTACTCACGGCCCTCCTGATGGTGCGGCTTGCTGGCGTCCCATACTCGCGGACACGCATACTGGCTCTGATTTGCTACGATTCCGGTTGCGCGAACCCCGCGCGGAAGGCTCGCTGCATGTTCGGATGCGTGAAAAGCGTGCAACAAAGTTTCCGCAATACTGGGCCATCGACTGCGCAGGTCATATCCGCTTGCCGCGCTACTTGCTTCGCTGGAACGCGAATCTGAATGCAGTACCGGTTGCCGTCGGCAATGGTCGCGCCAAAAACGACACGATCCAGCCTTGCCCAAAGCGCATTGCCCATACACATCGCACAGGGCTCGCAAGTGGAATACATCGTGTACCCCGCCAAGGAGGGACGCTTGAGTTTCTTGCACGCCAACCGGACCGCTCGCAACTCGGCGTGAGAGCTGGGATCGTTTTCGCGTACCACGTTGTTCGTGGCGCGCACCAGCCGCTCACCCGTCTTGGTGTTCACAATCAGTGCGCCGTAGGGTACGGGGTGATCTGTCTCCATCGTGCGCAGGGTAAAAAGGTAGAGGTCGCGCATGCGCTCCTCGTCCAGCGACTTCACCGTGGCGCGCGTGCCTGCAGGTGCCTTCATGGCGCGGTAGTCTATCATGCCCGTTCCGTTCCGATCACAATCGGAAAAATTG
>Ga0210405_10004133_pt1 | contig 13754 bp, 10 predicted proteins | sample IncBWH11MmetaG_FD_155492 | JGI IMG/M metagenome (GOLD analysis project Ga0210405, IMG submission 155492) | Forest soil microbial communities from Barre Woods Harvard Forest LTER site, Petersham, Massachusetts, United States - Inc-BW-H-11-M | ecosystem: Environmental > Terrestrial > Soil >... | reverse complement strand
TACTCAGCGCGTGGGCCGGACCGGAGCGGCCACCACGGTGGAGATGAAGCTGAATTATCTGCGCCCCGTCTCTGGCCGAAAAATCACGGCGCGGGCCCGCTTGCTCCGCATGGGGTCCACGCTCTGTATCGGACGCGTGGATATGTTCGACGATGCCAATGAGCTGGTCAGCACCGCGCTGGTAACGTATATGCTGCTGAAGTGAAGATATTTCACTGGTTCGAGGCCAACGGTGCTAGGATCTCATCCTTAGGCGACCATATTTCCGTGATAATCGGTAACAGCGCAAACCTCACCTTGTTCACCTCTTGCCGCATTTGGTCCTGCAATACCGGAGTCTCGAGAATCAGTGGCACGTTTGGAATCAGGTGTGCGATGTCGCGGAACGATTGAATTGTGGAATATGAGAGGACGTCATGCTTGCTGAGTGAATTCACTTCACTGACGTGAATCTGTTCCAGTTTCTCGCGATAACATTTCAAAATCCCATACGCCTCGTTCATTGTGGGATCGACCTGGCAGGCGTGCCCTATATCAAAGCAGAAGCGTGCGTCCGGGAGTTGCTGGAAGATTGACTCCAATTCTCTCTCAGTTCGTCCGATCGGCTTCCGCTTGTCCATATTCTCTATGCATAGTCGATCTCCCAGTTCGCGCCATAAGCCAAAATCAGTGACGGTATCCGGATGCAGGATTAGAGGCCACTTTGGGTTCTCCAAATCGTGAAGGCTCTTGACTACTAAGCGCTCCTCGGATCTGTCCATGAGGCTCGGAAGATGGATCGAGACATAGCGAAATGAGGACAAATCCAGTGTCTTGAGAGCCTCAACAAGCGGTGTCCATTCCGACAACCTGAGCGCTGAAAGCTCGACGACGTGGAAATCCTCGTCGGATAGCATCTTAAGAGCACCACGGAAGTCAGAGTATGCCAGAGCACCAGTAGAAAATCCCATCAATAGCATTAAAAAACCCCGTAGATTTTTGTCAACTGGCCCAGGCCAGTTGGCTCGTCGAAAAACAAATTCAACAGTGCGTCGCGGAAGGTGCGGCTACACTCGCTTAGTTGCCGGAAAAGGCTGTCCGTATCCTCATCACCATGAGCAAGGCTGTCTAGATGCTTACGTTGGGTTTCGTCGCTGAGTGCTCCGAGAAAATCGTCGTAGGCGCGAAAAAGCTGTGCGCCGACGGGGCGAAGATTCTCGTGGCGGTTGATTATCGCAGCCAGGATCTCCAACGGTGTTTGAGCAAATACGCGCCGCAAGTGACGGACGAATTCGTGCGACGCCTCTGGAGAGCTTAGGAGGGCGGATCTTTCGCTATCGGATATCAACAGATGATATGAGAAACAAGCTAGCAAACCGGAAACAAAGATCAGTTTGCGGGACATTCGGAGCTTGAGATTGCGAATCGCCGCGCCCTTTCCCGCTCTTGATCGACGCTTGTAAGCAAAATCGACTGCCATAGTGCGCCAATAGCGGGCAAAGTCGTTCAAAAGGAATCTTGGGACATGGAAACGGGCCGAATGATGCAAAAACCTGGCGTCCTCGGCAATGTAGCGGCTCAGAACCTGGTTTAAGACGCGGTCAAATGCGTCACGCCGGCCGATCGGCCGCGATTCGAGAATCAACAAAATCCTTTTCGTCGTGTTGCTGTTCGTGTCGTCTTCTCCACCGATTTGGTGGATGATCTCGTGGCTAAACGCCATGTTACCGAAAATGCCTTCCTGTCCCGGCGGACTGGCTTCGAGGCTGGTCACCAGGCTTCGCACCTGACGTGCAAGGTCGAGGTGCTTTGGATTAGCGACGCCGTCGATGAGAACGGTCCAGTCAATGTCGCTGCCACCGGTGAACTCGTCTCGAGCGAGCGAGCCGAAAACAACAACACTCGTGTCCTCCGAAGTCATTCCAAACAGTCCAGATTCCAGCCGATCACGGAAGGCCTGAGCAGTGCTCCGCGCTGTCTCGATATTCAACAGCTCAATCCCGAGTGTCTCTCGAAGCCGGTCTAGCTCGGATGGAGGTTCAATGAAAGCCAACTGCCGTTGCACAATGAACCTCTATTATGACCCAGCATGAAGCTCTGCATCAGGCGATCTAACAAAAGTGCGTTGCGCCAGGTATTCGCACGTGGCGAGCTTCCGTGCCAACATCAGTTCATATTGCCGATCCTACTACCTCCGACATGGGTGAACGGGAATTCAAAGGAGACTTTCTGCCTGTGATGATGCGTCACACCTGCGGACGCGCTGGAAGCTCACGATACCCTTCAGATCGATCCGGCGGCTTGCCCGGGATGAGCTTCCCCGCCAGCGCCAGCCCAAAGTTCATCCGCGCCATCAGCGATGCCGTGTTCAGCCATTCCTCGCTCGAATTGGAATAACCCGTGGGCTTTGCTTCATGTACAGCGGCTCACCAACTTCGCAATTGTGTCCGCAAGCGCTGCTGAATTGAGGATGGTGAGGCCTTCCCTCGCTGGCGAACAGTCTTAACGTCGATCCGCTTCGGCCAGGCCTGCTCCAGTTCGATTTTGCCGCGCTGATGCGCCTGAACTAGCCTCATTCCTTCTATTGGGTCCGAACCGAAGGTCGTCAACACTATTACAAGTACGCGCTTTCGGAAGTTCGGTGACGTACGCAAACGCTTGCTGACGCGCGCGGCTCCGAAGTGCTTGGGTCTGCTAAAATAGAGTTCCCGCCAGCGACGACAAGCTTCCGGTACGTTTAAGTAGACATCACCACCACAAATTCATGCGAATACCCCGGGCGGCTCTTTCCTTTTCTTTTGCTGTTTTCCTTGTGACGGCCGTCTTCCTGCCGCCAGCCGTCTCGCAAAATAATGTCATTACCACTATTGCCGGCGCCGACTGGCTGTTTCCCGGTGACGGTCGACGAGCTGTCGATGCGCCTATCGGCGGCATCTTCTACATGGGTGTCGCCGTAGACACGCATGGCAATTTTTTTATCGCCGACGCAGAAAACGATATGGTTTTCAAGGTGACCCAAGACGGAATCCTCACCGTGGTGGCTGGAAACGGCATCCTGGGCCATACCGGCGACGGCGGTCCCGCCACCAGCGCGTCCATGGCAATCCCGCAGAGCCTCGTCTTAGATTCCTCCGATAACCTCTATATCCTGGATTCCCCCGGCGGCTGGGTCCGCAAGGTAACGCCCGATGGCATCATCAGCACGATCGTGGGAAACGGCATCTCCGGCTACAACGGTGATAACATTCCGGCTATCAGCGCCTCATTTGGTCATCCTTATTCCATGGCGATGGATGGCTCCGGCTCCATTTACATTGCCGACACCAACAATAACCGCATCCGGAAGGTCACACCCGATGGCATCGTGACTACGGTGGCCGGCAACGGTAACGCGGGCTATAACGGCGATAACATTCCGGCCACCAGCGCTTCCCTGAATTCTCCACAAAGCATCGCCATTGACGCAGCAGGAAATCTCTACATCTCGGACACCGGCAATGAGCTGGTCCGCAAGGTCTCGCCGGATGGCATAATTTCTACGGTGGCGGGTGTCGTGCCCGGGAGCGGGCCGGGCTCGTTTGCGGATAACGTTCCAGCCGTGAATGCATTCCTCATTCCCCAATTCGTGGCGGTGGATGCGGCCGGCAATCTTTATCTCAGCGACTTCGCCACCAACCGGGTCCGCAGAGTCGTCAATGGAATAATTACTTCCGTGGCCGGGGATGGAGAGCAGGATTTCTCCGGCGATGGAGGTCCAGCGGTGCAGGCCGCGCTCAACAGTCCCACTGGATTTGCGATTGACGCCGCTGGCAATCTCTACATCGGAGATAGCGCGAACCTCCGTGTTCGAAAGGTCTCGCTCGATGGAAACATCCAAACGGTGGCAGGCAACGGCCTCTTCCGCTACGCCGGAGAAGGTTTGATGGCGACAAGCGCCCCGCTTTTTCGGCCGTCCGCGATTGCTCTCGATAAAACAGGCGCCGTGTATATCACCCAGCCAGAGCTGGCCCGCGTCTGGAAAGTGGCGCCCAACGGAACCATCTCGACTTTCGCCGGAACCGGCCAAACGGGTTACAACGGCGACAAGATTCCTGCCACTAGCGCGAAGCTGTGGTATCCCACGGCGGTTGCTGTGGACAGCGCTGGAGATGTGTACATTGCCGATGAGATCAATCAAATCCTGCGGAAAGTCACTCCGGATGGAATCATCTCCAATTTCGTCTCCAATCTGGACGATCCGCAAGCCGTGGTAATCGATCCCTCCGGTAATCTTTATGTCTCTGAGACTCTAACCAACGTCGTCCAAAAGATTACTCCCGCCGGCGTCGTTTCTACATATGCGGGCACAGGAAAGCCGGGATTCTCCGGCGACGGCGGCCAGGCGACCGCAGCCATGCTATACCGGCCACAGGGCCTTGGATTGGATGCGAAAGGCAACCTCTACATTGCCGATTCGTACAACAACCGCATCCGCAAAGTGACTCCGCAAGGCGTCATCAGCACCATTGCCGGCAATGGTGACGAGAATTTCTCCGGCGACGGTGGGCCCGCTATTAGCGCGAGCATGGACACCCCCTGGGACGTCGTCATCGACGCCGCCGGCAACGTGTTCATCGCCGACTTGTATAATTTTCGCATTCGAGAGGTGACCCCGGACGGCGTCATCAACACCATCGCCGGCGCCGCCACCAGACAGTTTTCCGGCGATGGTGGACCGGCGACAATGGCCAATATCACCGGCCCCATCGGACTCGTCTTCGATGCGGCGGGCGACCTGATTGTCGCCGATTGGCTGAACCACCGTATCCGCGCAATCCTGGTCGCTCCGCCGACCTTTCAATCCTCGCCCGGAACGCTAACCTTCTCGGCGGAGAGCGATGGCCTACCGGCAGCCGCACAAACCGTGCAGATAGCCGGCTCGATTCCAGGCCTCTTGTTCGGAACGGCGGTGACCCCGCAGGATAGCGCACCCTGGCTGCAGGTGACGCCGCTGCAAGGCCTGATGCCCGGCGGCGCGCAGGTCATCGCCGATCCTACCGGCCTTGCGCCCGGAACCTATCGCGCAACCTTTAATGCTGTGTCGCCAAACACGCTGCCGATTCTTCGCACCGCGGCTGTCACCTTCACGGTGACTCCGGCGCGGCCCGCTCACCTGGCAGCCAAGCCGGACGGCCTTTCCTTCTCCCTGGTTCAAAAAGCTCCATCCGCCACTCAAACCCTGACCGTTTCAGACCAGGGCGGTGGCTCTCTGGATTTCACAGCCGCTGCCACTACCGTTTCGGGTGGATCGTGGCTGACCGTGTCTCCAGGCAGTGGGACGTCCACTGTCGCCAATTCCATCGGCCTGCAAGCGGCCGCAGACCCTTCGGGCCTCGCGCCGGGGACCTATTCCGGCGCGATCACTGTCGCCAGCTCCACCACCGGCGAGAGCCTCACAATCCCCGTCGTCATGACAGTCAGCGCTGTGCAGCAGACCATCCGGCTATTGCAGACCGGACTCACTTTCACCGCGGTGGCCGGAGGCGGTGTCACCCCCGCGCAGAATGTCGGCGTGCAGAATATCGGACAAGGAGTGATGAGCTGGTCGGCATCCACCTCGGTTCTGTCGGGGACGTCGAGCTGGCTTTCAGTGACACCCGATAGCGGATCGAGCGACGCCGCCTCCACCGATTCGCCCAGCGCCCAGATGAGTGTGGATCCTACGGGGCTCGCTGCCGGTAATTACTACGGGCAGATGTCGATTTCCGCCCCCGGCGCCGATAACTCGCCGCAAACCGTTTCCGTCGTGCTGAACGTGCTTCCGGCTGGCTCCGATCCCGGACCTATCGTGCAGCCCTCAGGTCTTATCTTCACCGGCGCCGCTGGAAGCGAGTCGCCCGGCTCTCAACTGGTGACCGTTTCCAATTTGACCAACGCCGCACTCACTTTCACCTCCGGCCAGACTACGCTCGATGGCAAGGATTGGTTCGCGTCCCTGCCCACCCAAGCTACTTTGCCGGCGCAGCAATCGCAGCGTATTGTAGTGCAGCCATATCTCTCCGGACTGGATCCTGGGATTTACCGCGGCACGCTGACGCTGTCGTTCCCCGGCGGAGTGACTCGGGCCGTCAGTCTGCTCTTCGTGGTCACAGGTTCGCCCGCATCGTCGGTGTCCTCCGCCAAGCCCGGACGCCATGCGCCAGGCGGATGCACACCTTCTCAGCTCGCCCCCGTTTTCACTTCGCTTGCCGACAGCTTCGCCGTAGCAGCAGGCTGGCCCAGCACGGTGGGCGTGCGTGTAGTCGACGATTGCGGAAGCCCCATGCTGACGGGCTCAGCCGTAGCCACATTTTCCAATGGCGATCCGCCTCAGGTTCTGAAGCACTCGCAAGACGGCAATTGGAGCGGCACCTGGCAGCCGCGGACCGCTACCACATCGCAGGTGACCATCCAGGTCAGCGCGCAGATTCCCGAGCAAAACCTCAAAGGCACGGCGCAAATCAGCGGAGGATTGCGGACCAATCTGAGTGTCCCCATCATCACACCGGGGGCGGTGCTCAGCTCGGCCAGCCTCGTCGCGCAGTCTCCGATTGCTCCGGGCAGCTTAATTTCAATTCTCGGCTCGAGCCTGGCGGACTCCCTGGCCGGGGCCGCAGTGCTGATCGCCGGCCGCCCTGCCCCCATAATCAGCGTGAGCGATGCTCGCATTGACGCCATCGTGCCTTACGACGTTCCGCCTAACACGCAGCATCAGGTAATCGTTCAGAAGGGGGCGGTGGCGACAGTGCCGGAGACCGTGACAGTGGCTCCAGCTCAGCCGGCCGTCTTTACGCCGAACAAGTCCGGGACGGGCCAGGCCTCGGTATTCGCCGTGCAGGCCGACGGATCGCAAGTACTCGCGGACGCCGCCAATCCGGTTGCGGCTGGGGACACGATCGTGATCCAGTGCGCCGGATTGGGCGCAGTCACGCCGGCGGTGGCGGCGGGCACGGTCACTCCGGATTCTCCGCCATCGACCACGATGACCCCGGTGACGGTTAGCATCGGCGGTGTGGATGCGCCGGTAACCCAGTCGGCACTCGCGCCCGGATTGACGGGAGTCTACCAGGTGCGGGTAACGGTTCCAAATGGTGTGAGCGCGGGAAGCGCCGTGCCCATAGTGGTCAGCGCGGCCGGGCAGTTAAGCCAGCCGGTCACGATCGCGATACACTAGCGGGACAGCCCAAGCGTCAGCGAGGGGGAAGGTTAGCGGGCATGAATTTCGACTACTCGGAGAAGGTGGAGGCGCTGCGATCGAGGCTCGCCGCCTTTCTCGATGAATACATCTATCCCAACGAGAAAATTTACTTCGAGCAGATTCGCGAAGGCGACCGCTGGCAGCCCACCGCGATCGTCGAAGAGTTGAAGCCCAAAGCCAGAGCCGCCGGATTGTGGAACCTGTTCCTTCCCGAAAGCGAATACGGCGCCGGGCTCGCCAACCTGGAATACGCGCCGTTGTGCGAGCTGATGGGACGCTCGGTGATGGCGCCGGAGGTATTCAACTGCTCGGCGCCGGACACTGGCAATATGGAGACCATCGTCCGCTACGGCGCGGCCGAGCACAAGGAGCGCTGGCTCAAGCCGCTGCTCGAGGGAAAAATCCGTTCGTGCTTCGCCATGACCGAGCCGGAAGTGGCCTCCTCGGATGCCACCAACATCCAATCCCGCATCGTGCGTGAAGGCGACGGGTATGTCATCAACGGCCACAAATGGTGGACCTCCGGAGCCGGTGACCCGCGCTGTAAGATTGCCATCTTCATGGGCAAGACCGACCCCTCAGCCGCCAGGCATCGGCAGCAATCGATGATCCTGGTCCCGATGGATACTCCGGGTGTTACCATCAATCGCATGCTCAACGTCTTCGGCTATGACGACGCTCCGCATGGGCACGCCGAGGTGACCTTCAAAGATGTGCGCGTGCCCGCATCGAACATTCTGCTCGGTGAAGGGCGCGGCTTCGAGATCGCCCAGGGCCGGCTGGGGCCGGGGCGTATTCATCACTGCATGCGCTTGATCGGCGTGGCCGAGCGATCGCTCGAAGCCATGTGCCGGCGCGTCAGCTCTCGCGTGGCGTTCGGGCGAACCATCGCCGAACAAGGCACCATCCGCGCCGATATCGCCAACTCGCGGATGGAGATCGACCAGGCGCGGCTGCTCACGCTGAAAGCGGCCTACATGATGGATACGGTAGGCAACAAGGCGGCCCGCGCCGAGATCGCCATGATCAAGATAGTGGCTCCGAATATGGCGCTGCGTGTCATCGACCGCGCCATTCAGGCGCACGGAGCGGCAGGGGTCTGCGACGATTTCGGCCTGGCCAAAGCCTGGGCTAACTCGCGCACCTTGCGCCTGGCCGACGGACCGGACGAGGTCCACCGCGAAGCTGTCGCCAAAATGGAATTGAAGCGCTACTCATGAGCGGCTCTTACTACGATTCGATCAGCAGCGACGCTCTGCTATCGCTCGATTCGATGGAGGGCGTCTACTCGCTGCCCGTCGTCGAGAAGCGCTCGACGGCGGCTCCTAAGCCCGCGCCGCGAGACTCGGTGTGGCCCGGATACTATTTGACGGCGCTCACGGCGGCCGTCGCCTACGGAATTCATTACCTTCCATTCGCCCCATTTCAAGTGTCGAGCGAGACCGGAGTGCGCCGTCCGGTCGGCGCCGCGATTGTCGCCATCCTGGGCGGTGTGCTGATTCGCAATCTGCTGCCTGTCCCCGGCTCGATCGTGGAGGGCTGTAAGGTGGTGGTCCGGAAAGCGATTCCGCTAACCATCGTGCTCACCGGCGCCGGGCTGAACCTGGCGCTGCTGGCAACCATCGGGGCCAAGGCGATGATGATCACCATTGTCTGCATTGGTATTGCTTTGGTGTCGTCATATTACATCGGACGCCTGCTGGGCTTGTGGTCGAAGACCTCGCTTCTGATCGGCGTGGGCACGGCGATTTGCGGCAACAGCGCCATCATAGCGGCGGCCCCTCTGATCGACGCCACCGATGAAGATGTGACGCTCTCGGTAGGAACGGTGAACATTATGGGTTTGCTGTTCATGTTCATCCTGCCGTTCGTGGGAGGCTTGCTCAAGCTGAGCGACGATGCGTTTGGCGTATGGGCGGGCTCGACGATCCATGCTGTGCCGCAAGTGGTGGCGGCAGCCTTCGCCTACAGCCAGAAGGCAGGTACCCTGGCTACGCTGGTAAAGCTGGTGCGCGTCACTCTGCTTGCGCCGTTGATGATCGCGCTAGTGCTGTTGTATGCGCACAAGCGCCGGGCCGAAGTGACTGTGCACTATTCCCGCCTGGTGCCTCCTTTCGTGTGGGGCTTCCTCGTGGTCGCGCTGCTCAATACCGCCAATCTGATTCCGACATTGCAGTTTCACGTCGCGCCTTGGGTGGCGGGTGCGTCCGGAAACTTCGCCATTTCATCCAACAGCATATTGAGCGAGCTGGAACAGATACTGCTCACGCTGGCGATGGCGGCGATGGGCCTGGAGGTGAGTATCCGACGACTGGCGAAGGTAGGTGGTCCAGCGGTTCTCACCGGACTGGGCGCGTCGATCATCCTTTGTCTGGCAAGCTTGGTGCTGATCAGGATATTGCTGTAGTATTGGAGAACGCCCAAACTGATAGACTCAATGTAGTAGCCACTATGAAGCGTACGAACCAAGCCGAGGCGTTCAACCTGAAAGTGGAGTTTATGCGCGAGGTCGACGGTCGCTGGATCGCTGACATCCCAGCGCTGCCCGGAGTCACCGTATATGGGCGAACGCGTAAACAAGCTCTAGCCGGCGCCGAAGCATTAGCATTGCGAGTGATCGCCGATCGCTTGGAACACGGTGAGACCGTCCCAGGCGAAGTGACGGTTTCCTTCGCGGCATAACGCTAGAGATCTTGCACGAGAGTCGCTCCACCCGAGTGAAAAACCGAATACGATTTTGACTTTCCCCCCTACTTGTGATCTGATAAGAGACAATGATAGATCTATCCCGACGCAGCTAGCTCATGACGCCAGGCAGAAAGTTTCCACCCCGCAAGCAGAACCGTAGAGAAAATGTAAACGAGACGATCCGGGCGCGAGAGGTGCGGGCCGTGTTTCCGAACGGTGAAACGGAAATCATGCCCACTGCCGCCGCTTTGCGGAAAGCGCAGGACATGGGTCTCGACCTGGTGCTGATTGCGCCGACGGCGGTCCCTCCGGTCGCCAAGGCCATCGACTACGGGCACTATCAGTACGAACAGAAAAAAAAACTTCACGAAGCTAAGAAGAAGCAGCACGTAGTGCAAGTCAAAGAGCTGAAGTTCCGGCCCAATACCGACGACCACGATTACGAATTCAAGAAGAACCACGCCATGCGATTCCTGAAAGAGGGCAATCGCGTCAAGGCGGTGGTGCAGTTCCGCGGCCGGGAGATCGCTCACTCGGAGCTCGGCAAAAAGCTGCTGGTTCGTTTTGCCGAAGACCTGGCGCCGTTCGGCGCAGTCGAGTCGAGTCCGCGCATGGAAGGCCGTAATGCCCACATCCTCATCAGCCCGATCAAGGGCGGCAAGCCCGTTTGAGGGTATTCGTGATATAATCGGCGGGTAGTTAATTCGATCCGCCACTACCCATGTACAACGCCTTCTTCGGTCTAAAAGAGAACCCGTTCAACCTCAGTCCCGATCCGAGCTTTCTCTACCGAAGCGTACAGCATGAGGAAGCTTTGGCAAACCTTATCTATGGCGTACAGAGCCGAAAGGGGTTTATCGTTCTCTCCGGCGAAGTAGGCACGGGGAAGTCGACGATGCTCGAGTGCCTGCGAGGTTTTCTGTCGGCGCAGCGGGTGGAATTCGCTTACGTGTTCAACTCCAGGCTCACGGTGGATCAGTTCTTCGAGATGGTCGCCTACGATTTGAGTCTCGACTGCGACCGGACTTCGAAGACGGAAGTCCTATTCGCGCTCAATGAGTTTCTGATGCATCGCAACCATAGCGGCATGACGACAGCTCTGATTGTCGATGAAGCCCAAAATCTGGAATGGGAAGTGCTCGAGGAGATCCGCCTGCTGGGCAACCTCGAGAATCCGCGCGGCAAGATGTTGCAGATCGTATTGGCGGGACAGCCGGAGCTGGACAGGAGACTGGACGCCCCCGATTACCGCCAACTGAAACAGCGAATCGCGTTGCGCTGCACGCTGCATCCGCTTCAGGAGAACGAAACCATCGAGTACATCATCTCGCGGCTGGCCAAGGCGGGCATGAAGGACCAGACGGTTTTCTCGCCGGAGCTGCTTTCCGAGATCCACTACCGCACGCAAGGCATCCCTCGGGTGATCAACGCCATTTGCGACAATCTTCTGTTGACGGCCTTCGCGTCGGAGACGAAGGTGGCCACGCTGGAGTTTCTGGACGAAGTCACCGCCGATCTTCGCCTGGAGTGGCCCGGAAGACGGCTAAACCGGACGGCTCCGGATTTTGCAGACGGCGCCGGCCGTCACGAGCCTCACTACACGCGCGGCAAGTAAGCGCAAGGGCTTCGCCCTTGACGCCCTTGATATCCCTGCGGGATTTGGGAGTCAGGAGTCAGAATAAAAACCGGATTTCCTTCCGCATTCTGACTCCTGACTTCTGACTCCTGACTCCTTGCTTCACTGACTCCTTGCTTCACTAATTCCCCCGCGCTGACGCTTGGGCTGTGAAGGAAAACCGGGAACTCACTACCCGCTGTTGAGAATCCAGAATCGCGGTGGCCGTAAATCCACCACGGCGCGGCGATCCAAAACGCATGTCGGTCAACTGGACACGAGAGCCATTGGGAGGATCGGATATGGGTGTGACAGTCCAGATCGGATACTGGGCGAAAGCCCCGAAGACCTTGAATGGTTCGGTCTCGGCGGCGCGCCGTAGGGCTGGGCTCTCTTCGGCTCGATAGAAGAATGGTCCGGTTGTGGGATCGAATTGTTTCCGGACGTTCAGATCGAAAAGCGCGTAGAAGCGGGAGCCCTCCACCAATCCGCGCCACGCGAGGGGATTGAACGTATCGGGGAACGCCGCGATAGCGAGGGGCGCGGCGCCGAGGTAGATTCTGGAATCGAGAATGGCCAGGGCACGCTGATGAATAACAGAGCGAGCGCCATTGTAGAGCAGCACAAACGCCAGCGCCAGGAGAGCGGGCGTCCGTCCCGGATGGGCAGGCGCGCCGATTTCCCCTGCCACCAGGCGTGACAGCGCCGGTGCTATCACGGCGAGCAGAAGCGCGGTCCAGATCCAGGGATCGACCACTGAGGTGAGATCCAGCCGCAGCCAGCGGGCGGAGAACGGAAGCAGCAGACGAACGCCATAAATATTGGTCCAGTCGAGCGCAAGGTGCGACGCCACTCCCAACAGCGACACCAGGTAGGCCATGTGCCAGGCTTCAATCGGCTTCCTCGATACCAGCCGCACCAGGAGAACCGGCAATAGCGCCATCACCGGGGCCATCAGCAGCGCATGAGTGAAGTGGCGATGGTAGTGGAGGTAGGCGACCGAGCCACCGGCCGCGCTGACCACGTCGATATCGGGCGCATTGGCGGCGAGCAGCAGGATCGCGGTCGACTGCGTGGTGAGACGGTTGAGGCCAGCCCTGCTCAGGGCCAGGCCAACCAGCGAATGGGTGAGATTATCCAAGAGGATTTCGGATGCCGGATTTCGGATGGATTCCGAAATCCTCTTTCCGGCCTAGTGCGGCCTGGCCGCTTCGAACAGATGCGCGATGTTGGTGTAGCCGTTGATAGCCAGGCGGCAGGACGGTCCTTCACCGTGAAATCGCGGGGCATGGAAGGTGAATTTCGGCACGTAGACAACGTCGCCTTCACTGGCGATGATGGTTCCCTGGCCTTCGACCGGATACATAATCTCTCCCGCCATGATGAGCCAGAATTCGCAGGATTCGGGATGATAGTGGCCGCGATTCTTCGGATCGTAGGGCGGTAGATTCTTCTCGTAGCCGTAGATGATGTTGGATACGCCGCGGTCGTCATGCACGAAGCGCTGGCCCGAATACTTCGGTCCGCCGTTTTTCGCCAGCTCGTACAAGTTGATATGGGGCTTGTTTCCGTGATCGTAGGGCGCGGGCTTGCGGTGCAGCGTGACCGGAATGAAGTTGATCCGCAAATCGGCCGGCGGCGGTTCGCTGCCCGGATAGAGGGTCTGGGCATGGGCGATATTCACCTCCAGCCGCAGCGAAGGCTCATCGCCGATCGTCTCCATGGCGTAGATGGTTTGATAGGGAACCTGAACCATGGAGCCCTTGGTAGCGATGAATGAATCCTGTCCTTCAATCTCGAACCGGATCTTGCCGGCCATCACGATCCACCACTCGCGAGTGTCGGAGTGAAATCGTTTGGAGACCTTTGAGCCGGGCGCGGCCGAGATGTAATCGGCGTGCAAAAGCTCGTCGCTGACGATCTCTTCGCGCCAGTTTTCCAGCCCCGCATGCTTGGCTTTCACGTCGGAGAGCTTGGTATGCGGCTTGTTGGGAGGAACGTACTTCGTAGGATCGGGCTTGGGCGCCCAGGACGGCTCCTCCGGGGCGCGCTGCGCATAGCTGAGTGAGATCAAGGCTGCCGCTGAAACGGCCAGGATGGAAATCTTTGGAAAAGGCATCGCGTGGATTGTATCACAGCTACCCAATCTCCAGACGGACCTTCCAGACCACGCCGGCGGCGCGCACACTGCGGTATCTCGTCAATCCGAAATCCAGCCCACGACGATATCGGAAGTCGTCCATCCCGGACCCTCCA
>Ga0210405_10004130_pt1 | contig 13760 bp, 10 predicted proteins | sample IncBWH11MmetaG_FD_155492 | JGI IMG/M metagenome (GOLD analysis project Ga0210405, IMG submission 155492) | Forest soil microbial communities from Barre Woods Harvard Forest LTER site, Petersham, Massachusetts, United States - Inc-BW-H-11-M | ecosystem: Environmental > Terrestrial > Soil >... | reverse complement strand
GAGACGTAGTCGGCGAACCCATGCTGGCGCACAAAGCTTCGCACGAAGGCCGCACCGCCGTAGAAGCCATCGCCGGACACAAAGTCGCCTTCGAGCCCAACGCCATTCCGGCCGTCATCTTTACCGACCCCGAAATCGCCTGGGCCGGTCTGACCGAAACTCAGGCGCAAAAGGAAAATCGCGAAATCAAAGTCGCCAAGTTTCCCTGGGGTGCATCCGGCCGCGCGATAAGTCTCGACCGCCCCGAGGGCATGACCAAGCTTCTAATCGATCCCCAGACAGAACGCGTGCTGGGCGTCGGCATCGTGGGAGCAGGCGCCGGCGAACTGATCGCCGAAGGCGTTCTCGCCATCGAAATGGGCGCAGTCGCCAAAGACATCGCACTCACCATTCATCCTCATCCCACACTTTCCGAAACCGTCATGGAGTCCGCAGAAGTCTTCTTCGGCACCAGCACCCACGTCTACCGCCCCAAGAAATGAATCCCACCTCTGTGTTCTCTGTGGTTGAGGTTTTCCAGAAAGAATCAACCACCGAGGACGCAGGGGGAACCACCAACGACACAGTCCTGCCCACGACGCTATACTGGTTTGCTTCTCGTCTAGGAGGTTCCGTGCGCCAGATTCCGCTATTGTTAATCTGTCTCGCCTTACCGCTCGCCGCCCAGGAGATGCCGATGTCATCTAAAACCAGCCCCGCCATTCAGCCCGCGTGGATGAACGTCTCGGCCGCCAAACTAGAAACCGAACTCGTCGCCAAGTATGGCGAACCCCAACGCCCCCGCGCCCAGCGCGGCCTCCATCAAGTCGCCGAATTCTGGCGCGCCGACGACGGCGACGCCCCCGCTTTCGAAGACTTCGTCCGCGCCAACTTCGCCGGGGATCAAGCCACCCTCGACACCATGTTCACCCGCTTCCAGTCGCTGCTCGAAGCCCTCAACGGCCACATGCACGAGATCAATCGCGAGTTCCGCCAGCAGCTCGATCTCGACTACGGCCCCGTCCTCCCCTTCGACGAAACCTTCGGCGGCTACGATCCTTCCGCCCACGTGCTCGACGATTTTTTCAATAACAAGCTAGCCTTCACCGTGCTGCTCAATTTTCCCCTGGCTACGCTCGACGATTGCCTGAAGGACGGTCCCGGTTGGACGCGCCGCCAGTGGGCCGAAGTCCGCCTCGCGCAACAATTCGACAAACGCATCCCCGCCGACGTCAACCTCGCCATCTCCGAAGCCGCATCCGAAGCCGGTCAATACATTTCCCAGTACAACATCTGGATGTATCACGTGGTCAACAACCAGGGCCAGCGTCTCTTCCCGCCCAAGATGCGCCTCCTCAGCCATTGGAATTTGCGCGATGAAATCAAGGCTGACTACACCGACCCGCAAACCGGCCTGGCCAAACAGCGCGCCATTCAGCAAGTCATGGAACGCATCGTCACTCAGACGATTCCGCAAGTCGTCATCGACAATCCCAGCGTCGATTGGAATCCCGTCACCAACGAAGTAAAACCAGCCGCAGCGAAGGATGCCGATTCGACAAAGACAACCGCCAACCTCACCAACGCCCCCGAGCCCGACACGCGCTACGCCATGTTGTGGAAGACCTACGCGGCATCAAGAAAAGCCGATCCGTATTCTCCCACCGCGCCCACCCTGATCGACCGCCGCTTCAACGAAGATCGCGAGATTCCCGAAGTCCGCGTCAAAGCCATGCTCGAGCAGGTGTTGAGCTCGCCGCTCGCGGTGCAGACCGGCAAGCTGATCGAATCCCGCCTCGGCCGGCCGCTCGAACCCTTTGACGTGTGGTACAACGGCTTCCGTCCCGGCAGCAAATTCACCGAAGCCCAGCTCGACGAAATGGTCGCCAAGAAATATCCCACCGCTGCCGCTTATCAAAAAGACATTCCCAATCTGCTGATGCATCTCGGATTCTCGCCCGAGAAAGCCCAATACGTCGCCAACAACATCATCGTCGATCCCGCCCGCGGCTCCGGCCACGCTATGGGCGCGGGAATGCGTTCCGAAAAAGCCCACCTCCGCACCCGCGTGGAAAAAACCGGCATGAACTACAAGGCCTTCAACATCGCCGTGCATGAAATGGGTCACAACGTCGAGCAAACTTTCTCACTCAACGAAGTCGATTACACGCTCCTGAGCGGCGTGCCCAACACCGCTTTCACTGAAGCCCTGGCATTCGTCTTCCAGGGACACGACCTCGAACTCCTCGGCCTCCCCGCACCGGACGCCAAGGCGCAAGCCGAAAAGACCCTCAACGATTTCTGGGGCACCTACGAAATCGCTGGAGTCGCACTCGTCGATATGGGCGTCTGGCACTGGATGTACGACCATCCCCAGGCCACGCCCAAACAGCTCAACGACGCCACCCTCCAAAGCGCAAAAGACATCTGGAACCGCTACTACGCTCCCATCTTCCACCAGAAAGACGTCGTACTCCTCGGCGTCTACTCGCACATGATCGATTCGTTCCTCTATTTGCCCGACTATCCCATCGGCCACATGATCGCTTTCCAGATCGAAGAGCAGATGAAGAAGACTGGCAGCATCGGCCCCGAGTTCGAGCGCATGGCCAAAGAGGGCCGCGTCATACCTGACCTCTGGATGGAAAACGCCACTGGCCGCCCGGTCGGACCCGAAGCTTTATTGGACGCGACGCAGAAAGCCTTGGCCGCGGCTAAAACACCGTAGCGCAGAAGTGGCGTAGGGGTAACATCGGCCGGTGCCGGCTGCCACCCGTCTCACCCACCGCCGTTACGCGCTGATCAGCTCGATGCCCGCCTTGTGGGATGCACGCCTCAGATCTTCGTCCAAAGTGGCCAGCGGCAACCCTCTTTCCAGAGCCAAATCGAGGTAAGCCGCGTCGTACGCGGTAAGCCCGTACTTTCGGCTGAGAGACTGAATCCTGCTAAACACAATGTCGCTGGGAACCTGTTCCAGTTCGATCGGAAGCACTACCAGATCATCCAGAAAACTCTGTGCCAACCTGCCGGAAATGCGTTTCCGCTTTTCTCCGGCGAGCAATGCGTTCAACACTTCATGCGGCCAGAATGAGGGCGCAAGCCCAGTGTCGCCGCGCTTGAACCTGTCGGCGACGCCCTGGGCCGCCGCCGCATTTTCGTCAGGAAAACACCAGGTCAACACCACCGACGCGTCCACGATAAAACGGCTCACCGCCGTCCTTCATTGATCAGGTCCTTGATCTTGATCCCGCGTAACGACAACTTGTGACGTTTGCCGAAACCGGCCAATCGCTCGGCCGCCTCGGCCGCAGACCCGTCCTGACCCGTCATGCGTTCTTTCAGGATCTCTCCCAGTAAACGCGACATGCTGGTATCCCGGCGTGCCGCCTCAATGCGTGCCCACCGCGCGACCTCTTCTTCCAGGGTCACGGTCACGTTGCGCAGACGATTGCTGTTAGGTGACATGAAAACAGTGTAACACGATGTTCGTGTAACTTCACAGGGCACTGACATGTGTGCGGCGGACTCTTCAGTCGCCGTGCCCCGAGTCACCACAACTCATCGGGCTTAGAATAGGGAGTATGAGCGATGACAAGACTGACATTTTATGTCCCCATTGCAACAAGACTTTTTCTACCTTCCTGAGCGACTTTGCCGCAAAGAACCTCAAAGTTGTATGCCCGACCTGTGGCAAGGAACACGACGCCAAACCTCCGAAGGCAGTGAACCCAGGAAAAACACCATCAGCAGGATGATTGGGCACGACCAGTGACCGCCAGCACAGGTAATCCTTGCAGTATTGATTGGCATCATTTGATGTGCGCCTGAGTTAACCGTCACGCACTCCTCAAAACCAGATTTAACGCCGTTTCCCCGCTTGGAGTAAACTTCTTAACGTCGCGCCGGGAGTGCATTTCCCTCGGTTGAACGGAGACTCGAGTGTCAAAACTACGTACCTATCCGCTGATGGCACTGGCCTGCATGTTGCTCCTGCTCGCGGGCAGTGCCATGTGTCAGATTCAGGAAAAGATACTGCATGCCTTCGAGGACGGCTCAGTCCTTTCCGGAAACCTCATGTTCGACTCCGCTGGCAATATCTACGGGACAGCCGATCAAGGGGGAGCCACCGGTAATGGAAGCGTCTACGAACTCTCTCCAGGCCCCGCCGGGGTATGGAATTTCAACGTTCTCTACTCGTTTACTGGAGGCGATGATGGCAGCGACCCCGTCGCTGGCCTAGTGATGGACGGCAATGGGGATTTGTACGGGACTACCTCCGCTGGAGGTGCGTACGGAAGCGGCACCGTCTTCGAATTAGTGCCGTCGTTGCCGGGTCAATGGAGCGAAAGCGTGCTTTACAGCTTCGGAGGCTATCCCGGAGATGGGGCGATGGCGGAGAGCGGACTGGTATTGGATGCCGCGGGAAACCTCTATGGGACTACAGGCGAAGGTGGCTCGACTAACTGCACCGGAGGTTGCGGTACGGTGTATGAACTGACGTCGTCCGGCAACGGCCAGTGGAGTGAGTCGGTACTCTACAGTTTTCTGGGCGGCGATGACGGTTACAATCCGGTGTATTCAGGCGTAGTCTTTGACGGACAGGGTAACCTTTACGGAACAACTGCTGCGGGCGGTAGCTCCGGTTGCCATCACTCCGGTTGCGGCACCGTGTACGAGTTGACGCCCTCTCAGAGTGGCGGCTGGACGGAGAATATACTCCACACCTTCAATGGACGCGACGGATTCACTCCCGAGTCTGGCGTCGTTTTCGATTCCTTGGGAAATCTCTACGGAACGACCGAGGAGGGAGGGACAGCGGCCTGCAATACGGGCTCCGGAGGGTGCGGTACAGTCTTTCGCTTGTCGGCCAAAGAGTCTGGTGGCTGGTCCCTCCTGGTTCTGCACCAGTTCGGAGGCAGTTCCGTGGGCGATGGTGCGAATCCCGTTGGTAGCTTAACCTTCGATCAACGCGGCAGGCTGTATGGCACAACCTCGAACGGAGGCGTAACCGGCTCTGATTTTGGCTCGGTTTTTCAGCTGAAACGATCTGGCACAAAAGTAGTGGAAGCAGTCTTCGGCAACTTCGGGGGGGCCGCCGGGGAACACCCTAATGCCGGTGTCATCCTCGACAGTGCTGGTAACGTCCTTAGCACGACTTTTAGTTCGGCGTCCGACGGCGGCGTTGTTTTCGAGCTCACAAAGTGATTCGCGGAGATGTCCCTCGCGTCTCCCCCTTTGCCGCTCGAAGATTTTTCCGCGTTTGACGAATCTGCTCGCCGACCGTCCATCCGTCAAGAAAGTCCTACCGTGGCACTACAAAGGCCCCCGGAATATTCTCATCCAGAGTCGCCAGTACCGCGCCATTCGCACTCGCAAGCTTTGCCAAATGACCGTCGGTAATCTGTTTTGGCGTTTTGACCCAGCTGGGCAGGTTTGAGATGTCGTTTCCGTCGGCCATGAAGGTGAAGCGAGCAGCCCGCGAACGTTTGAACCTTGTCAGTAACGTACGGGCTTGCGTCACGGTGAGGTCGTAAGCTGGCGTCTGTGCCAGCACGCGCACGAATCCAAGCTCGGTGATCGAACTGGTCGCTAAATGTGGTACATCTTCCGCGCGAACCCACGTAGCCACTCGCGAATGGAACTCATGACTGTCGAATCCAAGTGCCACCAGCGCGTTCACATCAAGCAGGTAAATCATGGGAAATTACTGAGGATTTCTTCCACTTCTTTGCTGGTCAAGGTTGGCGCGTTCGCACCTGCACTTAGAACCGGCAACCCGGTAATCGGGTCCTTGACGATTTTGACCCGACGGCCGCGTTTCTTGCGGGGCGTCAAGACGATCCGGCCTTCCTCTATATTGGCATCGAGCGGATCGCCTGCACGAATGTCGAGCCGGCGCCGCAACGGTCCCGGCAGCACGACCTGCCCTTTGGTGGAAACTGTAGTCTCCATGGTAAGACAATCTTACCATGGAACTCACTCCGGCCCCACCTAAACCATCCCCGCAAGTCCAATACCCTCCGTAACTTGAAGCTCCGCACCTAGGTACCTACCATGCCACTATGAGCTACAAGGCCCTCTTATTCTGTCCCGACGAAAGAACTGCCAAGGTCGTCACCCAGGTCCTCAGCGAACTGGAGTTTCAGGTGGAAGCCTGCAATGAGCCTTTTGCCGCCGTTAAGAAGCTGATGGCAGGGCACTTCGACGCGGTCGTCGTCGATTGCGACAACGAGCAGAACGCCACTCTACTCTTCAAGAGCGCGCGCAACTCCGAGTTCAATCAGGCATCGCTTTCAGTTGCAGTCGTCGAAGGACAAACCGGGGTGGCTAAGGCGTTCCGTATCGGCGCCAACCTGGTGCTCACCAAACCTATCAATGTGGAGCAGTCCAAAGGCACGCTCCGGGTAGCGCGCGGCCTGTTGCGCAAGAACGAGGCCGCCAAGACCTCAGGAAAACCCTCTGAAGTTTCGGGGCGTCCTTCGCTTGCGCCTCCGTCTTTCTCGACCTCAGCTATCGCCACATCAGCGCACACTGTCTCGGCTCCGCCACCGGCGATTTCAAAACCTGCATTTGTTACCAATCCAGCACCTTCGTTTGCGGCCGCCGCCTCATCCAGCTCGGCTTTCGAAGTAGAGAAGGATCCCACTCCCAAACCCGAGCCCGCCGAAGCCGCCTTCCTCGAGTCGGTGTCGGATCAGGCGGATAAGATTCGTCCTCACGACCAGGCAACACCGGCCACAAAGCAGTATCCCTGGCAGCCCACCGCCAGGCCCACGGCCGAACCGATGGCTGAAACCATGACCACCGCCCTCAAACACGCCGCGGAGGCGACTGGCAGACCCGACTCTGGCATCAACCTGGGACACGGTGCAGCCGCTGCACCCGCGAGAGCGAAAGAACCCGTCGAGATTGATGACGAGATTTCTGCTCTTGAGGAACCGGCGCAATATCCTTCGAGCGCTGCACCGGCCAAGACGCGCTCCGCTGCAGCCCCCACCAATTGGGGCCGGATCGCAGCCATCATTCTGCTCGCAGCCGCCGGCGGCGCCATTTACCGCGCCGGAACTCTCACTCATTGGCGGATGCCGTCAGCTTCTTCTCTGTTACACCATTCAAGCGCTGCGGCAACTCCACAAATTGCAAAGCCAGTGGCAGGATCTGCTGCCGCTGTGACTCCCTCGCCAAGCGCTGCAACCAACAGCGCGCCCGTGCAATCAGGAAGCGCTTCGGTTCTTCAGACTCCCAGCCAGATTCCGGCTGCGGCCGGAACAACTCCGCAAAAGCCCTCGCCCGCTACTGAGACGATTGTGCTCGCGCCCGCTCCCAAGAAGTCCACCGTGAATGCCACCTCGTTCGATCCGCCCACGCCCTCTGGTGTGGTGAAGACCATCGGCGAGGGCACGGTTTTCGTGGACACCCAGACTCCGAAGCCAGCTCTGCCAAAACCTGCCACGCCGGAGAACGTCGAGCCAACCGCTCTCGACGCGATAAGCGCAAATTCGCAATCCAACAACAACGCAATTTCCAGCCTGATGAGTATGCCAAGCGCGGTTCCGCAACCCGGTCCCCAGACCCTTAAGGTATCGCAGGGAGTATCGCAGGGACTTCTGATGAAGAAAGTCGCCCCAGTCTATCCTCCGCAAGCCGCCATGAAGCACTTGCAAGGCTCGGTCCAGTTACTCGCCACCATTAGCAAAGACGGAGATATCACCCACATCAAGTTGCTCAGCGGCGAAGCAATTCTGGCGCGGGCCGCCATCGATGCGGTCAAGCAATGGAAATACAAACCATATCTGCTCAACAGCCAGCCCACGGAAATCCAAACTCAGATCACGGTAAACTTCACCCTGCCCTGATTAACCGTCAGGTGTTCTCCGCGTCCTCCGCAGCCGTTCTCCGTGACCTCTGCGATGAAAGCTCTTTTCAGATCCGTGCACATCCGCGAAAATCCGTGGCCAGTTTTCCTCTGTGATCTCTGTGCCCTCTGTGGTTGGGTTTTCCCGCGCGGTTTATAATAAAAAATTGCCCACAAGCCGAAATCGCTTTCTGTGAGTGCTGTTCCAAGCTAGTAGCCAGAAGCTAGCAGCTAGAAGCTTTTCCCATGGACTTCAAACTCGTCTCCGACTACACCCCGCAAGGTGATCAGGCCCACGCCATCGATTCCCTGATGAAAGGCATCTTCGACCGCGAGCAGCACCAGGTCCTACTCGGCGTCACCGGATCCGGCAAAACCTACACCATGGCCAAAGTCATCGAGCAATCCAACCGGCCGGCGCTCGTGATGGCCCACAACAAAACCCTAGCCGCCCAGCTTTATCACGAATTCAAGAACTTCTTCCCCCACAACGCCGTCGAATACTTCGTGAGCTACTATGATTTTTTCCAGCCGGAGGCTTATGTGCCGGCGGCGGATCTTTATATTGAGAAGGAAGCTACCATTAATGATGAGTTGGACAAGTTGCGGCTGTCGGCTACTCGGTCTTTGTTTGAGCGTCGGGATGTGCTGATTGTTTCTTCGGTTAGTTGTATTTATGGGCTTGGGTCGCCGGAAGCTTATTACGGGATGATGCTTTTCCTCGAAAAGGGGCAGAAGATTCGGCGGGAGGACATTACTCGCAAGCTTGTCGAAGTGCTTTATGAGCGGACTGATGGGGATTTTCGGCGGGGGACTTTTCGGGTGCGGGGGGACGTCATCGAGATATTTCCTACTTATGATGACATGGCTTATCGGGTGGAATTGTTTGGGGATGAGGTTGATTCTTTATCACAGATCGATCCGCTATTCGGAACCGTGAAACAGAAGTATGTGCGGTTGCCGATTTATCCGAAGACGCATTATGTGATGAAGCCGGAGACTCGGTCGAAAGCGGTTACTTCGATCCGCGAAGAATTGAAGTGGTGGGAAGCGGAACTTGAAAAGCAGGGACGGCTGGTGGAGTCGCAGCGGGTGCATCAGCGGGTCATGTATGACATTGAGATGATCAAGGCCATGGGCTATTGCCATGGGATCGAAAATTACTCGCGGCATTTCACTGGGCGGCTGCCGGGTGAGCCTCCGCCTACTTTGCTTGATTATTTCCCGCGAGATTTTCTGATGTTCATCGACGAATCGCATCAAACCGTCCCGCAGTTGCATGGCATGTATCATGGCGACCGCTCGCGCAAGGAGACGCTGGTCGAGTATGGCTTTCGCATGCCTTCGGCGCTCGACAATCGCCCGCTGACGTTTGAGGAATTCGAGCACCGCATGAACCAGTCGATTTATGTCTCGGCTACGCCGGGGCCGTATGAGCTGACGAAATCGGCGGGGGTGGTCATCGAGCAAATCATCCGGCCTACCGGCCTGGTCGATCCTCCCGTGGACATTCGCCCGGTGAAAGGACAGATTGACGACCTGCTGCACGAGATTCGCCAGCGCGTGGCGCGGGGCGAGCGCGTGCTGGTGACTACGCTCACCAAGCGCATGTCCGAAGATTTGGCCGAATACTACAGCGAAGTCGGGGTGAAGTGCCGCTATCTTCATTCAGAAATCGAAACTCTCGAACGCATCAAGATTCTGCGCGACCTGCGCAAGGGCGAGTTCGATGTGCTGATCGGCATCAACCTGCTGCGTGAAGGCCTGGATTTGCCGGAAGTTTCGCTGGTGGCGATTCTTGACGCCGATAAAGAAGGTTTCCTGCGTTCGAGCGGGTCGTTGATTCAGACGATTGGCCGCTGCGCCCGCAACCTGAACGGCCGGGCGATTCTCTATGCGGATCGCATGACCGACTCCATGAAGAAGGCCATGGACGAGACCAATCGCCGGCGCGCTATTCAGGAAGCTTACAACGTGGAGAACGGTATAACTCCGGAGTCGATCATCCGGCCGCTGGATATGACGCTGGTGCGCATCATCGAAGCCGACTACACCGATCTCACCGGAGGCGAAGTCGAAGGCATTCCCGAATTCAAGACGCAGGAAGAGTTGGATGTCTATATCGGCAAATTAGAAAGCGACATGCGCGAAGCCGCCAAGCGGTTTGAGTTCGAGAAGGCGGCGAAGTTGCGGGATATGGTTAAGGAGTTAAGGACTAAGGAGTTTTTATTTGCGTAAGGACGGGGCTGCTGCCCTCACAGTCCCCAATCGCTCTTCCAGGGTGTGTGCTCATAGCCGTTTGCCTGCCAGATCGAATCCACGACAGGGAGCAGCGAGGTGTGATAAGGAGCCGCCTCGGCCCGATCAATCTGCACTTCTGGGGTCTGTATGATCTGACGGTCAAATGTGTGTTTAGCGTTCGTAAAATAGGGAAATAGCCCTTCGAGGGAAAGTCGTAGGCCCTGAACGCCGGCGAGCGTGCATGAGAAGTACACTGGGTCTTCGATGCGGAGTCGACCGATGACGAGCAGCGCGTTCCCGAATGTTGCTCTGAGCATTCCCTCAAAGCTCTTACTGGGAATATCGCTCTCATGTCCAGCACCGTAGTTCTTCCCCGCATTCAAAATGTACCCGTCGCCATACTCCAGAGATCCGTTGCGAAAGAGCTGCACGTATGAGGCGCTGCCGCCTGCTCCTTCCACGCTGTAGACCAAAAATCCGTCGGCGTTGTATCTCCAGGAGGTACCTGAAAAGCTGCTCGGCCTCAGCAGGGTTCTCACCTGACTCGGTGCCGGCCAGAAGGCCGCCGCCTGTTGCCCCGCAAGGGCGGCTGCGGGAATGAAATGAAGTAGGAGTTTGGCTGGGCCGCCGAGAGCGACAGGCCCTTCATCAGAAAGAAGTGCCGCTATCCGGTCAGCGCGCCAGTTGCGGAGCTGCTCTCCGAGAGACCTCTGTTCGGCAAAGGCTTGGCCTATCTGCTGAACATCTAGCTGGTACTTACCGGTGCTGTGGCGCGAGTAGAAGCGGCTCGTTCCGCCGTAGGTGACCATGTGCGGCCTGATCCAGCTTCTTCCAATCCGAAGCAGCACAACCGACCCCTGTCCCGGAATCTCAAAATCCCTGGCTTGGATATCGGGGATCCTGGGACGTATTCCGTCGCGGATCATAGATTCAAGGCGAGTAATTTCCGACGATAGATTCGTGGCGCACAGCCCAACTATGGCTTCCGGGAGACCAGTGGCTTTCCCAGTGTTGTCCCTCTCGTCCCGGATTCCGTAAACAATATCGCCGCCCGATGCGTTCGCAAAAGAGCACACGTCGCCGAGGAGCTCCTTCTTGGCGCTTTCGCTGCCTTCGGGAAGCCTTTCTTTGTACTCCAGCACTCTGCGCTCTCCAACCTTGTCGGTTAGCAGAGAGGCGATGTGGGCTGCCGTAACTTCTTCGATATCTATCGGGAGCATATCAACTCGTGACGACGTCTCGTTGGATTCCGGGGGTTGTCGGAGTTCTCCTACGGCTCGCTGGGAGGGTTGCCGGAATGGGGACGCGGCACCTCACCACCCTCCCTCCGCGTCGTCCGTGTGCTCCTCGATTCCAGCCCTTGCGTTCTCGCTCGAGGCAGCGTCCTTCGCTGGTGATTCAGCGGTGAAGCTTATTTGTTCTGGAGGGCCGTGGAAGCGCATGCGCGTAGGCGCGGGCCCTTGGTGAAGCAAACGGTTTCTCCGCATCCTGAGTAGATCGAAGTCGTGGTCAAGATGGCGTAGTCTATCTTCGAGTTCGGCCGCGCGGCCCTCCAGCTCGTGTCTGCGATGTGCTAGCTCGGCGGACAATTTCCGAGCGCTTTGGGACTCTGCACCCGGCTCCATCAGGGTTACGGCCATGTGCTCGCTCAGAGCCGAAACCTCGGATCTGAGGCGCTTTGCCTCCGCGGCGAGAACGAGGCGTTCATGGCGCAGCGCTTCTAGCCGGGAGTTCTCCCGCACTAGGAACTGTTCTATCTCCACGCGCTGTTGCTCATCGTGTTTTCTGACCTCCCTAATCTCGTTGATCGCCTGTTGGTCCACGTGCTGCTTCAGATATTGACCAGCGTACTCCATGAACTGATCCGAAACGTACATGTAGAAGTCCACATTGGCCTTGCTGCGGATCTCCTCAACTAGTTCCGGGTTTGGACCGACGATCTTGCCTTCGTGCCTCCACCACCAGTCTTCCTTAATATCGTCGGTGACGATGATTATCGGAAGTTTATCGGAAGTTGCCTTGTCAATAACTTGGTACCAGAGCACGAGGTCGCCAAATGCCCTGTCCCCTTCCTTTGTCTTTGCATCCTTGAAGCCAGGGGGCTTAGCCTTCGCATAGCGCTCTTCGCCTTCCTTGTAGATTTGCTTTAGCCGGTCGTCCGCATACGGCGGGCCTACCCTCCCGTCGAGTAACTTTGTTAGAGCCTCGCGCACGGGGTCGTCGTTCAGGAGGTCCGGATGCTTTTCGCGTACTTTCTTCAGCGCCTCTAGTTGTTTGCTAAAGACCTCGCTGATTGAAGCATAAAGTCTCTCTGCGCTGATAAGCGGATGGCGTTTATATGTCCTTAACTGGGTTTCGAGCTTCTTCGAAGTATCCTCTAGCAGCAGCCCAATCTGTTTGTAGGCCTCCCTCTGCGCGGAGATAACCTCTAGTCTGTTCCGTTGGTACTCCAAGGCCGCTTGATGCGGAACCCACAGCCGAGGCTTGATTTGCTGCATTATGTCTAGCAGCTTCTTCCTAGTCTCGTCCGAATAACGGTAGAGGTTTAGAAGCACATTCGCATCCAAGACGAACAGGCATTTATCCCAGAGCTTGCGAAACTCCGCTTCGGACGGCCTGTAATATCCGGGGAAAGATTTCTTCATAGGCGTTGCCGGAAAAAAGGGGCCGCGGCTCGCGCCGAGACCCCCCTCAGAGTCGGACAATTTATACGCCGACGATGGACCTCTGTCCAGCCACCTTCGTGCTATATCCGCGCCAAGGGCGAGACGCCAAGCTGCTCGCGGCGGTGGGCCGTTTTCGTCCGCAGAGTAAAGCAGATTCCTCACCGCTAAAGCGGTTCGGAATGACAAGGGGTTTGGGGCTGTGATGGCTGGGCTGAAGCCGTGCCCTTCCACGGTGCTCTCAACTTCCCTGATACGAATCGCGCTTTCGGCGCCTTGCCCACCCTTCCCAGAGAACGCGAAGGAGTGGGGCACCCAGTATCCGCAGCCCCACTCTAACGTCGCAAAAGGCGCGACGTTAGCATGGGCCGCCCCGGCAGTCACGGGGCTGCTTGCATACAGGCAAAGTCAAAGGCGGCGGACAAGAGTGTCCGCCCCACACGAGCGTCTTTCGCACCCTCCCTGGTCCCTCAGGGGCTAAAGCCCCCGGGTTTAGTGGGCTCTTACGGCACGGCTGAAGCCGTGCCCTGATACGGTGCTCCTCAATGTCCCTGATATGAATCGTGCTTGCGACGGCGACGTTTCCGTCCGCAGAGAAAGGCAGATTCCTCACCGCTAAGGCGGTTCGGAATGACAAGGGTTTGGGGCTGTGATGGCGCGGCTGAGGCCGTGCCCTTCGATGGTGCTCCTCAACTTCCCTGATGCGAACCGCGCTTTCGGCGGCGTCCACGGCCCCACTCTAACGTCGCAAAAGACGCGACGTTAGAATGGGCCACCCGTCAGTCGTGGGGCTGCCTGCATACAGGCAAAGTCAAAGGCGGCGGACAAGAGTGTCCGCCCCACACGATCGTCTTTCCCATCCTTCCTGGTGCCTCAGGGGCTAAAGCCCGGGGTTTAGTGGGCTCTTACGGCACGGCTGAAGCCGTGCCCTGATACGGTGCTGCTCAACTCGGCACCTTTAAAGGTGCTATACTTCCCTTCATGCTGGACATCACGAAGGACATTCAATCGCTGACCACATT
>Ga0210405_10004129_pt1 | contig 13763 bp, 17 predicted proteins | sample IncBWH11MmetaG_FD_155492 | JGI IMG/M metagenome (GOLD analysis project Ga0210405, IMG submission 155492) | Forest soil microbial communities from Barre Woods Harvard Forest LTER site, Petersham, Massachusetts, United States - Inc-BW-H-11-M | ecosystem: Environmental > Terrestrial > Soil >... | reverse complement strand
CACGCCGCCATAGAACCAATCCGGCCCGTAGTAGCCGTACGGCGCGCAAGTATACGGGTAATAATCGTAATATCCATACGAGCAAACCGGCGCCGCCCCATAGTAGCCTTCATAAACGGGTCCAACTCCAACCACAACCTGTGCCTGGGACGGTGTTGCTGCCGGAAGAATGCAAATTGCAGCCAGTAACGCAAAATACTTTAGGTAACGCATGGTCTTGTCCTTGTCAGATCCGAACTACCTGACCCCAAATGCCTCGGACCTAAGTGCCTTCAGGTGCCTCACCCTATCTGATGCTGCGGCACCCGCTTTGTATAACCCCCAAATGGCGCACAAGTTGCTGTCGACCTGCCGGCCGCCGTTCCGAACTCTTTCCGTCATTGCCTAACCCCTTTCGTTTCTTAGCGCCACGGGCAATCATCGAACAATCACGCCCACGCATTCGCCTGTCGAAATTTCGCTTGACAAGAGTTTACTTTAGGGGTATAAACAACCCTGGGTAATACTGTGGCTCACTTCTAACGCCAGCGCTGCTGCTGGCGTTTTGCTTTCCGACCGCTCTTAATCTTCTAGGTGCCTTGTTTGCATCACTTCCGGAGATTGCTGCATTTTGCAGCACTTTGTCGCAGTTAACTTCATTGGAATCAACACTTGCGAAAGCACCTCAAAATAAAGCACTTTAACTATCTTTAGAATGAACACTTATGAAAAAAGGGGGAGGGGGTGGGGGTCTTATGGTTAACTAGCCCGCTCCACGCCGCCTGCTAGTAGAAGGACGATCTTGTCACATGGTGACCGGTCCCATATTGTGTGTCCTCGCGACGTCGCCCATACACCTTGGCCCTACCCGGGATCGCCCGCCCGTTGAATTCTCCTCCCGGCTCGCGTTCCTTCGTTGACCGCATGCCCGCTTCACCCTTATAATCAACGTTTGTCTTTACAGCTTGGAGGGCAGATGTACGCCGTTATTCAAACCGGGGGTAAGCAGTACCGCGTCGCACCGGGCGACACCATTCGTATCGAGCGCGTCACCGGCGAAGTCGGTGAAAAAGTGACGTTTGGCAAGGTTCTCGCCGTCCACACCGACGAAAAGAAAGTCGTCCTCGGTGACGGCGCTTCCAAAGCCAGCGTGAGCGGCAAGATCGTCGCGCAGGGCCGCGCCAAGAAAATCACCGTGCTCAAGTTCAAGAAGGGCAATCAGTACAAGATTTCTCGCGGCCACCGTCAGAATTTCACGTCGGTCGAGGTCAACGAAATTAAGCTGTAAATCTCCGCGAAACCAAAGTCATTCGACTTGGTTTCAGAGAAAAAAGTCTTCAAGAAAAAAGGAAATTCGTCATGGCACATAAGAAAGGCGGCGGCTCCTCTACAAACGGCCGCGATTCCCACGGACAAAGGCTGGGCGTAAAGCGCTTCGGCGGCCAGCTCGTCAACGCAGGCACAATTCTCGTGCGCCAGCGCGGCACGCGCCACCAAGCCGGCGAGAACGTCGGCCAGGGCAAGGACGACACTCTCTTCGCGCTCGTCACCGGCCACGTGAAGTTTACGGATCGGGGTAGACACGGCCGTTTCATCAGCGTCGAGCCGACAGCAGCCAAGTCCGCCGCCGCGAACTAGTTCGCTCACCGCGGATCTCTCGAGTTAAGCGGGACGCCAGTCACAGCGCCAATCGATAGATCAGGTAGAACCACAATCCGTTCCACCCAGCCACGACGACACGTGAGAATAGTCTTACACGACGCGTCGGCTGTCCGCCGGAAAAGCCCCATGCAAAGGCGTTCGAGTAGTAAAACGTCTCAATCAGAAGCAAACCCAACGCCAGCGTCCGCGCCCAGGAGTGGTGCCAGAAAAGGGCGATGCCGGCTACGATGGACGCGGCGGAGAGAATCAGTTCACGGGTTCGCGCACCGGCCCTGAATGCCAAGCTCTGCTCCCGAAACTCGGCGTGGTTCGGACCCAGGTGGAATAACGGCCAGACGAGACCGGCGATGCCAGAGACGATCATGTATCCAGCCGGGACCAGAAGAGTCCAGGCTGGGGAGAAAGGCTGGAATTCGCAAGAAGCCATTGCTGGAAGTGCTCGCTTTATTTACGTTCAGTAGCCTGCATCGCTACCGCTACTTTGGCTGACCGTCCTTAATGGAGTCAGTTTATATCATCCCGGAAACGCAGGTGAGTGGGCCGCCGGGGAAGAATCTGGTGTAGGCGCTGCGGCCGTGGGCGGGAATGATGGCCAGGCCGGGCAATTGTCGATGGAGGTTGTAAAGTTGGGCCACGACTTGGTTGGCTAGGACGGGATCGTCATCGCTGTCGCGCAGGATGAGTGATTTGCCGACGCGCTCCTCGAAGCCGCGCTCATCGTCCACCGCGTCGCCGACATAAAGGAAGAACTTTCCGGGTCCGACGATAACGAAGATGCCGACGCTTCCCGGCGTGTGGCCACGCAGAGGAACGACGACAACCGATCCATCGCCGTAGAGGTCCAGGCTCTCGCCGAAACCGTCATACGGCTGAGGCTGAAACGTGAGAGTAGGCGCGCCAGCGGGCGGGAATTTCGCGATATGCGCAGCGATGATAAAACCTTTAGCTTGGACGTCGCTGCGGTTGGCGAACACGATTTCTTCGCGCGAGAGCAGCACGGGAACAGGCGGCAGGTCCATCAAGCCGCCGGAATGATCGAGATGCGCGTGCGACAAAATGACCCAGCGAATTCGGGAGGGATTTTCGCCTACGCGTTGGAGGAGAGCGGGGAGCGGAACATTTGGCGTCAACTGCCCGGCCAAGGATCGGAGTTTGAACCAGGTGAGGAATGGAAAGTTGCGAATCTCTTCATTGAAGTGGCTCGAGTTGCCGGTATCAATCAGCAAGTCGCCCGCGGGATGACGAACGAGAATGCTTCCTGCCGTTGAGCCGAAGGAAAAATTGCTGAAGGTTTTGCCAGTTTCAATCCAGCAGGCGGAGAGTAGCGGCGTGGGCATATCAATAACGATGGGGAAGGGAGACGGCTTGAGCGCCGGCAAAGGAGTTCGCCGGAAGTACAGTACATAAAAAGCCGTACCGATTGCCGCTACTGCGATGGCCAACAGAAGCACGAGTCGCTTCAACCATTTGCCGGTGGCGGACATTGTTTGTGGCTCAGAACTGCTAACGCAATTCCGACCGGTGATGCAGTATCGATCGTTCGCTTATGCTATCGTTTTTAATGGCGGCCGCCTAGCGGCTAGCCTCTGTGGAGTGTGATTCCCGTGTTTGTTGACGAAGCAAAAATATTGGTGAAGGCCGGCAACGGCGGCAACGGCTGCGTCGCGTTTCGCCGCGAGAAATACGTTCCGCGCGGCGGCCCGTCCGGTGGCGATGGCGGCCACGGCGGAAGCATTTATCTTGAAGCGAATCCTAACGACAACACGCTTCTGCGCTACCGCTACAATCGCGAATTCAAAGCCGACCGCGGCCGCCACGGCGAAGGCTCGAACTGCACCGGCCATTCCGGCGAAGACATGATTCTGCAGGTTCCCGTGGGCACGCTCGCGTACGACGAACAAACCGGCGAAACCATCGCCGACCTCGCCGTTCCCGGACAGCGTGTGCTCATCGCGCAAGGTGGACGCGGCGGCCGCGGCAATCAAAATTTTGCCAAGCCGTGGCATCAAGCCCCGCGCGAACACGAAGATGGTTTTCCCGGCGAGGAGCGCCATCTGCGGCTGGAGCTTAAACTTCTTGCCGACGTTGGACTGGTCGGTTTCCCGAACGCGGGCAAATCCACGCTGATTTCCGTGATTTCTGCGGCTCGCCCGAAAATCGCGAATTATCCGTTCACCACGCTGGAGCCTAATCTCGGAGTCGTCAACGCGGATGGTGGCACCGGCGGGCATGGCACGGAGCTCGGCCGCACGTTTGTCGTCGCTGATTTGCCCGGGCTCATCGAAGGCGCCCATCTCGGCGCCGGCCTCGGCATCCGCTTCCTCCGCCACGTCGAGCGCACGCGCCTCATCGTCCACCTCATCGATACGAGCGATTCCAACGTCGATGATCCGGTCCACTCGTTTCAGGTCATCAACGGCGAGTTGGAAGCCTTTAGCCCTTCCCTTGTCGAAAAACCGATGATCGTCGTCGCCACCAAGCTGGATGCCACCACCGACCGCACGCGGCTCGAAGAGCTTCAGGCCTTTTGCATACAGCGGAAATTAGAGTTCCACTCCATTTCCGCGGTAGCTGGCGACGGCGTGAAAGAACTGGTCCGCTCCATCGCCGACGCGCTGGACAAGATTCCGCGCCCAGCGCACGAAACGACTTTGGACTTGCCCGCCACCTCAGGAGAAATTGACGAGAACGCGCCGGCAAACGAATCCCTGCCTGCGCCAATCAAGAATTCGTGAGAAAATCGACTATAGCTTCTTCCTCGGAGGCGCATTGACCACCGCGCAGGCGCATCGCACCGCCGCAAAACATCACCCGCGCCGTATCGCGCTGTTCGGCGGATCCTTTGACCCGATTCACAATGGCCACCTCGCCGTGGCTCGCGCCGCCGACCGCCGCTTCAATTTCGACGAAATTCATTTCATCCCCGCAAGCCGGCCGCCGCACAAGCTCAAACAACACCTCGCTCCATTCCCGCACCGTTTCGCCATGACTTCGCTCGCCTGCTCCGAGCATCCGCATTTTGTTCCGTCGCTTGCCGAAGCCGGCGAAGACTTCAGCGGCACGCAGCTTCACTATTCCGTGGACACCGTGCGCTACTTCCGCCACTCCTACAATGGCCACGGCGACCGCATTTTTTTTATCATTGGCGCCGACGCTTTTCTCGACATTCCCGTTTGGAAGGAATACGAAACGCTTCTCGGCCTCTGCGATTTCATCGTCGCAAACCGCCCCGGTATTCGCGCGGAAGCCTTGCGGCTGGTGATTCCGCCTGATTTAATTGGCCGCCGCGACCTCAAGAAAAATGGAGAAGCTCCGCCGTCGCAAGTAGTCGCACAGCTTCAGAACACTAGCGTGTATCTGCTCGAAACTGTCTCCATCGATGTGTCCGCCACCGACATCCGCCGGCGCGCCAACCGCGGCCACTCCATTCATGGGCTTGTCTCCGTGCGCGTCGAGGAATACATTCTCAAACAAGGCCTATACCGGTGAAATTAGACTCTCTGCCACAAGGCGTCCGCCTGGCTGTCGAAGCGGCGCAAAACAAAAAAGCTTCTGGCATTATCGTTCTTGATCTCAGCGGCGTCGGCGCGTTCACGGATTATTTTGTGATCTGCACCGGTTTCAGCACGCCGCAAGTGCAAGCCATCTGCAGCGAAGTTGAAGACCAGCTCGAAAAACATCTGCACCGTTCGCCGAGACACCGCGAAGGACACGCCTCGGCGGAATGGGCGCTCATCGATTTTGGCGGATTCATCCTGCACGTTTTCAGCGAGCAAGCCCGCCGCTATTACGACCTCGAGCGTCTCTGGCGTTCTTCTCCAAAACTCGAAATCCCCGACGAGCCAGACGTAGCTGCGCGCAGCCATTCTTTCGGTGATCCCCAAGCCGCCGGCGAAGCCTATTCCAAATGAGCACGGAGCGATTGCCGTGGATCGCGGAAGATCCCGCGTCGCTGCGTCTTCTCGAACTCGCGCAAAAGGTTGCAGCCGCCGCAACCACGCTTCTCATCAGCGGCGAAAGCGGCACCGGCAAGGATCATCTCGCCCGCCTGGTTCATGAACTTGGTCCGCGCCGCGACGCGCCTTTTTTGAAAATTGATTGCGCCAGCCTCCCGCCAAATTTGGTGGAAAGCGAACTGTTCGGCCACGAACTCGGCGCGTTCACCGGCGCCGTCGAACGCAAGCTGGGCCGTTTGGAACTCGGCGGAACCGGCACGATCGTTCTTGATGAAGTTGCGGCGCTGACGCCTGGCGCGCAAGGCAAGTTGCTGCGCGTTTTGCAGGAGCGCACTTTCGAGCGCCTCGGCGGGACGGAAACGCTTCGCATCGAAGCGCGCATCATGGCTCTCACCAACGTTGATTTGACTTCGGCCGTAGCCCGCGGCCAATTTCGCGAGGACCTCTATTTCCGGCTAAACGTTCTCGCGTTGACTGTGCCGCCGCTGCGCGACCGCCGCGCCGACATTCTGCCTCTTGCCGATCATTTACTAGCGGCTCTTCGCTCTATCCATGGCCGCCCCGGCTCACACCTCAGTGAAGCCTCGCGCCGCATGCTCGCAACCTACGGGTGGCCCGGCAACGTCCGCGAACTGCGAAATGCCCTGGAACGCGCCGTGGTTTTTTCACGCAGCGACACGCTCGAGCCCGCCGATTTTCCAGACAACATTCGCGCCGCAGCCTCCGGCGCCGCCGGCTCCATCGCCGGCCTGCGCTCTCTAGAAGAAGTCGAGCGCGAAGTGATCGCCGCGACGCTCGAAGCCACTCACTACAAGATCAGCCGCGCCGCCGAGGCCCTCGGCATCAGCCGCAAAACCCTCCTCGAAAAACGCAAAAAATATGGTTTGAAGTGAAAATCCGCCTGCTCATGCTCGGCAAAACGCGCCGCGCGGAATTGCGTGCAGTAATCGACGATTACGTGGCGCGCATCGGCCGGCATTCGCCCATCGAAATAACGGAGGTTCGCGACGGCGAAGCTGCGATCAAGAAACTCGAAGCCGATCGCGCCGCCACGGCGGTTCTGCTGGACGCGCTTGGAAAAAATCTTGATTCCGAGGCATTTGCGAAATGGGTGGGCGAACTTCGCGACCGCGGAACGCGCGAACTCATCTTCGTTTGCGGCGACGCCGACGGTTTCCCCGCGGCCCTGCGCGAACGCGTGCCACAAAAAATCTCTCTCAGCCCCATGACGTATTCCCACGAACTCGCGCGCGCCATGCTTGCCGAGCAGCTCTACCGCGCCTTCGCCATCCTCTCCGGCAGCCCCTATCCGAAATAGCCGCCCTGGTGTAAAACTTTATGCACCATGTCCATCCGCATTATTGCTGATCAAGACCAGCCTTCCGCCGCGATTGAAATCTCTCTGGAACAACCGCTGCCCGATTACGATTTATTCCAGCTCGAGCAGCCCACGCCTCGCGACGTTGACGCCGTTCTCGTTTCTCAGGGCTTTCGCGATCTTGTGGACGACGCACGCGGCGTCTTGATGGACCTCCTCGTTCATCCTCCATTCCAGGCCAACTCTCCCGAGCACGCCAATCTCGATTTCACGCACTCCGCGCCGCTCGCGCTCGAACTCACGCAGCTCACCGGCGCGATCTGCCCCGGTGACGATGAGGTTTACCGCCCCGGCCTGTGGATCGTCGTCCGTGACGCGCACGCCAAACCCAAGACGACGCTGCCCGCTGCGACACAGGAACGCATCACGGCCATCGCTGCCGAACTAGCGAAGCGGCTCCAGCTCAACTAGCTGCGAGAAAAGGACAGCCGATGGAACGTCCAATTGGCGTCACGGTTCTAGTGGTTTTGTATCTTGCCGCTGCCGGTGTTCTCGGGCTCACCAGCATCGTGCTGATTTTCGGAAGATCCTTTTTCGCCGGCATGAGCGGTCCAGCCGATTCTGGGCCGCCTCCCACCGCAAGGGACCTCGCGCTCACGGGTCTATTGTGTTTGGTGGTAGCGCTGCTGAATGTGATATGTGCGATTGGTTTCATAAAACTGAAGAAGTGGTCTCGGGTTCTGGCCATTGTCTTTCACCTGGCATGGGCAATTTTCTGGGCTCTTGGCCTCGTTGGTTTGCGCCTGCATCCGAATTTTTCTTCGCTGATGTTTCGGCTTGTGGGGTTGGCAATCCAAGTATGGATAGTGGTCTATCTGTTTGGGCCCGCGGTGAAGCAGGCGTTCAGCACGAAGAGCGTTTAGCCTTCGACCTTGAGTTTGCAATGGGCGAGGTGGAGCGTGCCGTGGCCACCGTCGTCTTGACCTTTTATTTCGCACACTCCACACTCTAGGCCTTTCTCTGTGACCAGACACTTCTGTCGGGAAGCGATTCATGCCGGAAGAAAAGGGACTGCTGATCGTTTACACCGGGCCGGGCAAGGGCAAGACGACTTGCGCGCTGGGCACGGCGTTCCGCGCCGTGGGGCAGGGACTGCGCGTGCTGATGGTCCAGTTCATCAAGGGCTCGTGGCACTACGGGGAACTCGACGCGGCCAAGATGCTGGGGGACGATAAGTTTGAGATTCGGCCGATGGGCCGGGGATTCGTCAAGATCGGCGGCGCCGAAACAGATCCTGAAGACATCAAACTGGCGCGGGAATGCTGGGAAGCAGGGCGCGACGCGATTTACGGAGGGAAGTACGACCTAGTGGTTCTGGACGAAATCAACTATACGATCAGCTACAAAATGCTGGACGCGGGGGAAGTTGTGGAGGCGTTGAAAAACCGGCCCGAGCGCGTGCACGTCATTTGCACGGGGCGGAATGCTCATCCGCAGCTTGTTGAGCTGGCCGACCTCGTTACGGAGATGCGCGAGGTGAAACACCCGTACACCAAGGGTATACTGGCTCAGCGGGGAATTGACTACTAGTTGCGGCGTGGAGAATGGCCCGCGTCTGTCTTTGCTGGCTTTATCACGAAAGGTTGCGAACGGGCGGTAGCAAGTCTTACCCAGACCTATGGCTTGGTTCAAGCGGGACAAAAAATCGATCGACGCAGCCACGCCCCCCGAAGAGCGCCGCGTGCGCACGGAGGGGCTGTGGGTCAAGTGCGAATCCTGCCGCACGATCGTATTTCGCAAAGACCTGGAAGCCAACCTTTTCGTCTGCCCGAAGTGTCAATTCCATTTCAAGATGAACGCGAAGCAGCGGCTGGAAATGCTGCTGGACTCGCGCTGGACCGAACGCGACGCGGGCATGACGTCGACCGATCCTCTGAAATTTGTGGACACGAAGCCTTACGCGGCGCGGCTGAAGGAAGCGCGCAAGAAGCTGGGGATGAACGACGCCGTGATCACAGCGGAAGGCCGGCTCAATGGCCGCGGGATCGTTTGCTGCGCTATGGAATTTGGATTTATCGGCGGCTCGATGGGCGCGGTTGTCGGAGAAAAGGTTACGCGAGGCATTGAGCTGGCTATCGAATCGCGCCAGCCGCTTGTTGTCGTATCATGCTCCGGCGGCGCGCGCATGATGGAAGGTACGATCAGCCTCATGCAGCTTGCGAAAGTATCCGCAGCGCTGGCGAAACTGGACGACGCCAAGCTGCCGTATATTTCCCTGCTCACCGATCCCACGACGGGCGGAGTCACCGCGAGTTTCGCCATGCTGGGCGACATTAATATCGCCGAGCCCGGCGCTCTGATTGGGTTCGCTGGCCCTCGCGTGATTGAGCAGACCATCCGCCAAAAACTTCCCGAGGGATTCCAGCGCTCGGAATTTCTTTTGGAACATGGATTCCTCGACGCCGTTGTTCACCGCAAAGACTTGAAAGCGTTTATCGCCAACTCCTTCGATCTTCTTTTGAGCTGAAATGAATTACGAGGCTGCGGTCCGCTATCTACTTTCGCTGGGCAGGGAGTTGGCTGCGCCGACGCAGGCCGCGGCGGCGAAATTCGACCTTGAGAACATCACGATTCTTGCGGAGCGGCTTGGCCGGCCCGATCGCGTTTATCCGACCGCGCATGTTGCGGGAACGAACGGCAAGGGCTCGACTGCTGCGTTTCTCGAATCGATTCTGCGGCATGCCGGCTTTCGGACTGGACTGAATACCTCGCCGCATCTGGAAAAAATCAACGAGCGCATCCGCGTGAACGGCGAAGAGATCAGCAACGACGCGTTTGCCAAAACATTTACGCGCATTCAGGCTTTGAACGAGGAACTTCTGGCGGCGGGCCAACTTCGCGCTCACCCGACGTACTTTGAATGCGTCACCGCGGTGGCATTTGAATATTTTGCGCGCGAACGGGTGGACTTCGGCGTTTTTGAAGTGGGACTAGGCGGGCGCCTTGACGCCACGAATATTCTGACTCCCGTTGTCACGATTATCACGCGCGTGGACTTCGATCACGAAAATTTTCTCGGTCATTCACTTGGGGAAATCGCCGCTGAAAAGGCTGGCATTCTAAAGCGCAGCGTTCCCGTCGTTCTGGCTGAGCAGCGGCCTGAAGCTTTTGAGGTCATCCGCGAGCGTGCCGTCGAACTCGGCTGCCCACTCATAGAGACAACAAAGGCGTTCCGTATCGAAAAGGAATGGATAGAAAATGGCCGCAGCAGAGCGGTCGTCACTGAGATTGAGTCCGGCTGGTCGATGGAGCTTGCGCCGCGGCTTCCCGGCAGGTTCCAAATACAAAACAGCCTAAACGCCGTCGCTGCCTCACGATATCTGCAGAAACGTGGGTATCGCATTTCTGATGACGCGGTTGCGCAGGGAATTTCCCAGGCTGTTTGGCCCGGGCGTCTCGAAAAGCTCCAGTCAGGGCCGGACTTGTACCTCGACGGCGCGCACAACCCCTCTGCCGCGAGAGAGCTTGCCACCTTTCTGGAACAGAACCTTGCTGGGCGCAAAATCTGGCTGGTCTTTGGGGCGCTGCGCGACAAAGCCGTCGACGAAATCGCAGGGGTTCTTTTTCCGGACACGGCAGAAGTTATTTTCACCCAGCCGCGCACCACGCGCGCCATTTCCGTCTCCCAGCTTGCCGAAATCACGGCTCATCATGCCGCGCATTTCGCGGTCATTCCTGAACCAGAAGCTGCACTCGAATACGCGCTCGACCGAGCTGCCGCGGGCGACGCCGTCATTGTCGCGGGTTCGCTTTACCTCGTCGGCCAACTGCGCCACTACTGGAAAAATCGCGCGCAGGTCGCCGCGCATTGAAAAACACCGTAGAATATCCCGCTCGGGTTCCGATAGGGCCGTTTCCGACACACTGAATAGCGATGGCAAAGAAAACTTCGAAGGCGCAAAAGCGCGCCAAAGAACAGACTTACCATGAGGCGGGTTCAGGCACGCACGCACTAGTCGGCATCATCATGGGCTCGTCTTCGGATTGGGAGACGATGGAGCACGCCGCCACGACGCTCAAAGAACTCGGCGTGCCATACGAAACGCGAGTTGTTTCCGCTCACCGGACGCCGGACCTGCTTTTTGAGTATGCGGCGGGCGCGGAGAAGCGTGGCATCGAGGTGATTATTGCGGGGGCGGGCGGCGCCGCTCATTTGCCGGGCATGGCAGCTTCAAAGACGGTGCTGCCCGTCCTCGGTGTTCCGGTGGAATCGAAAGCTTTGAAGGGGCTGGATTCGCTGCTCTCGATTGCACAGATGCCTGGAGGCATACCCGTTGGCACGCTGGCGATCGGCAAGGCTGGGGCGATCAACGCCGCTCTACTTGCCGCTGCGATTCTTGGTGGCAAATACCCGCACATCCGCGAAGCGCTGCGCAAATTCCGAACCGCGCAAACCGAGCGCGTTCTGGCCAATCCCGATCCTTCGACCACGAGTCTTCCTCAAAAAAAGGGTACGCAGAAGAAGAGGAAGCGCGCGTGAGCATCGGAATCCTCGGCGGAGGACAGCTTGGTTACATGCTGGCGCTCGCGGGATATCCGCTGGGGCTACGATTTCGTTTTCTGGACCCGTCTCCGGAAGCTCCAGTTGGGCGTATCGCTCCGCGCGTCACTGGCGATTTTTCTGATCGCGCAGCGCTGGAGAAATTTGCACACGGACTGGAAGTGGTCACCTACGAATTTGAAAACGTTCCCGTGGATGCGGTTCATTTTCTCGCCAAAAAAGTCTCCGTTTTCCCGCCGCCGGGCGCACTGGAGGCGGCACAGGACCGGCTTCGCGAAAAGCAATTATTTGAAAAGCTGGGAATTGCCACTACGGAATTTGCTTCTATACCAGCGGCCTCGGATCTCGACCTAGCGCTGAAGAAGCTGGGCCTCCCGGCGGTGCTCAAGACGCGGCGAATGGGATACGACGGGAAAGGGCAATGGATCCTGAGGACCGGGGAAGATGTGAAGATCGCCAAGGAGGGATTGCCCAGGCTGCCTTTTACGGCGGAACGCTTTGTCCCTTTCACCCGAGAGCTTTCCGTGATCGCCGTCCGAGGCAAGTCCGGTGAAACCGCTTTCTATCCGCTGGTCGAGAATCATCACCGCAATGGCATTCTGCGGCTCTCCCTAGCTCCTGCCCCAGGCGTCGGTCCAGAGATACAGAAGGCTGCCGAGGATGCGGCGCGCAAGGTCCTCGAAGTGTTGAACTATGTAGGTGTGCTGGCCATCGAGTTTTTCGAATGCGATGGCAAACTGCTGGCTAACGAGATGGCTCCGCGGGTCCACAATTCGGGGCATTGGACAATCGAGGGCGCGGTGACCAGCCAGTTCGAGAACCATCTGCGGGCCATTTGTGGTCTGCCCCTTGGATCCACGACTGCGGTTGGGGCTTCCGCGATGATTAATCTCATCGGGGAAGTCCCCGAATCCGCGCAGGTGCTCGCCATTCCGTCGGCTCATCTTCATCTTTACGGCAAAGAGCCGCGACCGGGGCGCAAACTCGGGCATGTGACGCTTCGGGCGCCGTCTTTCGACCAGCTTACAAGCCGATTTGCGAGCCTTCCGGCCTTTTTCCAGCGTGCTGACTTCTGTCTGGACGGGGCCAGCCGCAGGAGTTTCGCTCCACGAGCTTGATCAATGGCCTAGTTTGAGCTGTCTGGAGCTAGGAGGGCCGGGTTGCCGCGCTCTCCCGCGAATGCTAGGATTTGGGATTCCATGAGCCCCGAAACTCCCAACCGGCCCCGTGTGGGGATCCCCTGGCGAACGTCTGAGGAAGAAGCGCAGAGCAATCGCCCCAAGATTGCCGACTACGAGGATGCCGTGCGCAAAGCGGGGGGCGAACCAGTACTTATCCCCTTGAACGACCGAGAAGAGCAGCGACACCTGATCCCAGACATGGATGCGTTCGTCCTGCCCGGGAGCCCTGCGGATGTCGATCCTTCTAGATACGGAGCGGCCAAACATGAGAGAACAAAGAGGGTCGACCCGGCTCGCGACACGACCGATATCGAGATTCTGAAACATGCCCTTTCAAAGCACAAACCTGTTCTTGCCATCTGCTATGGCTGCCAGATCTTGAATGTGCACAAGGGTGGAACGCTCATTCAAGACATACCAAGCGAAAGAGCCGCTCGTCCGAACCCGACGCCCCACGGACAAACTGACCTCGAGGCGCACGCAAAGAAAGGTGATCAGAGCCATCACGCGAGGTTTGTAGCCGGAAGCCGCCTGGCGGGTCTGTCGGGAGGTACGGGCGACGAGGTCAATAGCAGTCACCACCAGGCGGTTGACCAGCTGGGCGAGGGGTTACGAGTGACCGCAGAAGCCGAAGATGGAATCGTCGAGGGGGTGGAGCTGGACTCCCCCAGTGATTGGGTTCTCGGAGTCCAATGGCACCCCGAGCGCATCGCTGAGAGGGAATTGTCAAAGCGTCTGTTTAGCGATTTTGTCGCTGCAGCGCGCGGTGCGGTGGTCCAAAAGTCTTGAGCTTCTGCTTTGCGGCTTTCGTTTTTCAAATGGTTGGGGGGATTGGATGATTTCACTGGCGGGCAAGGCGGCACTCATTACCGGTGGTTCGCGCGGAATTGGCGCGGCGGCCGTCAAACTGTTTGCGCAGGCTGGCGCGGACGTGATTTTTAGCTATAACAAGGCGAAGGACGCTGCCCTGCAGGTGGAGCAAGAGGCCAAGAAGCACGGCACGCGGGTCGAGGCGTTCAAGGCGGACGTTGGGCGCCACGCGGATAATAAAAAATTGGTGGACCAGTGCGTGGCGCGGCTCGGGCGATTGGATATTGTCGTGGCTA
>Ga0210405_10004128_pt1 | contig 13765 bp, 12 predicted proteins | sample IncBWH11MmetaG_FD_155492 | JGI IMG/M metagenome (GOLD analysis project Ga0210405, IMG submission 155492) | Forest soil microbial communities from Barre Woods Harvard Forest LTER site, Petersham, Massachusetts, United States - Inc-BW-H-11-M | ecosystem: Environmental > Terrestrial > Soil >... | reverse complement strand
GGCGCCTCTCGGGTTTGCGTGCCTTTCGTACCTGAGCCGCGGCGGATTCGAAACGGACGAGGACCTGCTCAATCGCGCCGCGCCTGCGCCGCAATTCGATAGCAGCGCAGAGCCCGCTGCCCCAGCGGCCGCATCCAGATCGATTCGCTATGAGGCCCTCGCTTCCGCGATGATTGCTGTCCTAGCCGTATGCGCAGTGGTTGGCGGTGCGCTGGCATGGCAACTGAAACCGCAAGCGATTGGCGACTATTTGAAACTTTCGGTGAACGCGCGTTCGGCTCAGGCTCGCGCGGACGAGATTCTGCGGCAGCGCCACCTGGATCCGAATTCCTACCTCCGCGTCACCACTCTCGCGGAAATCGCCAATCCGATCACGAACGAATACCTGCGCCAACGGGTTGGCATCGCGGCAATCAATGCGATTTACGCCGGCCAGGTTCCCGCGGCGCTCTGGCGCGTGCGATATTTTCGCGACGGCCAGGCCGAGGAGTTTGCGGTTATCCTGCGGCCGGATGGATCATTGCACTCCGTCCATCACATCCTTGCGGAAGAGACGCCAGGCGCATCGCTGACGAAAGAGGAGGCCAGGGCGCGCGCGGAAAAATTCTTCGCCGAAGAAAAGAAAATCGACCTCCGGGCCTGGACGCTTGTCGAATCCAGTTCCGATAAGAAGCCCCACAGGATCGACCACTCATTGACCTGGCAGCAAAATGCACCGCTTGATGCCGGTACAACCTCCGTCTTGAATGTGGCCGATCACGCGTACGCCCGCATCGAGGTTGATGTCTTGGGCGACGAAGTCACGAATTACCGCAGGTATATCAAGATTCCCGATGAATGGGTGCGCAAGCAGAACGAGCTTACGCCCGCCCGCACCATCGTCAATTATGGAATCCCCGGGCTCTTTTTCGCGGGGCTCGGCATCACGGCGCTGATTGTATTCTTCAAGAACTTCAGGTCGGAAGCGGCGCGCGCGATTCCGTGGAAGCACATAGGAATCTGGTCTTTCTGGGGACTTAGTGGCTTTCTTGTGGCTTTCGCGCTCGGCAGCCGCATCGCTCATCAGTTTTTAGACCCGTACGACACTTCCAACCCACTGAAATACACCTACGCAGCGATCGCCGTCGTAGTGCTGTTCGGGGCTCCTGTGGTATTTGCCGCGATCGCGTTCTTGTTCGGAATGGCCTGGTTTTTCGGCGCGCGGGCCTTCGGCGAAGAGCGGCTCCCCGGCTGGCTTGGCATGCCGGCGAGTTACTATCGCGATGCGTTTTGCATCGGCCTCGGCGGGTCGGCCGCTTTGCTCGGACTTGAGCGCGTCCTCAGCGCAGCCTCAGCGTACTGGCCAACGGTACACCGCTTCCTTCCCGCTTCCTTTGGCACGGAGTTTGACGCCATCCTTCCGGCCGCCTCGCTCACCGGCGGGACAATTCAACACGGTTTGCTCCTTATGGGGATTGTCGTCGCGGTGACTGCCTTCGTGGCTGCGGAAGTTCGCCACACCGGCCTTCGGATTCTGCTGCTTCTCGTAGGCGCTCTTTCTCTCGTGCCGGGAAACTGGGGTAGCGCGGCGGATCTCGCAAAACAATTTCTGGCTTGGCTCATCCTGCTCGCCATTCTTGTTTTCGGCGTGCGGCGCGTAATGCGCTTCAACATCCTCGGCTGTTTTCTGGTCGTCGCCGGAACATCCTTGCTCGGTGGCGCGGCGGAACTACTCGCGCAGCCGGATTCGTTCTATCGCGCTAACGGCTACGCGGTATCGCTGGCGTTGATTTTGCTCTTCGCCTGGCCTTTAATGGCCTGGCGCAGGGGCGATGCCGCCAAGGCTACCGAAGCGCCCGGTTCGGGCGTTTAGGTGGCCGGCCAGGGGCCCCAAGCGGCAGTTGCAGGCCATGTACGGGGGTTAGTCTTGAAACAAAATCCACACCTGCGCCGTTTTTATAGTGGGAAGCGGTGCTCACCCTACGGCGCGGCAGTGCGTCCAAATTGGGTAGTCGCGTGCCGCGCAGCGTTCAGACAATTGCTTGCATCTGAGCTAAGGTGTTGTCTGGCAAGCGGCAACGCCGGTCCACGCGAATAGAAAGCGAATATGCCGCTCCCCAGATGGGCTTTGGCTTTGGCCGATAACAACGGTCAGTCGGGTAGCACGGACGCCGCCTTGGCCTCGGTGATCTCCTTGTCCCAGCTCGACGAACGGGCCCTGGTCGCGGAAGCGCAAGCGGGCAGCCGTGCGGCTTTCGAGGAACTGGTGCGCCGCTTCGACCGCGACGTCCTGCGCCTGGCGCTGAACCTGATGAAACGCCCCGAGGACGCCCGGGACGTCTACCAGGAAGCCTTCCTCAAGGTCTACCGCAATCTCCACCGTTTCCGCTTCGAGTGCAGCTTCTATACCTGGCTCTACCGCATTGTCACCAACGTCTGCCTGGACCACCTGCGCCGCCGCCAAGCGCGCCCCGAAGACCAGTCGCCCGAGATGAACTCCGGCGTGCATGAGGAAGGCATCACCGATTTCTTTGAGCGCCAGCGCGAGCATCGCCCGACGCAGGACCCGGAACGCACGTTTATCGGCAAGGAAATCAAGGCGCGCATCGCCACGGCGATGGAGCGGCTGTCGCCGCGCGAACGCATTGTTTTTGAGATGAAGCACTACCAGGGTCTGAAGCTCCGTGCCATAGGCGACGTTCTTGGCACGACCGAAGAAACGGTGAAAAATTCACTTTTCCGCGCTACGCGCAAACTCCGCCATGAATTGGGAGAACTGCGATGAGCGTGTTTGAAAAGAACGTGAGCTGCAAAGACGTTGCCCCGCTCCTGGTTTTCTACGCCTGCGACGAAGTCAGCGACAAGGAACGCAAGCAGATTCAGGCGCATGTCGCGAACTGCCAGGCATGCGCCGCCCAACTGGCCGAAGAGAGCCATCTCCAGGAAGCCATGATTGCCGTCCTGCAACCCGCCGACGAACTCGATTCTTCCGGAATTCTCCTTTCGCAGTGCCGTAGCGAGCTTGCCGAATCCCTCGATGATCTTTCCGCGCCTCCGATTGAGGAACACTGGCGTCCGTTCGGCTGGCTGCGCCGCTGGATGGCCCTGCGGCCCGCATGGAGTGGTGCCCTCCTGGTCCTCTTCGGAATCGCTGTAGGTACGCAGATTTTGCCGCAGCTGCGGAACGGCAATAACGGCGACGGTCAGGCGATGAACGTCACGGCCAAGCCTCCGCTCACCAAAGACCAACTGGATAAAATGGCGATTGCCAGCTTCAATTTTTCTCCTTCATCAGATGCCGGGTCTCCCAATGTGCAACTTCATCTTAGTGCCGAGCAGCCCATGGTTCTCACCGGCCCCGCCGATGATGGCGATATGCGCAGCGTGTTGACTTACGTCGTGGAAAATGGCGAGCGCTTCGACGCCGGTGTTCGGCTCGATTGCCTCGAAGCGTTGAAGGCCGCTTCTCGAGATCAGCAAGTGCGCCGGGCGCTGATCACCGCTTCGCGCAAGGATCAGAATCCCGCGGTGCGCATGAAGGCCTTGGAGTCGCTCCGTGGCACGGCGTCGGATGACGATGTGCGGCAGGCGCTGTTGGATGCGCTGGAGCATGACGCCAATCCGGGCGTGCGCGTGGAAGCCGTCAATGTGTTGGTTGGATCTTTGCAGCATGGCAGCGCGGAAGAGATGGCGCCCGAACGGGACAATTCCACGGCAGTGGTCAAGCCTCTCGGTCTGGATGAGGACCCGTCCGTGGAGCGAGTGGTTCGCGTGCTGCAACAATTGCAACGCCGTGATCCCAGCCGCTACGTGCGCTTGCGCAGCGCCGCCGCTTTGCGGCAGATTGGTCCGCGCGAAGTCCAGTGACCGCTCAGGCGGTTGGAAATTTCTTTCGACGATGAACATACGTTTCCAGCAAGGACTTCTTTCCATCGCGCGCCGTGTGGCGCTGTTCCATATAGTGGCTCTCGTTTTTTTCGTTGCACGGCCCACGCAGTGCGTTTTTGCGGCCGGAACAAGAAAACCGGCGGTCCCCGAACGCACCCAGCCCGCCGACCCGGGTTCGCAGCACGCCTCCGTTGTTCGCAGCGGTTCGATGGAAACCAGGGATGGTCTGACGCTGCGCCTGACGACGGATCTTGGATCCGTCACTGTCGTACCTCTGGAGGCTGGCGCCGCTCCCGTGGTGCGCTACACGGTGCACATCGAAACCGATGCGCACGCCCATGCTGCCCAGCAACTGCTCGATGGCTATTCTCTCAAGGCAAAATCGATTCCGTCGGGCGTCGAAATCAACGGCTTACTGCCGCCACGAGCGGCGCGCTCCGCCGACGCCCAGTTCTGGGTGCAATTTGAAGTCGCCGTCCCGCGCGGCTACAGCATCCAGGTGAACACCGAAGCCGGCGACATCACTACCGGAGACATCGGCGGCACGGCTGACCTTCACACCCAGGGTGGGAACATCAAGACGGGCCGGATTGGAGTTTCAGGAATCCGTGACGCTTCGTGGGGACGCTCCGCCGCCAAACTGGAAACGGAGGGCGGACACATCCAGGTTCTCGATGTCGCGGGCGACCTTACGGCCTTCACCGGCGGCGGCCACATCAACGTGGGCAACATTTCTGGAGACGCCTCGCTGCGCACCGGCGGCGGCCATATTCGCGCCGGCCAAATCGGCGGGCGCGCCGAACTGGAAACCGCAGGCGGCAACATCACTGTCGCACATGCCGGAGGTTACGTCAGCGTGCGCACCGGCGGCGGACAGATCGATTTCGGCGAAGTACGCGGCTCCGTGCATGCCCAGACGGGCGGGGGCGGGATTCGCGTCATGTACGTTTCCGGTCCGATGGAATTGGAATCGAGCAGCGGCAGCATTTGCTTGACGCGCGTCGCCGGCGCCCTGCAAGCGGCCACCTCCGGCGGAACGATTACCGCCTGGATTAATCCGGATGCGCCTCCGGGAGGCGGGAACGTACGGCTCGCGGGCGCTTCACAACTGGCGTCCGGCAACGGCGACATCATCGTGTTCCTGCCGCGCAATCTGGCGGCGAATATCGACGCTACCGTTGTAAACGGAGGGGAGCGGCGCATAGAAGCCGACCCCGCGCTGCACCTGACGATTCAGGCGCCTGCCAATGGTCCCGGTCCCGTGCATGCCATGGCCGTTCTAAATGGCGGCGGCGCCCCGCTCAAATTGAAAACCACCGCGGGAAAAATTCGTTTGCAGTTCCTGGATTCGGAAGTAGCGCTCCACGATTCGCTCATCCGCGAGCAGATGGACCGCCTCAACAAGAGATTGAAAGAAAATGGCTTCGAAGCGGTGTCCTTCTCCAACGCCCCGGGACCGGCATCCTCGGCGCCCATGGAAATGCCTTCCTCCGATGCCAAGTTGGACTGGCTCGATAGCTGGCTCATGAGCCTGGAAATTAGTTTCCGGGGAGGCATGACCGAGGATCCCGGTGATTTCCAGAAACGGCTGGTTAATTCTCCAAAGCCATCGTATCCGGCGCTGGCGCAACGCGCCGGCTTGCAGGGAATCGTGAAGCTCCAGGTGCGAGTAAAGAAAGACGGCAGCGTCGAGGTGCAGAAGCTTCTGGAAGGCGATCCGGCGCTGGCCGACGCTGCTATCGCCGCCGTGAAGCAGTGGCGCGCAAAACCGGCCTTGATGAACGGGAAGCAGGTTGAAGTGATTTCGACCGTGACGTTCAATTTTCAGTTGCACTGAGCGGCAGCCGCCTCGGCGCAAACGAGTTTCTAGTCCTCGAATCTGGTTGTTAGCACGAACTCGAAGGGGGTAGACCGTTATGCTTCGTTCAGCTCTCCGCGCGACTGCTCTAAGTCTGTTGTCCTTAGCCGCTGTTTGGGCCGTTCCCAGCTTCGCCATCAGCAAGGAGTTCAATCAATCCTATCCGCTGCAGCCCGGCGGTTCCCTGGAATTGCAGAACGTCAACGGAACCGTGGACGTGCAGGGCTGGGACCGCAACGAGATTGAAGTCCATGCGGTAAAGACCGCGAAACACAAGGAGTCTGATCTGGACCGTGTTTCGATCGAAGTCGACGCCAAGCCTGACGCCGTTTCGATCGCCACTCGATATCCGCAAAATGAAGGCGTGGAAGTGGCCGTGGAATACACCATTCACGTTCCGCACGGCGCGCGCGTCGAGCACGTTGGCACGGTGAACGGCACGCTGCGCGTTGCCGGCGTCGAAACCGTCGAAGACCTGCACACCGTGAACGGCAACATCGAAGTGTTTGAAGCCGGCGGGAGCGTTCACGCGCACACCACCAACGGCAATGTGCACCTGGAATTGGCGCGCCTTCAGGACAAAACCGGCGCCACCGCTGAAACGACCAACGGTTCTTTGGTCCTTGCCGTACCATCCGAAATGCAGGCGGATGTCGACGCCCGCTGCCTGAATGGCAACTTTTATTCCGAACTCCCCATAGCAATGGAGAGTTCCCAGCGTCCCCGGGAGATGCACGGCAAACTGGGCCGCGGCGGCGCGCCGATTCATTTGCGAACGGTGAATGGCGGGATTCGGGTGGTCATTCTGCGGTCGACCGTCTGACGCTTTTCTTTTTGCCGCGTCTAACCGCTGAGGAGGATGGGACGAACATGAACAAACGAAATTTGTTTACGATTGGCGGCGCCGCCGCTCTGGGGCTCGCCCTGGTCGCACTGCCTGCCAGTTCGACAAGCTCACAGAAAGCTGACGATTCCAGGGTTGCATGCTTGCAGCAAAAGATCGCTGAGTTGGAGGCGAAACTACAAGCGCAGATGGAGCGCCAACAGGATCAACAAGTCGTGATTGCTGGGGCGGAAACGCTTGAGGAACCCGTGGGGGATATCGTGCTGGAAAATCAAGACCCCGCGCAAATTCAAGTCATGCCGAACATCGCTACCGATGATTTGAATATCGTTATCGGCGACGACGGTTCGGGCTGGCTCGGCGTCGAAACGCATGAAGTGACCGCCGACAAGGCCAAGGAACTGAAGCTCTCCGCGGAGCGCGGCGTGGTGCTGGGAAAGATTGTTCCGGACAGCCCGGCCGCCAAGGCGGGCCTCAAGGAAAACGACGTGGTGACGGAAATCAACGGGCAGCGCGTCGAAGGCGCGGCGCAATTCCGCCGCATGATTCACGAAATTCCCGCGGGCCGCAGCATCCAGCTTACCGTGTGGCGCGATGGGCGCACGCAAACGATCAGCGCGACCCTCGGCAAATCCGAAGAGCGCCGTCACGCGATGAAGATGGTGGCGCCGACGCCGGGGATGTTCTCTTTCCGGATGCCGGAAATGCCCGAAATTCCTTCCATGGAGTGGAATGGCAACATGGTTTTCGGCGGCGGGCAGCCGCGGTTGGGAATTGACGCCGAAGATCTCAGCGGACAGCTCGGCGCGTTTTTCGGCGCTCCTGATGGCGAAGGCATACTCGTTCGCGACGTCAACTCCGGTTCGCCCGCGGAAAAAGCCGGCGTAAAAGCAGGCGATGTCATCACTTCGCTGAATGGCGAGCGCATCCGCTCCGTCGGCGAGCTGCGCGAAAAACTTTCGGCGAAGCACGATGATAAGGACAGGACGGTGAAGCTGGGCGTGCTGCGCAACAAGAGTGAGATTTCTCTCACCGTGGAGTTGCCCGCCGCCGCCGAGCGCACCAAGCGCCACGTCTTCGGCCGCACCAGCATCTGATCGCCGAAGCAGATTCGCGAAGGCCCCCGGTGGTTCCGGGGGCCTTTTTCATTTTCAGGTTCTCACGACGCGGCGCTTTCCGCGTCCCGCTCAGGGCCCTTCCGGCGGCAATGAAGAGAACGCCGCATCGAACGCGGCATAATGATGGTGGCGCTCTTCCGGTTCATTCAGTGCAGCTCCATCGCGCTCCACCCAGGCATGCGCTTCAAGTTTTTCTTTTTCTTTGCGGATGCCGATGCGCAGACGCGAGGAAATTCCCTGTCGTTCGAGCAGCCACCAGAGAGTCAGGGATTTTGCCAGACAGGAAGGATGCACCAGCCCATGCCGGTCCGCGGCATTGACCATCTGCGCAGTCATCGCCGCGTCCTTGTTCACGAAAACGGGATCATGTTCTCGCTGCGCATCGGAAAGCAGCAACTGCAAGCTGGTCTGCGTCGACTGAAAACCGCGCCATCGTAAACTCAGCGTCACCAGCGGCAACAGCACTACGGCGCGCAGAAAAATCTCCTGCGCCGGGCGTCCCAGCGCCCTAAATCGCCGGAGCCGTTCCCACATCAGCAGGAAGAACCTGGAGCAATCCGCTATCCACGAGCCGGCTCAGAAGTTCCATCAAGTTAGCGCGCAGCAATCCCGGTTCGACGTCGAACTCGGCGAGAAGTTCCCGGTAAGCCGCGTCGATGTTCGGCGAACCTGTCAACAGTTGCCACATCCGCGTGCCGGTTTCGTCCAGCCCGAAGTATTGCTCCGTCTCGATATTCAGCAAGACCGACTCCCGATCCAGAAAGCGGACCAACACATGAGCTGGCATGGCCGCCCGGTCCGTAAATGAAACCATCGGCGCGGTTCCTCCAGGGGCGCCCCGGGCCCTCAGTTTCCCAATGCTCGGAAGGATTGCCCCTTGCAAAGCATTCTACCGGGGATTGCCGCACTTCGCTAACCCATAGCCAAAAAAAAGACCGGCCCCGCTCGGCGGAACCGGCCCGAACAAACGCGTTCCTTCTTGACTAAGACTTCTTTTTCTTCAAGTTCACTTTCGTGTCGATGCCCGGCGCCATCAACTGCAGCTGTTCCAGCCCCTGCTTGGCCTGCTGGCCCCATACTCCGTTGGGGTCGAGCTCGACTGCCTTCTGGTAGGCTTCGATGGTTCCCGGCGCGAACTGCACCTCTTCTCTATTTCCGACCTTCTTCGTCGTCATCTTGTAAACCAGCGAAGCTCCCAGCAGATACCACGTCTGCGCATTCTTTGGATCGAGATCGGCGGCCTTCTGCAAGGGTTCGACGGCGTCGCCCAGCCGGTTCGCGTTGTACAAGCTGATCCCGAAGTTGCGCCACGCCGTTGCGGCATTCGGCGGATCCAGTTCCGCGCTCTTGGTGTACGCCGCCTTGGCCTCCTCGATCTTTCCCGCGCGCGCCAGCACGTTGCCCAGGTTGTTGTAATACCCCGGCACGTCGGGCTTGGCGGCGATGGCCTGCTGGTACGCCTGTACCGCGTCGTCATTGCGCCCGGCGGTGTCGTAAGCTTCTCCCAGCTTGAACCACACCAGGTGCGCGTTGGGATCCTTCTCCCCGAGGTTCTTGGCGGCCTCCTGGAATTCCTTGACCGCCTGATCCGCAAGGTCCGCCAACTTCTGCTTGAGCGCATCACGCTGGTCCGGGGGCGCCTTTTGCAGGTCTGCCTTCACCTGTTTTTCTTGATCGATGAGCGCGCCGCCCGCCGTGAAGTGCGCTTTCAGCCCCTCCATTTTGCCTTTTGCCTCTTCCGCCTTTTTCACCTGCTCTTGGGCCGCGGCGCCCTGTTTGGCTACGATATCTTTGAAGTTGAGATCGACTTTCGCATCCTCCCCGCTTTGCACCCGGACCTTGACCTCGTATGGCGCTTGTTTGTCATTTGGCGGCGGGAATTGCACAAATACCGTGTAAATGCCCGAGCGCAGGTTAGGCACTGTAAACTTGCCTCCGCTATCCGTCTTGGTCTCCTGCTTTGCGCCTTGGTCGCTTACTGCTCGAATCACGACGTCGGCCCAGGGCTTCCCATTCACATCCATAATTGTCCCGCTGACCGACCCCTGCGCCGCAGCCTGCGGTGCAAGCGCGCTGGCCAATGCGGCCGCCAGGATTGCGGCAAGCGCCCACGACTTATGAAAACGCTTCATGCTCGATTCTCCTTTTTCGCGGAGGTGCCCCGCCCGAACTTTCAGGGCTGCGTGCGCCCCATTATCACTCTCATGCGGGCCAGATTCCAAGCTCAGCGCCCGGCGGAAACGCTCGCGCGGTAAGGGATGGGATCGGCCACGCCCGCTTCCGCGAAGGCCCGCAACCGCAATAGGCAGCTATCGCATACGCCGCAAGCAACGTCTTCGTTCTGGTAGCACGACCAGGTGAGCTGCAAGGGCGCTTGCAGTTCCAGGCCCCGCCGGATGATCTCGCTTTTTTTCAACGTAATCACCGGCGTCACGATTTCGATTTGCGTCTCCGGCCGTGTCCCCACGCGGATCAATTCCTGGAACACGCGGTAATACTCCGGCCGGCAATCCGGATACCCAGAGCTGTCTTCCGCCACCGCCCCGATGTAAATCGCGCCCGCGCCGATCGCTTCCGCCCAGCTCACCGCCACGGAAAGAAAATGCGCATTGCGAAAGGGAACGTACGTCACCGGAATCGCGCTGCCGTGCGAGCCGGGGGCGCCTAATTCATTTTCCGGAACGGAAATGCTCTTGTCCGTGAGCGCGGATCCCCCAATCGCGCGAAAGTGCTCGAGCCGCACCGCCAGCCGTTCACGCACGCCATAAAAATTCGCAATCTCATCGAACGCGCGCCGCTCGCGCTCCTGGGTGCGCTGCCCGTAGCTCGCGTGCAGCAATGCAATGTTCGCTGCGCCATGCCGTTCGCGCGCCATCGCCGCGCAAACGCAGGAGTCCATCCCCCCGCTAAGTAGCACCACCGCTTTCCGCCGATCCGTTCCTATCATCACTTCCACCGCTCCCCTTGCCCTCTGTATCCTTTACTTCCTTTACCTCATTAGCCTCATTTACTTCCTTTGCTTCAGACTCCTTTTGTAGCCGGGTCCCAAATAAACTTATGCAATTGCAACCCCAGCCGCACCGGCAAACCGTCCGCCAAAATCCATTCCACCACCTCCCGCGGCTCCAGCCCCGGCCACTTCCCTTGCGGATCTTCGAACACCGGTGAAAACAAAACCTGCTTCACCCGCCGCGCCAGCCCATGCTGCGACGTAAACTCCCGCGCAAATTCATAATCCCGCCGCGTCGCAAGGACAAATTTCACTTCATCGTTTCCCGAAAGCGCTTCCAGATTGCGCATTTCAAACGTGTCCGCCTCTCCTGAATCCGGACACTTCACGTCCACGATCTTGATCACTTCCCGCGGCAGTTTTCCGATGAATCGCTCCCCGCTGGTTTCGACCATCACATCGTACTTCGCGGCCACCAACTTCTCCGCCAGCGGATAAATTTCCTCCTGCAACAAAGGTTCCCCGCCCGTCAATTCCACCAGTGGAATGGCAGCTTCCGACCCTGCCCTTTCCTCAACGCGCCCCGCGAGTTCATCCACCCGCGCCAAAACTTCCTCAACGCTCATCTTTTTCCCGCCGTGAAACGCATAAGCGGTATCGCACCAAGTGCACCGCAAGTTGCAACCCGTCAGGCGCACAAATATGCACGGCAGGCCCGCCCGCGTGCCTTCCCCCTGAATCGACTTGAATATTTCCGTGATAACCATGACTTTGGAGTGCGACGGTTTACCCTGAGTCTCGAAGGGCTTGCTTGCCCTGAGTCTCGAAGGGCCGCCGATTTTCCTGCTGCATCCAGCCCAAACCCTAGCAACCTACCCCTGGTCGGAATTCACCTTCCGCCCCGCCCGCCGAGACAACCAGTAAATCATCCCGAAAAAAAGTACCACCGCCGCCACCAGCCGCGGATATCCCGGAGCAATTCCCATATACCGCAGCACCACAATGTAACCCACCGCCACCAGCAGCGCCGGAATCATGATAATGAGAAAAGCCCGATTCATCCGCTCACCAGCGATCCCATCCCCTAACCCCCGGGCCGGTACTGCGCCCGGCTCGTATCCGTCTCCCACAAAATCACGTCCGTAACCCGCGCCCCGGGCGGAAGCCCCTTCATTTGCCGCGTGACCTCGTCGTAAAAATACTTCGCCACGTTTTCCGCCGAAGGATTCACGGCCTTGAACGGTTCCAGATCGTTCATAAACTGATGATCGAGCCTGCCCATAATCTCCCGGACCACCTGCTTGAGCTGCGTGAAGTCCACCAGAAGCCCGATCCCATCAAGCTGCGGCCCCTCCAGCGTCACGCGCACGCGATAATTGTGCCCGTGCACGTTCTCGCACTTGCCACGGTACCCGCGCAAGGCATGTCCCGCCGAAAAAGTCTCTTCCACGCTGACTTGAAACATATCTCTCCAAAAATGCGCCGCGCGCTTGCCGCCGATCTCCAGCCCTTCAGGAAGAACTTGCCGACTGCGCCCCCAGCCGCGCGGAGCCACCCTTCCCACCAAGAAACCGCGCGACCTCCGCCAGTTCGTGCGTCACTCCATATTGCGGCAGCGACTCCAGAAAAATTTTACCATACGGCATGCGCTGCAGCCGCGTATCCAGCAGCGCCAGCACGCCGCGATCCGTCTTCGTTCGAATCAATCGCCCAAACCCTTGCTTCAGCGCCAGCACCGCCTGCGGCACCTGGAATTCCGCGAACGGGTTGCGCCCGTCTTCCTGCAGCGCCTTTACCCGCGCCGCCACGATCGGGTCGCTCGGCACCGCAAACGGCAGCCGGTCCACGATCACGCACGAGAGCTGCTCGCCCGGAACATCCACTCCCTGCCAGAAGCTGGCCGTCGCAAACAGCACCGCCGCCTCGGTGTTCTTGAATCGTTCCAGCAGCACGGAGCGCGGTGCCGTCCCTTGCAACAACAGTGGAAACGACACGCGCGACCGCACCCGTTCGAACAAATCATTCATCTGCGAATAGCTGGTGAACAGGCAAAACGCCCGCCCCTGGCTCAGCTCCAGCAATTGCACGATTTCATCGGCGGCCTTCGCCGCGAACCCCGCGTCGCGCACGTCCGGCATCTTGCGCGGCAAGTACAGGAGCGCCTGCTTCGCAAAATCAAATTCCGGCGGCAGCGCGCGGTCCTTGGCGTGATCGATACCCAGCCGCTGGCGGATAAAATCGAAACGCTTCCCGACCGTCAGCGTCGCCGACGTCAGGATCACCGTGTCGAATTGCTCGAACAGCCGTTCCCGCAGAATCTGGCTGACGTCGACCGGCGTGGCTGTCAGGAACACTCCCTTGTTCCTCCGCTCGTACCAATACACAAAATTTTTCTCGTTCGATTCAAACAGGAACGCCAGCTCCTGCCGCAGCTCGAAGCTCCGCCGCGCGATGCGCGTCAGCTCCTCCGGCTTGGAAGTCAGCGCCGCAAATTCCGTCTCCATGCTTTTCAGCGACGACACTAGCGCGTCGTAACCTTCCCGGTTCTGCTCCAGAAACGCTTCCCGCTCGTTCCTCAGGAACGAGAACCGCCCGTCGCGCGGCGGAAACAATTCGAAAAATCCCCGGCTGCGTTCCCGGATTCGCTGCGTCTTGCGTAGCAGCGACGGCGTGCCCAGGTGCAGCAAGCGCATCATCTGGTCCGCGTCGCGCGCCAGCTCCTCGAACCGGTAATTCGATATCGTCCGCCCGAAATAATCGCTGGCCACGTCTTCCATCTCGTGCGCTTCATCAAAAACCACCGCCGAGTATTCCGGCAGGATGCTCCCGAAATCGTCCTGCTTCAGCGCCAGGTCCGCGAAAAACAAATGATGATTCACGATGATCAGGTCGGCTTCCTTCGCCCGCTGGTGCATGCCCGTCAAAAAACAGGGATTGAACGACGGGCAATTCTTTCCCGTGCACGTATCCCTTCGCGCGTCCAGCCTCCCCCAAAGCTCCGAATCATCCGGCAGGAACGTCAGCTCCGCGCGGTCCCCCGTCTCCGTCAATTTCGCCCAATCCTTAATTTGCCGGAAGGCGTCCATCTCTTCCATGCCTTTCAGTAGCGCCTGATCCTGCATCTGGTT
>Ga0210405_10004127_pt1 | contig 13767 bp, 11 predicted proteins | sample IncBWH11MmetaG_FD_155492 | JGI IMG/M metagenome (GOLD analysis project Ga0210405, IMG submission 155492) | Forest soil microbial communities from Barre Woods Harvard Forest LTER site, Petersham, Massachusetts, United States - Inc-BW-H-11-M | ecosystem: Environmental > Terrestrial > Soil >... | reverse complement strand
CGCCAAGGACGAAAAAAACTCCCTCGGCGCCACGCTCTGGTTCAACATCGCCCACTACGCCATGCGCTCCTGGCCCTGGATCGTCACCGGCCTCGTCGCCGTAGCCGTCTACTCCCCCTACGGCGGCCTTCACCCCAGCGCCGAGTTCGCCGCCGAGCCCGAAAAAGGCTACGTCATGGTCCTGCGTGATTTTCTACCGCCCGCCCTCCGTGGCCTCATGATCGCCGCTTTCCTCGCCGCCTTCATGTCCACCGTAGGCACGCAATTAAACTGGGGCACGTCCTATCTCATCAACGACTTCTACCGCCGCTTCTTAGTCCGCAAAGCCACCGACAAACACTACGTGTTCGTCAGCAAAGTTATCATCGTCCTGCTCGTCATCCTCAGCGGTTACGCCGCCGCCAACATCACCAGCATCCAATCCGCCTGGCAACTTCTCCTCGGCATGGGCGCCGGCACTGGCTCCGTCCTCCTCCTCCGCTGGTACTGGTGGCGCATCAACGCCTGGAGCGAAATCTCCTCCATGATCGCCGCCTTCGTAGTCTCCATGTCCCTCACCCGCATCCAGTTCGCCGGCAACAGCTCGGTAGTCTTCGCCAAAACCGCCCTAATCACGACGGCCGCCACCACGGCAGTCTGGCTCTTCACCACCCTCATCACCAAGCCCGAACCCGAAGCCAAGCTCCTCCAGTTCTACCGCCGCGTCCGCCCCACCATCCACGGCTGGAAACGCATCGCCGCCCTAGCCCCCGACGTCACCCCCGTCCGCGACCTAACCGCCAGCACCTTCGATTGGATCGCCGGCTGCCTCCTCGTCTACTGCGCCATGTTCTCCATCGGCGAATTTGTCCTCCACGAATGGCTCCCCGGCGCCATCCTCCTAATCATCGCCGCCCTCTCCGCCTACTTCATCTTCGCAAGCCTAAACCGCCGCGGCTGGCAAACCTTCTCCGGCGCCGACCCCGCGTCCGTCCCAGCCGCCTCCGCTCTAGATATTCTCCTCGAAGACCGCAAGCACGAGCGCCAACTCTAAAGCCTGCACCACCGTCGACAAAAGCTCGGCAACCTCCAGGCTATCGCCTAGGCAGCGTCCGCCGCGATCACCTCCGCGCTCGTATCTTTGTCGCGACAACCCACCACCGTCATTCCGAACGCTGCAGGCCGACGCTTTTTCCTTCCGCTTCGTTCCTGCGAAGCGGTTGGCCTGCGCAGTGAGGAATCTCTCTTTGCTTGCGCGTCTTTTTCTCAGTCCCTTCGTACCGTATCTACCCGACATTGTTTCGCCTGCAAAGTGTTAAACTCTCGCACCACAAACTCAAAATCGGAGCGCCCATGTCCACCACCTCATCACCCGCCCAAAATTCGCGTGCCAACTCAGCCACCCTCGGCGCACTCTGGATCATCTACGGCATCCTGCGCCTTGTAGCCGCCATCCTCCTGCTCGTCTACACCGGCACAGCCACGGTAATGTTCGGCGCCCTGCTAACCCGCGTCCCGGACCCGGCGACCCTGATGACCACCTTCCACATCTTCTACATCGCCGCCATCCTCGTCACCGCCCTCTCCGGCCTCTTCGGTCTCATGGCTGGAACGTCCCTCCTCACCGCAAAACCTTTCGCCCGCAGCTTCTCTCTACTCGCCGCCTTCCTCTCCCTCTCCGACCTTCCCTTCGGCACAACTCTCGGCATCTACACCTTGATCGTCTTCCTCCCCTGAACCCCGCCGCTGCGGGATACCCCAACTCTCCGGTCCTAAATACCTCCCCTAGCTAACGAAACGAAGACCCTATATAGTTTCGTTAGCAAATCTCTAACGAAAACTTCCTTTTCTTCTCTGTGCCCTCTGTGTCTCTGCGACCTCTGTGTAAAATCTCTCTCTTTCACTTCGCAATCGTCGCCGCCGAACTCCGCGCCAACCACAAACTCCCCTACACCGACTGCTTCGCCGCCGCCCTGGCCGTCCACCGCAAAGCCTCTCTCGCCACCAGCGACAAAGACTTTGCCTCCGTCGAAAAAAAGCTCGACATCCTGTGGACCACCGCCCAGTGATCGAAGGCCGCGAGCATCCCTTGTCGCGTCCCCTTGGCACACCCCGCCCAAACGGTCATTCCGAACGGAGCAGGCCGACGCTTTTTCTTCCGCTTTGCTCCTGCAAAGCGGTCGGCCTGCGCAGTGAGGAATCTCTCTTCGTTTTCGTCTTTTCGGGACTCTGATCAGCGACGGTTTTTCGTGATAGCCTCCCACCAGCCTGCCATGAGAATCGTAGTCTGGAATTGCAAAATGGCCCTGTCGCGCAAGCGCCGGCACCTCTACGACCTCCACCCCGATATCGCCGTAATCCCCGAATGTTCCCAGAATTGCCTTCAACTCTGCCTGCAGGACAATTTTGAAGGCCGCTGGTTCGGCGACAATCCCCGCAAAGGACTCGGCGTCCTAGTCGCCAAACCCCTTCATATCACGCGCTCCGGAAAACCGCGAAGCAAGTGGGTCGTTCCCATCTCCATAACGAGCTCCGTCTCAGGCTCAACGTCGGTGTTAACATCAGAAGTTGTGTGTGATTTTCTCCTGATTGCCGTTTGGACCATGCCCGTTCCAGGCAGTCACGTCAGCAGCTATATCGGCCAGTTGTACCAGGCCGTCGTCAACAATCCGCGATGGTTCGCCGGCAAACCCGCCATCGTCTGCGGCGATTTCAACAGCAATAAGTTTTGGAACCACCACCGCCCGAATACCAATGGCCATAGCGGCAACCACTCCGCCGTCGTCACCCTGTTAGAAAAACACCGCCTCGCCAGCGCCTACCATCATTTCTTTTCCGAATCCCAAGGTGCAGAGACGCAGCCCACCTACTATTTCTGGCACCACAAAAATCGCCCCTACCACATCGACTACGTCTTCCTCCCCCAACACTGGGCCTCCCAAATCAAGCGCGTCGAAGTCGGCACCCACGCCGCGTGGTCCAAACTCAGCGACCACGTCCCCCTCTCCGTCGACGTAGCCGTGCCCGCTTCTTAGGCCCTTACTTGCGCTTGGTCTTAATACGTTGGTAACATCCGCCCGATGCTTTTGCGGCTGACTGCCACACAGTTTGTTAGAGTGATGAGAAGCGGACGGACAAATCCGATTCTGTGCGGCTGTTCGGACAGTGCCGGCGATCCGGCAGGCGAATTTATACTCAAACTCCTAGGACAGCCAAAGGCCGGCAGCTGCGGTGCTCTGTTTGAGTTCGTAGCCTCTCGACTCGCTCAGCACTTCGATATACTAGTTCCTGAGGCCGCAGCTATAGAGATCACGCCGGACTTTGCACAGACTGTCGCTGACGTTCAACCACAGCTTGGGCCAGCAATTCAGGCAGGTGTTGGGTGCAATTTCGGGTCGAGAGTAATTAAGCCAATGAGCACCTGGTTAGTGGGTAGGTCGATCCCTGAAGCCATGCTCGCCGACGCTGTCAAAATATTTGCGTTTGATGCGTTGATCCAGAATCCCGATCGTCGAGCCGACAACCCAAACCTCTTCACGCAAGGCGATAACATCTATGTATACGATCACGAGACAAGCTTTTCGTTCTTGTTCGCGCTGGCCGCATCTCCGCAACCCTGGAATCTGGAGGATCAGAATTACCTCCAACATCATGTGTTCTACAGTAGGCTTAGGTCACGCGAACTTGACTTCAACGAGTTCAGAGATCGATTGAAAGCCCTGACAGAGATAGTCTTAACAAGAATTAGCACTGACGTACCGAAAGAATGGATCCATGGAAATTGGGAACGTATTGAAACTCACCTCAACGAGATCCGCGCGCGTGCTGATGAATTCGTTGAGCAGGTGAGGAGGAGGTTGGCATGATGAAAGGTGTACCGTACAGCTTCAGCGTGCTTCGCTATGTTCACGACCCCGTTACGCAGGAATTCGTAAATGTCGGAGTTGCGCTCTACTCAAGAGAATTGCGATACCTGAACGCGAAGTGCGAGATCAACTATGGCCGAATAACTAAAACCTTTGGGAAGATCGACGGCAATCGCTTTCGACAGGCAACCCGATACATCCAGGATCGCCTACAGGGAATTGGGGAGGACCTGTCTGCTAGCTTACCCTTCGATTCGGGCGCCAAACTTGAAAACCTTCTAGCTCTTGTGTTGCCGCCAGACGACAGCGCTTTCCAATTCTCCCCAGTAGGTGCAGGGATAAGCCCGGACTTGGACGAGACACTGAGGGAGCTCTTTACCCGATTCGTCGAAATGTATTCCTCTCCGGCGGAGTCTCCTCATCGAGATGATGACGAAGTGTGGAAAGTGTATCGGGCTCCTCTTGAGCGGCGAAAGATTATCCCCTACCTGTACCCAAAGAAGATTGTCTCGCCGAACTACGACTACGAATTCCAACATTCCTGGAAAAATGAGAGGTGGCATGTTTGTGAGCCAGTTTCGTTTGACTTGCTCGAGCCGACTTCGATCCTGGACAAAGCCAATCGATGGCTGGGTCGTGCCACAAACCTGGCAGACAGCAGCGAAAAATTCAAAATGTATATCCTCCTTGGCGAGCCGCAGTCGTCTGGTCTAAGGAGCGCATTCGTCAAGGCCCAAAACATCCTTCACAAAATGCCAGGCGAAAAGGAACTGATCCGGGAGAGCGAAGCTGAAGGATTTGCGGAAGAGTTAGCGGGCCAAATCAAGGCGCACGGAGCCGAAGAAGTCGACCCAAGATAGCCGCTATTGGCAGCGAACGTTTCAGTATTGAAAGTGCCTGGAGTTCACAGTCCCCCCGGGAATCAGAATCAAGAGCCCACATGCCAATTCGGCGTGCGGGGAACTAAATCCGCGCGGAGGTTCTGCGTCCAGATGGCCCGGCCAGAATCGCGAGGTACCTGGAATGAAGAAAGGCCTTAAACGTAGAAGAGACCTCTGGAAGAGGTTGCTGTCAAGCCAACGACTGCACGGCACGCCGTATCCACCAGATAGAAACAGTCGCTCAGAGTATCAAAAAGATTACGACAGGATAATTTTTTCCAGCGCGTTTCGAAGGCTGGCGGGTGGCCGGCGCCCTAATTCCTGAGTGACCGGGTGGCCGCAACACTTGTGTTTTTCTAGGGTGCGGGTATTGACTTTCCTAGGGCTGTGTCACGTACGGTGGTTTTCTAGCTTCTCGACCACGCTCTCCAAATCCGGATACCCAGCCCCAAAGCTCCGCGTAAACCAGTTTCCCCCTCGCTCCGCGATCTTCTCCCCATCCGCCATCACATCAAACTGCCCCGTCTTCCCCGGCACAAGCACCACATCCACTTTCAGGCGATTCTTGATGAGGTTCACGAGACTCGTGACCTTTACCTTGTTATTCTGTCACGTCGGGCAGTGAACGATTTCGACTTTCATTCTATTCTCCGATCTGCTTTCCATGAATTTGCTGTGTCCCGATAGCGCGGGTGCCCCATCCTTGCGGGTTTGGTTCATGCAAGGGTGGGTCTTTACTTTTTCTTGTCTCTTCAATCCTCGCCTCTTCGGACCATCCGTCGCAAGGTCTCTTTTGCCAACCCACACCAAACAAAGAACTTACTATTTATTTCTTGACAATAGTCACCAATATGTTATAATGCTTTTTCGGATTGAGGACGGATTCTTTTCCGGCCCTTGCAAGTCATGCCTGCCCGCCTGGCGGTTCCTAAGACTCCCCAGCAACCTTCAGTCCCACGCGCGTTACCACTTTATAAAAGCCGCGCACTCCTAACCCGCCCAGAATCAACACTTCTACAAGTGTTGATTCCACTCCACTTCAACTCCCCTACAATCAACACTTACAAAAAACCGGGGGGCGGGTCCCCTCCCCGCACCCGCAAAGTTTTGCAACTCGTAACCCCCGACTCCCAACCGAACCTGCTCCCCACCTTCTCCCCGGAACTGTCGACTCTGCGCTTGTTTTTCCTTAGCTCGCTCCGAGCCGTCAATGAATCCAATGCGCAACCCACAGAAAACAAAGCCGCTTCAAATCCCGCACTGTCGAATGTTGACGCCGCGTCAAGCATAAGTCCTTTGGTTTGCCACTCTTACAAAAAACACCCGGGGGTGGGGGGCACAGAATCCTCCGTTGCCGTCCGAAAGGGCGTCGTTACCTCTGAAAAAAATCCAAATAATCAGAAGTTGAACTTTAGTCCGAGCTGCATGATGCGCGGATCGCGCGTCGAGGTCACCTTATCGAATAAGCTCGAGGTGTAATTCAGCGAAGCGCAGCAGATCGGGTTGGTATGGTTGAAAGTATTGAACGTTTCCCAGCGCAATTGGCCGGTAACGCGTTCGCCAAACTTCACGTTTTTGAAGAGAGAGAGGTCGGTGCGCCAAAAGCCAGGGCCACGGATAGCTCCGGGGCGCTCGGTGGTTTCCGTGGTTTGAGTTGCACCCGGCACAGCAAAGGCGGCGAGGTTAAACCATTGGGCATAAGTGGACGTGCCGGAATTGGGGTCGCCAATCTGGTTTGGACGGCAGCCGAGAGGTGAAGCACTAAGCAGGCAGCCGGAGCCGGTCGGATCGATGCACGGGCTGCCACTAGAACCGCAGGTGCCGTTGCCCAACACGGCAGTAAGTGGAAGTCCTGTCTGGAACGTTTGGACGCCGGAGAACTGCCAGCCGTCAAGAACTTGTTTGGCTGCACCCTGAAGGCTGTGCGTCCAGGGAATTTCCCAAACGAAGTTTGCGGTGAGAACGTGGCGACGGTCCGCGATCGTCGGCCCGTAATTGCCGCGGAGATCGCCGGTGACTTGTGGAAGCGCCGCGCCACCCGTACTCCGGTCGGCAGGATCGGTGGTCAGGCCATGCGACCAAGTATAGGAAACGTTGACCATAGAATTGCCAGACAAACGCTTCTGCACCTGGGTCTGAAGCGAGTGGTAATTGGAAGTGAAGGCGTCGACGAAGAAGAGGCCGGGGCCGTAGCCGACGTAAGGCCTCAGCACTGCCAGCTTATTCGAGTTGCCAGTGCCATTGATCGGACCAGTGATGACAACTTGGTCCGCTGCCGTTGGGGCGGGTCCGGCCGTGCAGGGCGTCGCCGCGGTGCACTTCAAATACGACGCGACCGGGGCTTGGTTGAAATCTTCAAAGCCCGGGAGGTGGATGCCGTTGCTGCCATAGTAGCCGACATCGACTAGCCACGTCGCGCCGAATTGATGCTGAACGTCGAGACTCCATTGCTGCGAGTAAGGAGCCTTGTAATCGACAGGCATGCGCGACTGGATGGTGAACGGCGTCGTGGTGGCAACTGTTGTAGTCGCTCCCGTTGGATTGGAAAGTGTGCTGCGGTTGATGTTGAGATTCGTCAGGAAGCCCTGGCTTAGTCCGACGTTGAGTTCTGGGTTGCCGAACTCGAGGCCGTTGTCAAAGTACATGCCATACCCGGCGCGGACGGAGGTTCGGCCGTTGCCGAAGGGATCCCAAGCGATCCCGATCCGTGGAGCGATGGCTCGATTGAACTCCTTGCCGACTTTGCTGCCGTACGGCGATTTCGTCCCAACGAAGCCGTTGAATGTCGGCGGGTCGGCAAAGATGAGCCCGTTCAATGGGTTGTAGTTCGGGTTGCAAGCGCTGCTCGTCGGTACACCGTTAACAAGCTTTACGTCCATCGCCCCGGATGACGTAACGCAGGGGGCTTTCGCCGGATCGTAGAGGGCGGGATCAAAATTGACGAGCCGACTCGTGCCGTTCGCTCCGCTCGCGTCGGTCGGCTCACGGAAAAAGGAGTGCCGGATGCCATAGGTAACAGTGAGGTTTTTCCTTACGCGCCAGGTGTCCTGGCCGTAGTACTCGAACTGGTTGTCGAAAATGTTGGCCGTGACGTCGAGCGAGGCTTGCGCGAAGCTGCTGTTCTGACCCAGCAGAAAGTTGGCGTATGACTGCTCGAACGAGAACGGACAGTTGCCGTTAAATTGCGATCCCGGAGGTCCGGTGCAAACCGCCGTGGCGACCGGCCCTTGCGTTCCATTGGGTTGCGTGCAACTCGTGATGGTATTGGGAGTGACAGTGGTGTTTACCACACAGGAAGGAGCGTTCTGAGTGTCAAACGAGTAAGAACCATTGTTGCTGCCGGACAGCTGGTTCTCGTGCTTGTTGTAGTGGTAGTAGATGGCCCCGAACTTGAGCGTGTGCGAGCCAAGGACTTTCGTGACGTTGCCGTACACCGTGTGGTTGACGTTGTAATCGCTGTACGGACCAAAGTCGGAAATGCCTGTACCGCACGCCGGCGAGCAGAAAGTGATGGTTGGGACGCGGCCCAGGAGATTTGCAAATGGCAGCGCGCTGGCCAGTGCAGTCTTGACGTCCGGCGATTGGGAGAAATTCTCGGCACCGATTACGCTGCTGAGGATGGCGCCGTAGGAATAACGGTAGCCAGCCTCGATCACCAATTTCGCGGTCGGTGTGTATGTCGCGGCGATGTTGTACTGGTGGCCCGGCGAGTTGGTGGAAGTGGTCGCGATCCCATTAACGGGCAAGCTGGTGAAGAGACCTCCTGCCTCAATCGTTGGATTCGTGTCGTGGAGAAATTTTCCGTTCACCGTGAGCTTCGGCCCAAAGACATGATCGATCTTCACCATGTCTTCCCGGAAGTTAAAGGTATTTCCGAGCGTGGTTATGTCAGTGAAGGGACTGGCGGTAGTCGCAGCATTGGGGAGAGGAAATTTGGAGAAGAGGTCTTTGACGTAAGCCGCGGCGATGGGGTTAATGGAAGTTGTTGGGATGCTGGTGCCATACGCCGTGCAAGGGCCCGCCGCCCCGTTGCTGTTCGCCCACTGTGTGCAGACCACATGGCTGAACTGCCCGTTAGCCATCCCTGAATAGGGAACTGTCGCGGTTGGATTGCTGTAGGTGACGATGCGGCGCGCTTCTTCGGAAACGAAGAAGAAAGTTTTGTTGCGCTGCTTGTAGATTTTGGGAATCCAAACCGGGCCGCCAATGGTGCCGCCGAAGTCGTTATAGCGGAGCACGGGACGTTGAGTAATGGGGTTAGTGGCGTTGTTGAAAAAGCTGTTGGCGTTGAGAATGTCGTTGCGGAAAAACTCGTAGACGCCCCCGTGAATGTCGCTGGTTCCTGACCGCGTAATCACGTTGACTTGCGCGCCGGCGGAACGGCCAGACTCCGCGTCGTACGCGCCACGCACGACGCGAAATTCGCTGATGGCGTCGATACTCGGGAATGAAAGCAGTGTCAGATTGGAGCCACGGTCGACATTGTCAGCGCCATCCACCTGCCAATTGTTTTCCTCGCGGCGGTTGCCGTTTATCTGGAAGGTCATCAGGTTGGTACCGACTGGAGCGGTCGCGCCGGGAAAGATTTGGTCGGCGTTGCCGGAATCGGAAGTGCCGGGGACGAGTAGCACAAGTTGAGCATAGTTGCGGCTGTTCAGCGATAGCTCGCGGAGCTGCAGGCCCGAAATTACTCCTGTCGCGGTGGCGGTCTCCGTATCTACGTGGAGTGCGTTGGCTTCGACCGATATGGTGTCGCTGATCGAGCCAACTTCGAGCGTTAAATTGACGGCGAGTCTGTCGTCGACATTCAAAACAATGCCGTACTGTATGGCCTTCTTGAACCCCGCAGCTTCCGCTGTCACGTTATAGCGGCCTACCGGCAAAAGGGCAGCAACATACTGTCCGCGCTCGTCGGTTGTCATTGTTCGAACAGCGACTTTCTGGTCTGCGTTGGTGACCGTAACACTGACGTTGGGAACCACGCCGCCTTTGGAGTCAGATACCGTCCCCAAGATTGTTCCGGTAATATTCTGACCGAGACACACCTCCGACATGAAAAGCACGATTAGAAGAATTGCGGCCGACACAACTTTAGAGTATTCCGTTATGCGCATTAGATCCTCCCCACAGGATTCGGTTTGTCTTGGTGCGTTAAGTGGCTGGTAATCTTGTAGCGATCTCCGCGATACGTGGATTTGACATACTCCACCGGTTGTCCATTCTCGAGGTATGAAGTGCGTGTGAACAGAAATACAGGGCTACGCTTGGTGATACGAAGTAGATGAGCAACTTCGGCATTAGCTAACCCTGCTTCCGCTACCTCGTCTGCTGAGGCGATTCGAATTCCATAGCGCTCCGCAAGAGCCTGATAAAGCGACGCGCCCGGATCGAGCGTCTGATGCAAGTCGGAGCATAAGCGCAACGGAAGACAGGTACATTCGACAGCCATAGGCAGCGAGTCCGCTATGCGAACGCGTTTTAGCCTTATTACCTTTTCATTGGGTGCCAGATGAAGTGCCTCTGCCACTTCCTCGCTAGCGGAAGTTAGATCAAACTTGAGAACCTTTGAACGAGTCTGGCAACCGCGTATTTCCATCTCTTTGCTGAACGAAAGAACTTGCCGGGAATTCTTTTCGACCTTGATTCGGGAAACAAACGTTCCTTTACCGCGTTGGCTGTACGTGAGGCCCAAACTGCAAAGCGACTTTAGCGCCTGTCTGGCGGTCATGCGGCTGACGCGCAAGCGGGCGGAAATCTCCTGCTCGGAGGGAACGCGATGCCCCGCTTTAAGCGTGCCGGTGCGGATCTGCTCCCGCAGGCTGTGCAGTATCTGGTAATAGAGTGGCGTGACGCTGTGGCGATCTAGGGCAGCTAAATCCACTTCACACCCCAGTTGTCTAGACAACTGGCCATATATAGCAGCGGCAAACCCAGTGTCAAGTGCAATCTTACAGCGCGACAAGATGACGGTGGTTCGCTCGACCCTGTTAATACAACAAAAAGGAAGTGGCGGAGATGGTGGGAGTCGGAATTTTCAAGGTATTGAAAATACGCATCGCTCGCGCGCTCGATTGCGTAGAGGCTCTGCGGCTCAGGCAGATTCCCCAGGAAAGTATGAATCCTATGCAACGACCTTTAGCTTTCGGTTTGTCCGTGACTGGCACGATGACCGATGGCTCCCGAAATCCCTGTGCTCGGGGCGGTTCGCCAAGTGAGGCGACGAAGGCCATTCACGTGACAGCGCGAAACTCTAGACCAGCCTTTCCCCGCAGTTCGGGATACTGCACAATGACCACATGACTCCAGTCCCGCGTTCTCTGACCATCGCACTTCTGGTTAGCCTAATCGCGGTTGTCAATCCGGTCTACGGCCAGTCTCCTCCGTCAACTCAACAAACAGAACGCCCGACTCCGCCAATACGCAATCCCAACAGTCCCGGTTACGTCACGGCCAAGGAATTGCCCGACGGCTCAAACCCTCCTGCCAATGCGGACGGGAATTTCATCATCGGGCCTACCCACGAGGTTCCTCCCGAGATGTCTCTCCAAGACAGCATACCTCAGGGAACGGTGATTGAGTTCACTCTGAACTCGTCGGACAGCAAAATCTATCCAGGCATTGCACGGGACTCCAACACCTTTGGAGCAGTGGATCCTGCTAACCCCGCAAAGCTCGTAGTGACTACAAGCCACTCCGCCCCGTACACGCGGAGGGTGACCGTCTATGTCCCTAAGCAGTACGTGCCAGGTACCGTCGCGCCTTTCATTGTCGGGGCGGACGGGCCTGACCGGTTGCTCTTTTCGGTTCTGAACACCTTGATTAGCCAACATAAGGTCCCGGTGATGATTGCCATTTCTATCAGCAACGGAGGTGGCGACGCGCAGGGGAGTGAACGCGGTCTTGAGTACGACACAATGTCCGGAGTCTATGCCGAGTTTGTGGAAAACGAAGTTTTGCCTCTGGTCGAAACCCAAGCTCATGTGAGACTCACTAAGGATCCGGACGGCAGGGCAACCATGGGTGGCAGCTCAGGAGGCTCTTGCGCCTTGATCATGGCTTGGTATCACCCCGAGCTTTATCACCGCGTTCTCACCTATTCCGGAACATTTGTAAACCAGCAGTGGCCGTACAATCCGCAAACGCCGCACGGTGCCTGGGAGTTTCACGAGCATCTCATCCCGGACAGCCCAGCTAAGCCGATACGAATCTGGATGGAAGTTGGTGACCGGGATCTCCTAAATCCGAACGTGATGCGCGACAATATGCATGATTGGGTTCTCGCCAACGAGCATGTGGCAAACGTACTCGCTGCCAAGGGCTATCACTACCAGTTCGTATATGCGCGCAACGCCGGGCACGTTGACCGAGCGGCAAAACAACAGACACTTTTCGAAGCACTTCAGTACATCTGGCAGGACTACCCATCCTCGGCGATCAAAAATTGATTCGCTACTCGCGCAAGAATGGGCTGATCGCGCACAAGCTAATGACGGAGCGGAACGTTGGTTTAGTTTGTGGCGGCAATTCATTCAATGGCGTGTTACAACGCCAGGTCTCAACCTCCTCAGCCGATCGAAGTGAAGAAGCAGAGTGAATTTCATGCATCGCTGGGTACACAGTCTGGTTTCGAGAGAGCGGAACGGTTTCTAATTGGAGAGCGGACAGCTTGGAAGGCAGTTGCTTGCAAAATCAGGACTTAGAAATTGGTTGGTGGGCCCGCCAGGATTTGAACCTGGGACCAACGGATTATGAGTCCGCTGCTCTAACCGCTGAGCTACGGGCCCCACGGGAGCTAACGTATTGATTTTATATTATTTGGGAGATTTGGGTGGAAGATTCGAAGAGCCAAAAACCATCTCTGTAGTAAAATTCGTAGTACTTTCGCGTCAGTTGTTGCCCGCCCGTTTCACTTTTCCGGTCACGGCGTTACTCAGGACTTGACGCTTGACAGCCAGAAGAGTGCAAGACTTTAGACAATTCCGGAAACTATTTGTTAAGTCTGGTGAATTGCTCATTTCTCTCCTGGCTGCCGGTGCATTGGCCTGGCAAAATCGCGGGTCAAAAAACTTGGTCTTGGCAGCCAGCGTACTTGGCGGAGCCACTTTTCTATTCATTACACAGCTTTATTCTCAATTGAGGTCAGAGACCAAAAATGAATTCATCCTCACAGAGTTTGGTATTGACCGTGCGAAGCCCGAAATCCGGCAGTGGGCTTACGGAGGACACCAAGCTAGAGGATTACGTCGGAGCGAATTTTCATTCTGGACAGAATTATCCAGAACATGCATAATGGATGGCTAGGAGGACTTTGGTGGCACAATGCAAACAAAATCGTTCACAGGCAAAGTAGCTCTCGTCACGGGTGGTTCAAGAGGCATCGGAGCGGGCATCGTCCGCCGACTCGCGGCGGACGGCGCGTCAGTTGCTTTCACTTACTCAAGTTCAGAAGAGCAGGCTCTTCAACTCGTTCGCGAAATCGAATCCGCGGGAGGCAAAGCGCTGCCCCTAAAAGCCGACAGCGGCTCTGCCGAAGAGCTCCGGGCCGCTGTCGCCAGAACTGCGGAAGCCTTCGGCACTCTTGACATCTTCGTCAGCAACGCTGGCATTCTCACCATGGGCACGATCGACGTCTACAGTCTCGAGGACTTCGACCGCATGGTGGCCATCAACGTCCGTGCCGCCTTCGTCGGTATTCAGGCAGCCGCACATGAAATGAAAGACGGAGGCCGGATCGTCCTCATCGGTAGCAATACCGCGATCCGCACTGCCTTCCCGGGCGGAAGTATCTACAGCATGACCAAGGCGGCGCTCGCAGGACTTGTTCGGGGCGCTGCCATCGATCTCGCCCCGCGCGCCATCACAGTCAACAATGTTCAACCCGGACCGACGGCCACCGATATGAGTTCACCGCACGCAGAGTTGGCTAAGACGCTCATTCCTTTGAAACGAATGGGTGACGTATCGGAGGTCGCCAGCTTCGTCTCTTACCTTGCGTCGGAAGAAGCGGGCTTCATCACCGGAGCCAGCCTTACCATCGACGG
>Ga0210405_10004125_pt1 | contig 13772 bp, 14 predicted proteins | sample IncBWH11MmetaG_FD_155492 | JGI IMG/M metagenome (GOLD analysis project Ga0210405, IMG submission 155492) | Forest soil microbial communities from Barre Woods Harvard Forest LTER site, Petersham, Massachusetts, United States - Inc-BW-H-11-M | ecosystem: Environmental > Terrestrial > Soil >... | reverse complement strand
TTGTTGCCCACAGCCCTACATCTTGTGGTCATGGCAGCCCCGTGACCATCGCGGAAAAAACCAGCACAATAGGTACAAATCCATCCGGCCCAGTGCCGTGCGTTTTCCAGGGAGACCATCCATGCGTCACATCGGCCACTTCATCGGCGGCAAGGAGGTCAACGGCGCTTCGGGGCGGCAAGGCGACGTGTTCAATCCCAATACCGGCGAGGTGCAGGCCAAGGTGGCGCTCGCCAATAAAACCGAGGTCGAGAAGGCCATCGCCAATGCCGAGGCGGCGTTCCCGGCCTGGGCCGCCACCAATCCGCAGCGCCGCGCCCGGGTCATGTTCAAGTTTTTGGAGCTGATCCAGGGCGAGTATGACGATCTGGCGCGGCTGCTCTCCTCCGAGCACGGCAAGACCTTTGCCGACGCCAAGGGCGACATCCAGCGCGGGCTGGAAGTGGTCGAGTTCGCCTGCGGCATCCCGAACTTGATAAAGGGCGAATATAGCGAGGGTGCCGGTCCCGGCATCGATCTTTACTCGATGCGCCAGCCGCTCGGCGTTGTCGCCGGCATTACGCCGTTCAATTTTCCGGCCATGATCCCGTTGTGGAAATGCGCCCCGGCGATCGCCTGCGGCAACGCTTTCATCCTCAAACCGTCGGAGCGCGATCCGTCGGTGCCGATGCGCATCGGGGAGCTGTTTTTGAAAGCCGGACTGCCGCCGGGCGTGCTCAATGTCGTCAACGGCGACAAGGAGGCGGTGGACACCTTGCTCACCGATCCGCGCGTAAAAGCCATCGGCTTTGTCGGCTCGTCGTCGATCGCCGAATATATTTACGCAACCGGCACCGCCCACGGCAAACGGGTGCAATGTTTCGGCGGCGCCAAGAACCACATGATCGTCATGCCCGACGCCGACATGGATCAGGCAGTCGATGCGCTGATCGGCGCCGGCTACGGTTCCGCCGGCGAGCGCTGCATGGCGGTGTCGGTCGCGGTGCCGGTCGGCAAGAAGACCGCCGACATATTGGTCGAAAAACTGATCCCGCGGGTCGAGGGCCTCAAGATCGGCCCTTCGACCGACACCCAGGCCGACTACGGCCCGATGGTGACCAAGCAACTGCTCGACAAAGTGCGTGGCTATATCGATCAGGGCGTCAAGGAAGGCGCCAAGCTCGTGGTCGACGGTCGCAACTTCAAGCTCCAGGGCTATGAGAAGGGCAATTTCATCGGCGGCTGCCTGTTCGACGACGTCAAGCCGGATATGACGATCTACAAGGAGGAGATTTTCGGCCCCGTGCTCTCGGTGGTGCGCGCCAAGGATTACGAGGAAGCGGTGCGGCTGCCATCGGAGCACGAATACGGCAATGGCGTCGCCATCTTCACCCGCGACGGCGACACCGCGCGCGATTTTGCGAGCCGCGTCCAGGTCGGCATGGTCGGCGTCAACTTCGCCATTCCGGTGCCGCTGTCCTATTACACCTTCGGCGGCTGGAAGCGTTCCGGCTTCGGCGACCTCAACCAGCACGGCCCGGATTCGATCCGCTTCTACACCAAGACCAAGACGGTGACCGCGCGCTGGCCGTCTGGCACCAAGGAAGGCGCCGAATTCGTCATCCCGACGATGCGGTGACGATGAGCGATTTGATGCGCGTGAGGTCTTTGAGTTGGTACGGCGCGAAATCCGCCGCGGCTTTGTTCGTGCTTGCCACGCTCGCGGCCTGCGCCAGCGCGCCAAAACCCGAGCCGCCGCCGGTCGCCGCTGCACCGCCGCCCTCCCCGCCGCCGCCGACGCCTCCGCCGATCGATCTCGCCGGACGTTGGCGGCTTACTGCCGCCGCGGGCGGCGCCTGCTTCATGACGCTCGGCGACGCGCCCGGCGCCACGCAAGGCACCATCGCGCCCGAGGGCGGTTGTCCCGGCAATTTCTTCACCAGCCGCAAGTGGACCTTCGAGCACGACGCGCTGATCATTCGCGACCATAAGGGCCAGCCGCTGGCGCAGCTGTCGTTCACCGGCGGACATTTCGAAGGTCAGGACGACAAGATCGGCACGCTGTCGCTGTCGCATTAAATCATCTCAGGAAAAAACATGCCCGAATATCAGCTGCACTGCTTCGCCCAGTCCGGCAACGCGTACCGCGCCGCGCTGATGCTCAATCTGATCGGCGCCGATTGGCAGCCGGTGTTCGTCGACTTCTTCGGCAAAGGCGTGCAGCGCTCGCCGGAGTGGCGCAACAGCGTCAACGAAATGGGCGAGGCGCCGGTGCTCGTCCACGGCGCGAAAAAATTGAGCCAGTCCGGAGTGATCCTGACATATCTCGCCGAGCATTCCCAAAAATTCCTGCCGCGCGGCGAGGACGAGCGGCTTGAAGCGCTGCGCTGGATCATTTTCGACAATCAGAAGGTCAACGGCTTTCTCGGGCCGTATCGCTTCCTGCGCAATTTTGCCAAACCCGCCGGCCATCCGGCGGTGATGGAATTTCTTAAGGGCCGCATCGACAATACGCTCGGCATCGTCGACAAGCGCCTCGCCGGCCGCCCCTACATTCTCGGCTCCGAGCCGACCATCGCCGACCTGTCGCTGGTCGCCTACCTTTATTATCCGCCCGAAGAATTCGGCTTCGATATTCCGGCCACGCACAAAAACATCGCCGCCTGGCTCGATCGCATCAAGGCGCTGCCGGGCTGGAAACATCCCTACGAGCTGATGCCCGGCCATCCGCTGCCGCAGTGACTGATGCCTACAGCGGAATATCGAGAGTCTTTGGCGGCGGCGGGCGCACCGGCACGGGTGCCGCCGCGACTGGCGGCGGCGGTGCTGCGGCAGGCGGCGGACTTGCGACGGGTGCTGGAGGCGGCGCGGCCGCAGCGGGCGACGGGGCCGGAGCAGGATTTGGAGCCGGCGTTACCGAAGCAGTCGCCGGCGCCGGCGCCGGTTGAGCGATTGGTGCCGCCGGCTTGACCGCTGGGGCGGGCGATGGCGCGGCGGCGGTCGGCGCGGGCGTCGACTGGGTTGCTGGCGTGGTGGCAGACACTGTCGGCTTGACCGCGGGCTTTGGCGGCGCTGGCGTCGAAGGTGTCGGCGTTGACGAGGTCGCCTCGACTTTCGGCGGCGTTGTCGCGTCGGCTTTGGCTTCCGCGGGTTGTTGCGGCTCCCGCGCCGGCTGTGGCGGTTGCGGTTCAGGCTCGTTGACGTATTTCGCCAGCAGGCCGCGGGCATTGGCGAGGAGCTTGCCGCCGTCGACCTTGTGCTCCTTCATGTCTTTCAGCCAGGCCTCGATCACCGGCTCGGTGGCCTTGCGCCAACGCGCGACGGCTTCGGGCAACAGCGTGGTGATCGGATCGCCGCGGCCGCCGACCATGTCAACGACGGCCGCAGCCTGCACGTCCCACATGCCGCCGGCGATGGTCGCCGCGGGCTGGCCGGAATTGTTGTCGATGACGGTTTTCAGATCGCGCGGCAGCTTGTCGTAGGTTGCCTTGTTCATCGCCAGCACGAACGTGGTCGTGCTCAGCGACGAATCGGAAAACTCGGTGTGGGTCTTGAGCAGGTCGTTGAGCTTGAAGGTCGGCACCATGTCCCACGGATCGACGCCGCCGTCGATCACATGCTGGCTGATCGCCAGCGGCAATTGCGCGCTCGGCATCGGCACGGCGACCGCGCCGAGCCAATGCACCGCTTGGACGGTGAAGCGGGTCTGCACGTGCAGCCGCAAATCCCGCATCTCCTCGATGGTGCGGACCGGCCGGTTGGCATGCAGCACGCCGCGGTCGGAAGTGGAGAAGCAGATCGGGCGCACTTCGCGGAATTCATCGGCCAAGTTTGCGCGCGCGTAATCCTCGACTGCCTTCGAGCTCACCAGCGCCCGGCGCGACGGCACGAACGGCAGCTCGAACGCCTCGATCTTCGGGAATCGCCCCGGCGTATTGCTGGGCTGCGCCCACGCTAAATCCACGACCCCGTCGCGCGCCTGGTCGAACAGATCCGCCGGCGCGCCGCCGAGCTGCATCGAGGGAAACAGATCGATGCGGATGCGTCCGCCCGATTGCGCCTCGACCTGGCGCGCCCACGGCGCCAGAAATTTGTCGTGCGCGCTCGACACCGCGGAGAATGCGTGATGCAGCTTGAGCGAAAATTGCGGCGCGTCGGCGAAGGCGACGCGCATGACGGCCGGAACCGCCACCGACGCCATGGTCGAGGCCAGAAAGGTGCGGCGCGCAACACGCATGCTTTATCTCTCGCCGCTATTCACAGGCGCTAACGATACGGCTCAATTGAGGCGCGACGGGCGGTCTTCGTTGTCGGCGGCCGGGACGATGCTGACTGCAGCGCCGGCGGATTCCGGCGCCGTAGCCAGCGCCGCCTCGCCTCGGCTCTCGCGCGTGCGCCGCTCGTAGCCACGGTGTGACAAATATCCGAACGGCAGAGCGCCGAGGTACGCCAGCGTCCCCGCGGTGAGGATGATCCACGGATAAGTGATCAACAGCGCGATGAACAGCACCGCCACGACCACGGCCGGCCCGACCATGTCCGGCGGCACGCGGGTGCCGACGCGCTTGCCGGAAAACACCGGCAGTCGCGACACCATCAGCGAAGCGATGGCCAGCGTGTAGACCAGCGTCAACCAGCTCAGCCATTGCGAGCGCGGCAGGCCGAGCAACGCCACATAGATCGGCAGCAGCACGGTGATGGCGCCGGCCGGCGCCGGCACGCCGACGAAGAAATTGCTGGCCCAGGCCGGCTTGTCCGGATCGTCGACCATCACGTTGAAGCGGGCGAGCCGCAACGCGGCGCAGATGGCGAATACCATGGCGGCGATCCAGCCCGCGGATTTGAGATCGTGCAGGCCCCAGAAATAAAGGATCAGCGCCGGCGCGACGCCGAAATTGACGAAGTCGGCCAGGCTGTCGAGCTCGGCGCCAAAGCGCGAGGTGCCTTTGAGGAACCGCGCCAGTCGACCGTCGATACCGTCGAGGAACGCGGCGAACACGATCGCGGCAAGCGCCAGCACATAGCGGTTCTCGAACGCCATGCGGATCGCAGTCAGGCCAGCGCAGAGCGCCAACAGCGTGATGATGTTCGGCACCAGGGTGCGCACGGGAATGCGGCGGAAGCGCCGCTTCGGCAAGCGCAGGCGTGGGCCGCCGTAACGAGGCGGAGGCATGGACATGGGCCATTATAGCCGCTCCGGCGAGGCCCGACCACGCAGCGCGACAATTCGGTTAACCCTTTATCAGGCCTTGCAAAATGTCCGGCCGCCTAGGCGGCACGCAGGTTCGCGAGCACGGTTTCGCCGGCGATCGCGGTCTGTCCCTCGCTGACCAGCACCCGCGCGCCGTCGGGCAGATAGACGTCCACCCGCGAGCCGAAGCGGATCATGCCGATGCGCGCGCCTGCGGCGACCGCCTCGCCCTCGCGCGCGAACGGCACGATGCGCCGCGCCACCAGGCCCGCGATCTGGATCACAGCGAGGCGTTGGCCGGCAATCGTGGCGATGACGAAGGCATTGCGCTCGTTGTCCTCGCTGGCCTTGTCGAGATCGGCGCTTAAAAATTTGCCGGCGCGATAGACGATGCGTTCGATGCGGCCGGCCACCGGGCTGCGGTTCACGTGGCAATCGAAAACGCTCATGAAAATGGAAATGCGCGGCAGCGGCCGCGTGCCGAGCTCGAGCTCCTGCGGCGGCACGGCGTTGGCGATCTGGCTCAAGCGGCCGTCGGCCGGCGCCACGACGATGCCGTCGCGCATCGGCGTCACCCGCGGCGGATCGCGGAAGAAATACGCGCACCATGCCGTCGCAACCGTGCCGAGCCAACCGAGCGGCGGCCAGAACCAAAACAAAATGAGGCTCACCAGCGCAAAGCCGCCGATGAACGGATAGCCCTGCGGATGGATCGGCGCCAACTGCGAGCGGATGGATTTGAAGACGGACATTGGTTTTGTTTCCCGTCACCCTGAGGTGCGAGCGAAGCGAGCCTCGAAGGGCGACGGCCCGGGCCGTGCATCCTTCGAGGGCCGCTTCGCGGCCACCTCAGGATGACGGGCATAAGGGCTATCACTCTGCGGCATCGGCAGTGTGCACGAGTTCAACTTGTGATTCCGTTTCATCGCTCACCCCCGGCGGATTGCGATTGGGTGCCGCGCCGTCGTCGCCGACCTCGGCCAACAGCTCGCGCGCCTTGGCCGCCTCGCGCTGCCGGTTCCACATGCTGGCATAGAGGCCGCCTTGCGCCAGCAGTTCCTGATGGGTGCCGCGCTCGACGATGACGCCGTCGTCGAGCACCAAGATCATATCGGCGCCGACGATGGTCGACAGCCGGTGTGCGATCACCAGCGTGGTGCGGCCGCGGGCGACGCGGTCGAGCTCGTCCTGGATGTCCCGCTCGGTGTGGCTGTCGAGCGCCGAAGTCGCTTCGTCGAGCAACAGGATCGGCGGGCCCTTGAGAATGGTGCGGGCGATGGCGACGCGCTGTTTTTCGCCGCCTGACAGTTTCAGGCCGCGTTCGCCGACTTCGGTCTCGTAACCCTTGGGCGAACGGCGGATGAAATCGTCGATCTGCGCCTGGCGCGCCGCCTCCTCCACCTCGGCGTCGCTGGCATCCCAGCGGCCGTAGCGGATGTTGTAGCGTATGGTGTCGTTGAACAGCACGGTGTCCTGCGGCACCATGCCGATCGCGGCGCGCAGCGAAACCTGCGTCACGTCGCGGATGTCCTGGCCGTCGATCAGGATGCGGCCTGAGGTGACTTCGTAGAAGCGGAAGAGGAGCCGCGAGATCGTCGACTTGCCGGCACCCGACGGTCCGACGATGGCGACGGTGTGGCCCGCGGCGACCTCGAAGCTCACGCCTTTGAGGATCGGCCGCGCCGGCTCGTAGGCGAACGAGACGTCGTCGAAGCGGATGGTGCCGGCCTGCACCTGCAGCGGTTTGGCGCCCGGTCTGTCCTCGATCTCGGGCTTGCGCGACAGCATAGAAAACATGATTTCGATGTCGATGACTGCCTGTTTGATCTCGCGATAAACCAGCCCCATGAAATTGAGCGGCTGGTAGAGCTGGATCATCATGGCATTGATCATGACGAAATCGCCGACAGTGTTGGTGCCATGCTCGATGCCGTAGGCGCACAGCACCATGGTGGCGGCAAGGCCGAGCGTGAACACCGCCGCCTGCCCGGCATTGAGGACGGCGAGCGAGACGTAAGCCTTGACGCTTGCTTCCTCGTAGCGCGCCATCGAGCGGTCGTAGCGTTTGGCCTCGCGCTCCTCGGCGGAGAAATATTTGACCGTCTCGTAGTTGAGCAGCGAATCGATCGCCTTGGCATTGGCGTCGGTATCGCTCGAATTCATCTCGCGGCGGATATTGATGCGCCATTCGGTAGCGAGATAAGTGAACCACATATAGAGCGCGACCGTAATCGTAATCACCACGACGTAGCGCCAATCGAAGTGGAACAGCAGCACGGCGACGATCAGCACCAGTTCGACGATGGTCGGCGCCAGTTGCAGCAGCACCATGCGCACGATGGTCTCGATGGCGTTGCGGCCGCGTTCGAGCACGCGGGTCAGCCCGCCGGTCTTGCGCTCCAGATGAAAGCGCAGCGACAACAGATGCATGTGCTCGAATGTGAGCATCGCTAGCCGCCGCACCGCGTTCATCGCCACCTTGGCGAAAATGCCGTCGCGCATTTGCGTCAGCGCCGCCATCAGGATGCGCATGCCGCCATAGGCCAGCGTCATCATCACCGGCGTCGCCAGCGCCCAGGCGATGATGTTGTCGGGCCCGAGCGGCGCGGTGCCGTGGCCGGCCAGCGCATCGGTCGCCCATTTGAAGGTGAACGGCACCGCGACGGTGGCGAGCTTGGCGACGAACAGCAGCACGGTGGCGAAGATCACGCGATCTTTAAGGTCGCGCCGGTCAGCCGGCCAGATATAGGGCCACAAATGCGCGAGCGTGCGCAGCATGGCGCCGCTCTCGGCGGTCACCTCGCGTTTGGGCGCTGATCGTTGGAAATCTCTCATTGAAGCCCGGGCCTGAACCGGCCGCGCGGGCCGCCTCCACACGTGTTTTCCGTCATATAGAGTGTTTTACCGCGCTCTGCACCGGAAAGCGGCTCCCAAAGCGCTTGCGGCGCGGACGAATCGACGCCACATAGTCCTTTTAGTGAGAAGTGACTCCATGAGCAAAATCAATGCGCTGTGCGTCTATTGCGGATCGAGCCCGGGGACCGATCCGGCCTTTGCCGAGACCGCGCGCGCGTTTGGCAAAATCCTCGCCGAAAACGGCATCCGGCTCGTATATGGCGGCGGCTCGACCGGCCTGATGGGCGCGCTTGCCGACGCCGTGCTCAAAAACGGCGGCGACGTGACCGGCATCATTCCCGAATTTTTGACCAACCGCGAAAAGCCGCGGCGGCTCGCCCAAGAGCTGATCGTCACCCGCGACATGCACGAGCGCAAACGCAAGATGTTCGAGCGCGCCGACGGGTTCGTCGCGTTGCCGGGCGGCATCGGCACGCTCGAGGAACTGGTCGAGCAGCTCACCTGGGCGCAACTCGGCCGCCACAAGAAGCCGATCCTGCTCGCCAACATCAAAGGCTATTGGGATCCGCTGCTGACGCTGATCGATCATATGCGGGCGCAGGAATTTCTTCCGGCAGCGCCGCGGGTCGATTGTCTGGTGGCCGACAGGGTGGAAGACATTCTGCCGAAACTGCGGAAAGCCGCCCGCGATGTAACTGACGCTGAAAAGACGATGGCGGTCCCGGCCGAGCGGATGTGATCCCGTCATTCCGGGGCGCGCTGAAGGCGCGAACCCGGAATCCATAACCCCTGTCGGCGCGGATTCTGCACGGTCAGCGATTATGGATTCCGGACTTGCCGCTTTCGCGGCAATCCGGAATGACAGTTACTTCGCGTCCTTCAAAAACGTCACCGCCTCGATGCGGTTGCCGTCCCAATCGCGGATGAAGGCGGCGTAATAGTGTGGCGAATATTCGTGCCGCATGCCAGGCGCGCCGTCGGAGTGCGCGCCCGCGGCGAGTGCCGCGGCGTGAAACGCATCGACGGCTTTGGTGTCGGGCGCCCGCAGCGCGACGTGGGCGCCGGCGTCTTCCGGCAGCGGTTTTTGGTGGGCGCGCTCGTTGATCCAGAATTCCGGATAGGTTTTTCCAAAACCGACGGTCTTCGGCGCCGCGCGCACCGGCGTCATGCCGAGCGGCGCCAGCAAGGCCTCATAGAACCGCGCCGAGGCCTTGATGTCGCGCACGGCGATGGAGATGTGATCGATCATGGCGGCTCCCTTTGCTTAACCCCTCCCCCTTGTGGGGAGGGGTAGGGGTGGGGGTCGAGAGGTTTTACGCCGGCGTCGACGGGCATTGCGCATACGTCTAAGAAAGAAACTTCCCTCCCGACCCCCCACCCTGCCCTCCCCCACAAGGGGGGAGGGATAGAATAAATTCACGCCGGCGCGCCCGACTTCACCAGCTTGTAGATGATGGAATCCATCAATGCCTGAAATGAGGCATCGATGATGTTGGGCGATACGCCGATCGTGGTCCAGTGCTCGCCGCTTTCGTCGGCGCTTTCGATGAGCACGCGGGTGACCGCTTCGGTGCCGGCATTGAGGATACGCACGCGATAATCGGTGAGATCGAGGCCGGTGATAAAACTTTGATATTTGCCCAAATCCTTGCGCAGCGCGAGATCGAGCGCGTTGACCGGGCCAATACCTTCGGACACTGAGATCAGCGTATCGTCGCCGACTTTGATCTTGACCACGGCCTGGCTGACGGTGACGCGCTCGCCTTTGGCATTGACGCGCTGCTCGACATTGACATCGAACTTTTCCACCTCGAAATAATGCGGCACCTTGCCGAGCATGCGCCGCGCCAGAAGCTCGAACGAGGCGTCGGCCGCTTCATAGGCATAGCCGATCGCCTCGCGGTCTTTCACTTCGTCGAGCAGGCGGATGACGCGCGGATCGTCCTTGTCGACGACGAGACCGATGCGTTCGAGCTCGGCCAGCACGTTGGAGCGGCCCGATTGGTCGGAGACCAACAGCTTGCGCCGGTTGCCGACGGTTTCCGGCGCGACGTGCTCGTAGGTCGCCGGCTCCTTCATGATCGCGGAGGCATGAATGCCGGCCTTGGTGGCGAAGGCGCTTTCGCCGACATAGGGCGCGTGGCGGTCGGGCGCGCGGTTGAGCATCTCGTCGAGCGTATGCGAGACGTGGGCGAGAGTGTGCAGCTTTTCGTCCGGGACGCCGATGTCGAATTGTTGCGAGAACTCGGCTTTCAGTTTCAGCGTCGGAATGATCGAGACCAGATTGGCATTGCCGCAGCGCTCGCCGAGCCCATTGAGCGTGCCTTGGATCTGGCGCGCGCCGGCGCGCACCGCGGCAAATGAATTCGCCACCGCCTGCTCGGTGTCGTTATGGGCATGGATACCGACATGGTCGCCGGGGATCGCCTTGCAGACTTCGCCGACGATCTTTTCCACCTCGTGCGGCAGCGTGCCGCCATTGGTGTCGCACAGCACCACCCAGCGCGCGCCTTCGTCGTAGGCGGCCTTGGCGCTAGCCAGCGCGTAAGCGGGATTGGCCTTATAGCCGTCGAAGAAATGCTCGCAGTCGAGCAGCACCTCGCGGCCTTTGGCTTTTGCCGCGCGCACGCTGTCGCGGATCGAGGCCAGCATCTCGTCCTCGGTGGTCTCCAGCGCCACGCGCACGTGATAATCCCAGGCCTTTGCCACGAAGCAGATGGCATCGGCCTGCGCATCGAGCAGCGCGACCAGGCCGGGATCGTTCGATACCGAGCGGCCGGGCCGCCGCGTCATGCCGAAGGCGGTAAGGCAGGCGCGCAGCGGCCGCTTCTCGGCAAAGAAATTGGTGTCGGTCGGATTGGCGCCGGGATAGCCGGCCTCGACATAATCGATGCCGAGATCGTCGAGCATGCGGGCGATGACGAGCTTGTCGGCCAGCGTGAAATCGACGCCGTTGGTCTGCGCGCCGTCGCGCAGCGTGGTGTCGAACAGATAAAGGCGTTCGCGCGGCATGATGCATACTCACCACAGATAATAGTTGGACGCCAACGCCACCGCGATCACGATGGCGATCAGCGCAATCACCACGTGGTGGGTGCGCATGCCGAGAAATGTCGAGTTTTGGGGTGCCGAGCCTTTGGGTGCCATGGTGCTAACCGCGATAGAGCCGGTAGACGGTATAAAACGACATGGCGACCGCAGCGGCGATCACCGCGTATTTCAAGACCAGATAATAGAGCCAGTGGCGCGGGAACGGCGTGTCGGGACGTTTCATGGCGCGTCTCCCTTCGCTGCGAGCGGTTTGGTCATGGTGGTATTGGCGAGCCATTCGCCGGCGCGCAACACGGTGTTGCGGCTCTTGGCGATGTAACCGCGTTTCTCGAAAAAGCCGCTCGCCGTGTCGCTGGCCTCGACCTCGACTTCCTTGGCGCCACGGGCGGCGGCCAGTTTCTCCAGCGCGTCACAGAGCATGGAGCCGGCGCCCTGCCCGGCCGCCGCCGGATGCACATAGAGCATGTCGATGCGCGTATTGTCGGCAAGCGTTGCGAAACCGACCGGAGAGCCGGCAAACGTCGCGACCAGCGTCAGCTCGGCGGCAAGTTTTGCGCCGAACGCGTCCAGATCGTCAGCTGTCTCCGCCCACGCCTCCTGCTGCGCCTCGCTGTAATCCTCCGCCGTCAGTTCCTCGATGCTGGCGCGGAAGATTTCCGCGAGCAACGGCACGTCCGCCGGAAGGAGCGGGCGCATGGCGAGGTTTTGTTGGGGGCGCGCTATCATCGCGCGATCTCCCAGGTGGTGCCGTCCTTGTTGTCCTTTAAGACGACGCCCATCTTGGCAAGCTCATCACGAATACGGTCAGATTCTTTGAACTTTCTTGCCTTACGCGCCTCCAGACGCTCCTCAAGTTTTTTGTTTATTGCGTTAACTTCTGAAACGCGGCTTAAAACTTCGCCCACCCGAAGATTTGGCCCGTGATAACGTAGGGCATTCCGAAAAATATTTAACTGCGTACCGAAATCAGTTTTCCAGTTGGTCCGATCGAGTATCGCTTGCGCTTGTCGCACGAGGTAATTCCGCGGAAATAGATCGAGCATCTCGGCGAGGACATCCTCCTCGGTACGGGGCGGAAAAGCACCCCAATTATCTGACGGCGGCGAGATTATCTGACCTCCTCGATCAGGGTTATAATCATCAACACCGATTAATCCCAAGCTCGCCCGCAAAGCTCCACCAGCAAAGGTGTCGCCCCTCATTGCCGCACCTCTCAACGCAAAGAGCCTCGCAATCGCTGACGGCGTGTTCAGATCATCCGTCAGTTCATTCAATATTTCTGCATCTATCTTTTCAGATACGAAATCTCTCGCTGTATCTAAGAGACTTTCGTACTCACTTTCAGCCTCTTCTAAGCCACGCACCGTCCAGTCTATCGGCTGGCGATAGTGCGTCTTTAGCATTGCAAAGCGAAGTACAGGACCAGGCCACTCTCTGCCGCCAAATCTTTCTGAGTCCAATAATTCATGAATCGTCACAAAATTGCCGAGGCTCTTCGACATCTTCTCGCCTTCGACCTGCAAGAAGCCGTTGTGCATCCAATAATTGGCCATCGCCGGCGTGTGAAAGGCGCAGCGCGATTGGGCGATTTCGTTTTCGTGGTGCGGGAACACGAGATCGATGCCGCCGCCGTGGATGTCGAAAGTTTCGCCGAGATGCTTCCATGACATCGCCGAGCATTCGATGTGCCAGCCCGGCCGGCCCGGCGTCTTGATGCCGGCGGGCGACGGCCAGGCTGGCTCGCCGGGTTTCGACGGCTTCCATAAAACGAAATCCATGGCGTCGCGTTTGTAGGGCGCGACTTCGACACGGGCGCCGGCGATCATCTCGTCGAGCGGACGCTTCGACAGCTGGCCGTAATCCGCCATCGACGGCACGCTGAACAGCACGTTGTCTTCGGCGACATATGCATTGTTAGACGCCACCAGCCGGTCGATCAGCGCGCGCATTTCGGCGATGTGCTCGGTAGCGCGCGGCTCGACGGTCGGCGGCAGGCAGCCCAGCGCTGCGACATCCTCGTGGAATTGCCGGTCGGTTTTCTCGGTGACCTTGCGGATCGCTTCGTTCAGCGGCAGGCCCGGATATTCCTCCGCCGCGCGCGCGTTGATCTTGTCGTCGACGTCGGTGATGTTGCGCACATAGGTGACGTGATCGGCGCCGTAGATGTGGCGCAGCAGGCGGAACAGCACGTCGAACACGATCACCGGCCGCGCATTGCCGATATGGGCGAAGTCGTAGACCGTCGGCCCGCACACATACATGCGCACATTGGCCGGATCGAGCGGCGCGAAAACGCGCTTCTCGCGCGTGAGCGTATCGTAGAGTTTCAGGTCCATCGCATCGAATCGCATTATACGCCGGCGACCTGCTGGCCGGGCGTCTGTCGGTCTCGATGATGAGAAAAGACGGCCGCAGCCAGCGTGGTCGCTAGCTCATAATCTCCCGGCAAATGCCGCAGATGGTGGTTTGGCCGTTCATGGCCGGGACAATGGTCGAGGACGGGTTTTCCGTCAAGGCGCCTGCTGCCGGCGCCCAAAACCCGCTCAGTTAACGCAAGCTTAACCCGGCCGTCGCATTGTCGGTGCCGGGACCCGAAATCGCGGGCGTTTTGGCCCGTTTGGGGGGATTTCATGCGTTTCGTGATCGCCGCCGCTGCCCTGGTGCTGTTCGGCACGGCTGCCGCGCAGGCGGAAAA
>Ga0210405_10004124_pt1 | contig 13775 bp, 11 predicted proteins | sample IncBWH11MmetaG_FD_155492 | JGI IMG/M metagenome (GOLD analysis project Ga0210405, IMG submission 155492) | Forest soil microbial communities from Barre Woods Harvard Forest LTER site, Petersham, Massachusetts, United States - Inc-BW-H-11-M | ecosystem: Environmental > Terrestrial > Soil >... | reverse complement strand
AGGAGCAGTTGATCGAACTCCGAGCGCAGCACCTGCCAGGTTTGCGCTACAGTATCGCGGTCATAGCGATCAAAAAAATAAAATGGCTGGCTGGCGCGGCCGGAAGGCGAGACGAATTGCACGCTGTACTTTTTCACGAACGCCGACGAGCGCATTCGATCGATCAATCCAAGGCGTTGAAGCGGCTGATAGGTGAAAGGCAGCAACGATTCTCCAATGTGGTAGCGGGGAAACTTCTCGCGTTCGAGCACGAGAACGCGGTGGCCCATTTCCGCCAGCAAGGCCGCGGAGGAAGAGCCGGCAGGACCGGCGCCAATTATGAGAACATCGCAGTCAGTCTTTGTATTCATGCAGTCGGGAGAATTTCAACGATTTCGGCCAATGGCCGTCCTTTCGGATCGAGCAGTGAGTTTCGGCGGCCGAAGAGCATTTGCGCGCCGGAAAGTTTGAGAACGTCATTGATGAAAGGATCGGAGGCCAGGCGTATAAAGGCGCGCGGCCGGCTGGAATGGGAAATGGTCCGTTCGCGAAGAATCGCTCCGAGCGGGAGTTTCTCTTTCAGAATTTCTTCCCGGGCCACCGGATCGAACAAAGCGAGGTTGATCCGGATTGCGCCGAATTCAACCGGCTGGTCGGTGCCGTCCAGCAACAGAGTAACTTCCCGGTAATACGCATCGTCTTTGCGCCGGCGGCCGAGAACGTGCAAATGAAGACGCCGGCGATAAAACTTCTCCAGCGTGGGCGTCATATCGTCCTGATGGACAAGCAGGCGCTTGTAGGGTTCCGGCACGACCTCGCCCTCCACCGGCACGAGCGGCGGAAGTGCCAATCCCGCCATGGAGTAAAACTCATCGAGCGGATGCGCGAGGACAAAATCCGCCACGGATTGCGGACGCGAAGCTAGAGAGGATCGTTCAGGCATATCTGGCGTTCCGGTGTTGCGGTAGGAAAAACTCTTGCAGCAGGCGATCCACTTGCAACAAGCCTTCGCGATTCAGTTGGATGGCATCCCCATCAATCGAAAGAAAGCCCCAATCCTTCAAGGTTTGCAAAGGCGCGGCGAATCGCTCCGCGGGATCGGATCCGAACTTGTTTTGGAAATAGGCGCGGCTGACTTGTCCCAGCTTGAGCTGCAAAACGAATTCGCGGATCAATCGCTCATCGGCGTTGGGTGTCAGCGCGCGATATACAGGCAATTCTCCCTGCTGGACACGCGACACGTAAGGGTCGAACTCATGGTGGTTTTGATAATGCGTGCCGCTGATGTGCCCAAAGGAGGCGACGCCCAGCGACAACAGGTCAGCCCCGGCCCACAGCCGGTCGCGATAGATGAACTTCGTTCTTTGCGGATTTTTGATCGCTGTGTAGGCGCTCGAAATTGTGTAGCCGGCCTTCTCCAATTCGCGGAACGCGTAATCGACCCAGCTCCGCTTGGTTTCCCAATCCGCCACAGGCGCGACCAATTTGCCCTCGGCCTTCATTTGCTTGTAGATGGTGGTGTTGTAGGGAATTTCCATCTCGTAAATCGTGACGCTGTCGGGCGCGAATTCGATCGTCTTGCGCACGCACTCGCGCCAATTGGCCTCGGTTTCCTCGACCATGCCGGCGATGAGGTCGATGTTGATCTGCGGAAAATCCAATTGACGCGCGTAACCGTAGGCTCGCGCAATTTCCTTGCTGTGGTGCGCGCGGCCGTTGATCTCGAGGATGTGGTCGTCAAAATTTTCCACGCCGAGGCTCAGCCGGGTGACGCCAAGATCGCGAATCGCTTTGAGTTTGTGGTCGGTCAACGTGCCGGGCTCGGCTTCGAACGCCACCTCTTCGGTTTCGTCCCAGGGAAGCAGTGCCTTCATGCCGTCCGTCAGATGACGGAGTTGGTCAACGGAAAGATAGGATGGCGTGCCGCCCCCGAAATAGATGAAGTTCGGCTTGCGCCCGCGAATGGCCGGTTTGGCGGCGTAGATGGCAAATTCTTTTAGCGTGGCGTCGATGTAACTGCGAATCGCAGCCGAGTCCTTGTCCGTGTAAACCTTGAAGTAGCAAAAATGGCAGCGCTTGCGGCAGAACGGAATATGCAAGTAGATGCCCAATGGATTGCCGGGTTGGGGTGGCCGTTCCAGCGCAGCAGTGAGTTCGCCAACAAATTCCGGTTTCCAAAATGAAAACGGCGGATAGTTCGAGACGAAGTAGTTCCCGACCGTGGTTTGCTTTTCCAGCGGAGGAGATTTTGAAGCTGAAGTTATTTCTGTTGTCGTGCTCATCGGTCAATTCCCAGCCTCCGCCACGCGCGGCGGGTGTTTGCCCTTGCCAGGCAGCAATTTGTGGCCCTCCGCGCGGAGCAACGCGGCCTGAGCTTCGATTCCTCCGGGATATTTGGGATTGAGTTCGCCGCCGGTCTTGAGCGTGCGCCACCATGGCGTGAACCGCTTCTTGCCCTCAGCCTGGGCCTCGGCGGCTGCGTGCGCGGCGATCCACGCGAAGATTCCCGTCGTGATTGGGCAAGCAATGCTGACACCATGTTTGCGCGCGAGTTGTTCGCGCAACTGGTTGATCGTGGTCACCTTGCCCTTTGGCACTTTCCTCATCAACTCATCGACTTCGATTGGTGCGGGCACCACCATCGTTCCCTCGCCCCATCTGCGTGTCATCTTTCCGGCGATGACGCCGACTTTCGGGAGTCCTTTGTTGTCCAGGAGTTTTTGTTGCCACGTCTTTCGGGTTTTAGAACTTGCGCTCATATGTGTCCGAGTTATTTGCCAAAACAATAGACGCTGCCATCATCACATCCTATCACGAGCCTGCCGTCGGCCACTGCGGGTGAACTCTGCACCGCCTGGCCGATTTCGTAGGACCATAGTTCCTTGCCCTGATCCAGAGAGACGGAATAAACGTGTCCGTCGTCCGAGCCAACCACCACTTTGTCCCCGCAAACTACCGGCGAGCTGTCCACCTTTCCGCGCGTCGCAAAAGACCACAGCGCCGTGCCGTCACTGCGCTTGACGCAATGAAGTTGTTTGTCACGGCCGCCGAACAAAACGCGATCTGCCGCAACCGCCGGCGATGAAAAGTACGGAAAATCGCGGTCGTGGAAACTCCACACCTGCTCGCCCTTCGCGAGGTCAATGCACAGGAATTGATTGTCGAAGTGGCCGAAGTACGCCCGGTTATCTGTCAGGGCGACTGATCCGGCGATGTATGCGCCGGCCTCCACTTCTTTGATTTGTTTTCCCTCCGCCAACGAAATGACGTGCAGCGTCGCGTCGCAGCCGCCGAACGCCGTTTTGCCGCCCGAGACAGCAGGCGAGCCGTTGATGTAATTGCTGCTTTCGAATGTCCAGACTGCCTTGCCGCTGACGGAGTCTACGCAGTGGAGTTTGAAATCGTAGCTGCCAATGAGAACATGTGTGGCATCTCCGCTCTTCACCCAATTCGGCGCCCCGACGATTTTATCTCCGGTATCGTATTTCCAAAGCTGTTTGCCCGTAGCGGCTTCGACGGCATACAGCGACGAATCATCCGAACCGAAAAACACCTTCCCGTCGAGCGCGAGAGGCGAAGATTCGACCGCAGCGCCTGTCTTGAACGACCACTTTTTCTCGCCGCTTGCGGGGTCGAGCGCATAGAGATTGCCATCGTTCGAACCGATGAAAAGACGGCCTTCGGCGATTGCTGCAGAGGATTTAACCGGTCCGCCGGTTTTGAACGACCACAGAAGTTTTAATTTGTCGGGCAGCCGAGCCGAAGCGACTCCAAGCAACGACGGCCCGCCGCGAAACATGGGCCAATTGTCGGCCACCGCATGAAAACCTGAGACCAGGACAACCGATGCCAGGAATCTACTGGCTAGCTTTGATTGCCCTGACCTCCAAACAGAAGATGGAACTACGGAGTCCCGAGGCTTCGTCGACAAAGCCCGGAATCTCTTAAAAACCGTGGAACTAAAGCGCCGCATTGGTCCAGTTCGGTTGTAACCGATCTCAAAAACACAGGTCTGGGCAATATGGCGCAGCCCGAACGGTTTGGCAAACAGTTAGTACCTATACGTATCATTTTTCCTCAGACATTAAACTTGAAGAGCATCACGTCGCCATCCTTCACGACGTATTCCTTGCCTTCCATGCGGTAGAGGCCTTTTTCCCGGGCGGTTGCCACTGAGCCGCATTTTACTAAATCGTCGTATGCGACGGTTTCCGCTTTTATGAAGCCGCGTTCGAAATCGCTGTGAATAACGCCGGCTGCTTTGGGCGCGGTATCACCGGCATGAATGGTCCAGGCGCGAACTTCTTTTTCGCCGGCAGTGAAGTAGGTGCGCAAACCGAGCAAATGATAAGTGCTGCGAATCAGCGCGCCGACGCCGGATTCCTGCACGCCTAATTCCTTAAGAAACTCCTTCGCCTCCTCGGGAGTCAAGTCGATCAGGTCGCTTTCGATTTGCGCGCTGATGACCACCGTTTCGCAGGCAATGTGCGTTTTAGCGTATTCGCGCACTTTGGCCACGTGCGGATTGGCGTCGGCATTGGCGAGGTCGGATTCTTTGACGTTGGCGGCAAAAATTGTCGGCTTGTCGGTGAGCAAAAAAAAGCCCCGAGCGATGACTTTTTCCTCGTGGGTCAAATCGAGCGTGACCGCCGGTTTGCCGGCGTTGAGGTGCGGTTCGAGTTTATCGAGCACTTCGGCTTCGGCTATCGCCGTTTTGTCGCCGCGTTTGGCGTCCTTTGCGCCTTTCTCGCGACGTTTCTTTACGGTTTCGAGGTCGGCGAGGACCAGTTCGGTGAAGATGGTTTCAATGTCGCGCACTGGATCGATCGCTCCCGCCACGTGATGGATGTCCGGATCTTCAAAACAGCGCACCACCTGCACGATGGCATCGACCTCGCGGATGTGGGTCAGAAATTTATTGCCGAGGCCCTCGCCTTGCGCCGCGCCTTTGACGAGGCCGGCGATATCGACGAACTCAATTGCCGCTGGAATGAGCACCGAAGTTTTTGCAATTTTCGCGAGCACTTCGAGGCGGGAATCCGGCACGGTTACGATGCCGATGTTTGGATCAATCGTGCAAAAGGGATAATTCGCCGCCTCGGCCTTGCGGGTGCGAGTGACGGCGTTGAACAGTGTGGACTTGCCGACGTTGGGCAAGCCGACGATGCCGGCTTTGAGCATGATTTGATTTAACAGAAAGAACAGTTGCGCGCGAAGGGTTTTGTGCTCCATTATGGAGCGTCTGCCACAACCCGGCAGCAAACTCCCGAATTCCTCCCCTTCACAGGGGTATTCTGGAGCCATGCCCTAACCCAAATTCACTGCTATGAAAACAGGCTATTTGATTGACATGGACGGGGTGATTTACCGGGAAAACCATCTGATCCCGGGCGCGACGGATTTTATACAGGCGCTGCTGGCAAATGGGGTGCCGTTTCTGTTTGTGACAAACAATTCGGCGCCCACGCCGGAAGACCTCGCAGTGCGGCTGAAACACCTGGGCATTCAGGGAGTGTCGGCGCGTCATTTCTACACGTCGGCGCTCAATACGGCGGATTTTCTCTGCGAGACCGATCCGGGATGCACCGCATTCGTGCTTGGCGAAGGCGGGTTGCTCGCGGCGCTGCATGAACGCAAAATCGCCAACGATGCGATCCACCCGGGATATGTTGTCATCGGCGAAGGAGCGGCCACGACCGAAAAACTTGCGAAGGCGCACGAACACATCGAACGGGGCGCGCGTCTGCTGGCAACCAACCCGGATAATTGGTGCCCGGTTTCGAGCGAAAAAACGCGCCCGGGCGCGGGCGCTACGGCGGCGTTTCTGGAGGCGAGCACGGGCCGACGCGCTTATTATCTCGGCAAACCAAACGGCTACATGTTTCACCAGGCGCGCCGCAAGCTCGCCAGCGTCGCTCTGAATGAACCGGAACAAGTGGTTATGATCGGCGACACGATGGAGACAGACATTCGCGGCGCGTTCGAAGCGGGTTTGCAGTCCTTCCTGGTCCTGAGCGGTTCCACGCAAATCGAGATGGTCGGCGACTACGTTTATCAACCAACGCGAATACTTCAAAACATCGGCGATCTCGCTCAGGAAATTAAAACCGGCAAGCCGAGCGACCGAATGGACAGTCCTGCATTCGGCCAGACGGGTTCGCACGCCGGCCGCTCCGGCGTACGGCACCAGACGGATATCTTCGCGTTTCACAAGCCGCGTCCGCGGCCTGCGATGACGAAATAGCTAAGCGGAACCGAAGTCTCCGAGACCCAATTAATAAACACCAGAGAACCCCGCGCATTTGTCTCATTTATATCTAATATATCTTATACCGCCTTTTTACCCGTCCCACCCGTCCCAAGGCCGGTAAACATTGGAGATTCTTCACTTTGTACCCGTCCCAAACCCGTCCCAAACCCGTCCCAGGAAGCCGTACCCGTCCCAAAACTCAATTTAAGGATCTTATCCTTCCGTATTTAACCCGACCAATGACAAGTGGGCAGCCTGGGCTCCCGTTTCTTTCAAACCGAGCACGATGACCTGGGACGAGCAAGGACGAAGACGAGCACGAATCGTCGGGTAAAAAGGGCGAGAACGGGAACGCGTTCAAATTCAGGTCGTTGCAAACTGCCGTCACTGGCGCAACAGAAGCCGGAGTTGTTTCCAAAATGGCTGGATGGCCTTAAAGCTTTCCAAGTCCATGTCGTGATATAATCCAAGCACTCGATCTCCCAGATCTGTCAACTTCGCGCCGCCTCCGCCTTTTCTTCCGCCTCTTGCGGCGATCACCAAGGGTTCCTTGAAGCAGGCGTTCATGGTTCGAATCAGCGTCCAGGCTCTCATGTAGGATACGCCCATTCGTTTGGCTGCTTTCACGATCGAGCCGGTCTGCTGCATCAATTCCAGAAGTTCAATCTTGCCCGGTCCCAAAGCGATCTCATCGCCCACCCGGACTCGGAGGCGCGCCTGAAGAACAAAACTCCGCGTTCTTTTGCTTTTCATTTCGCAAGGGATTCTAAGCAAACATCCGCCCGAGGCCAAATTCCAAAGCGCGCGAAGTTCAGATCCTCTTGTGCTGGACTCAATTTGCATTTTGCCGCATATTCATGCGGTTGTGGAGCGGAGTGCGCGGGGGAAGCATGTGTATGTGAGCGCGCACTCATTTGAGACTATGCCAATCAAAGTGGCAATCGTTGACGACGACGAAGGCATCCGCAGCAGCCTCGCGACGTTGATCCGACGCGCTTCCGCCCTCAAACTTTCGGGCGACTATCCAGACGCGGAAACGGCCCTCAGGGAAATTCCCCGCCGGCCTCCGGACGTGGTTCTCATGGACATCAATCTGCCGGGGATAAAGGGAGTGGAATGTGTCCGGCAATTGAAGTCGGCGCTGCCGAGCGTTCAATTCCTGATGCTGACGGTTTACGAGGATAGCGACTCGCTGTTCAATTCATTCAAAGCGGGCGCGAGCGGTTATTTGCTCAAACGCACCGCATCGGCGCGCTTGCTCGAAGCCATCCACGACGTGCACGCCGGCGGTTCGCCCATGACGCCGCAACTGGCGCGCCGCGTCGTGCAATATTTCACCCGGACTCCTGGCGACGACTCGTCGGTCGCGAAGTTAACGCCGGGCGAACGGGATTTTCTGGATCAACTCGCCGCCGGTTATGCCTACAAGGAAATTGCCGATCGCATGAACATCAGCATCGACACGGTGCGAAGTTACGTGCGAACAGTTTACGAAAAGTTGCACGTCCACTCGCGCACTGAAGCGGTGGTGAAGTATTTGCGGGGATAGCGGTCCGTTTTTGCTTTCCATTGGGCACGCAAATTGTTATCGAGGGGATTGGAAGTACTGAAGCATCTTAAACAGGGGCGGCACCATGCGCGATCGTCCTGCACAAATGAGCCTGGAGGAACGCCTCCGTGCTTCGGAGGAGTTGTTCTCGAAAGCGTTCCATACCAGCCCCGATCCCACAGCGATAACGCGCAGGTCCGACAGCATGATCCTGGAGGCGAACGATGCGTTCGCGCGGAAATACGGCATCCCCCTCGCCGAAGTACGCGGCCGGACGGCCCTGGAATTGGGCGTTTGGCAGAGCAAGGAGGAACGAAACGAAGTGATGTGCAAGCTCGACGCCGCGGGCTTCCTGCGCAACTACGAAAAACGGAATATTCTTCCAACCGGTGAACTCAATGTTGGGCTTCTTACCATCGAACCGCTTACGATTCAGGGGGAGGAATGCCTGCTCACGATTTCGCACGACATAACCCGGGAAGTCGAAGCCGTGCGAGCCTTGCGCGAAAGCGAGGAGCGATACCGCAACTTCATCGCGCTCTCCGCCGAAGGCATAGCTCGGTGTGACCTCGACCCGCCCATTGCCTTGACATTGCCGGTAGCGGAGCAGGTCCGCGCGATTATCGAACGCGGTCTCGTCGCCGAATGCAACGATACGGCGGCGCAGATGCGCGGATGGCCCAACGCCGATGCCATGCAGGGAAAACGGATCGCCGAATTGATGGAAACATCCGACCCAACGAACCGGCTGAATCTGGCGGCCTTTGCTGAATCGGGTTACAAAGCGGTGGACGTCGTCACCCACGGCCGCGATGCCAAAGGCAGTGATGTTTTTTTCCTTAACAACGCGGTTGGGATCGTCCGTGACGGATATTTGCGCCACATTTGGACCGTCCAACGGAATATCACGAAACAGATGCTCGCCGAAAACGCGCTTCGGGCAAGTGAGGAGCGATTTGAACTCGCAGTTCGCGGTTCGAACGATGGAATCTGGGATTGGGACGTTCGTACGGGTGAGGTCTACTACGCCGCGCGAGTTCGGGAATTGCTGGGTTATTCATCTCCAGCCGAGTTTCCGCCTGTGCTTGTTACGTTTTTCGATCATTTGCATCCCAACGACCGGAATCGCATTCAAGCCGCCCTGGATGAGCACCTTAAAAACCGGACGCCCTACGACGTCGAGTGTCGTCTGTGCACGCGGTTCGGGCATTACCGCTGGTTTCGCGTGCGTGGCCAGGCGGTTTGGAACTCCGATGGCAAGCCGATTCGGATGGCCGGTTCCATCTCGGACATTCACGACCACAAAGTGGCGGAAGAATCGTTGCGCCTGGCCCAGGCCGAAACGCTTGCAGCCACGGAGGAATTCTCCCGGCGGTTGATTTCCGCCCAGGAACAGGAACGCAAGCGGCTCGCCAACGAACTGCACGACAGCCTCGGCCAAAACCTCTCGCTGATCAAAAACCGCGCGCATCTTGCGATTCAGCAACCGGACATTCCTGCGAGCCAGCAGGGGCATCTTCAGGCGATTACTGACGTGGTCACGGAGGCGATCAACGAAACGCGGAACCTCGCGCAAAACCTCCGGCCGCTGCACATCGATCAGTTTGGATTGACCGACGCACTCGGCAGCCTCGCGGAGAAGACGGCTGCGTCCAGCTCCTTGCGCATCGAAACCAGGCTGGAAAAAGTTGATGACCTTTTTGGCGGCGAAGAGGCAACCAACGTCTATCGCATCATTCAGGAATTGCTGAATAATACGCTTAGACACGCGCACGCCACAGGAGCAACAATCGCCGTTGAACGCGACGTCAATTGCGTGCGCATTCGAGTTCAGGATAACGGAAAGGGGTTTGATCCCGGCTCGGTCGCGAAAGCACGTCGAATCCGGACCGGCATTGGCCTGAACAGCATCGCTGAACGCACGCGGATGTTGGGCGGCTCATTCCAAATTAAAAGCGCCCCGGCGCAAGGAACGCGCGTCGAAATCGAGCTGCCGTTGAGTCGCCACGCGCCGTCATAGGCCCTGGAACGCGGACATTCTTGTCCCCTTGGATGTACGCACGCCGAGGCCGACAGAATTGTTCGTGCGCTTGACCGATTACAATGGGACCGCTTTTCCTGATTTCGCGCTCGCTTTTTGCCACTTCGTAACGCACACTGTCCGCCATTGCCGTGCATGCCAGGATCAAGGTCGTGATTGTGGATGACCATCCGCTGTTCCGGGAGGGTTTGCGCCAGGTTATCGCCACGGACACGAGGTTCGAGCTGGCGGGGGAAAGCGACCATGGCGACCGCGCTTTACAACTGATCCAGCAGACTAAACCGGATGTTGCCGTGTTGGACCTGAACCTGCCGGGAATGAACGGGCTGGAGCTTGCCGCCGCGTTGCAGGCCAAAAAGTCGCGGACCGGGCTGGCGGTGCTTACCATGCTCAAGGATGAACAGGTCTTCAATCATGCCATGAACCTCGGCGTCAAAGGTTTCGTGCTCAAAGAAAATGCTACGTGCGAGATTTTGAATTGCATCGCCAGTGTCGCAGCCGGCGAACCATACGTTAGTCCTTCTTTGACCGCTTACTTGTTGCGGCGGCGCAGTCGCGCGGAGTCTCTGGCCTTGCGAACACCAAGCCTGGATGACCTCACGACCGCCGAACGCCGTATTCTCCAGGGTATCGCTCAGAAGAGAACCACGAGGCAAATCGCGGGCGAGTTGTTCATCAGTCCACGCACCGTGGAATCGCACCGAGCGAACATCTGCGCCAAGCTTCACCTCAAAGGCCCGAATAGTCTCCTCCAATACGCGATCGAACATCGCGACGCTCTTAACCAACTGACTTGACTGGCATAGCGTGCCTGGGTGGCTCGATGCGTTTTGTTTAGGGAAACGAAAGGTAGATCGTCTTGAGATAATCCGCCTCGGGAAATTTTGCCGGATGGTCTTGCGCGTGACCGGTCGTTCTCAGTTCTGTGAATTTGCGCTCGCTTCCGGCTGCGGCTTGGCGAACAGCCTCGAAGAATTCCTGGGCGTTGACATGAGCCGAACACGAAGACGCTGCGAGCACGCCATTGTGGGCGACCAGGTTGATTCCAAGCATGGCCAAACGACGATACGCAGCGATTGCGCCGACGCGCTCGGATTCCCGTTTCGCAAGCGAAGGTGGGTCAAGAATGACCAGGTCGAACTTGCGCTGTGGGCGTTTGTCCAGCCAATCAAAAGCGTCGGCCTGGATAGTGTCATGGGTGCACCGCGCGACCGAGGGGATCGAGGCGTTTAGCTTGAAGTTGCGTTTGGCGTTTTCAAGAGCATGCATGCTGATATCGAGATCGGTGACGCAACTCGCGCCGCCGCGCGCGGCGTAAAGCGAAAAACCGCCGGAGAAGCTGAAGGCGTTCAACACAGTCCGTCCTTGAGCCAGGGTCCCAATGTCGCGGCGGTTTTCGCGCTGATCGAGAAAGAACCCTGTCTTTTGGCCGCGCAAAACGTCGGCTTCGAAACGCAGTCCCGATTCAAGAAATGTCACAGTCTCCGTCAGTGGCGGCCCGTCAACGATTTGTCCGTCGGTCAGGCTGAATTTGGCGCGAGCCAAATCCTTGATATTGCGGCTCAGCCGAAGGACGAGGCGCGATGGTTCCAGTGAAAATTTAGAATTTGAGATTTGAGATTTCAAGAGGCTGATGACTTCGGTCAAACCAGGAAGCCAAACAGCAGAATAAAGTTTGACGACGTACGTCGCGCCGTAGCGATCAACGACGAGGCCGGGCCAATCGTCACTCTCGCCGTTGATACATCTGTAACCGGTCGTATTTTCGTCAAAGAGGCCCTTGCGAAGGTTGAACGCCTCACGCAGCCGCTTCTGCCACCATTCGCTATTGATTGTTTGCGGCTTGCCGGCGTGTAGAATTCTCACGCGAATGGGGGAATCGGGATCGAAGAGTCCAATGGCAAGGAACTCATTCTTGCGATCGTAAACGACCGCCAGTTCCCCAAGTTGCCCGGTTCGATTTTGTTCTCGAATGCTGTCCGCAAACAACCACGGGTGGCCGGAACGAACAATGGATTCGGCCGCTGCGCTTACACGCAGCCGAAGCCGAGGCAACTCCGGGCGCGGGCTTCCAGTCGTGCCGGGAAAAGTTGGAACGTTGTCGGGCATGTCGAAAACGGGCGGGGTCGTGCTGCTTGCGAACACGTTGGACGCCACTTGAAGCGTCTAGTATTCGACCTTCAACGGCGCTTTCAATCGCGCCGCAAAATCGCGGACACACGTTTCCCACGCTTTGGCATCGGGAAAATCGCCGCTCTTGCTCCAGCCGGCGCCCAGATAATAGACAAATGGCTCACCGACCTGCGCCTGGGTGATGGCTAAAAGATTCGCCACTGGGGGAGCCCCTTCATTCGAGGGCTTGTCGAGGTCGGCTTGAGACGGCGTCGGCAGGCTGGCTTTTTCGGTAACGAATTCCTTCACGCCGCTCGGCAAAATTACCGCGCATGCGATGTTACCCCGGTCGCGATCGGCCGGTTGCCAATACGCCGCCAAACCTGCGTCGCGGTCCTGAACCAGGCCCCCTTCGTTTGGCCGCTGAGCGATACCAACACCGATCGTTAATGGCGTTTTGCCTTCGCTTTCGAAAATGCTTTGCGCCCGGCTGAAGTTCGAGCCCGCATCGATGCTGATTCGTTTTGTTTCCGAGACTTTTCGTCCGCCAGCATCCCAGGGTTCATAGGTCAATTCGACCTCGGAACGAATCGGACCACTAGCAAGAACGCGGCCCTGGGAAAAATTGATCGAAACGTGGAGTTGCTGGCCGTCCCAAAGTCCCAGGCCGCCGCAACCGCGGCTCCGGCCCACGCGGTAATCGTCCATTCCTTCGCCGTGGTCCTGGTGGTAGTCGCCGTTTTTGTACCATCGGTCGATCACCAGACTGCGTGTGCGTTTGGACCAGACGTCGATGCCGCTGCTGATCGTGCCTTCGCCTTTTATGAGCGCTTGCTGATACATTCGGTGTGCGGTGCGATCGCTTTCCCAGGCGATGTCATTAAATCGTTCCGTCACGAGCCGCGCGTAGGTTTTTGTGGCCGGTTCAGGCATGGCCGGCAGCGAACTGGCGAGGAGTGCGCGGTAAATGCGAGTCTCACCGGGCGCCAAGTTCACTTGGAACAATAATTTGTCAGCGCCGCCGCTGGCCTCGGGCGGAAGAAGCTGGCAATCGAGCAAGCGAGCGGAGACTCCCTCCATAACGGCGGGCTTTTTCGGTGGACGATAAGCGGTCGCCCCGCCCGCTCTCGCGTAGATCGGGCCCCAATCCAATTCCACCGTTTCATTCCGACGATGGATTTCCGAAGGGTTCGTAACTCGAATCGGTATGGTTGGCGCTCTCATAAAGAGAGCCGTTCGATACAACTCCGTACCTGCGAGCAGGAATGCGCCGACGCCGTAAACCTCTGTCGCGTTTTCGTCGAATTTCTTTGGGTCCGCGCCGACCGGTTGGACATGTGTGAGTTTGCCGTCGGGCTGAACGCAATCCACGAGTGCCTGCCAGCCTTTATAGACAGCCCGTTCGAACTTATCCGGATCGAGAATGCCCTGATTGCAACCCCAGGTGAACGCGTAGGTGCAAAATGCCGAGCTGCTGGTTTCCTTCAAGGGATAGCTGTCCGGATCAAGCAGGCTCGCGCGCCACAAACCGTCTGGCTGCTGGCATTCGAGCAATCTCTCCGCCATCTCGCGAAATTGCCGAACGAATCGCGGGCGATCCGGATGATTGTTAGGGAGAACTTGCAGCATTCGCACCAGGCCGGCCATGACCCAGCCATTGCCGCGGCCCCAGAAAACCTTTTTGCCGTTGGTTTCGCGCTTGTTGAAAAACGTGCTGTCGCGGAAATAAAGATGCTCGTCCTTGTCGTAAAGGTAATCAGACGTGAACCACCAATTCGTCACGGCAAAATCCAGGTAACGTTTGTCTCCGGTGGCGGCATACAACCGAATCCATGTCGGCGGTC
>Ga0210405_10004123_pt1 | contig 13775 bp, 11 predicted proteins | sample IncBWH11MmetaG_FD_155492 | JGI IMG/M metagenome (GOLD analysis project Ga0210405, IMG submission 155492) | Forest soil microbial communities from Barre Woods Harvard Forest LTER site, Petersham, Massachusetts, United States - Inc-BW-H-11-M | ecosystem: Environmental > Terrestrial > Soil >... | reverse complement strand
CCGACCAACTGCCGGGCTTCGTGCCCGGGCACGACGCCGCAATAGCCCACATCCGCCTTAAGCACGGCATTGCGGCCGCCATCGTCGGCGTCGTCCTCTTGGCCATCGGCCGGTTCGTCGGGCGGCGTTGATTTTTCCGCGTGGAGCACGATCTTTCCGGGTAACCGGTTTCCGCTTTCGCCGATCATGCTCTCGCGCTTGCGGTGAACGCCACCACCGAGCTGCCGTTTCCGCACCGGGCGGGCCGGCAGAGGCGTGCGCCTGCACGAGCCGGGGGAAGGTTGCTCCTTCGGCCGATGAAAATCGCCAGCTTCAATATCAACAACGTCAACAAACGCCTGGCGAACCTGATCGCCTGGCTACGCATGGCGAAGCCCGACGTCGCCTGCCTTCAGGAGCTCAAGGCGGCGGACCGCGAATTCCCGCGGGCGGCGATCGAGAAGGCGGGCTACGGCGTCGTCTGGCGCGGAGAGAAATCCTGGAACGGTGTCGCCATTCTTGCCCGCGATTGCGAGCCGATCCTCACGCGCGAGGAATTGCCCGGCGATGCGGGCGATGCGCAAGCGCGTTACGTCGAAGCCGCTGTGCGGGGCGTGCTGATCGTCTCGCTCTACGCCCCGAACGGCAATCCGCAGCCCGGACCGAAATTCAGCCAGAAGCTCGTGTGGCTCGATCGCCTCCTCGCGCATGCCGCCGAGCTTTTCGCCGCAGACGTGCCGGTGGTACTCGCCGGCGACTACAACATTGTGCCGACAGACCGCGACATCTATCCGACCAAATCCTACGCCGAAAACGCGCTGCTCCGGCCCGAAAGCCGTGCGCGCTTTGCGCGCCTGCTCGACCAGGGCTGGGTTGATGCAGTGCGCACGCGCCATCCTGATGTGCCGATGTACACGTTCTGGGACTACAAGCGTAATCGCTGGCCGCGCGACGCCGGGTTGCGCATCGATCATCTGCTGCTGAGCAGACCGGCCGCGACCCGGCTGGTCGCGGCCGGCGTCGATCGCGCGCCGCGGGGCAAGGAAAATGCCAGCGACCATGCGCCGGTCTGGGTGGAGCTGCGCGATGCCGCGCCGCAAGTCTCGCGCCCGCGGCCGGCTCGCTCGCCTGCCTCTGCCCGTGCGGGAGAGGGGTCCCAAGCGGGTGCCGAAGCGCAGCGCGGGCAGGTGAGGGGGGCGGCCGCTAAGGATGCCCCGCGCCTGGCGGATCGCCCGCCGACGGTGGCAACGCATCGCCCTCTCGCTCATCGGCAACGGGAAAAAAGCCGCCGCCCGCTGTTGTTGATCGACGGCGATTCCTTCGCTCACCGCGCCTATCACGCGCTGCCGAAAAACATCCGCAGAAATGGCGATCGGCCCGCGGGCGCCATTCTCGGCTTCGCCAACATGCTGCTGCGGTTCTACCGCGAGGAGCGCCCGCGCGCCGTCTTCGTCGCCTGGGACACCTACGATGCACCGACCTATCGCCATGAGCAATTTCCGGCCTATCAGAGCGGGCGCGAGTTCGACGACGACGTGGTGGAACAGCTCGCGCTGATCCCGGATTTTGTCGCCGCCTGCGGCTTTGCCAATACCAGCGGGCCCGGATACGAGGCCGACGATTTCCTCGCCGCCGCGGCCGCCGCCGAGGAGCGTCGCGGCGGGACAGTGCTCGTCGCCAGCGGCGACCGCGACAGCTTCCAGCTCGCCTCGGACAAGACCATCATCCTCTATCCCGTGCGCGCCGGCGAAGTGGCGCGCATCGGCCCGGCCGAAGTCCGCGCCCGCCACGGCGTCGACCCCGCGCAGGTCCCCGATTTCATCGCGCTGCGCGGCGATCCTTCCGACAAGCTGCCCGGTGCGCCGGGCGTCGGCGCGGCCGGCGCCGCGGCGATGTTGCGCAAATACGGAAGCCTGGACGCGATCCTCAAGGCCGGCCGGTTCGCGCAGCAAGCCGAAAATCTGCGGCTGTTTCGCTCGATCGCCACCATGAACCGCAAGGCGCGAGTCCCGCGGCTCGCCGATCAGAAGCCGACCTGGGCGAAGGCGGCCGCGCTGGCGCGGGAGTTGGAGCTCAAGCAATTGGCCGGGCGATTGGAGGAGCTTGCGCGCGCTTAGCGTTGCTCCTCACCGGCCCGCGTACTATGTTCATGCCGTGATCAGGTCGTGGCGCAAATTCCGTGACCAAAAAGGTCTGGGAAGGCGCGGCCGAATCAGTTTCGCGGCCTCAACTTCGAGGCGGCGGTCGACCTGTTGCTGGCTTTGAACGTCGCCAAAGCGCTGTCTAAGTCCGCTTCGGAGCGTTGTCCTGCATAAGCTCAAGGGGAAACGCAAAGGCCAATGGGCCATGACCGTGAATGAGCGTTGGCGAATCTGTTTCGAGTTTCGCAAACGTGACGCCTACGACGTCGAAATTGTCGACTACCATAGAGGATGAGGACCGTGCCTCCCGCCGCCCATTCGGGCCGTGTGCTAAAGCGTGAGTTGACCTCTCGTTCGTTGAGCGCCAATCGGCTCGCGCTCGACATCGGCGTGCCATCCGGCCGGATCACGGACACCTTGAATGGTCGGCGTTCCGTCACCGCGGATACCGCTGTCCGTCTTGGGCGGTACTTTGGCAACAGCGCCCAATTTTGGTTGGACCTGCAAAGCCAGTACGACATAGCGATGATTGAACGCGAGCGCGGCGCTGAGATTACCCGGCGTGTGCGGCCCGCGAGCGCCGCGTGATGCCGTCGCTGGAGTTTTTGTCTGCTATGAACGCGCGCTGTCGCACGGCACGGTACACGTCGGAAGACAACGATTGTCAAAGGGCACGATCTTGGCCGTAGCGGCTGGCTTCATTGCTGCAGGGGCAGCGCTCAGCGGCGCGGCCTGGGAATCGTACCGTACGTCGCAGCGCGAGGCGCGGATCTTCGCCAGTCTGAGCGCGGATGCATTCAAGCAGGGCTTTTGCGATCGCGCGTTGCGGCTTGCCGTCGCCGGCCTCCCGCCGCTCGATGGCGCCTTTCCTCTCTCCTTTCGTTCACCGGTCTTGCAGGGCGAGTTGTCGTCTTTCGGCTCGATGCAGGATTGTTATTTTCAGTTGGCGTTGGCTGGGCACACGGGCCTGGTGAACAGCGCGGCATTCAGCCCCGACGGTTCTCGCATCGTCACCGCCTCCTGGGACGCCACCGCGCGCGTCTGGGACGCCACGACCGGCGCGGCGCTGACCACGCTCGTCGGGCACAAGGCCTGGGTGCACAGCGCCGCGTTCAGCCCGGATGGCACGCGCGTCGTCACCGCGTCGTGGGACAAGACCGCGCGCATCTGGGACGCGGCAACGGGCACCGTTCTCGCCACGCTCTCGGGACATACAGGCCCGGTGAACGGCGCCGCGTTCAGCCCCGACGGTTCCCGCATCGTCACCGCGTCGAACGACAACACTGCGCGGCTGTGGGATGCCAGAACCGGCGCCTTGCTCGCCACGCTCGCGGGGCACGATGACGCCGTGAAAAGCGCCGTGTTCAGCCCGGACGGGCGGCGCGTCGCCACGACCTCCTTCGACGGCACCGCGCGCGTTTGGGACGTCGCGACCGGCGCTACGCTGACGACACTGTCCGGACACGACATCTGGGTATGGAATGCGGCATTCAGCCCGGATGGTTCCCGCATCGTCACGGCCTCCGAGGACAGGACCGCACGCGTGTGGGACGTCGCAACGGGCGCGGCGATCGCGACGCTCGCCGGACATGCCGGCGCAATCCTTAGCGCGACGTTCAGCCCGGACGGCGCGCGCGTCGCCACGGCTTCCTGGGACAAGACCGCGCGGGTGTGGAGCGCCGAGACGGGCGCGGCGCTCGCGACCCTCTCGGGACACGCAGGTTGGGTCTGGAGCGCGAAGTTCAGCCCGGACGGCTCCGGGGTCGTGACCGCATCCCAGGATGAAACCGCGCGACTGTGGGATGCCCGCACCGGCGCCATTCTCGCCGTGCTCTCAGGACACACCGGTCCGGTATTCGGTGCGGCATTCAATGCCGATGCGACGCGTGTCGTCACTACGTCGTTCGACAGCACGGCGCGCATCTGGGACCTCACGAGAGGCGGGCCGATCGCCACCCTCTCTGGCCATGCGGCAGCGGTCAACGGCGCGGCCTTCGGCGCGGAAGGCTCACGCATCGTCACCGCTTCCGAGGATAATACCGCGCGCCTATGGGACGCCCGGACCGGCGCTCTGCTCGCCACGCTCGCCGGGCATAGCGGGGCCATGAACGGCGCGGCGTTGAGCCCGGACGGTTCGCGCGTCCTCACGGCATCGGACGACGGGACTGCACGATTGTGGAACGCCGGCACCGGCGCCGCTCTCGCTGCGCTCTCAGGGCATACGGGCCGGGTGGTTGGCGCGACATTCAACGCGGACGGTTCCCGGATCGTCACCGCCGCCTTCGACAACACGGCGCGCATCTGGGATGCCGCGACGGGCGCCGCTCTCGCCACGCTCTCAGGGCACACCGGTTGGGTGAACAGCGCAACGTTCAGTGCAGACGGCGCGCACGTCGTCACCGCATCCTTCGACAAGACGGCGCGGGTATGGGACGCCAAACGGGGTTGGGCGATGGTCGCGCTCGCCGGACATGCGGATCGCGTCCTCGCTGCGGCGTTCAGCCCGGACGGGACGCGCGTTGTCACCGCGTCGGCGGACAGGACCGCGCGCGTGTGGGATGCCGCTACCGGCGCCGTCATTGCCGTGCTCGTGGGGCACACCGACCGAGTGAACGCCGCCGTGTTCAGCTCCGAAGGTTCGCGCATCGTCACCGCCTCAGCTGACAACACCGCGCGCGTCTGGAACGCCATGACGGGCGCCCTTGACGTCGTTCTCGCCGGGCACACGGATCGGGTTCTCGGCGCGGCCTTCAGCCGCGACAATTCCCGGATCGTTACCGCTTCCGCCGACAGCACCGCGCGGATATGGGACGCCGCCACAGGCGCGGCGCTGGCTACGCTGCGTGGACATACGGGCGCAGTGGCCGCTGCGGCTTTCGGTCCGGACGGCTCGCGCATCGTCACCGCATCCGCCGACCGCACCGCGCGCATCTGGCAACTCGATCCGCTGGTTCTGATGCCCGCGGATCAGCGTCAAAGCTACATCTGCCGCGAACGTCTGATCGGCGCTCGATCGTTCACCGCGCGCGAGATGGAGGAGCCGATGCTGCGCGGCCGCGACGATCTGCGCCAACCCTGCGATCGCCTTGGACCGTTCAGCCTCTACTATTACCGGCAGTCAGCAGCGCGCGCCGGCGCGGCGCTCCGGCGAGCATTTTCAAATTGATCGAGTCGATTGCGGGCGCGCACGAGCTCAGGCCGGCATGGACGCTGCCTACACCTCCTGCAGCAGGAGAGCCGTCAATTCGTTGGGCATGTCGACCTGGACAAGGTGCGTGCACGGTAGGGTGTGCACCGTCCAACCCGGCTTGCTTCTGGCCTTTTCGTAGAACGGCGTAAAGGCGGTCGGCGCCGGAACGTTGGCGTAGATGTAGGTTTTTCTCTTGATGCGTTCGATGCCGCCGGTGAGCTTGACCGGTTGAGCGAAGCAGGCGGCCGGGTGCGGCGACGTGCGTGCATCGACAAATGCGGCCACCTCGGGTTTGGCGCCGAACACCGCGGCGGGCAGCGGCGCCAGGGCGTAGTCGCTGGCGGGTTGAGGTTTCGGCTCCGGCGGCGCAAGGTCGACCAACGCTTGGCCGCTCTCCGGCACGAAGGCGTCGAGGTAGACCAGCGATCTGATCTTGTCGGCCAGCGCATCCGCCACTCCCGTCACCACCATGCCGCCATAGGAGTGGCCGACCAGCACGACGTCCGACAGTTCCTCGTGTTTGAAGACATTGACGATGTCGGCGATGTGGGTGTCGAGGTTGATGCCCGGGTTCATGAGATGCGAACGCTCGCCGAGTCCGGTCAGGGTCGGCGTGAAGACCTCATGGCCGGCCTTGCGCAGCGCCTGCGCGTTGGGCCGCCAGCACCAGCCGCCGATCCAGGCGCCATGGACCAGAACAAAGTTTGCCATTGTCTCCTCCTGGACGCGCCGCATGCGATCGGCGCGAAAGCGCGTTGCGGATGCCGCTGCGAGAAAGGATCGCCTCCGCCCCGGTTCAGTCGGCGCGGCCGAGCATTACTCCGCCGTCGATGACGAGTTCGGCGCCGGTTACGAATGTCGAGGCACGGGAAGCGAGAAAAAGCGCCGCGCCCTGGATCTCGTCGGTCGAGGCGACGCGGTTAAGCGGGACGGCGCTCCCGAAGGCCTTGGCTACCTCGGGATCGCGCATGTGCCCGCCGGCGATGTTGGTGATGAAAGGGCCCGGCGCGATCGCGTTGACCAGAATGTTGTACTTGGCGAATTCGAGGGCCGCCTGGCGCACCAGGTGCGCGGCGCCGGCTTTGGCCGGCATGTAGGGCGTACCGACAATGGCTTCGGGCCGCAGCGCCGCAACCGACGTAGTGACGATGATGCGCCCGCCGTTCTTCCCGTTCCGCTTCATGTGCGGAACGGCGGCTCTGATCGAATTGAACACGGAAGTAAGGTTGGTGGCGATCACCTTGTCCCAGCGTTCCTCCGCCAGGGTTTCGAACGCGCCGTCGGCGGCGCGCTCGCCGGTCATGCCGAGGAAGCCCGGCCCCGAATCGATCCCTGCATTGGCGAAGAGGACATCGAGGCGGCCCAACTCCCCGGCGGCGCGATCGAAGGCGGCGCGCAGCGCCCCACGGTCGGTCACGTCGGCGACAGCGCCGCGCACGTCGCCGCCGCTCGTCTTGAGTTTTGCGACCGCCTGATCGAGGCCGGCCCGGTCGATGTCGACCAGTACGACCCGCGCTCCATTGTCGGCCATGGCGTCGGCGTACGCATAGCCGATGCCGCTCGCCGCGCCGGTGACGATGACGGCGAGGCCAGCTACGTCGAAGAGTTCGGATGCCTTCATCTCGTCGCTCCCTGACTAATTCACGACGGGTGCACCTTGCCGGTCGCAAGGTAGGCGCCGTGCAGGATTTCCGGGCGACGCCGCAGCTCTTCGGCAGCGCCGGAGAAGGCCAGTTCGCCGCGCTCCAGCACCAATGCCGATTTCGCCAGCGTCAATGCGAGCGTGGTGAATTGTTCGATCAGCAGAATGCCGACGCCGCGCCGGGCGATGATCTGTATCGTCTCCGCGAGCCGGCCGACGATCGACGGGGCCAGGCCGAAGGATAGTTCGTCGATCAGGAGGTAGCGCGGTCGCGAGATCACCCCCTGCGCGATCACCACCATCTGCTTCTGACCCCCGGACAGATTCTGCGCCGCCATCGGCAGCCGATCGCGCAGTTCCGGGAAGATTTCCAGCGCCGCCTCGATTTCGCGCTCGGCCTCGCTACGCGTATGCATCAACGCGGCCGCGGCGAGATTGTCGCGCACCGAGAGGCCGGTGAGCACCGGATGGCCCTCCAGCACCAGGGCGACGCCATGACGCCGCACCGCGTCGGGCGACCGCCCCATGAGATGCACCCCATCGCAGAAAATATCGCCGCGCAGCGCCGGCAAAACACCGGCGATCGCAAGAACGAGAGTGGACTTGCCGGCGCCGTTGGCGCCAAGCAGCGCCGTGATTTCGCCAGGCGGGACGCTGATCGAGACGTCGCGCAGCACCGGACGGCCGCCGCGCGTGACGAAGAGATTGCGCACCGTGAGCTCGGATGCCGTCATCGGCCTACTCGCGTCCGAGGTAGGCGCGGCGCACGACCGGATCGTCAAGCACGGCGCGGGTCGGCCCCATGGCGAGGCGCTTGCCGAAGTCCAACACCACGGTCTCCATGCAGACGGCAGCGATTAGATCGGCGTCGTGGTCGATGAGCACGAGCTGTGAATCGAATGTCGAAGGTATTTTGGCCAACAGCCGGCGCAACCGTTCCGTTTCCGCCTCGTTGAGGCCGGCCCCGGGCTCGTCCATGAGAATGACCCGCGGCCGGCCGATGAGGGTCTTGGCGATCTCGACCATGCGCCGTTGAAACAGATTGAGCTCGCGGCCAAGGGTATTGCGCCGTTCGTCGAGGCCGACAAAATCCAGGGCGGCTTCGACTTCGCGCCGGGCGCTGGCGCGGTCGGGCGAGACATGATCGGCAGTCGCCTGGATGTTTTCCACGGCGGTCAGCTCTTCGACGACGAGTTCCTGCTGAAAGGTCCGGCGCAGCCCGACGCCGACCCGGCGCCGCGCCGAGAGTCCGAGCAGCGCAATGTCGTCGAGCAGGATCGTGCCTTTGAGCGGGGTCAGAAAACCGGAGAGAACATTGAGCAAGGTTGTCTTGCCGGCGCCGTTGGGACCGATCAGACCGCAGATCGGCGCGGCGAATTCGGCGTCGAGCGCGTCAAGCGCCTTGATGCCGCCGAACTGCACCGTGAGCGCGTCGATCTTGATCATGACGCGCGCTGTGCCTGGAGCTTCTGGTAGAGACGCTCGGCCAGGATGGTGAGCTGGCCGCCGAGGCCGAGCGGGTCGCGCAAGGCGAACAGCAGCGCCACGCCGAAGATCATGAAGCCGACATTGGTATTGACGTTGAGATCGATGAGCAGCGCCGGAATGAAGCGAGTCAGAATGCCGCCGAGGAACGCGCCGAGCCAGACCTCGTATCCGCCCAGCAACGTGCCGATGAAGATCACGATCGAGTTGGTCGGCGGGAAGGCCGAAGCGTCGAGCTGGCCGAACAGACCGGCGAGGAGCGCGCCGGCAATGCCGGCAAGAAATCCCGAGAGCGCAAATGCCCACGCCTTGTAGAACACGATCCTGACGCCGGCGGCGATCGCCATCTGCTCGCTCTTGCGGATGAGCGCCCAGGCCCGCCCCGGCTTGCTGTGGCGGTGCGCTTCGACCAGGAAAATGCAGGCGAGCGTCACGACCGCAACGAAGAGAAAATAGCCGGTGTCGCCCGCTGCAAAGATTGGGCGCGCCATCATGATGCGGTCGTTGCCGCTGGCGCCGACCTGGCCGAGGAATCCAGGCCCCCCGACGGGGAAGCTGGTGACAGTGACGAGGGTCTGAAAGGCGCCCGCCAACATCAGCGTGACCAGCGCCAGATAGAGACCGCGCATGCGCAGCGCCGGCAGGCCCCAGATCATGCCGATCACCGAGGCCCCGGCGCCGCCGGCGAGCATGGTGACGAGGAAGGGCGGATGAAAGGAGTGATACACACGCAGGCTTATCCAGCCGCCGACGCCGACCAGCGCCCACTGGCAAAGCGATACCAAGCCGAGCCGCCCGTAGAGCAGCGCACAACCGAGCACGGCCAGCGTCATGCAGTAGGCCTGGGTGAAATTCGACAGCCAATAGCCGCTGGAGGTCACGGCGATGGCGCCGGACACGACGCCGACCACCGCGACGATCGCAACGGCGCGCATGCCGGGCGTGATTTCCGGCTTGGCCGGCACCGCGAGCGGGATAGCCTCTGTGGCGCCGACTTCACTCATTCCCGCGCTCCAACGCCCTGGCCGGCGCCGACGATCATCAGGAAGATCAGAGCGGCGACGTAGGGGCCGGCGCTGCGCAAGTTCGCCACGTCGGGCACCGCAACCAACAGTGCCTCGATCATGCCGGCGACCATCCCGCCGATGAAGGCGCCCGGCAATGACGACAGGCGGCCCAGGATCGCAGCGGCGATTGCCGGTATGACCAGAAAGGTCAGGAAGCCGGGATCGAGCCGGTTGATGTTTGCAAGCAGAATGCCGGCGACGCCGGCAAACATGCCGTTGATCAGCCAGGCGAAGGAGTCGATCTGAACGACACGCACGCCGATGGCGGCGCTGATGTTGCGGTCGCTGGCGAGTGCGCGCATGCCGAGTCCGATGCGGGTGCGGCTCAACAACAGGCCGACGCCACAGACCATGGCCAGCGCCACGCCGAGGGCGATGAGCCGGGTCAGCGACATCCTCACGCCGAACAGCATGACGAAGTTCAGATCGGTCGGCAGCACGAGCCGCCGCGCCACGCCGACGCCCCAGTACAAGGCCATGGCGCCGAGCAGGATGAGGGCGAGCCCAAGCGTGGCGACGGCGCGAACGACCCGGTCACGATGCGACAGGCGCGGCGCAAAGAAGCGTCCGTAGGCGTAGGCGATCGCCGTCGAGACGGCGATGCCGGCGATCCAGCCGACAGGGGCGGGGACACCGTCCTGCGTCAACTGCCACGCCAGGAATGCGGATACGCCCCCGAAGGCGCCGAAGGCGAAATTCAACGTGCCCGACGCCCGGTAGAGGATCACCAGGCCGACGCTGGAGAGGGCATAGACGGCACCGAGGCCGATCCCCGAGGCGACGAAAGGCAGAAGATTCATTTGAATCCAGCCACCGTCATGGGAAGGCCACCCGGCCGCGCGGCCGGACGCTGGTGTCCTCCCTCTGCGGGCAATCCTATAGCCGCCGTTTCACGGTGTCAGCAGTTTTGGTCTGCGCGCGCTGCGCAAGACGGGCAATCGGGTCGCGAGCAGGAAGCGGGCGCCGCCAAAGGGAGAACGCGCCGCCGCCTGGAAGCAGAGTCCACCGGTCCATTCGCATGTCCCCGTGCCGCTGTTCCGGCTGCGGCAATGCCGTTATGCTGCGTGAGGCGAGCAAAGCCGGCGCATAGGGAAACGCAAATGACGGCAGGTCTCGCTGAACGGCGAGCGGTGCGCACGGTTCTGCCGGTGCCTGAACCCGATCTCACGCCGGCGGAATTGATCGCGCGCGCGGCAGCGCTCAAGCTGCTGCTGCGCCAGCAGCAGGCGGAAAACGACGAACGCGGCTTCTATTCGCAGGAACTGCACCAGGCGTTCCTCGACGCCGGCCTTTATCGCACGCTGCAGCCGCGCATGTTCGGCGGCTACGAGTTCGACATCCCGACCTTCTACCGGGCCATGCTGGAGATTTCGCATGGCCATCCATCGGCCGGCTGGTGCCTCACGCTCTGTGCGTCGCATCCCTTTCTCATCGCCTCGCATTGGTCCGAGCGGGCGCAGCGCGAATTGTTCGGGCCGGACGGGGACTTCGCGGCGCCGCACCGCGTGCCCCCGGCCGGCATGCTCACGCCGGCCGAAGGCGGCTACCGGCTCACCGGCCTGTGGGATTTCTGCTCCGGCATCCCTCACTCCACGCACCTCGTCTGCGGGGCGCGGCTGCCGGTCACCGACGGGCCGCCGGAGGTGTTTTGCGTCGCGGTGCCGCGCGAGAAGCTGCGCATTCTCGACGATTGGGGCGGCGACCGAACGCTCGGCATGCGCGCCAGCGGCTCGCACAGCGTCGAGATCAAGGACGCCTTCATCCCGGCGCACCATGCGGTGCCGCTGCAGGGCCTGTTCACCCGCCCCGAAGACATGCGCGACGGCACGCCGGGAACGCAGCTGCACGGCAATCCGATGTACCTCGGACGCGTCGCCGGTCCCTACCACATGTCGCTGATCACGCCGGTCATCGGCGCCGCCAAGGCGTCGCTCGACGAATACCAGGACATCATCCGCACCAAGAACACAACTTTCCGCCGATCGTCCCGCGCGCCGAGCACGAGGATTTTCAGCGCGCGCTCGGCCAGGCCACCATTCTGACCGACGCCGCCGAGAATCTGATGATCCGCGGCGGCGAGGTGTACATGGAAATGTGCGAGCGCTGGGCGAGCGACGGCACGCTGATCACTGTCGAACAGAACCTGCGGTTATGGGCGATGCTGCAGCAGGCCGGCCGCATGGCCTGCGACGCGGTCGAGCTGTTGTTCAAGAACGCCGGCACCTCGGTGGCGCGCAAAGGCAGCCGCATGGAGCGGTACCTGCGCGATGCGCAAATGTATCGCGTGCATCCCTCGTCTTTGTTCGAGAAGTTCTGGGCGCCGGTCGGCCGCGCGCGTCTCGGATTGCCGATCCGGCACTTCAACTTCTAGCGCACATTGCGTTCGAGTTGACTCACTCTCCGCTCATTCCCGCGCAAGCGGGAATCCAGATAGAGAGCGCGAAGATCGCGATCAATCAACTGGGTCCCCGCTTTCGCGGGGACGGGCGGCGAGAGTAACCGTGTCAATCTCGGCGAAAACTTGCCGCAGAGCAGAGCGCGCGCAACTTGGTGTAGCGAAAGCTGAGGATTTCCGCGCTGGTGTCAGCGACGGAAATCCTCGATTGAAGCGGCTCACTCGTGCGCCGTGTCGGAGATCTTGATTCCGAGCTTCTGCTCCAGCGCCTCGATGCGGCCGAGAGCCGGATCAGGATCGGCCACGCAGCCTTCGATCGTCTTCCACTTGCCGTCGTGGATCATCGCCATGCGCGTCACGTGGTTGGGGTTGTGCTCGGTCACGTCCGGACCGCCCCAATACCAGGGCATGCACAGGATGTCGGTCTCGTAGGGCGGCATGTTCTGGATCGCCGCCGTGACCGTGTTGCGGTTGATGTCGTCCGGGTTCTTGATCGTCAGCATGGCGCGCACCGCGATCCGCGCGGCGATGTAGCCGGCCTGGGAGAAGCTGTCGCGCAGCGCCTTGCCGCCGTAGGCGTCCATCACCGCGATCCAGTTCTGATTGTCCTTGCCCTTGCTGGCGAGCGGGGCGAGTTCCGCGTTCACCCAGTAGCGATCGTTCCAGTATTTGGTGTCGATCGCGCCAGGGAAACGCACCGTGTAGAACGAGGTCGGCGCCAGCCACTTCATCTTGGCGGCGCCGTCCTGCTGCTGGGCGGCCTCCACGATGCGCGCGCCAATATCGTCGGTGCCGTAGGTCATGACCGCGTCGGCGCCCGTGGCCAGCAACTGCAGCACCAGCGAATTGATGTCGGGCGAGGCCGGATCGGAGTAGATGCTCGTCACCTTGACGCCGAATTTCTTGCCCCATTCCTCGAGCCCGCCGCAGCTCCAGTCGGAGCCGGGGAATTTCGGTATCGTGCAGGCGACGCTTTTTGCCCCGAGCACGCGCCGGGCGTAGTCGGCGCCGGCGATGCCGCTCGCGCGCGGACCGGCGTTGACCTCGGCGATGTTCTTCGATTGATAGCATTGCGGCGGAATGCCTTCGCCGATCTCGACGATGTTTTCCTTGAGGTAGTAGTTGGCGTTGGGAATGCACTCGATGATGCTCGTGCTGCCGATCATCGCGTAGACGCCTTCGTCGCCGACGAGTTTTTTCGCGGCCTGCGCCGCCACGTCGAGTTGGCTCTGGTCGTCCTCGTCATGGTAGGTGATCGGCCGGCCGTGAATGCCGCCATTGGCGTTGACGCAGTCGAAGTAGGCGCGCACGGCGTCGTCGGCTTCCTTGAAGCTGCCGATGCCGCTCATCGTGGTCACGGCGCCGATCGGAATGGGCTTGCCGGTCGCCTTCTTGCCGGTGTTTTCGCCGCAATCCGGCGCCGCCTGCGCCTGCGAGACAAACCCTGCCAGGATGGCGATCGCGAAAACCGCCAGCAAACGAACCGCAGATTTCATGACGTCCTCCCTCTGATCGCCGCGTCCCACTCGGCGCGACTTTTTTCGCGTGCGACAGGATTATAGCTCCTGTTCGCAGCGCTTATTCCACACGCCGGAGCGTCCCCTGTCCAGCAAATGAAAGCGCGTTCGACGCGCGGATGGCACTTTTGCAGCCGCGGCCGGGCCGCGGCTGGGATGTTCCTGGGACCGGAAGTGGGACGCGACGGGTCTTCGGTTAGGCGCACTGCCGGGGACGTGAACGGCGCCGCTCAGGCGTCGTCGCTTCCGCCGTCGCCGCTGGCAAAATCCTGGTCGTCCGCCAGGTCTTGTTCGCGGTCTTGTTGGGCGTCTTCGTCGGCCAAGTCTTGTTGCGCATCCTGTTCGCGGTCGTCGTCCGC
>Ga0210405_10004122_pt1 | contig 13778 bp, 17 predicted proteins | sample IncBWH11MmetaG_FD_155492 | JGI IMG/M metagenome (GOLD analysis project Ga0210405, IMG submission 155492) | Forest soil microbial communities from Barre Woods Harvard Forest LTER site, Petersham, Massachusetts, United States - Inc-BW-H-11-M | ecosystem: Environmental > Terrestrial > Soil >... | reverse complement strand
GACGAGATCGCGGCGGATGCCGCCGCGGCCGCCAACCCCGAGATCATCGCCGACTCGTTCGGCGAGTACGTCAAGATCTGGCTGGTCCGGGTGCGCAGCGGCGACAGCGGCTTCCTGCCCGTGCTGCTCGGCCTGGTGGCCATCGTCATCTACTTCCAGGCCCGCAACTCGCTGTTCCTTTCCGCCGGCAACCTGGTCAACCTGATCACCCAGGCCGCCTGGATCGTGACGCTGGGCATGGCCGAGGTGTTCGTGCTGCTGCTCGGCGAGATCGACCTGTCGATCGGCTTCTCCGCGGCGATCGGCGCGGTGTTCACCCTCTGGGTGCTGCTGCCGCCGAATCCGTGGCCGTGGCCGGTCGCGGTGCTGATCGGCCTAGCCGTCCCCGCGATTTACGGCCTCATCCAGGGCGTGATCATCACCCGGCTCCGGCTGCCGTCGTTCGTGGTCACCCTGGCCGGCCAGCTGGCCGGGCTGGGCCTGCTGCTGGCCATCATGAACCGGGCCGCGCCCAACTCCGGCGGGACCATCCGGCTCTACCCCGGTGTCCTGTACTGGATCGAGACCGGCAGCATGAGCCCGCTGGCCGGCTGGATCGTCATGATCGTAGCCGTGGTGCTGGCCGGCGGGTTGTTCGTCGTGCGCGACAGTCGCCGGCGGGCCAGCGGGCTCGCCGCGCCCCCCGCCAGCGTCACCTGGCTGAAGGTCGCCGCGATGGCGGTCGCCGGCGTCGTCGTGGTGCTCATCGGCAACACCAACCGCGGCCGGTTCCTCCTGGTCGTGCGGGGCGTGCCCTGGGTCGTCCTGGTGGTCGTCGGGGTGCTCGTGATCTACAGCTTCCTGCTCGGCCGGACCCGGTTCGGCCGGTACATCTACGCCATCGGCGGCAACGCCGAGGCATCCCGCCGGGCGGGCATCAACCTGAGCCGGATCCGGGTCGCCGCGTTCACCCTGGCCGGGCTGACGGCCGGCATCTCGGGCATCATCTACGCCTCCTATCTCGGCTCGATCTCCACCGGTGTCCAGGGCGGGAATAACGTCCTGCTCGCGGTGGCCGCCGCGGTCGTCGGCGGCACCAGCCTGTTCGGCGGCCGGGGCAAGATGGTGGGCGCGGTCCTCGGCGGCGTCATCGTGGCCGTGATCTACAACGGCCTGGAACTGCTCGGCCTGGGCGCTGCTCAGCAGAACCTGTGGACCGCCGCGGTCCTGCTCGTCGCCGTCGCCGTCGACACCACCGCCCGGCGCGGCCAGTCGTCCGCCGACATCAGATAAGAGGGGTCATCTGCGCGCCGTACGGTAACCATCATTCATTCCGAACGGTCCGTGGTGCATGATCAGGTTCTGTGGGCAGTTACCCGTGGGCGAGCGCGTTCCTGACCGACGCCAGGGAGACGGTCGCGCCGCCCCGGGGCGCCAAGGACGGGCTGCTGCCGCCGCTGCTGGTCGCGCTGACCGCGGTCACCGGGCTGGTCGACGCGTTCAGCTACCTGGTCCTCGGGCACGTCTTCGTGGCCAACATGACCGGCAACGTGGTGTTCTTCGCGTTCGCGCTGGCCGGCGTGCACGGGTTTTCCGCGACCGCGTCGGTCGCCGCGATCGGCTGCTTCGCCCTGGGCGCGCTGATCGTAGGCCGTATCGGCCGGTCCCTGGCCGCCCGCCGTGAGCTCCTGCTCGGCGTCACCGCGGGGATCCAGGTCGTCCTCGTGGCCGAGGCCGTAACCATGACCGCGCTGACCTCCAGTCCCATGCCCGTCGGCCTGCGCTACGCGCTGATCGTTACCCTCTCGCTCACGATGGGCGCGCAGAACACCACCGCGCGCAAGCTCGCCGTGCCGGACCTGACCACCACCGTGCTGACGCTGACCATCACCGGCATCGCCGCGGACAGCCCGCTCGCCGGCGCGACCGGCGCCCACGCCGCCCGCCGCCTGATCTCGGTGGCCGCGATGTTCCTCGGCGCGCTGGTCGGCGCCCTGCTCGTGCTGCGCGTGCACATCGTCTATCCCCTGGTGATCGCACTGGTCATCCTGGCCGCGGTGGCCATCACCGCGGTAGCCCACGCCAGAAACCCCCGAACTCCCCAGTACCCGGCTCCGTAGGAGGACCCCGATGCGTCTTGCTGCCCTGTCATCCGACACGATGACACCGGAACAGGTCGGCCTGTACCGGGAGATCCTCAGCGGCCCGCGCGGCCAGGGCCCGCGTGCCGTCCTGCTCGACACCGGCGCCGGCGGCCTGGCCGGGCCGTTCAACGCCATGCTGTACGCGCCCGACGTCGGCCGCGCCCTCCAGGAACTCGGCGCCGCGATCCGGTTCCGCACCCAGCTCGCCCCCCGGGTCCGCGAGATGGCCATCCTGGTCGTCGCCCAGGTCTGGAACAGCGACTACGAACGGTCCTCGCACGAGCCGATCGGCCGCGACGCCGGCCTCACCGACCCCGAGATCAAGGCGCTGCGCACGGGCGCCGACCCCGGCTTCACCGACGACCAGGAGCGGGTCGCCTACCAGGTTGTCCGCTCCCTGACCGGCCCCGCCGATCTAGACGACCAGCTGTACGACCAGGCCGTCGCCACCCTGGGCGAGCAGTCCCTGGTCGAGCTGTCCACCCTGGTCGGCTACTACGCCACCCTGGCCCTCCAGCTCCGCATCTTCCGCGTCGACCCCGAGTAGCACCTGGGCCGACATACGGCTAGGATGCCGCGGTGGTCTCGGTTTTGTTCGCGCTGCTCACGGCGTTGTTCAACGGCCTGGCGTCGGTCCTGCAGCGGCTGGCCGCCGCGGCCGCTCCTCAGTCGCGTGCCCTGCACCTGTCCCTGTTCAGCTACCTGATCAGGCGCAAGGTCTGGCTGGCCGGGATCGGGTTGGTCATCCTGGCCGCGATATGCCAGGCCACCGCGCTGGCCACCGGCCCGATAGCGCTGGTGCAGCCCATCTTCATCATCGAGCTGCCGTTCACCCTGCTGGTGGCCAGCCGGGTGAACAAACGCCGGCTGCCCTGGACGACCTGGTGGGCGGTCGGCCTGGTCACGGTCAGCCTCGGGGCCGGGCTGGCCGCCGCTGCCCCGTCGGGCGGGTCGGACTACGCCAGCACCAAGGTGTGGATCACCACGCTGATCGTCACCGGCATCTTCGAGGCGGTGGTGATCACCGTTGGGGTCCGGGGCCGGGGCAACGTGCGGGCCGCGGCGCTGGGACTCGCGGCCGCGTGCGGTTACGCGCTGACCGCCACGCTGCTGAAGACCGCGGTGGCGGTCCTGCCGCGGGGTGCCGCGGCGTTCTTCAGCACGTGGCAGCTGTATGCGACCGCCGTGGCCGGGGTCGGCGCGCTGTTCCTGCTGCAGAACGCCCTGCAGGCCGGCACGCTGGTCGCCGTCCAGCCACCGCTCACCCTAGGCGACGCTCTGATCAGCGTCTCGTACGGGGTAACCGTCTACGGCGAGAACGTGCGGACCGGCGGCGGGCTGCTGGTGATCCAGATCGCCGCCCTGATCGCGATCACCTTCGGCTGCGTCCAGCTGTCCCGGTCGCTGTCCGAGGTCCACGGGCCGCCGCCCGCCGCGCCGTCCGCGCCCGAGCCGGTCAGCCGCGGATGATCACCGGCTCGCCCGGGACCTTCACCAGCGTGTGGAAGAAGGCCGCGATATCCATGGGGATCCGGACGCAGCCGTGCGAGACGGGCGCCAGCGGCACGTCGGTGTCGCCGTGGATGGCGAACGCGGTGCCGATGAAGAACACCGGGTTGTACATCTCGCCGAGCGGCACCACGACCCAGCCGGGCATGAACACGCGGGTCGAGAAGTTGCCGGTCGGCGTGATGGCCACGCCGCATCCGCCACCCGGCGAGCAGTAGTAGTACCCGCCGCCGGAGGAGACGTGGCTGATCAGCTGGATATGGTTGTGGCGGTACAGGACGAGGACCTCGGTGTGCAGGTTGACCTCGATCCGGTTGGGCCCGGCGGCCCGGTCGAGCACGCGCGGCGCCCGCGGGTGGTTCAGCGCCCGTCGCATCGCGGCGCTCACGAAGTCCTCACCCGGCAGCCCCTGGACCTCCTGGAACGCCCAGACGGCCTCCAGCGTGTCGGTGCTGAAGCTGCCGTCGATGGGGCCCGGGTAGTACTTCAGCGCGGCCAGCCGCCGCTGCAGTTGCCTGACCGACAAGCCGTGCTGGCCGAACTGCACGGTCGTCTGCGCCGTGGCCGGTGCCGTCCGCTCCGCGGGAACCGATGGCGCGGCCATCGCCACGGCCGGTACCGCGAGCGCCAGCACCGGCGCGAGCAAGACAGACATCCACAAGCGTCGCATCGTCAACCTCCGCACCCAGTCCGAGGCAAGTGTTGGCACCCCGCTAGCCGCTAAATACCCCAAGATTAGGGCTGAGTATCACGAACCCCTAGGACCGACATATCTCGATCCGGTCCCAGCTGAGTCTCACGCTGGTTAGCCGAGGCAACGAAGCCACGCCCAGAGCGAGAATCCCGCCCCGCACCCGAGCCCCTGGCCCGCCCCCGCGCCCTGCTATGTATGCCAAGCACTTCGCTTGACATCCCAATCCATCGCTTGGTATAGTTAGCAACAACGAACCCGGAAAAGGAGAGCACACATCATGCCGAGCACCCAGCAGGAAGTGCAGGACGAGGTCCTGAGCACCGTCCGCAAGAGCCAGGAGACCGTCATCGAGGCGATCAAGTCCTGGGTCGAGGCCGTCCAGTCCGTTACCCCCAAGCTGCCGTCCATGAACGTGCCGCTCGCCGACAAGCTGCCCAAGCCGGAAGAGGTCGTGGCCAACGCGTACGACTTCGCCGAGAAGCTGCTGGCCGGCCAGCGCAAGTTCGCCGAGGACGTGGTCAAGGCCCTGACCCCGCCCGAGGACAGCAAGCCCAAGGCCAGCAAGTAACCCGACCAGGAATCCCCTACGCGGCAGCACCGGAATCCCGGAGCTGCCGCGTACTATAGTTCGCGAGAACCAGGAGGTGGCCGTGACGGACCCGTGGGAGTCCCAGCGGGAGGCGCTTGGCGCCTTTATCCGCACCCAGCGCCGGATGGCCAACCTGTCCCTGCGCCAGCTCGCGGAGCTGACCCACCTGTCGAACCCGTACCTCAGCCAGATCGAGCGCGGCTTGCACCAGCCCTCGGTGCGCGTGCTCAAGCAGATCTCCGACGCGCTCAACGTGTCCGCGGAGACGCTGATGGCCCAGGCCGGCCTCATCGACAAGGTCGCCGCCAACGCGGCGGGCGACGGCGACGGCACGGGGGCCACCCCGAAGGCCGCCCCGCCGACCGAGGACTCGATCCGCGCCGACGAACGCCTCAGCGAGGAGCAGAAGGCGGCCCTGATCGCCGTCTACCGCAGCATGCTCAGCTAAGCCCGCCGAGCTAAGCCCGGCACGCTAAGTCCGGCAACGGCAAGGGACCGGTCGCCGCGGGCGTGTACGCGAGCGCATCGTCCAGACTGGCGAAACTGGGGATCACGCGGTCGACCCCGGTGAGTTCGAAGATGCGCGGCACCACCGCGCCGGACATGGCCAGCAGCACCTGGCCGCCCGCGGCCCGGGCCCGCCTGTGCGCCTCGACCAGGGCCGCAATCCCCGCCGAGTCGCAGAACCGGGTCCGCGTCAGGTCGACCACAAACGCCGCGTGCCCAGCCGCTTCGAGACCGGCCGCCTCAAGCCCCGCCGCTTCAAGCAGGGCCGCGCGCAGCCCGGCGGCATTGGTAATGTCGATCTCCTCGGGAGCCGCCACCACCGGCACGCCCCGGACCATCTCGACGGGGAAGTTGTCCTTACGCATCTGCTCACCTCCCGTGACCCGGACCGGTGACCCGATCGCGCTATCAGGATCGGTGCCGAGGCAGACACCTGTCAAGAGAAACGCGAGAAAAAATTCACGTGTATATACTCGCGACAATCCTCTCGCGAGTATAAGATCACATGGCATGAACGATCCTGGTGAGAACGGGGGTACCTGGACCCTCCTGACCGGGCACGGGCACGTCCTGGTCGAGATCGCCCGCGACCCCGAAGCCCGGATCCGGGACATCAGCACCGTCGTCGGGCTGACCGAGCGCACGGTCCAGGCCATCGTGGCCGACCTCGAGGCCGCCGGCTACCTGACCCGGACCCGGGCCGGTCGGCGCACCAAGTACACCGTGAACCACGACAGCCTCTTCCGCCACTCGGCCCAGGAGGGACTCCGGATCGGCCCGTTCCTGGCCCTGCTTTCGGCGGCCGACGGCGACACCGCGGACGACCTGGACGGCCGCGTCACGCCACGGCCCGTTCGGTAGAAAGATCTTTTTTTCTTCCGAACGGACCCTGGTGCGTGCCCTACCCCCCGCGTGACGCGGCGCCCGCGTCGGTGACGTGCCGGAGCAGCACCGCGGTGGTAACCGGCCCGACGCCGCCCGGCACCGGGCTCAGCGCCGCCACGTCGGCCACCGTGGGGTCGACGTCCCCGGCCAGCCCGCCGTCCGGGGTGGCGTTGGTGCCTACGTCGATGACGGTGGCACCCGGGGTCACGTGATCCCGGCCGATTAGCCCGGCGCGGCCCGCGGCCACCACGAGCACGTCGGCCTGCCTGGTGATCGCGGTCAGGTCCCGGGTGCGCGAGTGCGCGATGGTGACCGTGGCGTTGCGGTCCAGCAGCAGGTGCGCCACCGGCTTGCCCACCACCGCCGAACGCCCCACCACCACCGCGTGCCGCCCCTCCAGCTCCACGTGGTGATGGTCCAGGCGCCGGAGCACCGCCTCGGCGGTGGCCGGCGCGAAGGCCGGCAGCCCGGTCATCAGCCGGCCGAGCGAGACCGGGTTAGCCCCGTCCACGTCCTTGGCCGGGTCGATGGCGGCGGCCAGCTCGGCCAGCCGGGCGCCCCCCGGCAGCGGGGTGGTCAAGATGATCCCGGCCACGGTCGGGTCGGCGGACAGCGCGCTCAGCTGCGCGGCGATGCCGTCCGCGGTCGCCCGCGAGCCGAGGTCCTCGACCTCGCACCCGATCCCGGCCTTGGCCGTCGCCGAGGCAATCGACCGGACGTACCACGCGCTGGCCTCGTCGTCGGTGGCCGTGACCACGCTCAGCCGCGGCGGATGGTGCGCGGCCGCGAGCTCGGCCGCCGCGGCCGTCGTCCCGGCCCGGATCTCAGCCGCGAGCTCCCGTCCGGACAGCACGGTCACCGGCTGATCTCCTCGCGCACCGCGGCCACCACCCGGTCGGCGCGGGCCACCACGTCGTCGGTGACCTCGGCCATGGCCGCCAGGTCGTCCAGGACCGAGGGGTCCTTGAGCCCGCGCAGGTTGACCTCGATGTTGACCTGGGCCGTGATCGCCGCCGCCCGGGCCGCCTCGGCCGCCGCGGCCACGTCGGTGATCACGTTGCGGTTGCCGGCCGGGCGCAGCTCCTCGGCCAGGCTGACCAGGAGCAGCGCCAGGCGGACCACGTCGGCGGGCGGCCGGGCCGCTCCGGCCAGGGCTTCCGCGATCGCCGCCGAGCGGGCCCGTTTCTCCTCGTCGGTGTCCTTGGGCAGCGCGTAGGCGTCGGCCACCGCCCCGAACGCGGCGGCGTCCCGCTCGGCCAGCGTCAGGGCGTCGTTCCTGATCCCGTCGGCCTCGGTAATCACGTGGTCCATCAGGTCGGCGTCGTACTTGGCAGCGTCGCTGTAGCGGGCCACCATGGCCAGCAGGGCCGCGGACTGCGCGGCGTGCAGGGCGGCGGTCGCGCCGCCGCCCGGGGCGGGCACCCGGGCCGCGAGCTGGTCGAGGAAGGCGGTGATCGTCTCGTCGCGCATACCGTGAGGTTATCGATTCCATCACCTACAGTTGGACCATGCGCGGGTATACCCAGGACAAAGATGCTTACCTCAAGCGGCTGCGTCGCATCGAGGGTCAGGTGCGCGGGCTCCAGCGCATGGTCGAGGACGACACCTACTGCATCGACATACTGACCCAGGTCTCCGCGGTGACCCGGGCGCTGCAGGCCGTCGCGCTCGGCCTGGTCGAAGACCACCTCGGGCACTGCGTCGCGCAGGCCATCGAGGAGGGCGGCCCGGAAGCCACCGACAAGGTCAAGGAAGCCTCCGAGGCGATCGCCCGCCTGGTCCGGTCCTAGTCCCGGTTCTAGAACAGCGCCCGGGGCAGGTCCAGCGGCGGAACCTCGAAGTCCGCGCGTGACTCCTCCAGCCAGTCCTGCACCAGTTGAGGAGCGGCGCCGGTCACCTCGCGCACCGTGGCCGTCACCGTGTCCGCGCCGCCCTGCCGGATCCAGTCGAACAGCTCCAGGTTCCCGTCCGCCCGCCACGCGCTGACCCCGCCGGCCAGCAGTCGCTCGCGCGCGCGGTCGGGCGGCTGGTCGGTGTAGTCCACTTCCCGCGCGAACACGGCCGAGATCCGCCCCGCGACGTCCTTGAACCGCAGCGCCTCCGCCCCGGTCAGCGTATACACCGCGCCCTCGTGGCCCGGGTTCGTCAGCACCTGGGCCGCGACCGCGGCCACGTCGTTGGCCGCCACGAACCCGACCCGCCCGTGCCCGGCCGGTACAGAGATCTCCGCCGACTCGCGCATCGGGCCCGCGAAGGCCAGCAGGTCCTCCATGTACAGCGCCGGCGCCAGGTAGGTGACGGGCAGGCCGGTCGCGTCCAGGTGCGCGGCGACCTGCCGGTGGCTGACCATGAACCGGACCTCGCAACCGGGGTCGGCGAAGCCGTCGGCCGCGACCTTGACCACGTGCGGGCCGTGGCCCGCGGCCACCAGCGCGTCGATGAACACCGTCTCGAGTTCGGCCTGCTCCTCGATCGCCGGGCTCAGCAGGAAGACCCGGTCGAAGCCGCGCAGCACCTCGGCCGGCGGCGGGTCGTCGAACGTCGCCACCACGTGCTGCGGCGTCCCCGGCAGGTCGTCGGCCTTGGCGTCGACCCGCACCATCGCCGTCACGTCGGCGCGCGCGTCGGCCAGCGCCTCCAACAGGTGGTAGCCGACCCGCCCGGTCGCTCCGGTCACCAGTATCACGCTGCCGCTCCTCGTTGTCGTCGGTGATCACTGTACAAAGCGCCGGATCCTGACGGCCTGGGCATCGGAATATCCGGCGAGTAACGTGCGTGTTGAGGTCCGGGGTAAGGCGGCCAGCGTAAGTCACCGGCGGTCTGGGCGCTAGAGCCGGGCTCAAGCAACGCTGGTCTTTCTAGCCCCACAAGCCACAGGGATAAGCCGCCCCAGGTCGGGCTTAACCGACCCGATGGAACATCGGTGCGGTTACAACCGCCCCGATGGAACATCGGTGCGGTTGCGGTGTCGGGAGCGTAGCGAGGCCACCGGGCCGCCGCCCCGGCCCAGCTGCCGGACGACATGTAGAGGCCCGCGCCGCGTGCCCGGTCGCTGCGCGGGCTCAGTGCGGCACAATGAGAGCGACCGCCGGGAGGTTGGCATGGCACGGTATCCGCTCATCGGCTATCTGGTCTGGCTGATCCTGTTCGGCGCCTTGTTCACCTGGGAGGGCCTCGCCCTGGCCCGGGTGACCGGCGTCCCCAGCCTCAGCGACGTCTTCCGCGTGATCATGCGCTATCCCTTCGGGCGGTGGGCGCTGTTCGCGTTGTGGCTGTGGATCGGCTGGCACTTCTTCATCCGCGGCTGGCACTTCCTGCTCCGGGCCTGAACCTGTCATGGCACCGGACGGGATCCTCGCGCTGACCACGGCGGACCGCCAGGCCCTGATCCCGATGTCCGCCGGTTACCTGATCCTCATGTCGGCGCTCGCCTTCGGCCTGTACCGCCTGTACCGGCCCAGCGGGGCTCCGCCCGGCGCGGAGCCACCCCCGGGCCAGGGCGAGCAGCCAGAGCAGGCCCCGGCCACGCCGCCGGGCACGGCCCCAGCCACGCCGCCGGGCAGGACGCCGGCCACGCCGCCGGGCAGGACGCCGGCCACGCCGCCGGGCAGGACGGCGGCCACGCCGGCCGGCCCGGGCCAGCGCACCGGCCGGGCCGCGCTGGCCAGGAAGATAGCCAGCACCGTCATTGGCGGGTACCTGCTGCTGATGGCGGTCATCGTCGCCTACTACTTCGGCGTCGCCCGGGTCGGCCCCGGTTTCCTGGAGAGCGCGCTCACCGGCACGGCGCTCCTGCTCGGGCTCGCGGCCCCGGTATTCGTCGCCCTGTCCTGGCTGGCCGAGCGCCGAGACCGGAGCTGAGCTACTGACCTGGGTCGAGCTCTCACCAGCGGATCCGCTGGCCGGATACGCCAACGCGGACCGCATCGAGCAACTGGGCCAGGACGAACTCGGCGAGTATCTCCGAACCCTGTCACCCGCATCGCTACGATGCCCACAACCTATTCATGAAACCTGAAACAAGCAATCTTTTTCAAGAAAGCAGTGGTACATTATTTACATGGCAGAGTGGGGTTTCCTGACCAACCACGCCCGGGTCCTGCTGCACATCGCCCGCGATCCGGACGCGAGACTGCGCGACATCTCGGCCAGCCTGGGAATCACCGAGCGCCGTGCCCACGGCATCATCACCGATCTCGCTAAGGCCGGCTACGTGATCACCCAGAAGGACGGCCGCCGCAACCGCTACCAGATCCAGGCTCACCTGCCGGTACCCGAGCCGGGCACCAGGGAGCCAGCCGTCGGCGAGGTCGTCGCCCTGTTCGCCGCCCGGCGACGGGCCGAAACCGGGCCCGCCCGGTCCAATGGCCGTGACGCCAGTGACCATGACGCCAGTACCCGTGACGCCAGCGGCACAAGCCAGGCGCAGACTCTCTGACCCTAAGTACCAGGCCGCGTTCGGGACGGCCAGCACCCCCTGACCGACGCCATCGCCGCAACCCTCGCCTGGTACCGAGCGCGTCTCCGCGGAAACGCCTTGTGAAATCGTGCACAATCCGTTACCGCGGAAACGTCATGGATCTGGCTGCCGGCTAGGGCGGCGCCGGGTCGGTCAGGTGTTCAGCCAGGCGAGCAGGTCGGCGTTGATGACCGGGGCCTGGGTGGTGGGCATGCCGTGCGGGAACCCGTGGTAGGTCTTCAGCGTGCCGTGCTGGACCAGCTTGGCGGTCAGCGGCCCGGAGTCGGCGTAGGGCACGATCTGGTCATCATCGCCGTGCATGACCAGGACCGGCACCGAGATCTTGCGCAGGTCCTCGGTGAAGTCGGTCTGGGAGAACGCCACGATCCCGTCGTACTGCCCCTTCGCGCCGCCCATCATGCCCTGCCGCCACCAGTTATCGATGATCGCCTCCACCGGCTCGACCCCGGGCCGGTTGAACCCGTAGAACGGGCCCGACGGCAGCGCCCGGTAGAACACCGACCGGTTCGCGGCCAGCTGCGCCTGCAGGTCATCAAAGACGCTCTTGGGCAGCCCCCCCGGATTCGCCGGGGTCTGCACCATCAGCGGCGGCACCGAGCTGATCAGTACCGCCCGCGCCACCCGGCTCTCCCCGTGCCGCCCGATATACCGCGCCACCTCCCCGCCCCCGGTCGAATGCCCGACATGGATCGCGTCCCGCAGATCCAGGTGAGCCGTCACCGCCGCCAGGTCATCCGCGTAATGATCCATGTCATGACCGCCGCTGGTCTGGCTCGACCGGCCGTGCGCCCGCCGGTCATGAGCGATCACCCGGTACCCGTGCGCCAGGAAGAACAGCAGCTGGGTATCCCAGTCATCCGCTGACAGCGGCCACCCGTGACTGAACACCATCGGCTGACCCGAACCCCAGTCCTTGTAAAAGATCTCCGTACCATCAGCCGTCGTGATCGTACCCATGCGCTGCCTCCGTCTGATCTAGGCGATGACGCCGGAACGTCCGCCCTGCCAGGCTAACCGTCTTTCTGCGGGCGCTCCAGGGCACTCAGCCGGCGGCACGGTGAACCCGCGGGATCGGCATCCGATCCGGAACGTAACACGACGCGCACCTGCGGGGGCGATGGGTAGCGATGACGGCAGGCATCCGTCGCGGACACCCGGCCCGACGCCGGCCAGCGATGTAGGCGCCGTCGTTCTCCAGGCTGATGCGCTGGGCGGATACTGACGTTACGGTCAGTGCTGTGGCTAGGAATCATCTGGCCGGGGATCCGTCCCGGGGACACCCTCGCGTGGCCCTCAGCGAGCGCCAGTGGTCGGCCTCGGTCGTGCTCGCCGCGTGCGCGGGACTGGGGATGCTGACCCTGGCGGTCGGGCCCTATTCCCATGCGCCGCGCAACGGACTTGTCCTCGCCCTCCTGGTGTGCGGCCCGATCGTCGCGCTGCGACGCTGGCCGTTGCCGGTGCTCGCCGTCACCGCGGCGGCGACGGGAGTGGTCATGGCCGCGGGTAACGCCCCGTTGCCGTTCGGCCTCATGCTCGGGCTCGCGGTCTACTTCGTGGCCTCGCAGCTGCCCAGACGGCGGTCGGTTCCGGCCGCCGTGGCGACGGCGGCGGCGCTGGGCGTAGCGCTGGTGTACGCGGCGCTCGCGGTCCCGACCGCGGCGCCCGCGGGCGAGGCCGTGGCGGGCCTGGTGCCGGTGGCAGCGGCCTGGTTCATCGGCGACAGCGCCGCGGCCCGGCGGCGCTACCTGGCCGGGCTCGCTGAGCAGGCCGAGCGCGAGCGAGCCGCCGAGGCCGAACGCGCTCGGCAGGACGTCCGGGCGGAGCGGGTACGCATCGCCCGCGAGCTGCACGACGTCGTGGCCCACACCCTCGCGGTGATCACGGTCCAGGCCGGGGTCGGCCGGCGCCTCATGGCCAAACGCCCGGAGGAGGCCAGCACCGCCCTCGAATCCATTGAAAGTATCGGCCGCACGGCCCAGGACGAATTGCACGTCGTGCTCGGGCTCTTGCGTGACGAGGAGAACCGAACGGCCGTCCTGGCCCCGGCCCCGAGGCTCGTCGACGTCAAGGAGCTGGTCGAGACCGTTCGGGCCTCCGGCACACCCGTGGACCTGTACCTGTCCGGGACCGACCGCCCGCTCTCCCCGGCGCTCGAGCTGTCGGTCTACCGGGTCATCCAGGAGGCGCTCACCAATGTCGTCAGGCACGCGCCGGGCGCCCGCGCTGCGGTCAGCCTTTCCGTCTCCGACCGCGAGATTCTGCTCGACGTCACCGACGACGGCGGCCCGGCCGGCCCACCCGGGTCCCCGGCCGGGCCACCCGGGTCCCCGGCCGCCGGCGAACGGACAACAAGCCCCGGCCACGGGATCGTCGGGATGCGCGAGCGGATCGCGGCGTTCGGCGGCTGGCTGGCCGCCGAGCCGCTGGCCGGCCGGGGCTTCCGGGTGAACGCCCAGGTCCCGATCGAAGGGGCGATGTGACGATCAGGGTCCTGGTCGTCGACGACGAGGCGCTGCTCCGGACCGCGTTCTCCTCGCTGATCGACGCGGAGGACGACCTGGAGGTCGTCGGCGAGGCGGCCGACGGCCGGCAGGCCGTCCAGAACGCGGCGCGCCTGCGGCCGGATGTCGTCGTGATGGACGTCCGGATGCCGGTGATGGACGGCATCGAGGCCACCCGGCAGATCACCGCTGGCCAGGGCGCGGGCGTTCCCCGGGTGCTCATCCTCACCACGTTCGACCTGGACGAGTACGTCTTCGAGGCGCTGCGGGCCGGAGCGAGCGGCTTCGCGCTGAAGAGCCGCCCGCTGGAGGAGCTGCTGAGCGCGATCCGCACGGTGGCCGCCGGCGAGGCGCTGCTGGCTCCGAGCGTGACACGCCGGCTCATCGCGCATTTCGCCCACCGCGCCCCGGCGCCGCCGAGAGCGGCCCCGGGCCTGGCCGAGCTCACGGAGCGCGAGCGGGAGGTGCTGGCCCTGGTCGCCCGGGGCCT
>Ga0210405_10004121_pt1 | contig 13785 bp, 13 predicted proteins | sample IncBWH11MmetaG_FD_155492 | JGI IMG/M metagenome (GOLD analysis project Ga0210405, IMG submission 155492) | Forest soil microbial communities from Barre Woods Harvard Forest LTER site, Petersham, Massachusetts, United States - Inc-BW-H-11-M | ecosystem: Environmental > Terrestrial > Soil >... | reverse complement strand
TAATCGGCACCACGGTCGAAGAAGCCACCCGCCGCGTCGACAAATTCATCGACCAGGCGGCGCTTGCCGGCAGGCCCGCCGTCCGGATCATCCACGGTCACGGTACAGGCGCCCTTCGGCGCGGCTTAGCAGAATTTCTCACTTCACATCCGCTCGTCGAAAGAATTGAACACGAGAAACCCGATCGCGGCGGCGAAGCAATCACAATCGCGGAGTTGAAAAGCTAGCAACGGAGTGCTAAGTCTTAACTGACCACGATGGCTGAGGCAGGAAGCTTTGCGGAGCGCGTGAAGCAGCAAGCGGACATTGTCCGCGTGATCGGCGAGTACGTGCGCCTCAAAAAAAGCGGCGCAAATTTCACGGGACTCTGCCCCTTCCATCAGGAAAAAACTCCTTCATTCGCAGTACACCCGGTGAAACAGATTTACCACTGCTTCGGCTGCGGCGCAGGAGGCGACGTCTTCAAATTCGTGATGGAAATGGAGAAGTCCACATTCCCCGAAGCGATTCGCACCGTCGCCGAAAAATGCGGCATCGCCATTCCCAAGCCCCGCGAACGCTCGCCGGAAGAGCGCCGCGAAAATCAACAGCGCTCCGCCCTCGTCGAAATGCATCGCGAAACCGCCGCTTTCTTCGCCCGCGCCTTGCACGATAGCCCCGAAGGCAAGGTTGCTGCCGCGTACCTCGAAGATCGCGGCCTCGACCGCGAAGCCACGAAACGTTTCGGCCTTGGTTTCGCGCCTTCGTCCGGAGACGCGCTTCTCCGCTTTCTGAAGCAAAAATATCCCGAAAAACTTCTCGACGTCTCCGGCCTTATCTCTCGCGACCAAAGCGGCCGCGCCTACGATCGTTTCCGACGCCGCATCATGTTTCCTATCACCAATGAATCCGGCAAGGTGATCGCTTTCGGCGGCCGCGCCATGGGCGACGACACACCGAAGTACATGAATTCACCCGAGACCCCGATCTACACAAAGAGCACCGTCCTATACCATCTCGATCGCGCCAAAGAAGCCCTGCGCCAAAGTGATTTCGCCGTCCTCGTCGAAGGCTACATGGACGCCATCGCCGTCGCCCGCGCCGGAATCGCCAACGTTGTTGCCAGCTGCGGTACCAGCCTCGCCGAGCCCCAAATCAAATTGCTCGGCCGCTTCACGCGCCGCGTCATCGTCAATTACGACCCCGATACCGCCGGCCTCGCCGCCACCGAGCGTTCCATCTCGCTTCTCCTCGAAAGCGAATTTGACGTTCGCGTCCTGGCCCTTCCCGGAACGGCCGATCCCGACAAATTCCTGAAAGAACAAGGCGTCGACGCCTATCGCAACCTCCTCGCGCAATCCCCGCCCTATCTTGATTACCTGATCGCGCGCGCGCGTCAAATGGACCGAACCACAGCCGCCGGAAAAGTTGCCGCGCTCAATTTCCTGATGCCCTATGTGCAGCGCCTCCCGAATCGCCTCCTGCGCTCGGAATGGGCCACCCGCATCGCTTCCGAATTGCGCGTCGACGAACCCGTCCTTCGCGAAGCCCTACGGCGCGCCGCCGCGGAGCGCCGCAGCGAAGTGAAACCAAATGCCAGCCTGGTCGGCCCCGCCGTGAAGCCCGCCGAACGCCAAATTATTCGAATGCTCGTCGAAGCCGACTTTCGCGAAAGGCTCGCCCATGAACTACTCTCCGACGGTCTCTATCGTGGCCTCGAAAGCGAGCGCCTCCTCGAACTTCTAATTTCGAAAGTGGGCGACCGTCCCGACCCGGCTACGCTGGCCGCGGCTCTCGAAGAAAGAGAGCGCCGCTTGCTCTTCGAAGTCCTCTTCGAGCCATTCGACGAGATGACCTGGGAGGTCGCGGAAAATTGTCTAGACGGCCTGCGTAAGACTCGCGTGCAGAAGGAACTCGTTGATCTAATGAAGCAGATAGAGTCCCACCCAGCGGATGATGAACAGTTGCGACGCCTAGTCAGGCGGCAACAGGAACTCCTAGGCCGCCGACAGGGCTTAGGAACACCGCGATTGTTCTTAAACTTCGTCAACAAGATCGGAACCCGGGATGCTCTCAGTCACTCTGGTTTATGTCTGGGAAATGACGGCGGTCGAGCGTTCAATATTCAGTTTGAGGTTGAAGATTGCGCCGGGTTCACTCTGAATTTAGAACTCCCAACTAGGACCGTTGCAGAGGGAGAAACTTACCAGGTTGAAGTCAAGTGCTGCGAAAGACGAAATGGCAGATTAAATCCAATCGGGGGTATTTCGTCACAACAACTCGAGATTCTGTTCGACAGGCTTTCAGGATGTGGCCAGGATGAAACGTTCCCTGTAACGATTCGATGCGTTGATAGCTATAAGCAGCCCGTCATTTGCCGATTCGTTCTGCGTCGTGACGATTTGGAGGACAAGAAGATTTGGTGCGAACTGAGCCAAGCAGCAACCCAGTCCTAACTCCACCTAGCAGTCCACCCATTTTTGCATCGCCCCAATCATTAGCTCATCTACTGTAACGAAGTCCGAACCACTCAGAGCACGCAATAGCAAGGAGCACCCAATGCCGCAGGCTACAAATTTTCGAATATTCAATCCCGACACGATGGCCAAACCAACCGCGGGCTACTCCCAGGTAGCTGTAGTCACCGGCGGAAGTCCAGTTTACATCGCTGGTCAGGTGGCGCTCGATGCAGCGGGCAATTTTGTAGGCAAAGATGATTTCCGGGCTCAGGTTGAACAAGTCTTCAAAAATCTAAAAGCTGCGGTCGAAGCCGCCGGAGGCAATTTTCACGACATCATCAAGCTCAATTTTTATTGTGTCGATAGCGTCGACCCATCGCAGATCCCGCAGGTCAGGGAAGTCCGCGACAAGTACGTCAACACTCAAAATCCGCCTACTAGCACGTTCGTGATTGTTCGCAGGCTGGTTCGGCCGGAGTGGCTGATTGAGGTCGAAGCGGTCGCGGTGGTGCACCGCTAAACCGCCGCATCCAGTTTGCCAGAAGGGAGTTAGCCCTGGCCAGGCCCATTCAATTGACGCAAGTACCGGAACTATTGTATTCTCGTAAGGTTTTGGAGGAAACGGGCGGCACGCCTCCTGCATCAAACAGATGGTGCAGTGAGTGCGAGCGTGGTTTGGCGCGGGCATAGGGCTGGCGACGGGTTCGCAGTATCGTCTTAATTATCCGTTTAAATGTCGTTATTTGACAAGTCGCGTCGGGGTGTCTAACTCCGCGCGCATATTTCTTTGGCCGCCGCCTGCGCGCCGCCGTTTCACCTCGCAATGGAGGAAGTGTGAGTCTGGCTCTTGAAGAAAAATACGATCAGGTACGACAGCTCATCGCCATGGGCAAGGAACGCGGTTACCTGCTCTACGATGAAGTGAACGATATCCTGCCCGCCGAGGTGCATTCCTCGGAAGAAATTGACGATCTGCTCTCCACCTTCGAGCGTTACGGCATTGATGTCTACGAAGACCTGACGAGTGCAAAGGCCGCTCTGGCCGCAGCCGATGGTGCCGACGGGCCTGAAGTCGGAGTCGTGGTAGAAAAAGAAGCCGTCGCTTCCGAAGACGGCGAACTCGACCTCACTCCTGGTACGCTCGAAAAAACGAACGACCCCGTTCGCATGTACCTGCGCGAAATGGGCACGGTTCCGCTTCTCACCCGCGAAGGTGAAGTTGCCATCGCCAAGCGCATCGAGCGAGGCCAGCTCCTCGTCCTGAAAACGATCACGCGCGCTCCGCTGATTCTGAAAGAGCTGCTCCAAGTCGGCGAAGATCTCCGCACCGGCTCGCGCTCCATCAAGGAAATCGTTCAGTTCGACGACGAAGAGCTCACCGAAGAAAAGATCGAAGCAAAAACAAAAGAGACCCTCAAGCAGATCGACAAAGTCGCCAAGCTCTACCTCATGGCGATGAAGCAGGCGCAGAAACTCGAGAAAGTTCCGCGCTCGAAGAAGCGCCCCTATCTGCGTGCCCGCTACGCGCTTGGGCGCACTCGTGTCGAGATGTCTCGCCGCTTCCGGGAGCTCGATTTTAATCCGCTCGAAAAGAAGCGCCTCATCGACAAAATCCGCCAGACTGTCGAGCGCGTCCATTTCCTGGAACGCGAAATCGTGAAACTCGAGCGCCGCGTCGAAGCCTCGAAAGCCGATGTCCAGGCGGAAGCGCGCAAAGATCTTCGCGCCCGCCGCCAGGAACTCGGCGAAATCGAAATCGCCAGCGAAGTGAGCCCCACCGAGCTGAAGCGCGCCCTTCAGGTGATTCTTCGTGGCGAAGCCGAAGCCGAACAAGCCAAAAAAGAATTAATCGAAGCAAACCTCCGTCTCGTCGTTTCCATCGCGAAAAAGTATACGAACCGCGGGTTGCAGTTCCTCGACCTGATTCAGGAAGGCAACATCGGCTTGATGAAAGCCGTCGACAAATTCGAATGGCGTCGCGGCTACAAATTCTCCACCTACGCCACTTGGTGGATTCGCCAGGCGATCACTCGCGCCATCGCCGACCAGGCTCGCACCATCCGCATCCCGGTGCACATGATCGAGACGATCAACAAGCTTGTCCGCACCCAGCGCCAGCTCGTGCAGGAACTCGGCCGCGAGCCCACTTCGGAAGAAATCGCCAAGCGTATGGATATTCCGGTTGCGAAAGTCCGGAAGATTCTGAAAATCGCGCAGGAACCGATCTCGCTCGAAACTCCCATTGGAGAAGAAGAAGATTCGCATCTCGGCGATTTCATCGAAGACAAGGCCGTCGTCTCGCCGTCCGACGCGGTGATCAATCTCAGCTTGAAGGAACAGACCTCCTCCGTGCTGAAGACGCTCACCCCGCGCGAAGAGAAGGTAATCAAGATGCGTTTCGGCTTGGACGATGGAAGCGAGCACACACTCGAAGAAGTCGGCCAGTCATTCGCCGTCACTCGCGAACGCATTCGCCAAATCGAAGCCAAAGCCCTGCGCAAGCTGCGCCACCCGTCGCGCTCTCGCAAACTTCGCGCCTTCCTCGAAGGCTCGGCCAACGACTACTAAGTAGAATTGGCGGACGGATTTCGTAACCGAGGGAGTGCAGTAGTTTTGACGAGCGCTCGGTTGCTAACCTGCGGCAGCCGGAGCATGAGGAACCTTCAGTTCCGAGACGCCCCGCGTTGTCGCCGGCCGTTTGCGCTCCGGAGATTTGTTCGCAAGTAATTCTTGCCGGCACTTGTGATCTCTCCAATCGCAAAAACCGCATGCTGCCGTTAATTCCGCCGGCTAATTATAGGTATAATCGCGGCGCATTGCGCCGCTCGCGTCTGATGTATCGACTGTGCATTTTGAAACGGAGAAGCAAAGAGTGATCGTCGGACTGGGGCTGGACATCGCAGAAATCGATCGCATCGAAGCAGCCATTCAGCGGCACGGCGCTCCACTGATCGAACGGCTGTTCACGGCGCGTGAAGCCGCCTACTGCGAAAGCCATCGAGATAAATTCGAACGTTATGCAGGAAGGTTCGCCGCGAAAGAAGCGGCGATGAAAGCTCTGGGGACCGGCTGGCGCGCGGGAGTGCGCTGGCGCGACATCGAAGTGGTCCGTGAGCCTAGCGGAAAGCCGACGCTAGAGCTTCAGGGCTTCGCGCGGCAACGAGCGGATAAAATGGGCGTAAAGAATATTTCGCTGACGATCACGCACAGCGGGAATCTAGCCCTCGCCGAGGTTATTTTTGAAACCGGCGCATGAAGGCTCCACGCGCCATGCCCAACGAAATTAGCCCGTCGGGCTCATGACCTGGTCTGCAAGGGAAGCTACATTCAAGATATCCAAGAGGGAACTAGGGCTCACACTAGCCTCCTGTAGCTGCCCCTCTCTTGAACGAAGCGACTGCGGTGGCTTCATCGTCACTAATGTCGAAGACTGTGTCGAGCTTCGACATTTTCAAGAGATTGAGCACCCGAGTGGTCGGACTAAGCAACTTTAGACTGGCCCCTTGTCTATGTGCGCTCGCTAGCGCGCCCGTGAGCTGACCAACGCCGGAGCTATCTACGTACGTGACTCCTGCGAGATTCAGCAGAATATTTTTTTGTCCCTTTTTGACCAATTCTCGAACGGTCTCACTGAGAACCACGCCACTACCCGGCCCGAAGGCGACTGCCTCACCAAGACTTAAGCGTCCTGCCAAATCAAGGATGGTAACGTCATCACTTTGGCGGGTAACGCATTGCATCGTCATCGTCACTCCTCCTTTGCATTTGCTTAGGGTGCATTCCATGCCCCAGGTATAAACCGGGATTTCCGATTTCGACCTCTTGCTCGTGCGCATCGTATGCTTCCCCTGCCCTTGGCACAACGAATTTGCTACCGGAGCACGCTCCAATGAAACGAAGTGAGTGACCTCGCCGACTCAGATTACTGGTGAGAAATCTGTTCTCGACATCTTTCCCGTATGGCCTTCGCCGATTGCTTCTGTGTTATATTGCCATCACCAAGAGCAATCTGAGAGCGAGGCAACTGGTGATAGATTTACCCGCCCGCGTGTTATGACGCCAGCAGCACGTCGAACTCAATTTTGACTTCGTCTTTGGCTCTGACACCCACTTTGCCGGGAGGCTTAATTCCGAAGTCGGTCTATTTCAGGGTAGCTTCGCCGGTGTAACGGCCATCCTTGAGCGTTACTTGCACCGTGACTGGCCGCGTCTGCCCCCGCAGCGTCAGGTTTCCACGCAGGGTCCACCGTCCCCGCTATGCTAGTTTCGGCACTTATGGACTTGAATAGGATCTCCGGATAATGCTCGCTATCCAGCACCTCCGGTCCCAGCATAGTCTTCTGCACGTCGGTGCGATCTTTCTCGGATTCGTCTTTGTCAACCACTCGTCAGCGTCCGCGCATACACGTGAATTTCAACCGCAGGATGCGAGCCCGCGTCAGCGGTGCCGCTTTGGATCGGCGCGCGCACTTCGTGCTCGTGTCCCAGCCCCGAGAATGCACCCGTCTTGCCGACATAGATTGTTAACGTGGACTTCTGCGTGTCGATATTGTGTTGCCGAGCGCTCACGCCCAAGATGCACAGTAAGCTCGCTGCTGCCACGACCGCGCTTCGTCTCATGCTCACTACTGGGTTGACGGGCTGAGGCCGACTCTAGAAATATCGCCCATTTTACAGCCGCTTGTTAGGTTAATCCCTAGAGATGGACGTCGCACCATTCGTTGGGCAGGCGCCGTCCTTCGACTTTCACCTTGAGGTAATTTCCGGTCAGCGCTTCTGTCCAATCGTCGCCGGTCCGCGCAAGTGTGAGCGCTCGCAGGGTGAGGCCCGACTGAGCAGCGCGAAACGTGGCTGACTTTTTCTCTCCCAGTGCGCGCAGAAACCGGGCGCGCTCGCGGATTACTCCGGGCGCGACGTGCTGCGGCTCCGAGAACGCGGCCGCGGCGGTGCCGGGTCGGACGGAAAACGAGAAAACGTGCAGGTAAGTGAGCGGCAACCGCCCAATGAAATCGACCGTGGTCTGAAACTCCTCGTCCGTTTCGCCCGGGAAGCCAACGATCACATCGGCGCCAATCGAAGCGCTAGGAGAATGGCGGCGGATTCGCTGAATGCGTTCCGCGTAATGTTCGGAGCGATACCAGCGATGCATCGCGTGCAAAATCCGGTCTGAGCCGGATTGCAGTGGGACATGAAAATGCGGAGCGACACGTTCTGATGACGTGACCAACTCGATGAAATCTTCGGTCACGTCCTGCGGTTCGATGGAGCTGAATCGCAGCTGCTGCAGAGTCGTTTCGCCCAGAATCCGGCGCACTGTCTTGACCAGTTCAGCCCGCGGCGTCAGGTCGCGGCCGTAGCTCCCGAGATTGATACCGCTGAGGACCACTTCCTTCGCGCCGGCATCGACGAGCTTTCGGATTTCTGCGATTACTAAATCAGGAGGCAGGCTTCGGCTTTTACCGCGCACGAAGGGAATCACGCAATAGGAGCAGCGGTTGTTACAACCGTCCTGAATTTTCAAAACCGGGCGCGTGCGCCCGCAGTCTGCGAATTCGGGAGGCGAGACCTGCACCGCAGCCTGCGCGAAAATATCGCCTGTAAGAATCTTGGCCGGGCCGCGCTCGAGCGACATTGGCTCTAGGGCGATGTCGGCAAGTGGGAAGAAATCTTCCGAGGAACTTCGCGCATGAAGTCCTGAACTCGGAGCGTCGGGCGGATCAACCGAAGCGCAGACTAGGCGAGCAATTTGAGTCTGATGCGAATTCCCGACGACAAAATCGACGCCCTCGAGCCGCGCAATTTCCTCCGGCGCGCGCTGAGCGTAACAACCGGTGACAACGACGCGCGCTCCGGGATTCGCGCGGTGAATCTTGCGCACCGCCTCCCGCGCCTGCGCATCGGCCGCCGCCGTCACCGTGCACGTATTCAGGACCACGACATCGGCGCGGGCATGTTCATCAACAAGCGCAAGACCGCTCGCGAGGAAGTCGCGGCGCAACGCCGCGGCATCCGCGTCCGTGGCGCGGCAGCCAAAATTTTCAATCGAAAATGTCGTCATGCAATCAACCGAAATGTTCCGCGTAAAAGTCCAAGCAAGTATACCAGCCTACAAACGCATCGATTCAAATCGACCCCCGCCGCGGCACGCGGTCTACAGATACTTACTCATTGATTCGCTCTATTCCTGCGTGATATACCCCCCAGCACCACGGGGGTGGGTTACAGCTGGGCACAAAACTCGATAATGGGGCGAACGGAGGAATTCCGCAGGAAGACTAAACCGTTTGACCTTCAGAGCGTTCGAAACGTCTCCGCAGCCTGAAGACAGCGATTAATTTCTGCGTTTCTTAATTGGCAATCCTTCGTAGAGTTGACAGCACCAGCGGCGACTTCTCCTTTGGTCCTTAGCCATAGCGAGTGAGTAGAAGCTGCTTCTCCGTTCGCTGCAGGCTATCGCGGGCCAAAATTCGAGACCTAAAAATTCTCAAGGAGACTACATGCCAAGAATTGCCAGATCATCGCCTCTGTTAGTAGTTGTATTTGTGTTCGCGCTGGCGTTGCCGCAATTCGCCTTTGCGCAGCGCCTCAAACCGATTCCACATCCGATCGGCGTCATGCAACACCCTGCCACTCAGGCAGCCACGCAAACGGGTCCTGAGGCACATGCGCAGGTTCGGGCTGCCGCCTCGACCGCGTCGGCCTCACCCTGGACTCCGCTCAAGAACCAGCCAGATTTCTTGCTTGACGGAGCATCCAACCCGATTCTTCTCACCGACGGGAGTGTTCTAATTCAAGACACCGCGTTCCCTGATTGGTGGAAATTGACTCCCGACAAGTTCGGCAGCTACGTGAATGGCACCTGGTCCCAGGTGGCTTCTTTGCCTGCCACCTATAGCCCGCTCTATCACTCATCCGCCATCCGCCGTGTTGCCGGATGGCCGTCTGATCATCGAGGGTGGCGAGTATCTTCTGAGTGCCGATCAGACAGCGCTGATCCCAAGCTGGACTCCGCAGGGCTCGATATATGATCCCGTTGCGAACACGTGGACGCCCGTCGCGCCACCGCCCTTCTTCACAGGCTTTGGGCCGTTTCCGCAGACCATCGGCGATGCCCAAAGCGTCATTCTGCCCAATGGAACCTACATGCAGGCCAACTGCTGTACGGTGGAACAAGCGTTGCTCGATGCAAAAACTCTTACCTGGAGTCAAACCGGCTCGAATAAATTTGACATCAACGACGAAGAGGGCTGGACGCTATTGCCCAATCGCAGAGTATTGACCGTTGACGCCTACGTTCCGGTCGGCATTCCTTATATCCCTGACGGAACAAACTCAGAAATTTACAATCCTCATAATGGCAAATGGTCGAGTGCTGGCAGCACGATTGTCCAGCTCTGGGATTCCACCGCAGCCTGCGGCGGATTCACCGCGAACACGACGTTCGAGGTCGGTCCTGCGGTCTTGCGCCCCGACGGAACCGTTTTCTACACAGGCTCAAATACTTGCCCGGGTGCGGCTGGCAACACCGCTATCTATAACTCAACCAACGGGAAATGGACGGCTGGTCCTCAGTTCCCGGCTCCGAACAATATTGCCGATGGTCCGGCGGCCCTCGAACCCAATGGCAAGGTTCTCATGTTCGCGAGTCCTGGTTTCGGAGATCCTCCAGGTACGTTTTTTGAATGGGATGGGCATAGCCTGAACGCAAATTCCGGGCACTCCCAATGCTCCCGGAGACGGATCATTCGTCGGTAACATGCTCGTGCTTCCCACTGGCCAGATCCTGTTCACGGATTTCTCCAACGACGTGGAAATCTTCACGCCCACACCGGGGCATCCGAGAAGTGCGGAGCCGACCCTGCTGTTCACTCCGATTTTTCTGGAGCGCGGCCAGTCGTATCAGGCCTTTGGCTTCCAGTTCAACGGCGTGTCGCAGGGAGCGGCTTACGGGGACGACGTTCAAGCTGCCACCAATTACCCGTTGGTGCGCATCACGAATATCATCAACGGGCACGTGCAATACACCCGGACGCACGACCACAGCACGATGGCCGTCGCGTCAAATGGTCTCGTATCCACTCACTTCGACGTCTCCGCCAACCAGGAGCCCTGCATCTGCAAGCTCGAGGTTGTGGCGAACGGTATCGCGTCGAATCCAGTGTTCGTGTTCGTTCAGTAAGCGAACGCGGAGCAAGTGGCTTCAGTCTTTGTTTCGCGATGCGAATGGGTCACGGCGGCCAACGCTTCGTTGTGGCCCATTCGCACGCATCTCGTCAAGAAGTCTGTAAAGACTCCCTCGGTCATATAAAGACTGTTTCTCTTTTTGACTCTAAATTTGCTCTGCGGAGTTACGGGTGAAGCGCGATCAGTTGGGGGCGCGGCGCTGATAGCACAGAAGAATCAAATCGGCGCGACGGCGGACGCCGAACTTTGCGAGCAGATTCGAAACGTGAAATTTCACCGTGCGCTCGGAAATGTGCAAGCGATCCGCTACTTCTTTATTCGCCAGATTTTCGAGCAAGCCATTCAGCACCTCTTGTTCCCGCCGGCTCAGTTCAGCTGGCGAATCGCTTCGCAGCCGGCGGCCTTGAGTGGTGCTCAGAATCGAGTCGACGAATCGGGAGAGCACCGTTCGCGGCACCCAAAAACCCCCGGCCGCGACGAGCGGCAACGCGCGCGGAAGTTGCTCGCGAGCTTCCGCATAGTTCAGGATCCCCTTCACTCCCTGGCGCAGCAGGCTGTACGCGTCGGCTTCTTTCATCTTGTCGCCAACCACCAGCAGGCGCGCCCCCGAATGCTTGTCGAGAATATTTCCGAGTAATGCCCCGGTTGCCTGGCGAGCTGCATGCGCATCGATTACGTAGATGCTCGCCTTGGGAACTTCGAGATTGCGCAGATCGGGAGCCAGCATTGAATCAAGTTGCCGGGAGACCATCTGGAAGCCCGACTCCGATAGGAGGCGGTTGAATTCGTCGAGCACCATCGGGTGCGGTGAGAGCAGACATACTCTCAGATGCGGTTTAGCGGAGTTTTTGGCCATCGTAGTTTGGAGATTTAGGCTAACGAAATTGTTCCATCGGGGCAAGGAAGTCGAGACGAACGTTTCCCATCAGATACGGGGGTGTACGATTGGGCGAATCGAAAGAGAAGAATTCAGATCGGCGAAATTAGTGCAGGCTGATGCAAAACAGCAGAAACTAAGACAGTTAGTCAACCTCGACCGAGCCGTCTTCGATTTCGAGCGTACCCGACCCATTTCCGATTTTTCGTTGCAGGCGCTTCGCCGGAAGACCGGCCTGGCGAACCTTATACAAAAGTGCGCGATAGCTGATCTTGAGCACTTCGGCAGATTTCCTTCGGTTCCAGTGATTCTCCTGCAGAACCTTCAAGATTAGATCGCGTTCCATCCTGCGCGTCACCTGTTGCGCGAGGCGCTTGAGGGGAATCTTGCCGTCTTCGGAAAGCTCATAGGAGAAGCTGAACGGCTTTTTCTCTTCCTCCGGACGCTCCAAATGGAACGCTTCCTCAGAGCCGAGGATCACGTAGCGCGCAATGCAGTTCTCGAGCTCGCGGATATTGCCCGGCCAATTTCGTTGCTGCAGGAGTTGCAACACTTCGCGGGATACGGGGTGCGCGTCGCGCTGGTAACGGCGATTGAACTGTTGGCGCAGATATTCAACGAGATAAGGAATATCATCGCGGCGGTCGCGCAGCGGCGGAAGCGTGATGCTGATCACGTTGATGCGGTAAAAAAGATCGGCGCGGAATCCGCCCGACTCGATTTCCCGTTGCAGTTTTCGGTTCGTCGCGCAGATTACGCGCGCATCCACTCGCTTCTCTTCGTGGTCGCCGATGCTCGTGAAATGGCCGTCTTGCAGGACGTGCAGCAGCTTCGCTTGCAGGCTCGCGTCGAGCTCCGCGATTTCATCAAGGAAAAGCGTGCCTCCTTGCGCCAGCTCCACACGGCCCGGTTTCGACGCGTGCGCTCCCGTGAATGCCCCTTTCTGGAATCCGAACAACTCGCTTTCGAGGAGTGTGCCGGGGATTGCCGGGCAGTTCACTTTCACGAACGGGCCTTCCCGCCAGGGAGATCGTTCGTGAATGAAACGCGCCAGCACCTCTTTCCCCGTGCCGCTTTCACCCAGAACGAGCACGGGCACGTTTAAGCCGGCCGCCCGGAGTACTTTCTGCCGCACAGCCTGCATTGCGACCGACGGTCCAAAATAGACGTGTTCAGGTGGTAGTTCGAGGGATTGGACCGAATTCAGCTTTGCTTCCGCCGCAGACGCCATTGAGTCTAGAGCCGCCCCCGCGCCGGAATCGGCGCTGCCACACCGAATGCACATAAGCCGCCAAACGCCGCAACGGAACGAGGCGGGGGTGACAGATGTGTTTTGTTTCAATTGTTTACGTTTTCCTCTTAGTGATGCGATCAGGGGCCCAGCTGACCCTGAAACCGCTATCGACGCGAATTCCAGGCGAAAAAGCGGCAGGAAAAGAAAGTAGTTATCTCTTTCGGGAAGTCGCTTTCCCTCGGCAGAAGCGTAGATACCTCAGTAACAAGGGGTTAGTGGTTCCATTACGCTGCAGGCGGCCCTATCTCTGGGGAAAAATCAAGGCTTCGAGCATGTCCGCCCGCGCCTTTTGGTCAGAGGCAAACAATTTCAGCAGGTCCGTCACCGAAATCATCCCCTGGTACCCCTTTTCGTGGTCGAGAACCACAAGGTGGTAGATACCGTGTTGTTCCATCAGGCGGAGGCAATCTTCCAGCGATGTATCAGGCGTTGCTGTCACGAGCTCACGCGTCATGATCTCGGTAACTCGCATCCAGGCCGGACATTTATTTTCCGCCGCGACTTTGTCGGAAACGTCGCTTTGCGACACGACTCCTTGCAGCACTCCATGTTTGTCGCACACGCCGACGGCACGGACCTCGCGTTGCCGCAAGTATCGAGCAGCGTCGTGAACCGTTGTGTCTTCTGGTATCGAGTAAATTTCCCGGCGAGTTGAAATCAGGTCCGCGATTCTCATCGGACCCTCCTAGGATTGAGTTAAGTTCATGCTAGGCCCAGTTCCATGGGAAAGGCAACAGAATTTCGGGAGCCGCGTGGTTCGAGCAGTTTCAAGACGAGGAATGACATTATGAGATGACCGTGAGTCAGCAAGGTGACGCTAACGTAGCTATGAGCGGTTGGGACTCATCACTTCAGGACACTACACGCGAGCGCCGTCGCCCCGAATGATGTCGTAGCGCTCAATCACTGCCGCTACTCCGATCGATTCGTGGTCATCGTCGGTCTGTTTATCAACGCGAACGACGCGTCCGTGGGCGCGCACAAAAACTTCC
>Ga0210405_10004120_pt1 | contig 13787 bp, 12 predicted proteins | sample IncBWH11MmetaG_FD_155492 | JGI IMG/M metagenome (GOLD analysis project Ga0210405, IMG submission 155492) | Forest soil microbial communities from Barre Woods Harvard Forest LTER site, Petersham, Massachusetts, United States - Inc-BW-H-11-M | ecosystem: Environmental > Terrestrial > Soil >... | reverse complement strand
GTTCGCCGCAACCACCAGTTTCCCCGTGTGGCGAAACGGAACATTATGCTTTTTGCAAAATTCATACGTCAGCCGGTTGCCTTCAATGCAATGCCGCGCTTTCAGCGAATTCTTCGGATAGTAGATACCGGAATGCACCACCCCGCTGTTGCGCGAACTCGTCGCCATCCCCAGCTTGGGATTTTGCTCGACGAGAAAAACATCTTCCCACCGCGCGGAAGCGGCGCGCGCGATGGCACAACCTACGACACCACCACCGATGATCAGAATATTCGCTTGGTCCATGACTCCATTTTATCCGCGAGCGTTATCCATGCGCATTGATTTCGTCGAAGTACGGTTTGCACTCCAACAATCGCGCCTGCGTGCCGTCGTGCACCGCATAAACTGAGTGCCCCTTTTCCTCGTAATGGTTGCGCCACAGCGAGGCAGCACCATGCACACCGTCTTTGTTCAGCGCATAAAAGAAAATGTGAAACGTCGCGAGTTTTTTCTTATCGTTGTTGTAATTGTGCGCGATGCGCGCCAGCGCTTCGAGACAAGCCTCCTCTGGCGATTTCCCAAGCCGCATCATTTCAATAATGGTGTGCCCGCCGCAGATCTTGATGTTTTCTTCGCCTTTTCCTGTCGAGCCTGCCGCACCAACTTCATTATCCACGAAGCATCCGGCCCCGATAATCGGCGAATCGCCCACGCGCCCTGGAATTTTCCATGCTAATCCGGAAGTCGTCGTAGTCGCGGAGATATCGCCCTTCTCATTCACCGCCATGCACGGAATCGTTCCCGTAGGCGGATGCGCAATCACGCGCTCGGCGTAAGCAATTTTCTCTTTATCGCCATGAAAAATCGCAGCAACGTGCTCCTTCCATTCCGGGCTATCAATCCCCGGCCGCCAATTCACCGAGGACGCTGCTTTCCACGCCAGCCAAATCTTCCGCGAATGCTCGGTGAGCAGATTCATGTCTTCAAAGCCTTCATCGACGGCAAATCGATGCGCGCCCTCGCCAACGATCATCACGTGATTCGTCTTTTCCATCACGGTCTGCGCCAGCCGCGCGACATTCTTGATGCGCCGCACCGATGCGACAGACCCGGCGCGATGCGTCGGTCCATGCATCACGCTGGCGTCCAGCTCCACTTCGCATTCCTCATTGGGCAAGCCGCCGAAGCCGACGGAATCGTCGTTCGGATCGTCTTCGACGATTGTCACGGTCGCAACAACCGCGTCCAGTGTGTCGCCGCCTTTCTTAAGAATGTCCATCCCTTTATCAAGCGCATGAAGTCCGTTGGCGCTCGAAATAATGATCGGCCGCGTGCCCTGCGCAGCCGCGACGCTGTCGACGACGGCAGCGCCGCCTCATCCGCCGGAACCGATCGCCCAAACACTTTGCCTGCCCCCGCGGCAAGACTGCTCGCGATCGATGTAAGAAAAAATTTGCGCCGTGACCACAGTTCCATGAAGGACCTCCTCAATGTGCGCGTGCAATATACAAGCGGAAGCGCAAGATTGGAAGTTGTAGGCTACGCCTGGTTTTTACTCCGGTTCATTCCGGAGAGGCGGATCGCTCCTGCCTGCCAGACGGGAAACAAAGCGATCAAAAAGGGTTTGCCACCTGATTCTTCTGCCACATCCGAAACCCACCCAGAAACGCATTCTCGTTATTGCCGAGCCGCGCACCGGGAGGCAGCTTCTTCAGCAACTTGCTGTTTCCGCCGCCCAGCACCACATAATCCGCATCAAGCGCGACCTTCAGACTCTTCGTCACTTTCGCTACGCAGCGGCGCCATTTTTTCTTCCCCATTCGTTTGAGCCCGCGCAAGCCAAGGTAGTCCTCATAGGATTTTCCGTTCTTGTACGCCAGGTGCGCCAACTCCATGGGCTGCAGAATTCCGTTGACGATCATCGCGGATCCCAGGCCCGTCCCCAACCCGAGAAACAACATCCGCCCGCCTTTGTAACTGCCCACCGCCTGCATGGCGGCATCGTTGAGAATCTTCACTGGACAGCCAAATGCTGTATGAAAATTGAATCCCACCCACCCGTGTCCCAGATTGTGCGGTTCGCGCAGCGGATGCCCATTGATGATCGGCCCGGGATAGCCCAGCGAAATACAATCGAACTTCCAATCGGCCACGGCCTTCTTCACCAGGCTCACCATCTTGCGGGGCGTCATCGTCGGCCCAGACGGATATTTTCGCGGCTCTTTCTGCCCCGTCGCCAGCATCTTGACGTTTGTGCCGCCTACGTCGATCACCAGAACCTTCGGAGACTTCCCCGTTTGCTCCGTTTTCATGGCCGCTCCTCCGATGAATCACCCGCCGTATGCGCAGTCTCTTTCGACGCCCGGAGAATTCTAGAGGGAAGTGGCAATTCAGCGAAGAAAAATCGCAGGCTGCGCCGCGGCAGCGGAAGCTATAAAAGGATGTTTGCTCAGGGTCGGGGGTAGCGAGTCAGTTTCCAGCAAGTCAACTAAAGAGGCGTGGAGCGACTAGGTGCAGTGTCTCTAACTGTAAAAAGCTACGAGATCTAAATGCTCCGAATTGTCTTCGTTCCTCTTCTACTCCCCACCGGACTGGAACCCTGGCCTAAGAACGGTCAGCTGACTAGGGCGAGACCCCCTGGCTCTGAGAGACTTGTGCTCCGAAATTATATGTTTCCACGACCCAGCCAAACTGCCCAGAGATGCCAAGCACCGCGAAGGGTACGCTAAAGTTGAGGCGTGCGGTGCCGTTTGGTTCGGTCTTAACATGGAATCGCACCACGCCCAGAATCGCACCCCAGCCTCCCGCGTTTGGGTCCGCCACCGGCGGGCGAGCCGCACGAATGCGAATCGCGTCCGCAATATGAATCTCGTCTCCGCGGATGACCACGTCCGCCGACTGCGGATTCGAGGGGTTGGCGGTCGCTGGATTGTAGGCGATGAAGACTTGGAATGAATCCTGGGGCCGGCCGTTGCTGTCCAGCGTCGTAAAATCAGGTGTTTCGTTGAAGTGCAGATCGAAATGCATCGTCGCCGTAAAATCCAGGCTGACGATCGTCAGAGGAGTGCTCATAAAGATGCCTCCCGGCGCACGTCGGAAAGGCCGAGTGTTGCGCACCAATCGAAAACATGGTGCACGGGTTATAGGTCAATTGCAAGTGACGTATGTAATTGGTAGTGTGCCCCGCTCCGGAAAGCGGTGCCCCGCGGCGCTATCCCTGCCTCCGACCGCCTCTTTCCCTGATAGTGCATTAATCGGAGGCTGAGGCACTACTGGGTTGGTAGACCCAGGCGGCGGGCGTGGCGGGAAGATTACTGCCGCTTTCGGCGTAGCCTCCGGTGATCAGTGCTTTGCCGCCGGGCAGGAGCGTTGCCGAGGCGAAGAAGCGCGCGGCTCCCAGCGAGCCTGGAATTTTGGTGAATGTGCCAGTGGTTTCGTCATATAGCTCGGCAAACGGGCCGCCGCCGGCGACAAGCACTCTGCCGTTTGGCAGTAGCGCCATCGCCTGGGGAATTTTAAAGCGAGAAGTATTCATCGTTCCGGTGGCAGTGAATGTTTTTGAGGAGGGGTCGAAAATTTCCGCGCTCGCATATTCGCCATGCCAATCCCGATTATCCGAACCGCCCACAATGAGAACTTTTCCGCTGCGAAGTAGAATCGCGGCATGCTTGTGCCGGGCCACAGTCAACTGGCCGGCGGAACTGAATTTTCCGTTGGCGGGATCGAAAATCTCCGCGGAGCGGTAAACATTTTGCGAAGGGTAATGGCCTGAGCTTCCGCCAACGATCAAGACTCGGCCATCTTTCAACGCCGTCGCCGTATGCGCTGCACGCGCCTCGGCCATGCTGCCGGTCGCAGTGAATTTTCCAATGGACGGGTCGTAAATCTCGGCGCTGGCGATTTTATTTTCCTGGCGATCCTCGCCGCCCGCGATGAGCACGCGGCCGTCCCCGAGAATCGTCGCCGTGTTTCCCGCGCGCTCGACCACCAGATTTCCCGTCGGAGTAAATGTATTCGCTGCGGGATCGTAAATCTCCGCGGAGCCGCGCAGATCGTAACGTCCCGTCCAGCCGCCAATGATCAGCACTTTGCCATTTTTCAAAAGTGTAGCCGTGTGCCCCGAGCGTCCGATGCTCATCTCCGCGACAGACTGAAACGTTCCCGAGTTTGGGTCGTACAATTCCGCGGTTCGGTACGGGCTGTACTCGCCGCCGCTGCCCGCGAATCCGCCAGTGATCAGGACCTTGCCATTCGGCAACAGCGTGGAGGTGTGGCTGGCGCGAGCAATATGCATCGCGGCGATCTCCGCCACCGAGCCGGTTCCCGAAGGCCAAGGCGCACCTGCCAGCGAGAAGCAAACCAAAGGCGCGAGCATCAGCGAGAGCAATAAGAAGCTAGCTGTTTTTGCTGAACGAGGGTTCATGGCACGCCTCACAGGTTGGTTTAACTGATCTGCAAGACGCTTGGAAGGGCCGCGCTGTTAACGCAGTTAGCAAAAATCTGTCAAGGCGTGGATGGCTTAACCAGTAAGAACCGCGCTTACTCGGCCAAGCCATGAGAATTGCAAAGTATTCTTCAGGACACCACACTAGTGAGGTGCGAGGGTCGTTGAAAAGCTGTCGTGGGCGGCCGTGTCGTAGAGATGAAGAAGTTCCGCAGCCCGCTTGAGCAAATCGGCGGGCAAATCGCCAGGCTGATAGTCAACCCAGCCCGTCGTGAAGTTGAGCGGAATCTTTTGGCCCGAGGAGCTCACTTCGACGGCGCCGAGCCTGTTCAAGACCTGTCTGACCTCGTTCACACCGCATTCGGGAAGTAACAGAAGGAAATCATCGTCACTGAGGCGCGCGGCAATATCCGACCCGCGGCTGGCCTTTTTCAATCGGCGCGCAAGCTCCTTGAGTGCGGCATCCACGGCGGACTTGCCGTATCGCGCGCTAAGATGCGCGAACTCATCCACGTGAAGTGTCGCGAGGCTCAGCGCCGAATTTTGGCGTCGCGCGCGAGCCACTTCTTTCCCCAAATGCTGCTCGAGAGACGAGCGCGTGTATAACCCTGTGATGGGATCGAGCCCGGCCGCTTCCGAAAACTGCTGCGGCATAGCTTGTGCGTCGAGAGACTGTTCCGCGGACTGCTTCCGCAGGCGCCGGAAAGACCACTGGCGATACACCAGCCAGGCATTGAAAATAAGAAGCAAACAGAGCGTGGCCCAACGCGCTTGATCCGAACGGATTTCGTAGAAATGATCCGTGTGGCGAAAGAAAGAAGTAAACGAGGAAAGCAGGAAAGCCACGCTCGAAAGTGTGGTGACCAGCAATGCGGAGAACCACAGCCACCATTCGCGCCGCGAAATCTGCTGCGGATTAAACTCGGCTGGCAGCACGCGGAAATTGCCGGAGCCCTCGAGAGGCGAGGGTTTTGGCTTGTTTGCGGCAATTCCCAAGATAGATTTCATTTTGCGAACGGTGGAACTGGGCTGCCATCACTCTAGTCGCGCGCGGCGAACGGAGGCAACACAGAAAACGTACAGGCTCGCACGATTCAAGAACCTGACCCTCCGGTCAGGCACGCTGATTCAAGGCGCATCAGCATTTTTTTCATCCGCCGCTACACTAACCGTCATTTCGAGCGGAGCGGGCCGACGCTTTCTCCTTCCACTTCGCTCCAGCAAAGTGGTCGGCCCGAGCAGAGGGAAATCTCTCTGCTCTCCAGGTTCGCGAAACTACAACACCGTCCCACTCGGCAGAGCGGCTGCGGGAGATTTTGCGGCGGGAAGCGGCGCGTGTTCGAGCACGCGGCGCGCATAGAGAGCGACATTTTTTACGCCGACGGCGTAGGCCGGGTTGGGATTGCGAATGCCGCCGTTGTACGCGCCGATGGCCTGGTCGACGTCGCCGCCGAAGCGGTCCAGCAGATCGCGCAGAACAAGTCCGGCATACGTGGTAAGCACTTCGCTGTTGACCGAGTTGACGTCGAGATCCCGCGAAGGACGCAGGCGCAGCGGCAATTCGTCGTAGTGCCGCTTGTCCTTCAAATAGAGCTGATGAGCCGCTCGCAGCGTTTCGCGCGAAATTTGCCAAGTACCGATCGAGTAGTCGCTCACGAGGACGCGCTTGCGGCCGCGTTCGAGAACGATGTCGCCGCGTTCCGCGCGTTTTTTCCAAACCGCGTGCGTGAGGTCGCCGTTTACATCCATGTAGTTGTTTTCCATCGCGCCGACGCCGAGGAAGTAATCGAGCGGCAGATTGTAGAAATGCGCGACGTCCAGAATGTCGGAAGCGAGCCGCAGCGCCTGATGATGAGTGAGCGGCTGAGGCGCGCGCGTGCTTTGGCCCACAACGCGCCAATCCGTCTGCGATTTGAAAACGAGAAAGTCCGCAAGCGCGGGAAGCAATTGGAAGGAGGGAAGATTTTCCAGTTTTTGTTCCGTCGGAACGTTGTAGGCGTTCTCGAACAGGCGGCTTTGCTGCTGTGCAAAGGAGAGATCCTGCTTGGTCCATGCGACGAGTTCGTAGTGCATGATCAGACCGTGCGCTTCCATTCGATTGAGGCGAGGGACGGCCGTGAGCTGATCGTTTTCGACGAGCAGGAAAATCTTGTAGTGTACGCGCCTGCCAGTCCGGTCTGCCGTTAGAAAAATTTTGGACGTGTCGTCGGGATCGCGCCCGCGGAGATATTCGTAACGAAGAAACGCTTCGAGCTGGTCGTCGAACGAAGCGATTTCGGCGCAAGCCACTTCGTTCGAGAACGGAAGCGCAATGTTTCGGCCGCGGATTTTCGGAGCGAGATGGCGATGTTGCGTGGAGACGCGCATGTGGCGCGGCCATAGCCGATCGGCAGTCCAGGAAGTTAGCGCGAGTGCGGAGAGTGCAAGCGCCGCTAGCGCGCGCGTGGAAAAAAGTCTTGTTGAGGAAGGACGGTGAAGAGTGCTGGTGAGTTTTTTGGCTGACATGGCTGCAGCCCTCGTTGCGTTCGGTGGTCTCACATACTGGAACGAGAGAAGTGCAGTTCTTCTGCCGCGGAAAACCTGGCCGCATCCATATGTAAGTACAAGAAAACAGGTAATTTACCGGGAACGCAATGGCGGGTTGCCGTATGGATGTGTCATGACGATGTGTCTCTGCGTCCAGAAATCCACAGGAGATACCCAGCCCGGCGGGAGCTTGCGTTCGCGAGGCTCCCGCTTGGAGGCTTTGGAGCTTCGCGATTTGGGCCATTGGTTACTCGAAGCGCAGGGCGACCAGGGGATCGATGCGCGTGGCGCGGCGCGCGGGGAGGTAGCAAGCGAAGAATGCGACGGCCATCAACAGAAGCGTGATGGCGATATAGGTGACGGGGTCCCAGACGCTGACGCCGTAGAGCAGGGTTGAGGCGAAACGGGTGATTGGCAGGGCTATCGCTACGCCTACCAGAACGCCGATCCCGGCGAGGACCATGCCTTGTCTCAAAACAAGCTTCAGAACTTGCTGCGACTGCGCGCCGAGGGCCATGCGGATGCCGATTTCGCTGGTGCGCTGCGTGACGGAATAGGACAGGACGCCATAGATTCCGATGGAGGCAAGGATGAGTGCAAGCAAGCCGAAGAGGCCGAGCAGAGCCGCGCCCATGCGCGCGGCCCAGAGGCCTTGCGAGAGGATCTGCTCCACGGTTTGGCCGTTGGTCAGCGCGAGATTTCGGTCAAGCTGATTGACCTGAGCGCGAACCGCGCCCATCGCCGCTTCGGGATTGCCGGTCGTGCGCACAACGATCGAGCCAGCCGGAGAATACTGCTGGCGCATCGGCATATAAGCCACAGGCTGAGGATCCTCGCCTACCTGGTTGACGAGTGTTGTAGCAACGACGCCAATGACCTCGTATTGATTGGGGTCAACGACGATCGTGAAGCGTTTGCCAAGCGGCTCCTGGCCCGGCCAAACAAGATCGGCCATGGCTTTGTTGACGATGACCACGTGCGTGGTGTTCTCGCGGTCGAAATCTGTGAAATCGCGGCCACTGATCGTGGGAATGTGGAGGGCGGCGAAATAACCTGGCAGCACGTCGTCAAAACCGACCAGCGTGCCACGGTTGTTGGGATCGCTTTGCTCGCCTTCGCGAAAAACAGTGCCTACAAAGCCTCCGTTGAGGATGCCATCGGAGGACACCGTGGCATCGGCCACGCCGGGAACGGATTTGGCGCGCTCGACAGCATCGCGAAAGAATTGCTGGCCATGATCAGGCGTGTAACGGAGGGCGCCAAGATCGAAATTGTATTGGAAGAGATTTTTCGACTCGAAACCGGGATTAATCTCCTGCGCTTTCTGCATGCTGCGAAGGAAAAGGCCGGCTCCAATGAGAGCGACAAGCGCCAGCGCTATTTCCGAAACCACCAGCAGGCTGCGCATGCGATTGTGAGCCCAGCCCATCGTTCCGCCGCGGCCGCCAGCTTTCAATACTTCGTTGAGATCGGTGTTGGAAGCTTTTAGGGCGGGGATAATGCCGAAGGCCAGGCCCGTCAAGAGAGAAATGGCGAGCGTGAAGAAGAGAACGCGAGAGTCGAAGGAAAGATCGATTGACCCATCGGCAAGGAACGGCGGGCGGAAGGACCACAAAAGTTTGCGGCCCCAGAACGCAATCAGCAGACCGGCAATGCCGCCGACGAGCGAGAGCAGAGTGCTTTCGGTCAGGAGTTGGCGAACCAAGCGAAAACGTCCGGCGCCAAGAGCCGCGCGAAGCGTGAGCTCTTTTTCGCGTCTAGCAGCTTGGGCGAGGAGGAGATTGGCGAGATTTACGCACGCGATGAGCAACACCAAGCCGACAACGCCCATGAGGACGCCGCCGGCAAGGGAGAATTGGGCGCGCTGGTTAATGCCGAGCGCGGATTGGTTGAGCGGGTAGACTTCGCAGGTGCGGCCTGGGTTATCGCGGGGGTATTCCTTCTCGAGAGCAGAGGCGATCGTCTTCAAGGCGGAGCGGGCCCGGTCGACGCTGACGTTGGGCTTCAAGCGGCCAACGATGTTTATCCAACGCATGCGGCGGTGATTTTGGAGAGCTTTGAGCTGACCGGTGAGGACGTAGTCGCGCATGCTGAGGGGAACCCAGAGGACGTCGGGCGGAGCGAGCGAGACGATGCCTTTGAAATTAGGTGGGGCGATGCCGATGACGGTGTACGAGGTGGCGTTGAGCGTGATGGTCTGGCCGACGACGCTGGGATCGGAACCAAAGCGGCGCACCCAAAGAGCGTAGCTTAGGACGGCGATTGGATCAGCGCCGACTTTCTTGCCTTCGTCGGGGTAGAAGAAGCGGCCGCGATAGGGTTTGACGCCGAGAACATCGAAGAAATTCGGGCTGACCATGGAGGCCTGGAGCTGCTGCGGCTCGGCTTGGCCGCCCCAGTTGAGGGGAAGAGCGAACGTGACGGCAGCCAGGCCAGTGAAGACGGTGTTCTGGTCGCGGTAGTCCTCGTAATTGGGGAGCGACGTGGGGGTCAGCTGGAAATTGGCGTTGGCTTCGATCGTTTTGGTGTCGCGGGTAAACATCTCGGCAAGCTGGGCGGGTTCCTGGACGGGGAGGGGATGGAGGAAGACGGCATTGATGATGGTGAAGATGGCGGTGTTGGCACCGATGCCTAGAGCGAGCGAGAGAACGGCGACAAAGGTGAAGCCCGGGCTTTTCTTCAACATGCGAATGCCGCTACGCAAGTCTTGACTAAGAGTTCCGGCCATTATAGGGACCTCCCGGGCGCACTTGCCCGCTGGCTTATTTGACGGTTGCGGAGGGACATTGTTTCCGAGAGGCAGTGAGTAGTGAGCAGCGGGTAGTGAGTAGTTGGAAGCGAGCTGACGCATGACGCGAAAAGGCAGGGCCTTTCCGACAAGGTCGGAACTTTGGTCGGTCGGTGCGATCGGGGTGACAAGTTAGGACAGCGGTTGCGCGCGGGTACCCCTCCCCCCTCCCCCTTTTTTCGTAAATGCGGATTCTAAAGGACTTTAAGTCCTGTGTTTTGAAAGTGCGGATTCCAAAGGGTTTATGGGTGTGTTTTGCGGAAGTGCGAATTCTAAAGAGTTTAGAGGGAAAAACATAGCGGGCAAAAAACCGCGGGGCTGAAGCCCCACACCTACAACGACGAGAAAGAGAGTTGCGGATGAAGGAGAGGCCGGGCGAAGGGGAGGATGATTGGATAGAATGCGACGAAAGCATGGGAGAGGGTAGCATGGTTTATGATTACTGTCAAGGACTATTATTCAAGGAGTATCATTCGAATGAGACGGGCGGAAGTCGAGAGATTTGAGAGAGCTGGCGGGATTGAGAGGGTTTGGTGAGACTGTGGAAATGTGTGGAAAAGCTTACATCCTGAAGCTCCTGAAGCTAATGATCGCACTGAGAGAGACAGAGACCCACGTTTTCGAGAACTAAACCCGAAAAGGCGGGCCACCCGGGAAAAAACAAGTCAACGTCGTCTCGGTGCGTTAAGGGTGCTCCACCCGCCCGCCATCCTGAGAAAGCTTACGAGACCGCCTTGCCTTCCGTCCGCCTTGATGGAATAATCCCGAAATGGTCATAGGCGACAGACTCCGCGAACTTCGCGAACAAAAGAAATTCAGCCAGGGCGACATTGAAAAGCGCACCGGACTTCTGCGGTGCTACGTTTCTCGTGTTGAAAATGGACATACCGTTCCGGCTGTCGAGACACTGGAAAAATTTGCGCGTGCTTTGGAAGTGCCAGTGTATCAACTGTTTTACGACGGTGAGGAGCCGCCAAAGGTCCCGACTCTGATAAAGCGCAAGTCCTCTGACGATCTCGCTTGGGGCAGTTCAGGCAAGGACGCGAAGTTTCTAAACAAACTCCGCCGACTATTGGGCAAGGCTACCGAGGACGACCGCAAACTTCTGTTGTATACGCTTCAGAAGATGGCGCGTTAGAAGCAAAGCTCCGAAAGATTGCCGTCATGAACGCGCCCCACGCTTGATTCGAGCCGCGCTACGCCGCTCATAGTTGTTCTTCAACAAAACAAACTCACCCGCCTCTGAGAGGGCTGGAATGCGAAGTGCGTTCAGAGCAGGGTCGTCGACGAATGACACGGGAATGTCTGCTTGTCGCAAGAGGGCTGACATTCTCTGATTCATTTTCATTGGCCTTCCCCAAGGTATTTTAGGGCCTTTTGTGTAGCTTTCGAGAATGAGAATTGGGGACAGTCCCCAGGGCCCAGATTCGTACGCAGATTCGAAGCTTCGGTCGTGGGGAAGGAGAGAGCAGGTGCCTGTGTTCGGACCAAACACCTGCTCTGGTGGGTGTTTTCAGAAGTCCTGTTTGATGCTCTTTGCGAACGCCTTTATCCCGTTCGCATCCATTTGTCCGTTCTGGTGTAGCTCGACTATTTGCTCCGCCGTCAGCGTGAAACCCATTACTTCGAAAGTAGAACCGTTCTCTCCATCTATGCCTTGGTTAACCGAGATTCCTTGCTGCTTAAGCCCTGTCAAACAGGTATCTAATTGGTGTAGCGGCATAAGGTCCCGGACACCTCAAACACGGCGGCATGAGGGATACCACCCGGCCCAGCCATGCATCGAGGCCAGCATCTCCCAATCTCGCCACACGCAGGGCATTCTAAGGACTGTCAGTGGGTACGCGCTGTTCGGTTTCGCACAGGCTGGCAGTTCCGGGACGATGCGACACCGAGCTAGCTTGTGGTAACCTTCGAACTCCAACCTATCGATGCCGGTGTCGCTGCAATTTGTTCCGAAGTCTGAGGTTATCCTCATGACGGCTCATCAGCGATGGCGTGATTTCTACAACAGCGCGTTGCACGCGTGCGGTAATAGAAGCTATCAGGAGCGCAAGGCCGATCTTGCGATTCGTGAGTGCGTCGAACGTCTGTGGCAAATTGACCTCGAAGAAACTGCAGGGCGTGAAGAAATCTACACCGCACTCGCCGACCTGAGCATTCTCAAAATCCTCCATAGAAAATATGCCTGAATCGGTTGGACAAATAAGGTCACGATGAAGCAGCTTGCGCGGCACATTGAGCCTTTCATGCACAATTGTGCCAATCCGAACAGACTGAGGGAAAAACTAGAGCATACGATGAGTCTACTATCGAGAGGGGACGCTCCGTGGACCAAAAGGAATTCAACGAGTTGCACTCAAGCTGCGTGAATGCATTCAGAAACTACGCCGCTGAGGCGGAGATAACCGCCACCATGCTGGCGAGTTGTACCGCAGAACCGATGCCATTACCGGAGCGATTGAAGATTGCTCTCCAGGAGAGAATCGAGAGAATGGCACACTCGGTCTATCTGAGTTCGAAACTTCTTCTGCATGAGGCGGCGCGGCTGGGCTACGCTTTTACGGACTAAAAAAGGGGCAAGGCTTCATTGATCGTGATAGCGCATAGGAAATAGACCGCCTTAGGGAAAGTTCGCCCGAGCGGCTAAGAGTGACCTGAATACATTGTTTCCTGGCCGCCGATCGTCGAGAATTCATAGTCTTCTGTCGCGGACAAACAACCAACCGGGACCGCCGCACTGGCTACACTGCGGACTACCCTCGTATCCAGAAGCCTCACAAGATGGACACTTGGCCCAATCATTGTGACCGATGGCACTCTGGTTCGTTCCACGGCATCTCTTCCTATTAACTGTGCGTCCGCACCTCAGATTAGCTAGACCTATGTTGTACCCAGGCGTTCCGCAATCCGTGCAGGACGTGACTGGCTTGGGGCGCTTCATCAAGGGGCTACTCGTGCAGTACCACGCTCAAGAGAGAAGTGTTGATTTGAAGTCCGCCGTTGTACTTGATGAAGCCCAATTTCCTGAACTTGTTCATGAAGAAATTGACGCGCGAGCGTGTTGTGCCAATCATCTCGGCCAGCGTTTCTTGCGACATCTTGGGGAGAACTCCCTGGGGTTGGTCTTCTTTGCCGTAGCGGGCAAGCAATAAAAGGGTCCGGGCGAGCCGCTTCTCGCTCGAATTGAATAACTGATCGACCAGGTCAGCCTCGATTCGGATGTTCCGTGCCAGCATGAACTTGATGAACAGGTCGGAGAGGCCATGCTCCGCGTGAAGTACCTTGAACATTTCATTCTTCTCAATGACGAGGACGGTCGAGGGCATAATCGCGGCAGCCGTTCCCATACGAACGGGCTGCCCTGCCAGAGAGCCTTCACCAAAGAAGTCACCCGGCCCCAAAACGGCGACAACCGCCTCTTTACCAACTTCATTAATGACGGTGAGCTTCACACCGCCAGTCTGTAAATACATTACGCTGCCCGCAGCATCACCTTGAGCGTAGATGACCTCCGGCCTTTTAAGCTCTTTGACTTTTCTCGATACCCCAGCAGAATCTAGAAAAGTCTGGGCATCGAAAGAGAGCTTTAGCGTGGATTTTCTCTTGGATTTTGTGCTGCTTGAATTCGCGATTTCTCGCATAAAGCTACTCCTTCATAGCCCAACAGGAACACTATGACGAGAGCAAAAACGGGGGCAGATGACTAGGATAGCATGGGCATGACGCTAAACCAAGATTCGTGACTTCGGCCGTGATTTCGCAAAATTCTGCAGGGTTCCGAGAATCTCATCGCCTAAGGACATGATTAGTGCGAGGGTTTTAGGCTGTTCGGCGATCTGTTTGTAGCGCATCGAGTGTTCTTCACATCCAGTAGTCGGACGTCCAGACATATCGAAGCACTTGAGAGGTTAGCGAGGCATTGCCAGCTGGCGAAAAAAGAAGAGGCGGGCCAGGTCGTCCCGCCTCCTCATGTCCCCTTTCGGGGATGTCCGACTAGCCTGACGGAGGGCGGCTAGCCGGTCGTGTGTTGGCCTACCTATTTAA
>Ga0210405_10004119_pt1 | contig 13789 bp, 10 predicted proteins | sample IncBWH11MmetaG_FD_155492 | JGI IMG/M metagenome (GOLD analysis project Ga0210405, IMG submission 155492) | Forest soil microbial communities from Barre Woods Harvard Forest LTER site, Petersham, Massachusetts, United States - Inc-BW-H-11-M | ecosystem: Environmental > Terrestrial > Soil >... | reverse complement strand
GGCGGGCGTCCAGAGGAACGCGCAAACACTGCGGTTGCGGTCGTGGACAAACTGCTGGAGCACCGCCTCGCGGCTGACAATGCGGTTGCCGTTCACTTCGATCTGATCCGGTTTCAGCAGCAGCATGGCAGGCGAATACAAAAGAAATCGCGTCCCGTAAACCGTCGCGGTCACGCCCACAACGGCGGCTAGAGCCAGAAGCAGCAGACGTCGGTAGAACAGCCAGCCGCGCCCCCTGAATTTCTTGCGGCGGATTTCGACGGGCTTCTGGCGGCGCAGATAACGCGGCTCGTCCTCGGCAATCAGCTCCGGCCGGTAGGCGTCGGCTTCTGCTGCCGAAGAGGCGTTCCGCTGGATGGCCTTCACGCGTTCCAAACGACCACCTCGTTCTCAAGACTTACACCGTAATTTTTTCGTACGCGTTCGCGCACGTCGGCGATGAGCGCCAGCATGTCCTTGGCGGAGGCGCGGCCCGCGTTCACGAAGAAATTGGCATGGCGGTCGCTGACCCGCGCGTCGCCCACGGACAGGCCCTTGAGTCCCAATTCATCAATCATGCGGCCCGCGGACGAACCTGGAGGATTCTTGAAAATGCAGCCGGCGCTTTTTTGGCCGAGCGGCTGGCTGGATCGCCGTTTTTCGTTGCAGATACGAATACCTTCGAGGATTAGCTTGAACGGTTTGGAGGGTAGTTCCAGAATCACCGAGAGCATCATATCATCGGGCGCAAAAGAAGTGTGGCGGTATTCGAAAGAAATTTGATGGCCCCGGAGGATTTCGATTTTCCGGGTGGCGGCCCGGTAGAGCTTCACTTCGCGAACATAACTGCCGATTTGCATGCCGTAAGCCCCGGCATTCATGCGCAACGCGCCTCCGACGGTGCCGGGAACGCCGATGAGTCCTTCCATGCCGCCGAGGTCATTTTTGGCGCAGAAGGTGATCGTGCGGCCCAGGTCGGCCGCAGCGTCGACGTGGGCTAAATTGCCATCAAGCTCGACGTCAGGCTCGGAGCGGACAAGTTGCAGGACCACCCAGGGCAACTCGCCGTCACCGACAAGCAAGTTCGAGCCTCCACCGAGGAACTTATGAGGAAGGTGATTGGCGTCCAGCAGACTCAGGAGAGCCGGAAGGCTTTCGTGCTTTCTGATGCGGAGCAGGTCCGTCGTACCACCGATTCCCAGTGAGGTGAGATCGGCAAGCGCCGTTCCCTGCCGCAGATCGACGTGCATTTCCGCGAGTTGGGCAACCATGTTGGGGTCACTGATGCGCATGAGGCGTGGGATGCTCCGTTTCCAGCAGAACCAGCAATTCATTGCTTGCCCGGCTGATGCTGCCTGCGCCGATGGTCAGGACTGCGTCCCCGGGGCGCGCTTGTTTCAGCAGATACCCGATGCCCTCCTGCATCGAGTGAAAATAGTGGACGCTTTTATGACCGGCCTCGCGAATGGCGCCGGCCAGCGCTTCGCTAGTCACGCCCGGGATGGGCGCTTCGCTGGCGGCATAGATATCGAGCAGCACGAGAATATCGGCTTGATTGAAAGCGCGGCAGAATTCGTCCCAAAGGTGCTGGGTGCGCGTGAAGCGATGCGGCTGGAAGAGCACGAGCAGGCGATTGAATTTGCAGCCGCGGGCAGCTTCGAGCGTGGCGCGAATTTCGACTGGATGATGGCCGTAGTCGTCGACCACGGTGATGTCGTTCACTACGCCCTTGATGTCAAAGCGGCGGCCCACGCCGGCAAATTTGACGAGGCCTTCGCGAATCAGGTCCGCCGGAACGTTCAAGTACAGCGCAACGGCGGCGGCGGCGGCCGCGTTGCGGACATTGTGTATGCCCGGAGGATGCGTCAGCCGGAACAAACCCAGGTCGTCGCCTCTGTAGGTCAAGCGGAATTCGCTGCCCAAACCCTCGAGCTTCACATCGCTGATGACCAGATCGGCTTGGCTCGATGTTCCATAGGTGATGATGGGGCGCTTCACGTCAGGAATGATGGCTTGCACGTTGGGCTCGTCGATACAAAGAATCGCGGCGCCGTAAAATGGCACGCGATTCACAAACTGGATGAAGGCGCCCTGAATATCTTCGAGTGAGGTGTATTGATCGAGGTGTTCACGGTCAATCGTCGTCACTACTGCGACTACGGGAGCGAGCATCAGAAAGGTGCGGTCGCTCTCGTCCGCTTCCACCACAAAGTATTCGCCTTTGCCGAGCCGCGCGGTCGTGCCGGCCTGATTGACTTTTCCGCCGATCACAAACGTTGGGTCCAAATGCGCCGCCGCCAGCACCGAAGCAACAATGGAAGTCGTGGTCGTTTTGCCATGCGCGCCGGCCACGGCAATCCCGTATTTCAATCGCATCAGCTCCGCGAGCATCTCCGCGCGCGGAATCACCGGAATTTTCTTTTGGTGCGCTTCGACGACTTCGGGGTTGTCTGCCTTTACGGCCGAGGAAGTCACGACCACGTGTGCGCCATCGGTATTGGAAGCTTTATGCCCCTCGTAAACCGTGGCGCCGAGATTCTGGAGGCGCTCGGTGATCGGGGAAGGCTTGGTGTCCGATCCGGACACGGAATAGCCGAGTGTCAAGAGCACTTCGGCGATACCGCTCATGCCGATTCCGCCGATACCGACCAGATGAATGCGTTGAAAATTGCGGAAGGAAACCATCATGCGCTTGCCCTCTGCTGAGTTCCTTGCACGTTCGCGGCCTCTTCGATGAGGTTCACAATGTCACTCGCGGCATGAGGGCGGGCAAGTCCACGCGCGGCAGTCGATATTTTTTCGATCTCCTGGGGTTGGTCGAGGAGAGAGAAGATTTCGCTAATCAGTTTTTCGGCCGTGAGTTCCAGTTCGGAAATCAAGCGGCCCGCGCCCGCGCGAGTCATCTCCTGCGCGTTGCGCAATTGGTGGCTGTCCGTCGCTCTCCCGAAGGGGACGAAGATGGCGGCTCGGCCTGCGGCTGCGATTTCCGCCGCGGTGATGGCTCCTGCCCGGCAAACGATGACATCGGCCCAGGCAAAGCGGTCAGCCATGTTCGTCAGAAAGGGGACGACCTCCGCTTTGATTTCGCGCCGCGCGTACGCGGTGCGTACGCCATCATAATCGCGGTCGCCGGTCTGATGCACAATGGCCAACTCGTTCCTGCGAGCGGCGAGACGGTCCATGGCATCGACAAATGCCCTGTTGATCGGCAGCGCCCCCTGACTGCCTCCGGTGATGAGCAGCCGAAACGGCGTTCCCAGCCGCCGAGGGGTGATGGAGAAAAACTCCGGGCGCACCGGGCAGCCCGTAACGATGGCCTTTTTTCCCCACTCGCGCGCAGAAATTTCATAGCCGGTCGCAATTCGCGTGGAAATTCGAGCCAGCACTTTGTTGGTGAAACCCGGTTCCGCGTTTGGCTCGAAGATCACGTTGGGCACGCGCCCCAGCCAGGTCGCCAGCATCATGGGTCCCGCTGCATATCCGCCAACGCCAAACGCGGCAACTGGCTTGTGTTTGCGCAACACGCGCCGCGCGTCCAGCATCGCGGGCGCGAGCATCGCCAAGTTCTTGAGGAGAGTGGCGCCTCCCTTACCCTTCAAACCGGCCACCCGCAGCGTTTCCAGCGGCAGCCCCGCCTGCGGCACCAGTTTCATTTCGATTCCGCGCTCTGTTCCCACCAGCACGACTTCCCTTTCGTTTCCTTTCGAAAGCCATTCCTGCGCAATCGCCAGCGCCGGAAAAACGTGTCCGCCCGTGCCGCCGCCCGCAATCAGCAATTTCACGGGCAGCACTCTTGCCAAGTAGGGGCGCAGCACACTGCGCCCCATCTAAGACAACTCATCACGGCCACGAGGCCTCCGCCGCCTGCTGCGAAATATTCAGCAACACACCCGTCGCCAGCAGCATCACCAGTAAACTTGACCCGCCATAGCTGATAAACGGCAGCGGAATCCCTTTCGTCGGCACCATCCCAAGCACCACCGCAAAATTAATCAGTGCCTGGCACGAAACCATGGCGGTGATTCCCATTGCTAGCAGCCGCCCGAATCCGTCCGGCGCACCGAACGCGGCACGCATCCCTCGCCAGCCATAAATGACAAAGAGCGCAACCACGACCGTCGCGCCGATAAAGCCCAGCTCTTCACAAATCACCGCATAAATGAAATCCGTGTGCGCTTCGGGCAAGTAGAAGAGCTTCTGTTTGCTCTCCATCAATCCCACGCCCGTGAAGCCGCCGGAGCCGACAGCAATAAGCGACTGAAGCAACTGGAATCCGGCGCCCTGGGGATCCGAGGCCGGATCGAGAAACGCCAGCAGCCGTGCCTGGCGGTAAGAAACCTGCGTAATCAAGAGATAAAGCGCCGGGATGGCTACTACCGCGCCGACCGCCAGCCACTTCCAGGAAAGGCCTGCGACAAACAAAACCGCTGCGGCGATGAGAACAATGTCCACGGACGTGCCGAGATCAGGCTGCAGCAAAATGAGCACCACACAAATCAAGATGGGCCCCGCTGCTGGAAGGATTGTTTGCAGAAAATCCTCTTTGCGAAACTCCATGGATGCTTTGCCGCGGCGCTTGAGATCAAAAAACCACGCCAAGTACAAGATCACGGCCAGTTTCGCCAGTTCGGAAGGCTGGATGTTTAATGGACCAAACTTGATCCAGCGGTGCGTGGAGTGCGACTTATCGAGGAACAAAGTCCCAACGAGCATCAGCAGGACGGCGCAAACGACGGGATAAACAACGGCAGGCTCGCGCAGGCGTCGATAATCCGTCTTCATCAAGGCAAACATGCCCAGCAGCCCGAGGACTAGCCATATGGCTTGGCGGACGAGAAAAATGTACGAGTGGCCGTACTGCTGCTGCGCGGTGACCGCGGAGGCGCTGAAAATCATGACGGCACCGAATAGGCACAGCACCAGCGTCGCGCCAAAGAGCCATCGGTCATTTTCCAGTCGTCTCGGCACGTTCACTCACCCTCTTGCAGAAGTTGTACTCGTCGCCTGCCGTTCCAATTGATGTACCAAGTCCTTGAACACACGGCCGCGGTGTTCGAAATTTTGAAATTGATCGAAGCTGGCGCATGCTGGGGCCAGCAACACCACGTCGCCGGAACGCGCGGCATGCGAAGCGATCTCCACGGCGCGTTCAATTGTCCCGGTGCGCTCGATGGCCACACTGCCGGTGATTTGCTTTTCGATCTTTTCCGAGGCCGCGCCGATCAGCAGCGCGAGAATGGCCTTCTCGCGCAATGGCCTTTGCAGCACGGTGTAATCGCTGCCTTTGTCTTTTCCGCCCAGGATGATCAGGATTCGCCCGGGAAAAGCATCCAGCGCCTTCACCGTGGCATCGACGTTCGTGGCTTTCGAATCGTTGTAATAGCGCACGCCTGCAATTTCGGCGACAAACTCGAGGCGATGCTCGACGCCCGCGAACGAGCGCACGCCTTTGGCGATGGCCGCAGGTTCGGCGCCGGCGAGACGCGCCGCCGTCACCGCCGCCAGGACGTTTTCGACGTTGTGCCCGCCAGCCAGCGGAATGTCCTGGAGCTTCAAGATTGCTTCTTCTTCGCCGTCATGACGAAAGACAATTTCGTTTTCCCGCACGAACGCACCCTGGGCCGCGCGCTGCTTCCGGCTGAACCAGTACACGTGCGGTTTCGCAGGTGCGAATGGCGTGGTCGCCGGGTCGTCCGCGTTCAATACCGCACTATCGGCTTCCGTCTGATTCTCGAAAATGCGCGCTTTGGCGCGGGCATATTCGTCGAACGTATGATGGCGGTCCAAGTGGTCGGGCGCGAGATTCAAGAACACGCTGATGTTAGGTCGAAACGTTTCAATCAGCTCCAGTTGAAAGCTGCTCAGCTCCGCCACCGTGATTGTGTTTTCGTTGGTGTGCTCCACGCGCGCAATCAAGGGGGTGCCGATATTGCCGGCGAGAATCGTGGAAAAGCCCGCGCTTTTCAGAATGTGTTCGATCAAGGAAGTCGTCGTCGTCTTGCCGTTCGACCCGGTGATCCCGATCAAGCGTCCGCTCAAGAAACGGCCCGCCAGCTCGACTTCGCTCCAGATGGTGACGCCCCTGGCGCGCGCGACCCGCAGCCAAGGAGCATCGGCGGGCACGCCGGGACTTGGAACGATCAGGTCCTGTTCGAGAAATGTACTTTCTCGGTGCTCACCCAGCTCCAGCTTAACCCCCGCAGTGCGGAGAGGAGCAATCACTTCGCCGATTTCGTTTTCAGTGCGCGCATCCGTGGCTGTCACGTTCGCGCCGCGCACGGCGCAGAAGAGCGCGGTGGCCACACCGGTCCTCGCCAGCCCCACGACCAGCACGCGCTTGCCTCGCAACTCAAATGAAGTCGGCATCTTTTTCTCTACGATCCTTTGAACAGAGTGCTCCGCTACCTCAACTTCAACGTCGTCAGCGCGAACAGCGCAAAAACCAGCGCGGCGATCCAAAACCGCACGATCACTTTCGATTCGCTCCAACCGAGCAATTCGAAATGGTGATGAATGGGCGCCATGCGGAAGATGCGCTTGCCGCGCAATTTGAACGAGCCTACCTGCAGAATCACCGAAACGGCTTCCAGCACAAAAATCCCGCCAACAAAAAACAAAAGAATCTCTTGTTTGATAATGACGGCGATAACGCCGAGCGTCCCGCCCAGCGATAGCGATCCTACGTCTCCCATGAAAATCTCGGCTGGATGCGCGTTGTACCACAGAAAGCCGAGCGAAGCGCCCACCAAAGCGCCACAGAACACCGTCAGCTCGCCAACCTTGGGAATGTATTGAATGTCGAGGTACGTGGCCCACCGAAAGTTGCTGCTGACGTAGGTCAGAACTGTAAGGGCCCCGGCGGCGATGACCGTGCATCCGATGGCTAGACCGTCCAGCCCGTCGGTGAGGTTGACGGCGTTGGAAGAACCCACAATCACCACTCCAACGAAAATGAGAAACGGAACAAAAGCCAGCGGCCAGAGATGCGGCGAACGAAGGAAAGCATGGATGACGAGATCGGGACGAAAGCGCTTGAGAAACGGGATCATCAGCTGCGTGGAGTAAGCGCTGTGAGTGGTGAGGACCAGCAGTGAGACGCCCACGACCAGGCTGACGAATACCTGGAAATAGATTTTCTTTTTTGCGGTGAGGCCCAGGTTGCGCTGTTGGGAGACTTTCGCGTAATCATCGATGAACCCGATAACCGCGAAACCGAACAGCGCAAAAAGTGATAGCAGGATGAAAGGATTCGTGAGATCGGCCCACAGCAGCGTCGGGATGGCGGTCGAGAGAACGATCAGCACTCCGCCCATCGTGGGCGTGCCGGCCTTTTTCTTGTGCTCCTGCGGGCCTTCTTCGCGGATGAACTGGCCGATCTGCAATTCGCGGAGGCGGCGAATCAGCGAGGGGCCGAAGGCCAGCGCCAGAAACATGGCGGTGAGGCTCGCGTACACGGTTCGCACAGTGATGTAGCGAAAGACATTGAGCGGGCTGAAGTAGCGCTGTAGCGTGTGGTAGAGGAGGTAGTAAAGCATCTCAGTGCCGTACCTTCTGGCCCATAATTTCACCGGTAGCAGCGTGCCGCACGATCAGCGTTTCCACAATCTGCTCCATCTTCACGCCTCGCGAGCCCTTCACCAGCAGCAGATCGCCGGGTGAAATAAAGCCCGCCAGAAATTCGGCGGCTTCCTGCGGCGTGGCGAAGAATTTTGCGCGCTCGCGCGGGAGTCCGGCAGCCACTGCCCCTTCCACGATCTGCACCGCATCGCCGGCCACACCGATGATCCAATCGATTTTCCCGGTTTTGGCGGCAAATTGCCCGGCTTCGCGATGCAATTCCGGCGAAGCCGTTCCGAGTTCGCGCATCTCGCCGGCGGCGAGGATGCGCCGGCGGAAATTCGGTGTCGCCGCCAGCAATTCTGTCATCGCTTGCAGCGCCGCGGGACTCGAGTTGTAGCTGTCATTGATGAGCGCCGCTCCGTTCGAAAATCGCAAAAGTTCTCCGCGCATCGCCGGCGCACGTAAGGAGAGAAACACACTTTGCGCTTCCGCCGCGCCGATACCCCACACGCTTGCCGCGGCAAGGGCAGCCAGCGCGTTGGCGATCGCGTGACGCCCGGGAACATTCAGTTCCAGCCGCACGCGGCCCTCCGGACTGACATAATCAAACGCCGATCCCAGCGCTCCGCGATCCTCGATCTCCCGCGCCATGAAAAACGCCGGCTTTTCGATGCCATACGTCAACACGCGCCCCGGGGCGAAGGCTCCGAACGCGGCGACGCGCTGATCGTCGGCGTTGAGCACCGCGGTCGATTCGCGCCCATTCAATCCTTCGATCAGTTCGCGTTTCGCGAGCGCAATCTCATCCACTGACGCAAAAAATTCCAGGTGCGCTGGCGAAACGCGCGTCACGACTCCAACGTCCGGCCGGGCGATCGCCGCCAGCCGCGCCAGTTCGCCGCGCCGCGACATGCCCATTTCCAGCACCGCCGCCTGATGCGTTTCCTCTAGACGAAAGAGCGTTAACGGCAGCCCGTACTCGTTGTTTAGATTTCCTTCCGATTTCAGGACCCGCAGCTTCGCGCCCAGCAATGCCGCCAGGATCTCCTTGGTAGTGGTCTTGCCGACGGAACCCGTGATGCCGGCAATTTTCCCGCCCCAGGATTGGCGCACCGCGCGCGCCAGTTGCTTGAGCGCTTCGAAGGTGTCGCCCACGGCAATGCATCGGTCTCGGACGGCATCCGCATATCGCGGAAGCTGCGCCACCGCCACCACCGCCGCGAAAGCTCCGCGTTCCAGCGCACTGGCCACATGGTCGTGTCCATCGTGACGCGGTCCGTGGATGGCGATGAACAGTTCTCCGGCACGAATCGCGCGAGAATCAATCGACACGCCGGCCACCCGGGCCAAGGCGTTGAGTCCTGCCCCCGGCCGAGTACCCAGAGCGTCAGCCACCTGTGTAATCGTCCACCGCATAAGTTCCTCAAAGGATTCGTCTTACTCCAGTACCGAACGGCTCGTTTTGTTCGCAACGTTTTGACGGCTCCTCCTTTCGAGAGGTCTGCCATTGGCTCGCCCCGGCATTGCCGGGACCCGAGCGCCCTCGTCCCTACTATGAACCAAGCGCGCTAGGTGCCAAACTCTGAGCCGCCACGCGGCTCGCCTTACAATTGGGCGCCATTGCCTTGTTCGTTTGGCGGCCCGGAAAAACCGCGTTCGCGCAAGGCGCCCCGCGCCATTTCGCGATCGTCGAATTCAAACGTTCTGTCGGCGACAATCTGATAATTCTCGTGACCCTTTCCGGCCAAAAGCACGATGTCTCCGCTGCGCGCTTCGTCCATGGCCATGCCAATTGCTTTTTCGCGGTCCGGCTCGATCAGATATTTCCCTGCGGTTTTCTGCAGTCCCACGATAATGTCGCTGATGATTTTCAGCGGGTCTTCGCTGCGCGGATTGTCGCTGGAAAGAATTGTCAGGTCGCTCAGTCGGCCGGTGACTTCCCCCATCACCGGCCGCTTGGTACGGTCCTTTTCCCCGCCGCAGCCGAATAGCGTGATGATGCGGCCCTTGGGATTCAGCTCGCGCGCGGTGCGAATCAGGTTTTCCAGGGCGTCGTCGGTATGCGCGTAGTCGACAATCACCAGGAACGGTTGCCCGAGATCGATACGCTGGAAACGCCCCGAAACACTTTCAAGATTAAGAATGCCGGTTTCAATCACTTCGTTCGAAAGACCAAGTGCCTGCGCTGCTCCAATCGCCGCAAGAAGGTTGTAGACATTGATCCTACCGACCAGGCGCGAAACCACGTGGACCTTTCCGTTCGGGGTGTGTGCTGTGAACATCAAACCATCAAATGTCAGCTGAAATTTCTTTGTGGTGATGTCGGCGTCCGATTCCAGCCCGTAGGTAACCGTTTTCTTCGCCAAGCGGACAAGCCGCTTGCCGAATTCATCGTCTGCATTCAGCACCGCGACTTCCGGCGCTCCCGCCCCCGTGTCTGCGAAGAGCCGTCTTTTCGCGGCAAAGTAATCTTCAAAGGTTTCGTGAAAGTCCATGTGCTCGCGCGTAAGGTTGGTGAAGACCGCCGCTTGAAAGTGGCATCCCCACAGCCGGTCCATCGCCAGCGAATGCGAGCTAGCTTCGAGCACCGCGTATTTTCCGCCGGCATCGCGAATCTCTGCAAGAAATCCCTGCAAGTCCACTGATTCCGGCGTCGTATTTGGCGCGGGATAATCGCCGAGCGGCGTGTGGTAGGCGATCGTTCCGAACAAACCCGTCTTCGCCCCGGAAGCCTTCACGATCGCATCCACGATCGAGGTCGTGGTCGTTTTTCCATTCGTGCCGGTCACCGCCACGAGCTGCAGCGCGTTCGCGGGATGTCGGAAGAAATTTGCCGCCGCAATGGCCAGCGCCTTGCGCGCTTCCCGGACCTGAATCCATGCCACAGCTGCCGGAAGCGCGACGGAAGGTTGCTCTTCGCTCGCGATGGCCACCGCGCCTCGCTTGAGAGCGTCCTGAATAAAAGTGTTTCCGTCAGCCTTCGCCCCGCGCAGTGCGAAAAAAAGCGCGCCAGGGTGCATCCTCCGCGAATCGCAAGCGACCTGGCGAATTTCTGTACTGCCCACGCGCGCGGGCAAAGAGGTCTCCACGCCTTCGAACACTTCGCTCAGTTTTCTTCCGCTATCCATGGAGCTTGGGCGGGCTGGATGCATTCGTTGACGATCAACCTGGTTCGTGGCGGCGTCCTGTACTTGTTCTTCCGGGCTCAATCCAATTTTCATCCTAATGCCTTACCCTATGGAGCGGCTTGGCAATCTTCGGCGCTGGTGTTCCGAATTGCACGGTGACCTTCGCGCCCCGCCGCACTTTCGCTCCTGCTGCCGGCGTCTGATGTGTTGCAAGACTGCTACCAACTAGAACAGGATCCAGCCCCAATCGAAAACAAGTCTCTGTTACGTCGCGCATCGTTTTTCCTGAGAAGTCCGGCACTTGAATGTCACCCCCTTCATCCACCGCCACTGTCGCGGAAGGCGACGGGATCTTGCCAGCTCTCAAATCTGACGCGGAGGACTCCACAGGCGGTTGGTCGGGCAGCCCCGAAAAATCCGCCGGAGTAAAATCTTCAAGGGTAGCGCTGTCGGAAAACTCGCGATTCTTGTAAGCGGCCCGCAATAGCCGCGGGCCAACGGGCACATCGCGCGGCACGTCAAGATAGGGCAGCACCTGCTCCGCGATTCTCTTAAACACCGGCGCCGCCACCATGCCACCTTCGTGGAGGCCGACCGGCGAATCGAGCGAAACCAGAATCGTCACCGCCGGATTGCTAATCGGGGCAAATCCGGTAAACGAAGCAATGAAGTGCGTTGGCGAATATCGTCCCGTCGCCGGATCGATTTTTTGCGCCGAGCCGGTTTTTCCCGCCGAGGTCCAGCCATCCAGATGCGCCAGCTTGCCCGTGCCGTTCAGCACCACGCCCTCCATCAACCGCCGCAGCGTCGCGGCAGTTTCTGGATGGATTACTTTCTTTGGCTCCGCCGGCGCAAGCGGGCCCTCCGCGGGCAAAACTCGATCCCCACGCCTCAATTGCGCTACGACATGCGGTTTGTAAAGCATCCCTCCGTTGGCAATGGCGGAAACGGCGCTGATAAGTTGAATCGGCGTTACCCCGACCTCCTGCCCCATCGAGATCGATCCGATCGAGACAGCAGACCAGTTCTCCAGCCGCCGCAGAATGCCCTTGCTCTCGCCCGGTAGGTCCACCCCGGCCGCCTGCCCGAAACCAAACGCGCGGATATAATCGTAAAACTTCGGCGCTCCCAGCCGCAGCGCAATTTTGATAGCGCCCACGTCACTGGACTGCGCCAAAATGTCCGCGACACTCAGCAAACCGAAGGGCTTGTGGTCGCGGATGCGGTGCCCCGCGACATAGACCGCCCCATTCTCGCAATCGAAAATCTCCTCCGGCCGCGTGATGCCCTGGTCGAACGCCGCAGCCAGTGTAATGAGTTTGAAAGTGGATCCCGGCTCGTAGAGTGCGGTGACCGCGCGATTCATCCGCGCTTCCGCCGGTGCCTCGTTCGCCGCGTTGGGATTGAACTTCGGCCAGTTCGCCAGCGCGAGGATTTCACCCGAATTGGGATTCATCACCACCGCTGTGCCGGCAATAGCATGCGTCCGAGCAATCGCCGCCGCCAATTCGCGTTCGGCGATATACTGGATTTTCTCATCGAGCGTGAGCACCACGCTCGCGCCGCGTTCCCGTTGCGCCTCTCCGCCGTCGAACCAGCGCTGGCGCGCGTCCGCCATCACGATGATTTTTTCGCTCTTGCCCCGGATTTGCCCGTCCAGTTCGTATTCAATGCCGCCCAGACCCTTCTCATCCAGATCGACGAAGCCCAGCACATGCGAGGCGAGTTCGCGCTTCGGATAGATGCGCTGATTTTCTTTCTGGAAGTACACGCCCTTCAGATTCAGCGCCTCCACCGCTTCTTTCTTGTCCGGCGGCAGCTTGCGCGCAATCCATACAAACGAGCGCGAAGATTCGAGACGCGCTTCAAGCACTTCCCGTGGAATTCCCAGAACCCCGGACAGCAGCCGCGCCGCCAGTTGCTCGTCGCCGAGCTCGGAAGGCACCGCGAACGCCGAATCCACCGGGATGCTCATCGCCAACGGGTGCATGTTGCGGTCGAAGATAGCCCCGCGCTGCGGCGTGATTTCGATTACGCGCTGCTGCTGCCGCTGCGCCCGGGCCATGTATTCGCTGTGAAGGAAAAGCTGCAGGTATCCTAGACGCCCGAAAACAGCGCCCATCCATAGCAGCGCCACGCAGGTGAGAATCAGTAGGCGGCTAAGCGTCTTGCGGTCACTATTGGAATCGGCCGACCTGCGTTCACGCACGGAATATATCGCTAGGCGGCCACTTTTTGCGGCGTGAGCACGGGTTTCTGGCATGGCGAAATCAGATCGATAAGCGCTCCGCCCGGAAATTCATCTGTTTGACGCCAAACTGATTGTCGATCCGAGCGCTTCAAAAATACTACGGCGCGCGATTCGGTCGAACGTAACGTGCCGCGGCCACTTCGGCGCCGTCGGGAGCTTCATATTCCTGCACCTGCACGGGCAGGGGCTCAGTCAAACCCAGTTGGCGGCGCGCAATCACGTCAATGCGCATCGGGCTGCGCAGTCCTGCGATTTCCAATTTCAAGGAAGAATTCAGCGAAGCCGCATCGGCTTGCCGCGCTTTCACTTCCTCGAGCTGAAAACTCAAGTCGATACAGCGGAAATGCTGGTAAATGTACAACATGAAAAACGCCGCGATCACCGCGCCCAGCGCCGCCGTGCGATATAGCTTGCGCATTTTCACTGGCTCGACGTGGCGCACCAGGCGCGAATTGTCGATCCGCTTGACGGTGTGAAATTCCGTCATTGCCGCTGATTTTTTCCTGCGCGCCATACTTATGCTCTTTCCGCACACCGCAACTTCGCGCTTCGCGAACGCGGGTTGCCCATCATTTCTTGCTCGCTGGGCTGGATCACGTGTTTCGTCAGCAGGCGGAGCGTTCCTGCCCGCTCTCCTTCTTGAAACGCGCGCTTCACCAGGCGGTCTTCCCGCGAGTGGTAACTCATCACCACCCAGCGGCCTCCTGAATTCATTGTGGCGGGGGTCCAAAAAAGAAACTGCCCGAGTTCCTCCATCTCTCGATTCACCGCTATCCGCAGCGCCAGAAACGTTTTTGTTGCGGGATGCAGTCTCTGCCTTCCCCATTGCTTTCGAGCCCCTGCCACAGTCGTTGCCAAGTGCGCGGTACCC
>Ga0210405_10004117_pt1 | contig 13793 bp, 7 predicted proteins | sample IncBWH11MmetaG_FD_155492 | JGI IMG/M metagenome (GOLD analysis project Ga0210405, IMG submission 155492) | Forest soil microbial communities from Barre Woods Harvard Forest LTER site, Petersham, Massachusetts, United States - Inc-BW-H-11-M | ecosystem: Environmental > Terrestrial > Soil >... | reverse complement strand
GGGTCCACTATGCACTGCGCGATGACCTACCGCTACTGGCGCGGAATGAATATGCTTCCGGATTTCGTCGGCGACCGTGGCCAGCGCATTGCTTTGCGACTCAAGGATGCCTTCACGCCGTACGAGCAGTTCCCCGGCGAAAGAACGGATGTGCAACGTGCCGTCGCTATGTCCGACGCCATCGGCGCTTCCGGTCAGCAGTGCTTCTTCGTCGCTCGCTCCCCGATGATATATGCCGAACTTAAGCGAAGACGAGCCGCTGTTCAGCACGAAGATCAAGTCGTCCTTTCGCCCCGCCTTCTCCTGCATGTCTAACCCGGCCATTTCCAGTTGCGAATCTCTTCTTTATCGATGCCTTCGGCGTGCGCGTAGTTGATGCTCTCGACGATCTGGTCCTTCAGCCATTCCTTGGCGTGTGCGCCGATGGAGCTTAGCCGCGGAACGCGGTCGATAACGTCGATAGCCAGATTAAAGCGATCGACTTGGTTGAGGATCGCGAGCTCGAGCGGCGTGTTGATATTTCCCTTTTCTTTATATCCGCGCACGTGGATGTTGTCGTGATTCTTGCGCCGGTAGCTGAGTTTGTGGATCAGCGAAGCGTAGGAGTGGAAGTTGAAAATCACCGGCTTATCAATCGTGAAGAGCGAATCGAAGTCACGGTCGGAGAGCCCGTGCGGATGTTCGGTGGAAGGCAAAAGGCGAAAGAGATCGACCACGTTGACGAAGCGTATCTTTAAATCGGGAAAGTGCTGCTTGAGAATCGCGACAGCCGCCAGCGTCTCCATGGTCGCGATATCGCCTGCACATGCCATCACCACGTCGGGTTCCTTGCCATCGTCCGTGGAGGCCCAGTCCCAAATGCCGATGCCCTTCGTGCAGTGGAGTACCGCTTCTTCCATGCTGAGATACTGCAGATGATCCTGCTTGTCCGCGACAATGACGTTGACGTAGTCCCGCGAACGCAGGCAATGATCCGTCACGCTCAACAGGCAATTCGCGTCTGGCGGCAGATAAATGCGCACCACGTCGGCGCTCTTATTGGTCACGACATCAAGGAATCCTGGGTCTTGATGAGTGAAGCCGTTGTGGTCCTGCCGCCATACAAGCGACGTGATGAGGATGTTGATCGACGGCACCGGAGCGCGCCAGCCCAGTTCTTTCTTCGACTTCTCCAGCCACTTGGCGTGCTGGTTGAACATCGAATCGATCACATGCACGAAGGCTTCATACGTAGAAAAGAAACCGTGGCGCCCTGTGAGCACGTAACCTTCGAACCATCCTTCGAGCGTGTGCTCGCTGAGCATTTCCATGACGCGTCCTGCGACGTCAAGCTCGCCGCCGTCGGCGTCTTCCGGTTTGTATTCGGCAAGCCAGGTCTTCTTCGAAGCGGCATAGATTGCGGTGAGCCTGTTGGAGGCCGTCTCATCCGGGCCGAAGACGCGGAACGAGTTCATATTCCGCCGCATCACTTCAGCCAAAAAGTGAGCAAGCACGTCCGTCGGCGGTGCATACAAAGTTCCTGGCGCCTTCATTGCGACCGCATAGCTGCGAAAGTCAGGAAGATCGAGCTCTTTGCGCAGCAGACCGCCGTTCGCATGCGGGTTGGCCGAGATGCGGCGTGTGCCGGACGGCGCAAGTTCCCACAGCTCGGGAATGAGCGTACCGTTCGCGTCAAAAAGCTCTTCCGGCTTGTAGCTGCGCATCCAGTCTTCCACTATTTTGAGGCTTTTTTTATTTGTGGCTGGGTCAGCCACCGGGACCTGGTGAGCGCGCCAAAAATCTTCCACCTTGTGACCATTTACTTCTTTTGGTCCAGTCCATCCCTTCGGCGAGCGCAGCACGAGCATGGGCCAGCGCGGACGCGTGGTGTCTCCCGTTGACCGCGCGTGATCCTGAAGCGAACGAATCTCCAGGATGCACTGCTCGAGAGTGGAAGCCATTTTCTGATGCATCACAACCGGATCATTGCCTTCGACGAAATAAGGTTTGTGCCCGTAACCGGTAAGCAGTGCTTCCAACTCTTCGTGTGGAATGCGCGCAAAGATGGTCGGATTTGCGATCTTGTAGCCATTGAGGTGCAACACCGGCAGCACCGCTCCATCGCGAATCGGATTCAGAAATTTATTCGAATGCCAGGAGGTCGCAAGCGGACCAGTTTCCGCCTCGCCGTCGCCCACCGCGACGGTGACGATGAGATCGGGATTGTCGAACGCTGCGCCGTACGCGTGCGAGATGGAGTAGCCCAGCTCGCCGCCCTCGTGAATCGAACCCGGCGTTTCCGGAGTGCAGTGCGAGCCTATTCCTCCGGGAAACGAGAACTGGCGGAAGAATTTCAGCATGCCAGCTTCGTCGGTACTCTTGTCCGGATAAATCTCAGAATAATGGCCCTCGAGATAGCAGTTTGCAAGCGTGGCTGGCGCGCCGTGGCCGGGGCCGGCCACGTAAAGGATATTCAGGTCGTATTTCTTGATGAGCCGATTCAGGTGGACCCAAAGAAAGGATTGGCCGGGATCGGATCCCCAGTGCCCGAGAAGCCGGTTCTTGATGTGCTCTGGCTTTAGCGGTTCGCGAAGGAGGGCATTTGCGCGAAGATAGATCATTCCCGCTGACAGGTAATTGCACGCCCGCCAGTAGGCATCCATCTTCTTCAGCTCTTCGTGTGAAAGGGGCGTCAAAACTTGAGGTGTACTAGCCATGGCCGTTCTCCCCGATGCCGTTCTCCAAGGTGCCGTTCTCTGCGATGGAAGCTGCGCTTTGGATGACAGCTTCGGACCTGCCGATGCTCCTTCCTTGAGCCTAAGCTTTTCTAGGTAAGAAAACACCTCCGAAACAAGCCTCTAATCGTGCCTGGTTGTCCCGTGCCAAGTTGCAGAGATTGAGAGATGCGGCGATCGTCCGCGTTCACTGGCGGCTACTGTCAGAAAGGACATGCCGTGAGCACCAAAAACGTTTCGGACTCGTTCGGCAATACGCGCCCAAATCTTAATGATTTGAGCCAGTTAGAGAACGCAGGTGCTAGTTAAATTCAAATGTTTGATTGACGCCGCTGCCTGACAAACGCATCGGCTCGAAAGCACTGGTCACGCGACGTGGCTTACCGTCCAAAGAAGGATTCGATGGGGCCAGGACAACTTCCAAAGAAGTTTTCACGATGCGCCCCCATCTTATCGATATAAGAAAGACTAGTCGGAGATGGCCTTTTTCAGCTTGGCCTCTTGCAGGGCTTTGTCCGCCTCTGCTTTTTCAGCAACACCCATTGGTTTTACATCGACCACCACCTTGAGGATTTTTCCAGTAAAGGAGTTATCGCCTTCTTTGTAGTCGCTTGACACGGGTGTAGCGCCGTCCAGACCTACATCAGCGGTTTCGTCGGCTGAGAATATAAATCCTTGCGTGCGCTCGATTCGGCCAGAGGCAACCTTCGTGCCATTGACCAGGAGCGTGGCCGTGCCGCCCTTGCCAAGACCACCGCCGTCATAGTCAAAATTCATTCGTATGGTGGCCTTGCCAGAAGCCACCGCTTGGGGCGCGGAAACCTTGGTTTGCTGCAGACCAAGGAAGTTGTAGCAATACGTGGGTTTGCCGTCCTTGAAATAGAGACTCCACCCGCCGAACCTGCCACCCTGAGACAGAATCACGCCATTGGCTCCGCCTTGGGGAATCTGCACATCAGCGGTAATAGAAAGTGACCGGTTCTTGATGTTTATGAAAACGTTTTCGCTCATCCCCGCCATGCCCTCATAGAGCGAGAGAGACGTGCGGTCCCCCATCAGGTCAGGCCGGCCCGCTGTTGCTGCGTTGACGCGTTCGAGAACACGGTCATCGATGGGAAGCACGCGGTTTTTGATGGCCTCTTCGATGAACAGGGCCTGCATCTCCTTGAGCTTCGCCGGGTTCGAAGCAGCCAAATTGTTTACCAGGCTAAAGTCGGTGCGTGTGTCGTAAAGCTCCCAAATGTCATCCTGCAGCTTCCTTCGAGGCTGTTGCTCCCAAGGGGCGCGGTGGACTGTGCCGGCGAACCATCCGTCACTATATATGCCGCGGTTGCCCATAATTTCAAAGTACTGAACCTTGTGCGGACTCACCGCTTTAGGGCTTTCAAAGCTGTACATCATGCTGACGCCTTCGATCGGCGACTGCACCGTGCCGTTTACGCTGGTCGGCTCCGGCAGGTGGGCCGCTTCGAGCACAGTAGGAGCTATGTCGATGACGTGATGCCACTGCGAGCGCACCTCGTTCGTAGCTGTTATGTGCTTGGGCCACGAGACGATGATTGGGTTTCGCGTGCCACCGTAGTTGGAGGGAATCTGCTTCGTCCACATGAAAGGCGTGTCGCCTGCAACGGCCCATCCTGCGGCCATGTGCGGATACGTGCTGGGACCACCCCACTCATCATAGTGTTTCAGCTGTTCCTGCACCGTCTCGTTGACGCCATTGAAATAGGTCATTTCGTTGAACATGCCGACCATGCCGCCTTCGGCGCTGGTTCCGTTGTCTCCGATGATGTAGAAGATCAAAGTGTTGTCGAACTGGCCTGTATCCTTAAGACCGGCAAAGAGGCGGCCGATCTCATAGTCGCAGTATTCGCCAAAGCCCGCATAGACTTCCATCTGGCGTGCAAAGAGTTTTTGCTCGTCAGGGGTTAGCTTGTTCCAGTCTTTAATAGCCTCTGGTTTGGGAGCCAGCTTAGTGCCCGCTGGAACCACGCCAAGCGCGATCTGGCGTGCCAACGTCTCTTCGCGCATCTTGTCCCAGCCGCTGTCAAACTTGCCCTTGTACTTGGCGATCCATTCCGCCGGCACATGATGCGGCGCGTGTGTGGCGCCCGGCGCGAAGTACATGAAAAAAGGCTTGTCCGGCGTGAGTGATTTTTCAAACTTCATCCAAGCGATCGCGTGGTCGGTCATGTCGGTCATGAAGTTGTAACCGGGATAATGCGGAGTTCCGATCCTGCTCAACCCCTCATAAAGGCTCGGGGACCACTGGTCCGTCTCGCCGCCGATGAAGCCGTAAAATTCGTCGAAGCCTGAGCGCGTTGGCCAGCGATTCGTTGGACCGGACGGGCTAACTTCCCAGGCCGCCGTCTCGTGGTTCTTGCCAAACATGCCGGTGCTATAGCCGTTCAAGCGCAGCATCTCCGCGAGAGGAGCGACATTGTCCGGACGCTGCCCCGTGTTGCCAGGAAAAGCCGTGGCAATCTCCGTGATTCCCCCCATGTTGTTCATGTGGTGGTTACGACCAGAGAGCAGTGCGGTCCGCGTCGGCGAACAAAGCGCGGTGGTGTGGAACTGGTTGTAGCGCAGCCCCTGCGCGGCAAGAGCCTCTGCCGTTGGCATATGGATCGGACCGCCAAAGGAGCTCGACATTCCAAAGCCCATGTCGTCAATCAACACGATGATCACGTTCGGAGCGCCCTCCGGCGCAGTGATCTGGAAGCGCGGCGGCGGCGTGGCGTCTCGAGCATCAAGGATAGTGCTATGCGGATAGTCTGGTTCCGGGATGGGAAGCGTGGTGCGATCCAGTTTTGTTTGCGCCTGGACCGTTCCGACGAGAGCCATGGAAAGTGCCAGTCCATTCATCAATGCAAATCTAAGAGTCGAGTTCAAGATTTTTCTCCGTTTAGTTGAAAAGAATCAAATGCGATGGATTTTTTTTCCCTAGAGTCGTAGATGTGGCGGCAGTCACCTTAAGAAGTCTCCTTAAAGTGATTCCCGAGCAGCGATAGGGACTAAGCATTCCTTAGGTTTCTTTATCCCCTCTTGGTCCTCGAGGGTTATGTGATAGTGATGGCGGCCCTTCTCGGGTGCCACTGTCAGAATTGACAGGGGTGGCTCCGTCAAAAACACTAGGGCTCATCGCTCATCGGTGGGCAAGAGGTGAATGGCTGGACTTATGTCCGTTGGCTTGGCGACCGTAAGGGCATGGAGACCGAAACGAAGACTTGGGGCAAGACCGTTATCGACCGGAATAGCGATTTGAGGAATAGGGTTGATGTACTCGAACAGACGGTCAATACGATAAAAGTTTTGAAAAATGATTGCGTTCGCGAATAATCACCGCGCTGGACAAGGCCCCGCCACGCTAAACCGGTTTACGGAATTGTGAAACGTTAAACAATAGACCCCTGCTGCTTTACTTCACACCGGCGCCCGCTGGTCCCGGTCCTCCTCCGCGCCACCACGGCTCCGATTTCGGAAATGTATAAAGCGGCTCTGGCTTCTGCGCTTTTGCGCTTTTCCCTTGCTTTACCTTCGCTGGTTTTATCTTTTTTGCTTGCTGTACGTTCTCTGGCTTTGTGTCCCCTGCTGCGCCACTTGGTTCTTGTGCGCAGAGGCCTGAAGCGGCTGCCACTCCGCACAACAAAAGCCCGCACAATAAGCGAACTCGCATAACTTGCATGTCAGTCTCCCTTCGCTCCAAACCGCACGCACAACGAATGTCCCCGGCGCGGGAATTGAGCAAAGCAGATATTGGAATTGTGATCTGGACACGTCTATCGTCAGAACTGACAGTCCGGCAGGTGGCTGGGCCCTAGGATTTGTTTTTGACTTGGGGTACCGCAAGCTTCGGTTCTAAGTTGTTCAGCCCCATGACATCCTTTACAGATTGTCCCGGGACATCCTATGCACTTCGGCGGGTTTCGCGCGCCGGAGGTGGAGTATGCCGTGGAGGACTATGGATGTTCACGAGCAGTACGTTTCTCTTTGGAGCTAATTTGCGAGCGCTTCGCGATTCTCCTTAGCCCAGTCACTATCCGGCGCCACTGCCTTCATTGGCGGCCCGCCAGCGGTACCGCAGGCGCAGGGCCCCTTGGCTTTGGCCTCGGTCATACAAGAACAGGACTTTGTTCCCAGACAAGCGCAGACGTAAACAACTTTCTCCTTTGTCGGTTTCGCGCTCGTAGGCGCGCTCTGAGAGGACACGCTGCTCAGGATGTATGCGAGCGTTACAACGCCAATGACTACGATGGTCGGTATCATTCTGGATCGAGTTTTCTCTGTCATAAATCGTTCTTGCCGTGGCGACGTCGGATGCAGACTCACTGCAATCGCTTACCGGGATCAGCCCACGACTTAACCCTCTAACCGCAACAATACGATTTAAAAATAATTGCGTGCAATATCCACTTCGCACGATTTACATATAGCCAGCCACTCACAGCCATGGACGAGGGCAGGACATGCTGCCAGTCCCAGGGGAGTTGCACGTACGGATTCCGAAAGCGGATCGGATAGACTTTGGTTAGGTGAAGACAGGCTATCTCATAAATGCCTTTTAGGAGGGCACGGCTTCAGCCGTGCCGAAATCACTCGGAAAAGGGGGCTTTAGCCCCTGAAGAATCGTGGTATTTCCGCAGCTCTGACTTATGAGATGTCTTGGAGAAGAGTTAGCGAAATCGTGGGAGTCGAACTTGAGGCGAAATACAATAGCCCTGTGTTCTCTCGGTGTTGCACACACGCCAAACCTTCAAATGGTACAAACGGTACAAAACGAGAAACGCACAGAATGCAGTCACAGCGCCGCTATTTCGACTTGCGAACGCTATGCTTCTGGCAACTCGAAATCGGCGCTCGCAGTTGCTCCACTAGAATCAGTAAGGGTCAAACGACAATGAAGAGGACCAAAGTATCTCTGTTCGCCGGACATACGGAGGCCGGCTGCGGAAAAAGTGTCTAAGTTCAATCCCGGCACGAAGAATGCCAACGTCCCCTCTCGGGTGCTGGATTCGGGTGGCACTTGTAGGATGTTCGTCTCGCTCAATCCAGTTTGCGGATTCAGCCCAAACTGACAGTGTCTACCCTGCACGCCACTACGCCCCTCTTGGGGCAATAAGTCTGTTAGGTCTCTCCCAAGTTCCTTTATCTCTATTCTGAACCTACTAACGATTGAATTTTTGGCTCCGTTGTTCTCGACCCTTAGCTTGAATTCGAAATATCCTCCATTGAAATCCGCCTGTGGCGTCGTAGCGACAGGAAAAAGAATATAGTGTGAGTTTTTGCCTGGATGAATCGTCAACTTCGATACTCGCTCATCACGTTTTGCGAGTTCTTCTTCGAGATTAGTGATTTTTGCTTCCTGCAACCGCAAGTCACCTTCCAAATCGTCAATCTCAGTTTGTTTACTTTGAAAGAGCTTGAAGTTGGCCCGCCCAAAGCTCACCAAAGCAAAAGCAATCAATGCAGGCCGGACGAAGCCAGAAAACTTAAACGGAACTAAGGGTATAAAAGTAATCAGCGTACTAGCTACTGAAGCGACAGTCCAAGCGGCGTAAGGGGCTTTTGAAAACAGATCCCTCAACCACTCCCAAAAAAGCTTTTCATCAGTTTTTGGCATGGGTGTGATTTTGAAATTGGCTCAGTCTGAGGTCTCAGTCGCGCTGCCAATCCAATATCGCGCCGTTTTCCGGTCAACGCTGTGCAACGGATCAACCACAGAGAATTCCCTTCCCACGGTTTCTATGCGATTCTCGGCGCTCATAGCCTTTACCGGCTCGCCACTATACTCTAGATGCCGATAGACTGAACTGATGGCTTACGGGGGCACCCTGTGTGGATAACACTTTTAGGAACATTCGGTATTGGTTCACTTATAGGCACTGGCATTTCCCTATGGTTCACAGCCAAACAACAGCACAGGAACTGGGTCAACGACAATCGCAAGGCCGAATACAGGGAAATGCTAGACGTGCTGTATAACACGGTGTCCGTTGTAACTGCGAATCGTCCCAATCTAAGCAGCGTGAATTACGTACCAATCAATGAAGCCGTAATGAAGCTTGCTAGAGCGTTTGAAGATCGCATGTTCATAGGCGATTCGCTTAGAAAATCTGGTGCCTACGATGACTGGCTAAAGATCAAGAAAGTCATTCTTTACGACCCGGAATTGCAGAGCGAAACACCGAAAGAGTTTTGGTACTCGACGTACAACCTCCATGAACTAGAAGACAATTTACGAAAGAAGATTTTGGACGTAGCTCACGAGGACATCGTAGCGTTTAAGCTCTTTACAGGGAACTAGTCTAGGCCCTGATAACCTCGTTCTCCCCACGCTTCCAACACAAAACTAGCCAGAGTGAACGCGGCGTGTGCTGCTAGTCTTGCGTGCCGTGGTTTGAGCCTGTACTTCGTCTTGCAGTGGCCGTGCGCCGATCCTTGATGCGTTCGCAGCGAACGTGTTCCCTCGACTATGGCAGCAAGCCCACTAAGAATCGTTTTGAGATCGTCGTCCTGGGTTGCAGCCGGGTCTAACTTCAAATCGGCCCGTATGACCTTCCATAGTGGCCTAACCGACTTGTCGGAAGGCATGTCCAGGCCGTTGTCTTCGATGTAGGTCTTGAAGAGCGATTCTAGCAACGCACAGGATGCAGTCACGGCGGCGGGTGGGTCTGACTCCAAGTTCTCGAAGATGCGGTTAAACTCCGTTTGTAGCCCAGGCAAGTCACGCGGTGCGATGATGTCCTGAAGAGTTTTGCTGACCGCCGTCGCGCCTAACGCAGTGACGTAGCCGCCAGTGAGGTAGGTCAGACCGTAGTCAGCGAGTGCTTTCCTTATCCTGTCGCGCTGTGGCTCGAAGATTTCGGCCTCCGCGTTGTTCGACCAGTCCTGCACTTCCATTAGTTCTAGAATTACTCGGCCTAGAGTGGCTAGGGGGTCGGTCATGGTCTCATTCGCATAATTGAGCCATCCTCTCGTTTTGACCTGCCTATTTCCTCCCGGCGCGTAAGGAATTTCAATACCAGCCGACTCCATGAAGTTATCAATCTGAGCGTGAGAGTACCTGCTACCGAGCACGTCTGAAACTACTGCGACAACAGCGGTTGGAATCTTCCTGCTCACGCAAAGAATTATACGGCAGTCAGGGCGGGCGGCTGGGCCTTACGGTTTGTTTTTGACTTGGGTGTGCCGCAACACCATTGCTCTCCAATGCAGGGGTCCTCTCCTATTTTTCAGCCCGCCCGAAAGCCGATGAGGAAAATCCCACCCTAATCCTTTTGTTTTCAACGCAAGGATTATATTCTTGACTCTGAAAATAAACCTCTAGTACACTTTGTTTGTCAATTTCCATTTTCATCTCAATCACTAGCGCGAAGAATCGCACCTCTCCCCCTAAGTCTTCCAGAATCAACACATCTATAAGTGTTGATTCCAAATAGTTTCATCCCCATTAGAATCCGTCTTTACAAGAAAATAGGGGGGACGGGCCCGTTATTGTTAACCAAATCCGTCCCTCCACAAGCGAATCGGAAAATCCTTGGTTCGGGGAGCGCTTCCCTGAGCTTCTGGAACAAGAACACGTACTTTTGACACTTCCAACCTGAGACCGCCATCGAAATCATCGGTTCGAGTAAGATGGCGATGCTCATTCATTCGGAAAGGAATCCCATGCGATTACAGGTCCTTTGCTTCTTAGCCTCAGCTCTGCTGCCCCCGTTGGCGCAAGCACAAGCTCCTGTCTTTGCGATAATTCCCGAACAAAGCTCAATTAAGTTCTCCGTCAGCGCGACGGTGTCGCTGCAGGGTACTTTCGATAAGTGGGACGCCGCTCTTACCTTTGCATCGACGGATGTTTCGACGGGCGTTCTGGACATCAAGATTCAGGCGGCCAGCGTGAATACTGGAAGCGGCTTCAAGGATGACAAGCTGAGGAGCAAAGATTTCTTTAACGTCAAGCAGGATCCCTGGATCACGTTTAAGTCAACAAAGATTGTGCGGACTGGACCCAACACCTATTCGGTGCTGGGCAACTTTACGATACGCGGGGTGACCAAAACCGACACACTGACGTTAGTGGTCGACCCCGAGGGGAAAGCTTCAGGCGACATCAAAGGGACAATGGCCTTCGACCGTAAGGACTACGGGATGAATAGCGGGATTCCCTTCATCAGGATTGCCGACCGCGTCGAGGTAACAATCGCTCTCCAAGCGAAGCGAGTCAGCGGCCCTCCAGTGATCTTTAAGCAGTAGCCAGCTCGGTCGTATAGCCCCGGCATTCGAGCGTTTTGTTGCCTGCCGCCGCACGTCGAGATCGAGGGGACACTGGCCACCATGCGAACCCATTGCAGCTTCGCGCACGCGCACGAACGGCCGCAACCCCATTCCATTCATGGGCTTACTACAGATTCTCTGGATACCCCCCGGGGTGGGGGGGTGGCGGAAGCGTGTGGGAGTCGAACCCACCATTCGACCCGCGAAGGACCGAATCGCCGGCTTTGAAGGCCGGGAAGATCACCGGACCCCTTTCGCTTCCGTTGGGAGTATAGGGTCAGGCGCGGACGGTTTCAATTGTCCCAGCGGCGGCCTTCGTGCGGATCAACGCCGCCACCAGGTCGTACAGCTTGGGGCTGGTGCACACTTCGTAGTAGGGATGCGTGGATGCCGCGCCGATTTTGCCGTCGGGAAGAAGCTCGCGCGCCAGGCTCTTGCGCAGCACCAGCAATTCCACGGACTCGCCCATCGGCACTTCGCCGTAATGCAGCGTGACGTTTTCTTTGCCCCAGGGCATTTCCAGCTTCGTTTCCACGGAGTCGAGCGAAATCTCTTCGGATAATTTCTGGAAACCTTCTTCGTTCAGCTCAATGCCGTTCAAGTTGTAGCGCACCAGGAATTCGTCCAACTCTTCCGCCGATGCCCCTTCCATCGCGGTCAGAAATTGGTAGACGCAAAAGTGAGATTTCTGTCCTGAAAGCATGCGCTTCGCAAGTTTCGCGCAGCCCGAAAGACGGTCGGAAAGATTCAGCGCCTTGGAAATCATGATCTTCGAGTCGCCGTCGGTCCAATAGGTCGGCGCGGAACCTTGAAACGCCACACCCAGGCCAAGTTCGAGCGCAGGAAGATCGCTTGCCGCTGCGCGGTCATTATAGGAGTTGCAAACGGAAAGGATCTGACGCGACAGAATGCACGCCTTCGCCACCGACCGCGCATATGTGCGCGTCGACTCCGTTTCAAAGATCGCCAAGATTACAGCATCGCCTTCGATAAACACTTTCTTCGCGCCGAAGCGATCCAGCAGTTTTTTTACTGGCTCGTGCAGGTTCAGGCTGAAGTGCGAAGCGGGGCTCAATCCGCGAGACAGCAGGTCTTGCGTCATCTTTGTCGAGCCGCGCACGTCCGCCTTGATGATCACGTGCGAGACGACTTGATCCTCTGCCGTCTTGGCTTCTTCCTGCAGCACGCATTCGTAGAGCTTGTTATTCAGCCGCGAAAGTTCACGCGCCTGCTCGGTGGTCACCAAATGGACGCGTTCCATGCAGGTCGTCAAGTGCTCCGCGTCGCGCAAATCCCTGCGCAAGCGCAGAAAATCCGTCGCGAACCGCAGCACGAAGCCCTGCATCTCCTCTCGCGAATACTTGCGAATTTTTCGCGAAAGCTCCTCGATTGGTTTTAAGGAAAGCTGCTTGGCAGGAACGTGTTTCAACACCTGTTCGACTTGCTTCATCTCCTCTTTCGAGACGAGCGCTTTGCGGAGTTGTTGCAAGTGCACCGGCGGGCAGTAGTCCTTTGCAATGGGACGAATTTCGTAACTCGCCAGCACATGATAGAGCACGTCGTGCTGCTCCAAACGATCGACAAGCTGCGCCAGTAGCCGCCCCTTCTCGGTTGTTTCGGTGTCTCCAGCGGACGCATCCAAAAGCCGTTTGGCGTTTTCTGGATCGTTCAGGTAATCCCCGAGGCGCCCTTTGTAGTCCTTGTTGAAAAAATCGAGCTTCTGCTTCGCGGCGTCGATCTGAGGTCCAAACTCCTCAAGCTTCACTTCCTGATGCTTCAGCCGCATCTCGATGTCGCTTAGCGAAGCTTTCAGATCCGATGGATCGGAGGAATTCAGGAACTTGTTGAAAAAACTTTCGCCGCGATCCAGCTTTTTGCGAATGTTCTCGCGTTGTTCTTCCAGACTGGCAATTTCAGCGCGCATCCCCGCCGCTTGCTCCAGCAACTCGTTGTGCGCCTGATTCGCCTCGGTAAACGCAGGATCCTGGCCGATCGTGAGCCCCGCCTCGCAAATAAATTCCTGGAAGAGTGCATCCATGGCCTCGAAGCGGTCCGGGTCGCGCGCGTAGTTCCCGAGTAAAACGTAATGTTCCAGAAAGTAAACGTCGTCTTTTCCGCCATCGAGAAAAATCAGCCTGTTCTTCAGCAACTCGTATAGTGGCGCAAAATCATCCCCAAAGAGCGCCCGCCGCGTCTTGCAAATGACGCCGTCTTCGATATCGGCAAGCATCTGTGCAACTTGCTGCCCAACGCCGCGGATAACCTTTCGCCGCGCCGATTGCAACTCCGACAGCCGCGCTTTAATCACGTGCGCTTGCTGGCTGCGCTCGAAATATTCGCCGCGCTGGCGGACCCATTCCTTCCCTTCCAGGATTAGGTTGGCGAATTGATTGGTCAACTCCTGTGTGATGAATTTCAGAAGGCCGAGCCGGAAAACGAGATCGATCTCGATATTTTTGTAATATTTTGCCTGGGTCAACGCACTCTGCAGCAGCTCGGTCAGCAGTTTGCGAAACGCCGTGTTGTCCAGGCTCTTGGTGTTGCGCAGCTCGATGCCGGAGAAATACGTGGCGCTGGTGCTCTGGCGAATCAAGTCAAACAAGTAGTCGCGCGCCGCCTGGACAAACTTAGGGCTAAGGAACACATCGTGGTGGATATTGTCCACCCCGATCGACAACGATCCCATGGGGATCGTGACGTTATAGCTCTTAAGCTCGATCCGAGCTGCTTCTGCCACGCCTAGTGTGAGAGTCTCGTCCGCCATGCACACTCCGCCCGAAGGGGCTTCTATCAAGCTAGCAGCGCGCG
>Ga0210405_10004116_pt1 | contig 13794 bp, 17 predicted proteins | sample IncBWH11MmetaG_FD_155492 | JGI IMG/M metagenome (GOLD analysis project Ga0210405, IMG submission 155492) | Forest soil microbial communities from Barre Woods Harvard Forest LTER site, Petersham, Massachusetts, United States - Inc-BW-H-11-M | ecosystem: Environmental > Terrestrial > Soil >... | reverse complement strand
AGATAGGCGGTCTCCTTCATGCGCGCGAGATCACTGGCTCCCACCAGGCCGCGCGAGCGCGGGCTCAGCACCACGTGGATCGTGATGATGTCGGCGGTCGCAAACAGCTCTTCCTTGCTGGCATAGCCGACGCCGACCTCCTTGCAGCGCTCAGCCGTCAGGTTCGGGCTCCAGGCGATGACGTTCATGCCGAATGCTTGCGCCAGCCCCGCGACCTTGCTGCCGAGCTTGCCGAGGCCGATCACGCCAAGCGTCTTGCCTTCGATCTCGACGCCGCCGAGCTTCTGCCAGGGCTCGCCGGCATGCATGCGGGCGTTTTCGCGGCCGACCTTGCGGGTCAATTCGAGCATCAGGGCCATCGTCAAGGCCGCTGTGGGGTCGCGGCCATATTGCGTGCCGCAGACCACGACGTCGTCGTCCTTGGCCGCCTCCATGTCGATCGAGGCATTGCGCATGCCGGAGGTGATCAGCAGTTTCAGCTTGGGAAGCGACACAAAGAGGCTGCGCGGAAATGCCGTGCGTTCGCGCATGGCGCAGACGATCTCGAAATCCTCAAGCGCGCTGGCCGCGTTCTGTTCGGACGCAAACGGCTGCGTGAACGTGGTCACGTCGACGCGGTCGCCGATCCTGGCCCAGTCCGCGAGCGACAGGGCCACGTCATAATAATCGTCGAGGATTGCACAGCGCAGCCGCGTCATCGGGTCCGTCCATGGCAAGATCAACGACGGGAATGTCGTTTTGGGGGAGCGCCATGGTCGCGCGCAATCGGATGGTAGGCAAGCACCCTCTCGTCCGGGAGGGTGAGAAAGGCGCCGTTAGTCCAGGTCAGCCGGCAACTGGAACGACACCGGGTCGCCATACTTGGCGCGCCAAGCAGGTCCCGGGCCACGCATATAATGCAGCTCAGGCCTGTAGGGCGTGAATGCCTTGCGGAAGAACCGCTGCCAGGATGCCCGCAGATCGGCGAGCACGCTCGACTGCGTCTCACGGCCGATCGCCGGGGCGGAGAGGGAGATCGAGGTCAAGGTCGTCATGACGCGGGCTCGCTGTTTTGGTTCTGCGCGGCTTTTGCCGCTTCAAGAGCGCCTGTTCTCGGCACCGTCCGCGACTCTTCTCCTCATTAATTAAAAGTCGGTTTCAATTGTCCCGATCGACTACGGGGATGGTTTCGATCCAGTATTCATCCGTGGTGAACGGAGAGAAAACATTGCTCTTTGACGGTCCCGCCGCTACATCAGCGCCAGCAAAATCCCGGCAAATCACGGATTTAAGAGAAACGCGATGGCGCGCCAGTTCGTCTATTTCATGCAGGGTCTGTCCAAGACCTATCCCGGCAACCGCAAAGTGCTCGATAACGTCCATTTGTCGTTCTATCCCGATGCCAAGATCGGGGTGCTCGGCGTCAACGGGTCAGGCAAATCGACGCTGCTGCGGATCATGGCCGGCATCGACAACGACCATACGGGCGAGGCCTGGGCCGCCGAGGGTGCGCGGGTCGGCTACCTCGAGCAGGAACCGCAGCTCGACGCGGCCAAGACCGTTCGCGAGAACGTCATGCTGGGCGTTGCCAAGCAGCAGGCGATCCTCGACCGCTACAACGAGCTTGCCGTCAACTATTCGGACGAGACCGCGGACGAGATGACCAAACTGCAGGACGAGATCGAGGCCCAGGGCCTGTGGGATCTCGACAGCAAGGTCGACCAGGCGATGGATGCCCTGCGCTGCCCGCCTGACGACGCAGACGTCACGAAGCTCTCCGGCGGTGAGCGCCGCCGCGTGGCGCTATGCCGGCTGCTGCTCGATCAGCCCGAGCTGCTGCTGCTCGACGAGCCGACCAACCATCTCGACGCCGAATCCGTGTCATGGCTCGAGGGTCATTTGCGAAATTATCCGGGCGCGATCCTGATCGTCACCCACGACCGTTACTTCCTCGACAACGTCACGGGCTGGATCCTGGAACTCGATCGCGGCCGCGGCATCCCCTATGAGGGGAACTATTCGTCCTGGCTCGGGCAGAAGCAGAAGCGGCTTGCCCAGGAAGGCCGCGAGGAGGCCGCCCGCGAGCGCACGCTGGCGCGCGAGCAGGAATGGATCGCAGCCTCGCCGCGGGCCCGCCAGGCCAAGTCCAAGGCGCGCTACCAGCGCTATGAGGACCTGCTGAAACAGGCCAGCGAGAAGCAGTCGCAGACCGCGCAGATCGTGATTCCGGTGGCCGAGCGGCTCGGCGCCAACGTCGTCGACTTCGAAGGCCTGAGCAAAGGTTTTGGCGACCGCGTGCTGATCGACGATCTCACTTTCAAGCTGCCGCCCGGCGGCATCGTCGGCGTGATCGGTCCGAACGGCGCCGGCAAGACCACGCTGTTCCGCATGATCACCGGCCAGGAGCAGCCCGACAAGGGCACGATCACGACCGGCGAAAGCGTGCATCTCGGCTATGTCGACCAGTCGCGCGACTCGCTCGATGGGGCTAAGTCGGTGTGGGAGGAGATTTCCGGCGGCAATGAAGTGATCCTGCTCGGCAAGCGCGAGGTCAATTCGCGCGGCTACTGCTCGTCGTTCAACTTCAAGGGCGCCGACCAGCAGAAGAAGGTCGGCTCGCTCTCGGGCGGCGAGCGCAACCGCGTGCACCTGGCAAAAATGCTGAAATCCGGCGCCAATGTGCTGCTGCTCGACGAACCGACCAACGATCTCGACGTCGACACTTTGCGCGCGCTGGAAGAGGCGCTGGAGGATTTCGCCGGCTGTGCGGTCATCATCAGCCACGACCGCTGGTTCCTCGACCGCATCGCGACCCACATCCTCGCCTTCGAGGACGACAGCCATGTCGAATGGTTCGAAGGCAATTTCCAGGACTACGAGAAGGACAAGATGCGCAGGCTCGGCCAGGACAGCATCATCCCGCATCGGGTCAAGTACAAGAAACTCACGCGCTAGTGGAGCGTATCTGAGAAGAGAAGCGAAGTTTTCGGCCATGGCGGACTGGAGCGCGGAGCAATATCTGAAGTTCGAGGACGAGCGCACGCGGCCGTCGCGTGACCTGCTCGCGCAGATTCCGCTTGCCGATCCGCGCAAGGTGGTCGACATCGGATGCGGTCCCGGCAATTCGACGGAACTTCTGGTCAAGCGCTGGCCGAACGCCACCGTGATCGGCATCGACACGTCGGCGGGGATGTTGCGGCAGGCGCGCGCGCGTCTGCCGGAGCAGACCTTCATCGAGGCCAATGTCGCGCATTGGGTGCCGCCCGACACCTGCGACGTGCTGTTTGCCAACGCCGTGTTCCAGTGGGTGCCCGGCCATCTGAAGCAGCTGCAGCGGCTTTTGGCGCAGCTTCCCACCGGCGGCGTGCTCGCGGTGCAAATTCCCGACAGTCTCGATGAGCCTGCCCATGTGCTGATTCGCGAGGTCGCGCACGACGGACCATGGCGCGAGCAGCTCTCCGAGAAGGCACGCGTCCGAGACGCGCTACCACCGGCGGCAGGCTATTATGATGCGCTCAGTCCGATCTGCACGCATTTCCAGATCTGGCACACGGTCTACTACCACGTGCTGGAGAGTTCCGTCGGCGTGGTCGAATGGGTCAGGGGAACCGGACTGCGGCCGTTCCTCGATCTTCTGGAACCGTCGGAGGTCAAACAATTTCTCAACCAGTACACCGCGCGCGTCGCGGCGGCCTACCCGCCGCAGGCCGACGGCAAGGTGATTTTTCGGTTTCCGCGGATTTTCATCGTCGCGGTGAAGTAGGAGGCGAGGGCCGTCGTGAACCGTGCGCTCGCTTTGGTTGCTCTGATCGCGACGTTGCTGCTCTCCGCGCCGGTTCACGCAGCTGATGCCGGCTTCACAAAATTCATCGCCTCGCTGTGGCCCGACGCGCAGGCCGCCGGCGTCTCGCGCGCGACCTTCGACCGCGAGACCGCGGGCCTCGAGCCGGACTATAAACTGCCCGACCTGATCCTGCCCGGGCGGCCCGCCACCGGTGCGCCGGCGCAGGCCGAGTTCGTGCAGGTGCCGGCCGACTACATCAAGGAAGCCTCGATCGCGCGCCTGGCGGAGCAGGGCGAGCGGCTGATGCAGCAATATCGTCCCGCCCTGGACGAGATCGAAAAGCGATTTGGCGTGCCTGCAGCCGTCGTGCTCGCGATCTGGGGCCGCGAGACCGATTTCGGCCGCTACACGCTGCCCTATGACGGCCTGCGCGTGTTGGCGACCCAGGCCTATGTCGGCCGCCGCAAGGATCAGTACCGCAACGAATTCATCCTCGCGCTGAAGATGCTGGGCGAAGGTGTTGTCGCCCGCAAGGACCTGCGCGCGTCCTGGGGCGGCGCCGTTGGTCTCACGCAGTTTCTGCCGTCGGAGTATTACGCGCACGGCGTCGACCTCGACGGCGATGGCAAGGTCGATCTCTGGCATTCGGTTCCGGATGCGCTCGGCTCCGCCGCGAAACAACTCGTCGACAAGGGCTGGCAGAGCGGGCTGCGCTGGGCCTATGAGGTGAAGGCGCCCGCCAACGTGGACTGCACGATGGGCGTGCCCGAGATCACAAAATCGATCGGCGAATGGTTGCGGGCAGGCTTTGTCCCGGTGCGGGGTCAAAAACTCGGCGCGGCGGAGCAGGCTGAAGAGGCCTCGCTGCTGCAGCCCGAGGGCATTCATGGTCCGGCCTTCCTGGCCACGAAGAACTATTTCGTGATCAAGGAGTACAATTTCTCCGACCTCTACGTGCTGTTCGTCGGGCATCTCGCCGACCGCATGGTAAGCCCGTTGCCGTTCGCGACACCCTGGTCGGCCGCGACGCAACTCCGCACCGCCGATGTCGAGGCGATGCAGAAGCAGCTCACGCGGCTTGGGCTCTACAAGGACAAGCTCGACGGCAAGGCCGGGATGCAGACCCGCGCGGCCCTCGGCGCATTTCAGAAAAAGGCGGGACTGCCGCTGGACTGCTGGCCGAGCGTGGCGGTGCTGCAGGCGCTCGGCGCGCCGCGCTGATCACGCATTCGACACTCCAAAGAAAAACCCGGCCGCGATCCGGCCGGGTTTTCCGCGTTTCAAAGATGCGCCGATCGATTTGCCTGAAGCGTTTTCGAGCGAAGCCGGTACCGGTTCGCGTTGAAGAAAACGCGTCAAAACAAGGCGTCAATAGCAGACGCGAACCGGGCGAACCACCCAACCATAGCCGTCCCAATAACGCTGGCGCTGCCAGTAGCAGCCATAGGGTGCGGGCGGCGGCGGTTCGGCCACATACACCGGCCCGCCATAGGCGGGGCGCTGGGAGGCGATGGCGCCGCCTACGATCGCACCGCCGAGCAGCCCGGCCGCGACGCCGGCTGCAACGTTGCCGTCTCCGGCCTTGGCGGGCGGCGTGACCGACACCAACGAAGCGGCGATGGTCGTAACCGCGACCAGAGCGGCAATAGTCTTGTTCATGTCCTGCTGTCTCCTGGAGGTGGCGTCCCTGGGCGACGCCGGTTGGGGGGATGACCGAGCACGCGGCACTCGAAATTGGTCGTTTCTTTACCAAACCGTAGAAACGGTCAACCCGAAGTAAACGCGGCAGCAATGTGCCCAGAAAAAACGGTGCTTTTCGGGCTCGTCCCGGAAACCAACGGGTGTTCCGGGACGTCGCTGTCGCTTTTTAACGAAGGTGAACGAGCCTTGCGCGGTTTAGCCGCAGACCCTCACGCGGCGGATCCGCCAGTTGTAACCGTCCCAGAAGCGCTGACGCTGCCAGTAGCAGCCGCCACCATAGCCGGGATCGGCCACATAGGCCGGACCACCGCCATAATACGGTCCCGGTCCGTAATAGTAGCCGGGTCCGTAGCCGTAGCCGTAGGGGCTGGAGGCGATCGCGCCACCGACGATCGCGCCGCCGATCAGGCCCGCGGCCAGACCGGGACCCCACCCGCCCCGCCATGCATTGGCGGGCGACGCCGTCGCAAGCGCCAAAGCGGCGACGGCAGCGAATGCCATCAATGTTTTCTTCATCACCTATCTCCCGATACCTTCGGATGAAAACCCTGACATTGCAGCCAGCGTTCCATAGATCGCTTGAACGATCAATGAACGCCCCGGCCACATTCAGTTACAAATGGTCAATCCCGACCTCGCGCGGTGAATTTGAAGTCTTTCGTCGCTCATCGGCCGGGGGGCCGGTGCTGCGCCATGTTGTCGCTACCAGGGGGGATCGCGGCGGCGGAGGGGCGGTGATGGCCGAGAGGCGGCGGCGAATCGACTGTTGCGGCGCTTGATTTGCCTCAATGAGGCGATTTTGGATGAATTCTACAGTTTTGCCGTAATTTGGAATCCCTTCAAAAAGCTGTTTTTCCTTTTGCATCGCGCCGCGCGCTTCAATATCGATCGCCCCGTACGCGTGGAGCGGAGTTGACGCTCGCACCGGCCCGCCGGGAATAATGGATGCGAACGCCCGATCCTAACGGGCATCAGCAAGTTGAGAAGGACTGCCGTTTTTCATGATCGTTTGTTCCTGTAACGTCTTGAGCGACCAGGACGTCCGCCATGCCGTCAACACTGCGGACGAGCTTCCACGGAACGCCAAGCAGGTCTATGGCTGTCTCGGTTGCAGCGCCGAATGCGGTCGCTGTGCGCGGACCATCACCACGATCATCGAGCAGGCGCTCGGCCCCTGCGTCGATGGGTGCCTGGCCGGCTGCCGGCATGCCGAGGCCGCCTCGGATAACGACGCGTTCGCATTCGCGGCAGCCTGAAAAACTGCACATCTGACCGATTTTGGCCCTGATGGCGGCTTCTGGGCCGCCCGCACTCCGGCTATTCTGTCTCCCCGTCCATTCAGGTCCGTCGCGGCCTCTAAACCAGCTTCCGGAGCGCATCATGCAGGGCGACCCCAGGGTCATCGAATATCTCAACAAGGGGCTGCGTCACGAACTCACGGCCGTCAACCAGTACTGGCTGCATTATCGCATGCTCGACAATTGGGGCCTGCTCGAAATGGCCAAGGTCTGGCGCAAGGAATCGATCGAGGAGATGCAGCACGCGGACAAGTTCACCGACCGCATCCTGTTCCTCGACGGGTTCCCCAACATGCAGGTGCTGGATCCCTTGAGGATCGGCCAGGACGTCAAGGAGATCATCGAGTGCGATCTGGCCGCCGAGATCAGCGCCCGTAACCTCTACCAGGAGGCTGCGACCTACTGCCACGGCGTGAAGGACTATGTCTCGCGCGACCTGTTCGAAGCGCTGATGAAGGACGAGGAGCACCACATCGACTTCCTCGAAACCCAGCTCGACCTGATCAAGCGCATCGGGCTGGAGCTCTATACCCAGAAGCACGTCGGCCACCTCGAAGCCGAGGACTGAGCGGCGTTCCCGTCATTGCGAGCGAAGCGAAGCAATCCAGAATCTTTCCACGGCAAAGGTCTGGATTGCTTCCGCCTCGCTCTTCGAGCTTCGACGGACAAGTCGGCGCCTTGCACAACGCAATGACGGGCGCAGGGCTAAGGCGCGTTCCTATTCAACCTGTCAAAGAGCGATAAGGACAGCCAGCCGCAGTCTCGCGGCGGATTCCGCCCGCCACCTTCTGCGATGCTGAAAGCGGCCGCAGGATCAGCGGCGATCAAGTCGTGGAGGATCGGGAATATGAGAAAGGGGCGAGCGGGGCTCCGGGTGATTGTGCTGCACGGCGCGCACGGAGGACCTGATACAAACTGGTTTCCTTGGCTTCATGCCGCACTGAATGCGGAAGGCGTCGAAGTGTTGCGTCCTCGGTTTCCCACTCCGGAGGGGCAATCGCTGGAAGCGTGGTTCAATACCTACGATCTTGCTGTTGAGCCGTTGCCTTTAGCCCCCACTATCCTTGTTGGACATAGCCTAGGGGCAGCGTTGGCTCTGCGATTGGTCGAGAGAGCAGCCGAGCCATTTGCCGGCCTCTTTCTGGCCGCTGGTTTCGTCGGTGCACTCGGTCTTCCCGACTATGACGCCATCAATCATTCATTCTTTGTCGGATCGTTCGATTGGGCTGGTATTCGCGCGCGCAAGGGGAGCGCAGGCCGCTGCTGGGCGGGTAATAACGATCCCTATGTTCCACTGTCGCGTTCGCAAGATGTCGCCGACTGTTTGCAAACTCCCCTCGAGATCGTGCCAGGCGGCGGCCATCTCAACAGCGAGACTGGATTTAATGCTTTCCCTCAATTGCGGGACGCCATTCTTACCGAGCGCGCCAGCATAAGAAATTAGGCGATTTGTTTGCGGTGGCTCAATGGCAGGTTGTGCCCTGCCACGCCTAAAAGCTGCCTGACGCCTTCCCACCCCAAGTCTGCTTTTCCAGCCTTTCAGGGCGTTCTCTGCCTCACGTCAGCCGCAGAGCGACCCCAAGGATTCACAATATCGACGACACGGCCCGCGCCGCTATCATCCGACACAGCAACCCGACACAGACCGGAGCAAAAATGGATCTCGATCTCACCGGCAAGACTGCCCTCGTGACGGCCGCGAGCGGCGGCATCGGCAGTGGTGTGGCGGAGGCGTTGGCCGCAGCCGGCGTTAGGGTCGCGATCAGCGGGCGGACGCGGTCCACGCTCGAAGCGGTGGCCGAGACGCTCGCCGCGTCCGCGGGTGGACGGCCCGCGATCGTGGTTGGCGACGTCGGCGCCAAGGGCGGCGCGGCGGAGATCGCGGCCGCGGCCGCAGCGGCGCTCGGCGGCCGCATCGACATTCTCGTCAACAACGCCGGCGGGGCGAGGCCGATCGCCGAGGAGGCGGATGACGCCTATTGGGAGGAATCGTTCGCGCTCAACTTCATGGCGGCGCGGCGGCTCGCCGAGCGCGTCATTCCCGCGATGAAGGCGGTGCGCTGGGGGCGGATCATCAGCATTTCCGGGGCCCTGGTCGCGCCGAAGCTCAATGCCGCGGCGCCCGCCAAGGCGGCGCTGGTGAGCTGGTCACGGACGTTGTCGATCGAACTCGGCGGCTACGGGGTCACGGTCAACACCATCGCGCCAGGACGCATCGACACGGCGCAGATCCGCAGGCTGCATCCGACCGAGCAGTCGCGGACGGACTTCATCAGACAAAACATTCCCGCCGGCTATTTCGGCGAACCTTACGACATCGGCCATCTCGCGGCGTTCCTGGCGTCCCCGCTCGCCCGCTACATCAACGGGGCCGCGATCCCGGTCGACGGCGGCGCGGTACGGCGGGCGCTGTAGATCACCGCGGCCCTCGGTGGATGCCGACCGCTACAGCTGGGTCCGGTAGCGCGCTTCGATCACGGCCTGCGCCTCCGGTTCGCCGAGCGCGGTCTGGTCGTGGATGACTTCACCGATCGAGGGAAAGGACGAACGCGCAACCTGTGCGTCCGGCGCCCACAGCCGCGAGCGCATCAGCGCCTTGCCGCAATGAAAGTAGGTTTCGTGCACGGTGACGGCGAGCACCGCCCGCGGCGGCTTGCCGAACTCCTCCATGGCGGCGAGCAGTTCAGGCGCCGACGACAGCGTGCCCTTGCCGCCGACCCGCAGCGTCTCGTCGATGCCGGGCACGAAGAAGAGGAGCTGCACGAAGCCCGTGCCCTCGACGATGTTCCTGAAACTATCGATGCGGTTGTTGCCGTGGCGATCGGGCATCAGCAGCCGGTTGGGGCCGTCGACATGCACGAAGCCGGGATGGCCGCCGCGCGGCGAGGCGTCGACGCTGCCGTCGGTGCCGGAGGTGGCGAGCACGCAGAACGGCGACATCGCGATGAAGTTCTTGGCATGGACGTCGATCGCGGGCCGCGCCTTCGCGATCACGCGCGGCGTCGGTTTTGGATAGATTGCGGCGAGGTCCTTTGCGGCGAGATCGGTCATGGCGGCTCTCCCATCCTTTGCGGCCAACTTATCAGTTCGCTGCATTTCCGTCATCCTGATTGGGCACAACACGATGGGCGGGCTACACCGCATCCGCCGGCACGAAGCAACTGATGATGATGCTGCCGCGATGGTGGACATACCATACCACGGCCTGGCCGACCGGATTGCCGCGGTCGCGGATGACCGCGCGTTCCGGCACCTCCATCCACTGGCCTTCGATCGGCACCCAATAGGCGCCGGCGCGAACGTCATATTCGGTGGGATGGCCGTCGGAGATGTCGCAACAGGGCACGCCGTTCGGCGCCATCACGCTCTTGAACCAGGCGCGGATATCGGCCGGCACGTCGTTGTACTGCCCGTTGTCGAAAGCAAACGCCGCGCTCGCAAGCGCGGCCATGCACGCCAGCAGCGCGACGAAAACCACTCGTCGCATGCGATCCTCCACCGCATTTCACCTGTCGCCGTCCGTGCTCATTTCGCGGCCCACGATTCGAGCGACGAGGCGATTAAGCCCGAGCCGGAGCGGCGATGCACGCTCAAATATTGAGCGTTGCGAGGCGCGACGATTGATGCGCTGCGGGAGCCAAAAATCACATCGCCCGCTGTGGCGCGCTCTGCAGCAACTCTCTCAGTTGCTCCGCATAAAATTGCGCGTTGCTGGTCGTCGAATGGCCGCGAGTCTCGGTGCTTGCCGGGATCAGATAGAGGTGCGCGTTCTTGATCCGCTTCAGAGCATCTGCCGTGACGCCGGTTTCGGGCGGATTGCGCTCGTCGTCGGCGGAGTTGATCGCAAGCACCGTCGCCTCGATCTTCTCGAGACCAGGGGCGGGATCGTAATCATGCGAGGAGTCCCACTGGTAGATGAAATCGTTGGCATCTGATGGGACCGGGCTGCCTACCCGTTCGTCGACCAGCTTGTCGGCCTTGGCCGCGGTCGGCGCCAGCGTCTGGTAGCCGAGCGTGCCGCCGGCGCTCGCGATCCCGTAGGCGGCGATGGCGTATTTCATCATTCGCGGCTGCGCCGTGTAATTGCCGCCATTGTAGTCTGGGTCGCCGCGGATGGTGTCCAGCATGATCCGGCGCAGCATCCAGTTGCGCGCGGCCATCGCGGTTGGCTGCGAGGCCATCGGCGCCAGCGCATCCATGAAGGCGGGATAGCGCACGCCCCAGACCCAGCTGTGCATGCCGCCCATCGAATTGCCGATCACGAGCCGCAGATGCTTGATGCCGAGACCTTCGGTCAAGAGGCGGTGCTGCGCGTCGACCATGTCGTCGTAGTCGTATTTCGGAAACGCCGTCTTCATCCCGTCGGAGGGTTTTGACGACTGGCCATGCCCGACATTGTCGGGAATGATGATGTAGTATTTCGACGCATCGAGCGGCTGACCCGGGCCGAACAACTCCCCGGCGAAGGCCGGCGTCAGCATGCTGGCCGCCGAGCCGCCGGTGCCATGCAGCACCAGCACCGGCTCGCCGTTCGGCTCGCCCACGGTCGTGTAGTGCAGCCGCAGCTCGGGGACCGCCTCGCCGGTATGGAATTTGAAATCCTTTGCGATCCATTCGCCCTGCCTGGGCGCGGGATAATCAGCCGCCATTGCACTTGTTGACATGGCACCCGTCGAGAGAACGGCTGACAGTGCCGCGCGTAACATCGTCATTCGCATCAATTCCTCCCCGAACGCATGCGGCTCCCGCCGCTTGGGGCAGGAGCCTATCACAGGGAGCGAGACGATCCGAGCGGCCGGCGCCGTCGCGATGGGGAGAGGAGCTGCCGGGCGGACGCAGACGCTCGCGCTCAATCATCCTTCAGCACCTGGACCTTCAGGGCATACCAGCCCCAATAGACCCGATGGCGCCTGATCAGGCCGTCCTCGATCTCCATGACCTCGACCAGGTCCATCTGGTCGCCGTCCGGCGTGGCCCTTGGATATTCCCAGGTCAGCACCCGGCCATCGGTGAAAACGCCCTGCTTGAAGCGCTTGCGCTGCGGCGGATTGGTCTGGAACACTTTTGTGATGAAGGCGCGCAAGGCGTCCTTGCCGCGGACGATTCCCTCGCTGGTGCCGAGCAAGTGGCGGACCAGCGGGCTTTCGATGGTCGCGTCGTCGGCATAAAGCGAAAGCGAAGCTTCCAGATCCTTGTTGCCCAGCGCCTCGTCCCAGCGCCGGTAGACGCGTTCGATGTCCTGTTGCGTGGTTGCGACGGTCATGATGTTCTCCAGAATTCGTATGGAACTGACGTCAGGATGACAGATCAGGGCCCTCGACGTTTCATGAAATCCTGAAATGAGTTCCCGTTCCGATCGGCTATAGTGACGTTGCTTTCAACGCGTCGTTCACGGGATTTCGCATGCCGTCGCCCCGGCCATCGGTTCAATCAGGGTTTTCGCGCATCGCGGAGGCGCTGTCCGATCCTGCGCGCGAAGCGATCGTCAGCGCGCTCTACGGCGGCAAGGCGCTGCCGGCCGGCGAACTGGCCGCGGTCGCCGGCGTCTCGCCGCAGAGCGCCAGCGCGCATCTGCAAAAACTGGTGGACGCGCGCCTGCTCTGCGTGCTCGCGCAAGGCCGCTTCAGATATTACCGGATCGCCGACGAGGACGTGGCCGCGCTGATCGAAGGCATTGCCAATCTCGTGGCCAAAGCCGACGGCGCGGGCCGCAAGCCCCGCGCCGTCGCCTGGGAATTGCGGCAGTCGCGCAGCTGCTTTTGTCACTTGGCCGGTCAGCTTGGTGTCCTGCTCGGCGAGGCGCTGGTGCGGCGCAGGCTCGTCAGCGTCAGTGGACAGGCTGGCGAGGTCACCGGGCGCGGACTTGCCTGGTGTCAGTCGGAAGATATCGATTTCAACCCTCAGCGATCGCCGCATTGCCGGCTGTGCAATGACTGGACCGAGCGCGTTCCCCATCTCTCCGGGCCGTTTCCCAGCGCGATTTTCAAGCGGCTCATCGAGACGCGGTGTCTGGCGCCGCGCGAGATGCCGCGCGCGCTGCGGATGACGCCCAAGGGGCGGGCGTTCTTCGATCGGCTCGGCGTCAGGGTTCCGTTCTGACGATGGGCAACGACCGCGCTGCGATGTAGGATTTCCGTCTGGTCAAACGTCCTGTGGGCGTGTGGAGAAGCAGATCATGTGCCGCAACATCAAGACGCTGTTCAATTTCGAGCCGCCCGCGACCGAGGACGAGATCCAGGCCTCCGCGCTGCAATTCGTGCGAAAACTCTCCGGCTTCAACAAGCCGTCGCAGGCCAATGAGGCGGCGTTCGACCGTGCGGTCGAGGAGGTCGCGGAGGCCGCGCGGCGGCTCCTCACCTCGCTGCACACCCATGCGCCCACGCGCGATCGCGCGGTCGAGGCCGAGAAGGCAAAGGAGCGGTCGCGGCTGCGGTTCGGCGAAACGTGAGCCGCCGCCGGACGATTGACTCCCATACGTGACGCAGCTCACGGTGGGCCGGTGCGTCCGCGCGCATCATGGTTCGCGATGTCCGTCGGAGCCGCGCCATGATCGCAACAAGCTCGTCGAAGCCGTTGAAACTCGGAGCCGTTGCTTTCGCGGTGCTGTGGACGTTGTGGATGCTGTCGTGGAGCGGATCGTTCGACCGCGTCAACGTCGTCCTGCTGTCGGCTTGCGGCGCGGTCGTCGGCTACGCCTGGTATTTTGCCATGCGCTGGCAACTCCGGCGCAAGGATCTATCGGGGCACGAGCATGATTCTGCGCACTGACCGCTGAGACATGCCAAGCCTGTGGCGGCCTCTCATGCCTCGTTGAGGTTCTGGGTCTTGTGCTTTCTCTTATGCTTGATCTTTTTCTCGTCCTTGCGCTTGTCTTTTTTCTTCCTGTGCTCGTGGTCGTAGAAGCCGCCATTATTGTCGTCCTCGAAATCGCTCCCGCTAAGGTCGGCGTTTTCGAAGATTTTCATCGCCTCAAGCTGCTGTGCGGCCAGCGCGTCACGTTCGGTGGCCTCTTGTTGGCGCTGTCTTCGATAG
>Ga0210405_10004110_pt1 | contig 13809 bp, 10 predicted proteins | sample IncBWH11MmetaG_FD_155492 | JGI IMG/M metagenome (GOLD analysis project Ga0210405, IMG submission 155492) | Forest soil microbial communities from Barre Woods Harvard Forest LTER site, Petersham, Massachusetts, United States - Inc-BW-H-11-M | ecosystem: Environmental > Terrestrial > Soil >... | reverse complement strand
TTGAGCGTGTCGCCGAACTCGTACGGCTTGCTGGCGGCTTCGGCCTCGACGCCGGTAGCCAGGTGCTCGGTCTCGTGGGCGCCGAAGCTCGACTTGCCGATGGAGCCCATCAGGTTCCGCAGGGTCTTGTAGCCGAGGAAGTCGATGCCCTTTTCGGTGAGGTTGAACTGGACCTGCTGGGCGGCTTCCCGGGCCATCCCGCCGGGCCCGAACATCGGCTGCTGTCCGGCGGGCATCTGCGGGGCCTCGGTGACGTTGAGATAGCCCTCGTCCATCAGCTTCTGCACGATCTTGTCGAGCAGCTCGGACAGCTGCCGTTCCAGATCGGCATCACGCGCTCCGTCGCCCGTCGACTCGCCGCGCAGAACCTGGAGCATTTCGGGCGTGAGCTGGCCCGAGTCCATGAGGGCCTGCAGGATGGCCTGGCGGAGGGCGTCGAGCGAGCGGTCGGACTGATCGTCGGAAAGGTCGCCCCAATAGGGCTGCTGGCCGCCGGCAAAGCCGGACTGGAGGAGGAAGTCCGCCAGCTGATCGAGCAGGCCTTGCAGGTTGATCGTGTCGGCCAGCTCGGGCAGGTACTTCTGATAGGTCGTGTAGCGCATCGCCCTACCCCAAACTTGTGGGGGTGGCGACCTTTCCCGCAATGTCCGAAGACGCTCTCCGCTTCCGTCTCGGCGCGCTCGCCCACCGCAACTTCCAGCTGTTCTTCCTGGGCCAGGGGACCTCCCTGGTGGGCACCTGGATGCAGTCGGTCGCCCTCGGCTGGCTCGTTCTCGAAATCACGAATTCCCCCTTCCTCGTCGGTCTCAACTCCGCGCTGCGCTCCCTTGGTGTGCTGTTGTTCACGCTCTACGCCGGCGTGGTCGTCGACCGCGCGGACAAACGGCGCCTGATCGTGATCACGCAGATCTTACAGATGGTGGAAGCGCTGATTCTGGCCGTGCTGGTGTGGACGCACACCGTGGCCGTCTGGCAGGTGATGGTCCTCGCCACGTTCGTCGGGATCGTGAACGCGTTCGACATCCCGGCCCGCCAGTCGTTCATGGTGGACCTGGTGGGGAAGGAGGACCTGGTCAATGCCATCGCCCTCAACTCGTCCCTGTTCAACGCCACCCGGATCATCGGCCCGGCCATCGCGGGTGTCATCATCGGCGCCGGCGGTGTGGGTCTCTGCTTCTTTTTGAACGGCGTGAGCTACATCGCGGTGATCTGGGGACTGCTCGCCATGCGACTTCCTCCGTTCGTTCCGCGGCCGAGTACCGAATCCGAGTGGCAGCGCTTCCGGGGCGGGCTCCGGTTCATCCTGGGGGACCGGCGGATGTCCGCGCTGGTGGCGCAGGTCGCGATCCTCTCCCTCTTCGGCTTCCCGGTGCTCGTGATGATGCCGGTCTTCGCGCGGGACGTCCTGCATACCAATGCCGGCGGGTACGGCGCCCTGATGGCGGCCGTGGGGGCCGGGGCGATGCTCGGGGCGCTGGGTCTCGCGCTGTTATCGGATCGGGTCCCGAAGGGGAGGACGCTGCTGGGCGGGGGCGTCGCGTTCAGCGTGCTGCTGTCGTTCTTTGCGGTCTCCCCGTGGTTTTCGGTCTCGCTGGTGCTCCTGGCGCTGACCGGTTGCGGGATGATCGTCACGACGGCGCTGACGAATACGCTGATCCAGACGCTGGTGCCCGACGAGCTCCGGGGCCGGGTGATGGGTTTCTACGCCTTCATGTTCGTCGGGATGGCGCCCCTCGGGGCCTTCCAGGCCGGCTGGCTGGCGGAGCGCATCGGCGCGCCGTATGCGACGGTCCTGGGTGGGGTGATCTGTCTGGCGTCGATGCTGTGGACCTGGTGGAAAGTGCCGGCCTTGAGAGAGACGATGTAAGCGGTCAGCTAACAGCCGTCAGCCGTCAGCAGGCTGATCGCTGACAGCTGATGGCTGACAGCTCTACTCCCACTGTCTGCGTCGCGCTTCCGAGACGATGACGGCCGCCGCGCCCGGGAATCCCAGGCGCTCAGTGTTCAGCACCATGTCGTAGTGCACGGCGTCCTGCCGCGACCGGCCGTAATGCGCCTTGACGTACCGGTCCCGGTCCCGGTCGATCTCATCGAGCACCCTCTCCGCCTCGCCCCGCTCCACGCCCAGGTGCTCCACCGCCATTTCCATCCGCCAGGCCCGGGAACCGACGAGGTAGACGTGCAGGGCGTTGGGCCGGCGGGCCAGGACCGCCTGGGCGCCACGTCCCACGAGCACCGCGCGTCCGTGCGTCGCCGCCTCGTGGATCACGCGCTCCGTGATCTTCACGATGGTGGCTTCTTCGGCCTCGGCGTCGGGCAGGGCCGTGGTGCCGGCGGTGGTCCCGGCCGACATCTCAGGCGACGCGGCGGCCAGGTTGCGGGCGATCCGGGTCAGGAGACCCGGCGCCCGTTCTTCTTTCTGTGCCACCTCGTCGGGCGGAAGCCCGGCCCGCCGGGCCACTTCATTCACGAATTCGTTGTCGATCACCGTCCAGCCGAGGTCGGTCGCGACCTTCTTGGCCACTTCGGAGCCCCCCGCGGCGTATTGCCGCGTGACGGTGATGAGCGGGGGATGGCTCAATGCCGGTTGCCCAGGTTGCGGCGGAGGTCGCCGAGGTTCAGGACCGGAAGTCCGCCCTCGGTCGGGACGATGATGACGAGGTTGTCCGAGCCCTTCATGTCCCGCAGGACCTCCAGATACTGTTTGGTGAGCGCTTCGGGCGTCAGGGTCACATTCAGCAGCCGCACCTGCTCGGCCTGCAGGCGCGCCACTTCCACGCGATGGCGCTCGGTTTCCACCTGCTGTTCCTGCGCGATCTTGGCGTTGATGGCCTGGACCACGACGGCCGGGGGCTGGAGGTCGCGCAGGAAGAACGCGGTGACGGTGGCGATGCGGAACGGACCGGTCCCACTGCGCGGCTGCGTGATGAGCGCCGAGTCGACCAGGGCTTCCATGGTCTGCGCGATCTGGGTGCGCTTGGCGATGTCGTTGATGGAGTACTGCACCATCCCGTCGCGGACGCCCTTGCGGATGGCGTTGAGGACGGCGCCCTGGATCTGCTGCTCGTCCCCGATCTCGGTGTAGATCTTCGGCGCCTGCATGGGGTCGATCTGCCAGCGGATGGACACCTCGATGTGCATGCCCATCTGCTCGCTGGACAGCGCTTCGATCTCCTCGACCTGCTGTCCGGCGGGGGGCCACTGCTCCTCACGGGACGAGAAGCGCTCGACCGAGGCCCAGGGGGGGACGATGCGGATGCCGGGGAGCAGCGGGGCGGAGGACACGGTGCCGAAGGCGTGCTGAACGCCCACCTGTCCGGGGTTGATCACGACGTTGGCGGCGCCGAGGACCACGAGCACGCCGACGATGGCGAGCCCCAGCGAGGTCAGCTTGAGAATCCCGCCGACGGGGCGGCCGGCCCCGGAGTCGGACTTCACGAACGACGCGCCGAGCCGGACGAAAAACGCGGCGAGGAGCAGGACAAAGCCCAGGACCATCGTGCCCATGAGAACTCCGGGAGGGGGAAGGGTCTACTGAAAGAGGTTGGGACCTCCGCCGCCGCCCAGACCACCGGCTCCCTTGCCGAACGGAGGCTCCTTGGGAGCGGGCCGGGCGCGGACGTACCCGAGCTCTTCGGACCGCGAGATCCGACGCCCGGCGACGAGCCCTTCAAGGATCAGCTCACAGGCGGAGACCAGGGTGCCGGGGTCTTTCTTGCCCGCCAGGCCCACGCGGTCGACCAGGTCGAGGAGCCCCGGGACTACGCTGAATCCCTTGAGGCAGGCCTCCGAGCGCTCGTCGGTGGAGATCTTGAGGGCGCCTCCCTCGTCGAACCAGTGCACGATGTCGTCGACGTTGGCGCCGCCGACCCGGGCGTCGAAGGTGGCGCCCGCCGCCTTGCGGATCAGCTCCTTCGCGATGGTCTCCGGCCCCTGCAGCTCTCCTTCATACTCGAGCTCGAGCTTGCCGGTGATGGCGGGGAGGGCGGCGTAGACGTCCGACACCCGCGGCACCACCGTCTTTTCCTTGCACAGCACCGCCCGCCGCTCCGCGGCGGAGACGACGTTCTCGATGAGGGAGATGGGCAGGCGCTGGGACACGCCGCTCTTCTTGTCCACCCGCTTGTCGGCGCGGGCCTCGAACGCCACCCGCTCCACCAGCTCGCTCAGGAAATCGGGCACCCGCACCGGGCGGCCGCCCCGGTTGGTCCACGCCTCCTGGGTGGTGATCCCGACGCCCAGCTCCACCGTGAGCGGGTAGTGGGTCACGATCTCGGAGCCGATCCGGTCCTTGAGCGGCGTGATGATCTTGCCCCGCGCCGTGTAGTCCTCGGGATTGGCGGTGAAGACGATCGCGACGTCCAGCTTGAGCCGCACCGGATAGCCCTTGAGCTGGACGTCCCCTTCCTGCATCACATTGAAAAGCCCGACCTGGATCTTGCCCGCCAGGTCCGGCAGCTCGTTGATGGCGAAGATCCCGCGGTTGGCGCGGGGGAGCAGGCCGAAGTGCATGGTCAGCTCGTCGGCGAGCAGGTGCCCGCCCCGGGCCGCTTTGATGGGATCCACATCGCCGATCATGTCGGCGATGGTCACATCCGGAGTCGCCAGCTTTTCGACGTAGCGCCGGTCACGCGGGAGCCAGCCGATGGGCGCGGCGTCCCCGCGCTCGGCCACCAGCTCCCGGCCGAACTTGGAAATGGGGCTGAAGGGATCGTCGTTGATTTCGGAGCCCGCCAGCACCGGGATCTCTTCGTCCAGGAGCGTCACCATCTCCCGGAGAATCCGGCTCTTGGCCTGCCCGCGCAGTCCCAGCAGGATGAAGTTGTGCCGGGAGAGCACGGCGTTGACGAGCTGCGGGACGACGGTCTCGTCGTACCCCACGATCCCCGGAAACAGGGGCGAGCCGTTCTCGAGGAGACAAATCAGGTTCTCCCGCAGCTCGTCCTTCACGCTGCGGGCGCGCCGGGCGGCGCTGGCCCACTCGGTCTGGCGCAGCTCACCCAAAGTGGCCGGTTTGGTGATCATGTCCGACGTTAACCGGGGGACGCGCGCGGTGTAAAGAGCCGCGCCGCGGCCACTCCCCAGGGCTTCAGGTCCAGCGCGACGCGACGGTCTCCCGATACCGGCAGCGCATCGGCATTCATCTCCACCAGGTTGACGGCTCGCGCGGCGGTGAACGCGCAGGCGGCCGGCCAGACTCCCACGCTGCGTCCGGTGCCGGCGACATCCAGGACCTTCACCACGGATCCATCCCCATCGTCGGCCCGCTTGGCGCCGATCACCATCGTGCCCGGGTCGGGAATGAAGAGCGCGGTATCCCGGGAGATGAGGGCGCCGGAAGACGCACGGTCGACGGCCGGGCCGACGTACAGCGGATCGCAGGCTGCCCAGCCGCGCCGGACCGGCTCGGCCGCGTCACCGGGAGCGACGAGCGAAACGCGGAACCGGAACGTGAACGGCCCCTCCTGCCGCGCCGCGTAGTTGGTGAACCAGTAATTGTTCATCGCGTACGCCAGGAGTGTGCCGTCCGGCGTGATGCGACGGGACCAGACTCCGCGGAAGATGTCGTTCAACGTGAACATCGGCGTGTCGGGCCCGCTCCACAGGACCCCGTCCGTCCCCTCGTGGAGCCAGACCCAATGCTGATGGCAGAACCAGTCCCGGCAGGCCCCCGGTTGCTGATCCCGCTCCGCGGTCATCCGACCCAGCGGGATCTCCATTTCGACCGTCGGCTGGGTGAAGGCGAAGGGGAACGCGAAGTAGAGCGCTTCCTTCCCTTCGGTGGGACCTTTTTCCAGCCGGTTTTCGAAATCCACCCACGGGAGGGCGTCGTAGAGCGTGATGGTCGACGTGAGAACGTCGAATCCTTCGAGGCGACGCTCGATCACCAGCCGCACGCCGATGCCCGGAAGACGCTCCCGCTTGACACTCACCAGCGTCGCCTGGAGAACGTCCAGCGTGGGCGGGTTAGCGACGGTGCGCCGGTCCCCCGACGACCACAGCGCGGACCGGTCCCCGCCGGTGACGAACACGGCCTGATTGAGGCCCGACCAGGGTGACGGCTTCACCCGCTCGCGGCCGTCGGGGCCGGTGAGCGAGGCGACCGCCCCGGTGGCCGGGTCGATCCGGACCCGGAACCCTCCCGCCGCGGCGTCCGTCGCCGAGCCCTCGTCCATCGGGGGGCGGGCGGCGTGATCGGACTCGTTCAGGGCGAGATAGCCCAGGGCGGGGACGTTGGTGACGAGGGCGAGTGCGTCCCCGTCGGCCAGGTCGACGGCCGGTACATCCACGCCGCCGGCGGCCCAGGCCTTCCCGGCGCCGCCCGGGACGCGCACCACGTCGGTGCGGATCCAGCTTCCGGCATTGAAGGCCACCCGCCACCGCCCGCGGTCCTGTCCGGCCGCCAGGCGGGTCAGGCCGTCGGCGATCTGTGTTTGCGCCGTCGCCTGAGCACCGAGGACGAAGCGGCGCTTGTACTCCCACTGTTCCACGGTCTGCCGCGCGTCGGGGGCGTCGATGCTCTCCGCCGCGCCCCAGGTATGCTCCCCGAACAGCAGCGCGTCCCGCCAGGCGGCGCGGCGCTCCGCCATCCGGGCTCCGATACGGGCGGAGCGGCCGTCGTCGGGAGCGTCGGTGTGGTCGTCCCAGAGGGCGAGGATGTCGGCGGCGCGCAGGGCCAGCTGGGCCCGCCGGAACATCGCGAGCTCCCGGGCGGTGGACGCGGCGCCATCCTCCCAATAGAGGCCCGTGTCCCCGCGACGTACCGGGATCCGGGTGCCGTAGCGGCTCTCGACGTCCCGGAAAAAATCCTCGGCGCGCCCCGGCACGATCCGCGGGTACGCGAAGCGCCGGTTGAAGTCCTCCATATTCGTGATCATGTGTTCGTCGACGGGTGCGTTGTCCCACTGCATGCCGTAGAGGAGCGCGACGTCGTAGGACCAGTCCGGGGAGAGGAACACGGGGTTGGTGAGCAGCCAGTCCGACAATCGGCGGCCCATTTCCGCCGCGCCCAGATGGAACCCGAAGCGCAGGCCGTCCCCGTAGTGATGATTGCGCCAGTGCAGCACGCGGCTTCCGTCCGGAGACTCCCACCAGTAGAGCTGGGGGTAGGACGTCCAGGGGCCGGTGAGGCCGTTCTCCACGCCTTCGGATTCGGGCAGGAGCGGGACCGCGCGATCCGGATTGGGGCCGGAGGCCAGGTACTTCACGCCGCTCGCGGCGAGGATCATCGGGAAGGTCGGGATCTGTCCCGGGACGTCGGTGATCTGGGCCGACACGAATCCCAGACCGTTTTCACGGGCGAATACGCCGGCCGGCCACACCATCCGGGCCGCGGTCTCGTGGTCGAGGATTCCGGTAAGCAGGTTGGCGAAGAGCGCCTGAAATCCGATCTTGCCGTCGCGGGCCGCCTGAATGAGGGCCTGGGCCCGCTCGGGGTCCCGGTTCTCCGTGTACGAAATGATCTGGAGTGCGCACTCCGCGCTCCACCGGTAGTCGGGGTCCCGGGCCAGGCGCGCCAGCGCGGCGTCCAGGTTGCGCCGGTGGATCTCGAGACAGCGCTCCTGCAGATCCGTGTAACCGATGTCGGTGTGGTTGGTCGACAGCCAGTACAGGGTCCAGCGCTTCGGCGGATCGAGCCGGATCCGGCGGCTGGCGCGGCGATCCCGGCCGACGACGATTTCGAACTGGTACTCGGAGGGTTCGGAGAGCGGGACCAGTACTTCGCCGGCGAGTGTGAGACCGGCCGGAGTGGGCAGGAGTCCCGCCGAGCCCACCAGCTGTCCCCGGCGGTCCAGGACCCGGGCGCGCGCGGCCGGCGCGTCGAGTCCGGTCACGACCACGCGGACCAGGTTGTTATGACCGTCGGGCTGCGCATACAGCGCGGTGGGGTGGGCCTCGACGACGGGCCCGGGTGCCCCGGTGCTCAGCCGGTTCTGCAGCGCCGCCGCCACGCCGGCCAGAGAACCCAAGAAACTCCGGCGATCCGTCATACATCCGACCTCGTTTCTGACGTCGTATCTCCGGTGAACGCGCGCGCCCTTGACGGGTATGTGCTCAATGCTACCTTTTTCCCGCGCCGGCTGGCTCACCCGCACCTATCTCGAAGGAGTACGTAATGAAGCGTCTCGCACTGGCCGTAGCCCTCGTGGCCCTCGGTGCCTGCGCCAAGGACAATGCGCAGTCCGGTGGCACGATGGCGGCTGACACGTCGCATATGATGGCCGACACGACCAAGAAAATGGCCGACACGACCCATATGCAGATGGCCGACACGTCGAAGAAGATGGCGCCTGCGGCCGCTCCGGCTGCCAAGGCTCCGGCGAAGGCTCCGGCCAAGAAGCCGTAGGCTTCGAGCCGTACCGTGGACGATCAAAGCCCGGGTTTGCTCCCGGGCTTTTCGTTTTCCAGGAGCCACTGCACGGTCCGCGCCACCGCGTCCCGCGGCGTCGTGACCGGATGCCAGCCCAGCTCCCGCCGCGCGCGCTCGGCCGCGAACGGATTCTCTTCGGCCAGAAAGCGGACCGCCGCGCCTCCGACTCCCGGATACCGCCCGGGGCTCCGGAGCATCTGCCAGCGGGCCCAGAGATCGACCGCCACCCGCGCGACACCATAAGGAAGGCGGATCCGGCGCACCCGGATGCCCAGGGCGTCGGCGAAGGCGTCGACGAATCCGCGCTGCGTGTGGCGGTCGGGGCCGTCGTCGGTAGTGTTGAACGCCCGTCCGCCGGCGGAGGGCGTGCGGAGCGCGAGCACGGCGGCCGCGGCGACATTCCCGGCGTACACGCACGAGAGGTGATTGGTGCCGGTCCCCACCTGGGGAACGATTCCCTGGCGGATGGCCGACAGCACCCGCGGCGAGAGGAGCCGATCTCTCTCTCCATAAATGACGTTCGGGCGCAGCACGGCGGCGTCCGCTCCGGCCGCCACTCCGTCCCACACCATCTGCTCGGCTTTGCGCTTGCTCTGGGCATAGTAGTCGTGGTCCCAGAGGGGGCCGAACTGGAAGTCTTCGTCTACGTGCCCGGCGCCCGCGGCATAAGCGTTGCCTCGGCCATAGACCGCCACGGACGAGATGTGCACCAACCTGACTTCGGCGGCGCGGGCGGCCGCCACGGCGAGGCGGGTTCCGCCCACGTTCACGTCGAAAAAATCCGATCGCGTGCCGCGCTGAGCGATGACGGCGGCGCAGTGGATCACGCCCGCCACGCTGTTGGCGGCGTGTCGCCACGTCCGCTCGTCGGTGACGTCGCCTTCCACCACCTGGACCCCCGGCGCCTCGACCAGGTGCCGGCTGGGAGGACGTACCAGCGCCCGTACCGGCGTCCCTTCCTCCAACAGGGCACGGATCGTGTGACTCCCGACCAGCCCGCTCCCGCCGGTGACGAGGACCGTCATGCAGGGTCGAAGCGGGGAATGGGAAGCGGAAGACCGGTGACGCGCGCCTCGATCATGCCGACCCGGACGAGGGCCCCCTCGACCACCTCCCGGCGCAGCACGGCCAGGCCCATCCACACGCCCGATCCCGGCGGTCCTTCGGGAACCCACGCGACGCTGGTCAGCCGCCCAACGTCCTTGTCCTCCAGGAGGACCGGCTGCGCCGTCCGCCACTGCTCGGGTGGCTCGCTGGAGAGCAGGAGTCCCCGCAATCCCCGGTTCGGGTGTCCGCGGAAGTGCACCCGGGAGACGGTCTCCTGCCCGGTATAGCAACCCTTGGTATAGGAGACGCCGCCGATCTCGTCGTACCGGATCTCTTGCGGCAGGGTGCGGTCGTCGGCCTCGGAGATCAGCTCCGGCCACCCGGCGAGAATGCGGGCGAGCTGCAGGACGGCGGGATCGCATTCCACCGCCCCCGCGGCCGCCAATCGGTTCCGGATCTCTTCGAGTGGCGCCGCAGGCCCGATCCATTGGAGTGTGAAGGGCGCGCCGTCGGGGGTCCGAGCAACCTCGATGTCTCCCGCCGCTTCGACTTTGCCGGCGCTGTGGGGGACGGGGACGGAGAGTCGCGCTGCCTCCGCCAGGGAAAGCGCGGCCGGCCCCGCCAGTCGAAGCACCTTGAGCTCCGGGGTTCGGTCGGCCACCTGGGCCAGCCGGGGCGGGATGGATCGCTGAAAGATCAGGGCCGCGCGCTCCCGTCCCTCGCCGGACGTGGTGAAACGGACGACCTCGGCGCGGCGCCCGGCCCAGCCGTCGACGACGATCATCCCTTTCGGTGTGAGCAGGGCTCCGTAGGCGAAAGCGCCGTCCCCGGGCCGTTCGATGTCATTGGTCAACAGGCCCTGCATGCAGGCGACGGCTCCGGGTCCCGAGAGATCGAACACCCCGGCGGGCACGAAGGCGAGCACGGCGCCGGAGCGAAGCGCCTGAGCCGCCGCCGGAGTGACCAACGCGGGGCCGATCCGCGTGAGTGTAGCGGCGGACTCCGGTACGGCGGTCATCCCAGCACCGAGTGGAGAGCGATGTAGAAATCCTTCCAGGAAGCCCTGATCGGGTCAACGCCTCAAGGTAGTCGAAGCCGCGGGCCATGGCCCAGCCATGCGTCTGATCACCCGTAGCGCCCCGCCAGCGCGTAGGCCCGGTCGAGCAGCTCCACGGGATGACGTACGGGGACGGGACGTTCAGTGGCGGCGAGCCCGGCGCCGATCTGCATGACGCAACCGGGGTTGCCGGTGAGCACCAGATCCAGGCCCGCCTCCTCGAGGTTCGTGATCTTGCCGGCCAGCACGGACCGGGACAGCCCGGGCTCCACCACCGTGTACAGTCCCGCGCTGCCACAGCACTTCTCGGCGTCGGCCACGGGAATCAGCCGCAGCCCGGGGATGCTCTTCAAGATCTTGAGCGGCGCGTCGGCGACCCGCTGCGCGTGGACGAGGTGACAGGGCGGGTCGTAAGCGACCCGCTCCTCGATGCGCCCGCCCGGCACGGGGCCGGCGCTCGCCAGGAGCTCGCTCACATCTCGGACGCGGGCGGCGAACCGGGAGGCGGCGGGATCGTCCGGGAGCAGGTGGCCATAGTCTTTGAGAAGCGCTCCGCAGCCGGCGCTGTTCACGACGATGGGCTCGTCGCCGGCGCCGAAGGCTTCGACGTTCCGGCGCGCGAGGTCCCGGGCGGCGCCGGTCATTCCCGCGTGGGCGTGGAGCGCACCGCAGCAGACCTGCCCGGCGGGTGTGCCGGTGCGGAACCCGTTCACTCCCAGGGTCCGGATCGTAGCGGCGTGGACGTGGGAGAAGAGACCGTCCATGATGCATCCGCTGAAGAGCAGCGCACGTCCTGCGGGAGTCGGGAGTCGGGAGTCGTCCACTCCAGTGACAAGCCGGTCTCCCCGTGTTGCGTCGAGCATGCCCATCGAAAATCCAATTCGACTCGTGCCGGCGAGACGACGGGGGATGCCCGTAGCACGGAGCAGGCGCGCGAAGGCGTAGACGACTCGAGAAACACCGGGTGTGGTCAAGAGCCAGAGGGCGAGCCGCGCGATCACCGGGACCGATCGAGTCTCCGCCATCCGCTCCCGCGCTGCTTCCAGGCCCCGGCCGTACCCAACGCCGGAGGGACAGACGGGTTCGCACCCCCGGCAGCCAAGGCAGCGGTCGAGATGGAGCTGGAGGTCGGGGTCGTCGGGGGCGATGAGGTGCTGCTCGAGCGACCGCATCAGCTCGATGCGGCCGCGGGGGCCGTCGGCCTCGTCGCCCGTGACCAGGAACGTGGGGCAGGCCTGCAGGCAGAACCCGCAGTGGACGCACGCGTCCAGCGCGGCAAATCCGCCGCGGTCCGGCAGGGCCGTCATTCCGCGGCTTCGGCGGCCTGTACCAGGACCCCGTTGGGGTCGAAGGTACGGCGCAGACCCGCGACCAGGGGACCCACGCCTTCTCGATACGCGCCGAAGTGGCCGACCGCGGTGCGCACCGACCAGGGGGCGCGCTCGAGGGTGAGGGGCACTTCCCGGGCGGCGAGCGCGCGGCGGAGTTTCATCAGCCGGTCGACGCTGACGTCTCCGGCCCAGCGTGCCGTGCCCGCGGTGGGGCTCGCCAGAATCCAATCGTCACCCACCTGGTGCTGCAGGAAGTCGAGCAGACTGTCGCTGCCGTCGGGGAGGCCGCCCACCCGGAAGACCACCGGTTTGGTGGCGAACCCTTCGGCGGCGTGCTGCCAGAACCGCTGGGCTTCCTCTCCCCGCACCGGGCTCAACCGTCCCCCACCCGCGATCCGCAGCTCCTGCTCGGCGGCCGCGACGTGCGGAGGGGACCCCACCAGGCGGACCGCCAGCAGCCAGTGCTCCCGGCGCGCGGGTGCGGGGGACAGGAGCTCGAGGGCGGCGGGCTCGAGGACCGCGGCGTGGATGTCGTCCACGACGTTGGTGAGATCCTCGCGGCTGCCCTCGAGCACCCACGTGACGTCGGCGCGGGGGAGCGTGCGAAGCCGCAGGTGCGCGAGGACGATCACGCCGAAGGCGCCGAAGGCCCCGGTCTCGAGACGCGTGAGGTCGTACCCGGCGACGTTCTTCATCACCTTGCCGCCGCTCTGAATGAGGCGGCCGTCTCCGGTCACGAACGCCAGTCCCAGGAGATGGTCGCGCACGCTGCCGAATCCCAGCCGGAGCGGTCCGGCGGTGGCCGTCGCGACGACGGAGCCCAGGGTCCGCCCGGCCAGGCCCGGGGGGTCCAGCGCCAGCCAGGCGCCCCGATCGGCCAGCTCCCGGCGCAGCACGTCCAGGCCCACACCGGCTTCGGCGGTGACGGTCAGATCCTGGCTTTCGAGGGAGGGGATCCGGTCCAGCCGGCGGGTGGTGAGGATCAAGTCGGCGGGAGCGTCTCCCGGCATCCAGCTGCCGGCTCCCTCCACGCGGACGCGCCAGCCCTCGGCATTCGCGGTCGCCAGCAGCAGGGCGACCGCGTCGGGGGCGGCGGGTGCCACCCGTGGCAGTTCGTCCCCCGAACGGCGTTCGAGGACGGCGTCCGGTCCCAGGAGGGTCGTGATTTTCTCGATGAGGCTCACGCGGCACTCCATTCCCGGCAGGCGTGGATCGGCACCACCTTGCCCGGATTTACGCGCTCGTGGGGATCGAAGACGCGGCGGACCGCGTGCATGGCCGCCAGGGACTGGCCGTCGAAGATCGCGGGCATGTACCGCAGTTTGTCGACGCCCACGCCGTGCTCTCCGGTGATGGTGCCGCCCGCCGCGATGCAGGCGTTCATGATCTCGGCGCTGGCGGCCTGGACGCGCGCCTGCTCGTCCGGATTGGTGGCGTCGAAGGAGATGTTGGGATGCAGGTTGCCGTCCCCGGCGTGGAAGACATTGCTCACCCGCAGGCGGTACCGCGCGGCGATGGCGCCGATCTCCTCCAGCACATCGGGAAGAGCGCTGCGGGGGACCACGGCGTCCTGGACCACGAGATCGCGGGACAGCCGCCCCATGGCACCGAAGGCCTTCTTGCGTCCCTGCCAGAGCCGTTCGCGCTCGGCGGCGTCGACCGCGGTCTTCACGTCGCGCGCGCCGTGGGCGCGGAGGAGCTCCGCCACCGCCTCCGACTCCGCGGCCACCGCGGTCTCGAAGCGCCCGTCGAGCTCCACCAGGAGGACGGCGGCGGCATCCCGCGGATAGCCCGCGGCGTACACCGAATCTTCGACGGCCCCGATGCAGGACCGGTCCATCATCTCCAGCGCAGCGGGCACGACCCCGCTCGCGATGATCGCGGACACGGCTTCGCCGGCGGCGCGAAGAGAGAGGAAGTCAGCCAGGAGGGTGCGGACGGCGTGAGGGATGGGAGTGAGCCGGACCGTGATCCGGGTGGCGATGCCGAAGTTCCCCTCCGAT
>Ga0210405_10004109_pt1 | contig 13809 bp, 8 predicted proteins | sample IncBWH11MmetaG_FD_155492 | JGI IMG/M metagenome (GOLD analysis project Ga0210405, IMG submission 155492) | Forest soil microbial communities from Barre Woods Harvard Forest LTER site, Petersham, Massachusetts, United States - Inc-BW-H-11-M | ecosystem: Environmental > Terrestrial > Soil >... | reverse complement strand
ATCTCGATCCCGCCGAGACGCTATTCATCGTCTCCTCCAAGACCTTCACCACGCTGGAAACGATGACCAACGCGCATACGGCCCGTGACTGGCTGTTGGCCGCTCTGAACGGCGAGGCGGACGCCATTGCCAGACATTTCGTCGCCGTCTCGACCAACGCTTCGGAGGTCGCGCGATTCGGGATCGATACCGCCAACATGTTCGGCTTCTGGGATTGGGTCGGCGGCCGCTACTCGATGGATTCGGCGATCGGCTTGTCGACCATGCTCGCCATCGGCCCAGATAACTTCCGCGCCATGCTGAATGGTCTTCACGAAATGGACCAGCATTTCCGCTCTGCACCGTTCGAGCGCAATTTGCCGGTGCTGATGGGTCTGCTCGCCGTCTGGTACAACAATTACTTCGGCGCGCAGACCGTCGCGGTGCTGCCCTATGAGCAGTATCTGAAGCGCTTTCCTGCCTATCTGCAGCAGCTCACCATGGAGAGCAACGGGAAACATGTGACCGGCGACGGCACCACCGTGGATTACGACACCGGACCGATCTATTGGGGCGAGCCCGGCACCAACGGTCAGCATTCGTTTTATCAGCTCATCCATCAGGGCACCCGGCTCATCCCCTGTGATTTCATCGCATTTGCCCGCAGCCTGAACCCGCTCGGCAGACATCACGACATGTTGCTTGCCAACGTCTTCGCCCAGACCGAGGCGCTTGCCTTCGGCAAGACGGCCGAGCAGGTCAAGGCGGAAGGCACGCCCGACTGGCTTGTGCCGCATCGGCTGTTCGCCGGCAATCGCCCGTCGAACACCCTCCTCCTGGATACCATGACGCCCGAAGCGCTGGGCAAGCTGGTCGCGCTCTACGAGCACAGCGTCTTCACCCAGGGGACGATCTGGCAGATCGATTCGTTCGACCAATGGGGCGTGGAACTGGGCAAGGCGCTCGCCCAAAAAATCATTCCTCAGCTTGAGAGCGTCGAGGAATCCAAGCTTGAGCACGACAGTTCGACCAACGCGCTGATCCGGGGCTATCGCAAGCTCAAGGCTTCCGCCTGATGTCGCGAGGATCTGACCGCGCCCTCTATCCTGCCGTTCGATGTCGCACCCGATTGAAACATGATCAGGAGAGCTGACCCATGCAACTGGGAATGATCGGTCTCGGCCGGATGGGGGCAAACATGGTGCGCCGCCTGCTGCGGGGTGGACATCAATGCATCGTGTTCGACAGGTCCGCAAAGGCGGTCGAGCAGCTGGTGAAGGAGAAGGCCGTCGGCACCGCTTCGCTCAGTGAGTTCGTCGGGAGCCTGGCGAAGCCTCGCGCAGTCTGGCTGATGGTCCCGGTCGGCAGCGTGGACCAAACCATCGCCGACCTCCTGCCCCACCTCGAGCACGGCGACATCCTCATCGACGGCGGCAATTCCTACTATATCGACGACATCCGCCGAGCCAAGGAGCTGACGCTCAAGGGCGTCCGCTATGTCGACGTCGGCACCAGTGGCGGCGTCTGGGGCCTCGAGCGCGGCTATTGCATGATGATCGGCGGCGAAGCCGATGCGGTGAGACATCTAGACCCGATCTTCGCCACTCTCGGACCAGGTCGCGGCAACATTCCACGCACGCCCGGACGCGACGAGGCGGGCGGCAAGATGGGCAGAACATCCGAGCAGGGTTATCTTCATTGCGGCCCGAGCGGTGCGGGCCATTTCGTCAAGATGGTGCACAACGGCATCGAATACGGCGTGATGGCGGCCTATGCGGAGGGGTTTGCGGTCCTCAAGGCGGCCAATGCCGGGAAAAAGCCCGGCGTCGTTGACGCCGAAACGACGCCGCTGCGGGATCCTGAGCATTTTCAATACGATCTCGAACTGCCGGAGATCGCCGAGGTCTGGCGCCGCGGCAGTGTCATCGCGTCCTGGCTGCTGGATCTCTCGGCTACCGCACTGATCCGGGATCCCACGCTGTCAACCTTCGCCGGACGGGTGTCCGATTCCGGTGAAGGCCGCTGGACCATCAAAGCCGCCATCGACGAGGGCGTGCCCGTCCATGTGCTGTCCTCTGCCCTGTACGAGAGGTTCAGCTCGCGCGGCGAGGCCGATTTCGCCGACAAGCTCTTGTCGGCAATGCGTTACGAGTTTGGCGGGCATCTCGAAAAGCAGGCTTGATCACGGCTGATCAAGACGCGGGCCCAGCAACGGAGCCAAAGTCGAATGACCAACGAAGAGCTCGACCAACTGGCAATCACGACGATCCGCACCCTGTCCATCGATGCGGTACAGCAAGCAAAGTCAGGCCATCCCGGTGCTCCGATGGCGTTGGCACCGCTCGTCTATGTGCTCTGGAACCGGGTCATGCGCTTCGACCCGAAGGATCCGATCTGGCCAAACCGGGATCGTTTCATTTTGTCAAACGGCCATGCCTCCATGCTTCTGTGGTCGGTTCTGTATCTGACGGGCACCCGCGCCGTAAACCCCGAGTACGAACGTCTTGGCAACCCGTCCGTCACCCTCGACGACATCCGCCACTTCCGCCAACTCGACAGCAAGGCGCCGGGGCACCCGGAATATCATTGGGTCTCCGGCGTCGAGGCGACGACCGGTCCGCTGGGTCAGGGCATCGCCACCAGCGTCGGCATGGCAATCGCGCGCAAATGGCTGGCTGATCGTTACAACCGGCCTGGCCTCGACGTCTTTGACTATGACATCTACGCCATCTGTGGCGACGGCTGCATGATGGAAGGGGTCGGTGCGGAGGCCGCGTCGCTGGCGGGCCATCTCGGCCTCGACGACCTCTGCTGGATCTACGACAACAACCACATCACCATCGAAGGCAGTACGCGAATCACCTTTACCGAGGATGTCGCGGCGCGCTTCCTCGGCTATCGATGGAACGTGTTGCGGGTGGGTGATGCCAACGACCTCGAGCGGATCGAGGATGCGCTCGCCATCTTTCGCAAGACCAAGGGCCGACCGACCCTGATCATTCTGGACAGCCATATCGGCTACGGGTCTCCACACAAGATCGACACTGCGGCGGCCCATGGCGAGCCCCTGGGGGAAGAGGAGGTTCGGCTCACCAAGCGCGCCTATGGCTGGCCCGAGGACGCAAAATTCCTGGTGCCTGACGAGGTCCCTCGGCGGTTCGATGCTGGCATTGGCGCGCGCGGCGCCGAAGCGCGGCGTCAATGGCAGACCCTGGTTGCCACCTACCGTGAGAAATTCCCGGAACTCGCCGCTGAGGTCGACCAGATGCAGCGGCGCGAACTGCCCACCGGATGGGACCGCAACCTGCCGAGCTTCCCCGCCGACCCCAAGGGCCTTGCGGGACGCGACGCTTCCGGCAAGGTGCTGAACGTACTTGCCCAAAACATTCCGTGGCTCGTGGGGGGATCGGCGGATCTTGGCACGTCGAACAAGACGCTCCTGACATTTCCCGAAGCCGGAGATTTTGAAGCTGCGACCCCCGGAGGCCGGAATCTCCATTTCGGCATCCGGGAGCACGCCATGGCGGCGATCGTGAATGGACTCGCATTGTCGAAGCTGCGCGCGTTCGGCGCGACCTTCTTCATCTTCAGCGACTATGCGCGGCCAGCGATCCGCCTTTCCGCCATCATGGAGCTTCCTTGTATCTGGGTCTTCACCCATGATGCGATGGGCGACGGCGAGGATGGACCGACCCACCAGCCGGTCGAGCAGTTGGTCTCTCTGCGGGCCATCCCCGGCCTCGTGGTCCTCAGGCCTGCGGATGCCAACGAGGTCGTCGAGGCCTACCGCTATATCCTCGAGCTGCGCCATCAGCCGGCGGCGATCACGCTGTCGCGCCAGCCGCTGCCGACGTTCGACCGCAGCAAGTACGCCTCGGCCGCCGGCGTCGCGCGCGGCGCCTACATCATGGCGGACGCGCCGGGCGGCGCGCCTGACATCATCCTGATTGCGTCGGGCAGCGAGGTTGCTCTCGTCGTGGCGGCCCATGAAAAGCTGACGTCCGATGGAATTCGCTGCCGGATCGTCTCGATGCCCTCGTGGGACATCTTCGAGCACCAACCACAGTCCTATCGCGAGGACGTGCTGCCGCCGCGTGTCACGGCACGCATCGCCGTCGAGCAGGGTTCGATGCTCGGATGGGACAGATATGTCGGCGCCGCCGGCCGCATCATCGGCATGAAGACCTTCGGCGCGTCCGCACCCCTGAAGGAGCTGCAGCGCAAGTTCGGCTTCGAACCGGAACGGGTCGTCACGACCGCCATGGAACTGCTCGGGCGCAGGTAGCGAGAAGAAGCATGCGATGATGTCAGGCAGGCCGGATCCGTTGACCGAAGGCTCGACCGAGGCCGAAAGCCCGAAGGTCGCGCCGCCGTGCGCCATGGTGATCTTCGGCGCCGCCGGCGATCTGACGAAGCGGCTGGTCGTGCCGGCGCTCTACAATCTGGTTCATGCCAACCGGCTGCCCCAGGGATTTCGGCTCGTGGGTGTCGACCTCGCCGCCAAGACGGTGGAGGAGTGGTGCAAGGGTCTCAGCGACACAATGCAGGAATTCGTCGGAACGGACGGCGAGTTCCAGGTTGATCGGCTCGATCAGGTTTCCTGGCGATGGCTGGCCGAGCGGATGAGTTATCTCCAGGGCGACCTCAACGATCCCGGGACCTATGAGCGGATCGGCAAGCATCTGGCGAAGCTCGACCAGACCGCCGGGACGGCAGGCAACCACCTTTTCTATCTCGCCGTCGCAGATCGTTTCTTCGGCGTGGCCGTTGCGGGGCTCGCGGCCGCGAACCTCGTGACCGAAAGAGATGGGCGGTGGCGGCGGGTGGTGATCGAGAAGCCGTTCGGCCACGACGTGTCCTCGGCCAAGGCGCTCAATGCCGAGATCTTGAATGCGCTGCACGAGTCTCAGATCTATCGGATCGACCATTTCCTCGGCAAGGAAACGGTCCAGAACATCATGGCGCTGCGCTTTGCCAACGGCCTGTTCGAGCCGGTATGGAATCGACAGCACATCGACCACGTGCAGATCACCGCGGCGGAGACCGTCGGCGTCGAGCGCCGGGGCAGGTTTTACGAGAAGACCGGAGCGCTGCGCGACATGGTGCCGAACCATGTATTCCAGCTGCTGGCGATGACTGCCATGGAACCGCCGATATCCTTCGATGCCGATGAGGTTCGGACCAAGAAGGCCGAGGTCATCAAGGCCATCCATCCGCTCGGGCCCGCGCAGGCGCTCAACGATGTCGTGCGCGGCCAGTACGACGCCGGCACCGTGCTCGGTCGCGAGGTGCGGGCGTATCGCCGGGAGCCCGATGTGGCTCAGGACTCGAATACCGAGACGTTCGTCGCCTGCAAGCTGAAGATTGACAACTGGCGTTGGGCCGGCGTTCCGTTCTACCTCCGCACCGGCAAATATCTGAAGCGCCGCGTGACGGAGATCGCGATCCGGTTTCATCAGGCGCCATACACCCTCTTCCGTGGCACCGACGTGGAGCGGATGAATCCAAACTGGATAATCCTGCGCATCCAGCCCAACGAGGGCATCGCGCTCGAATTCGCCGCCAAACGCCCTGGCCCGAGCGTGACGTTGAGCTCCGTCAGCATGGACTTCGCCTACAAGACTTACTTCGAGATCGAACCCAACACCGGATACGAGACGCTGCTCTTCGACTGCATGATCGGCGATGCTACCCTGTTTCAGCGCGCCGACAATATCGAGGCCGGTTGGCGCGTCGTTCAGCCGATCCTTGACGTCTGGGCAAACAACCCGCCTCGGGATTTTCCGAACTACGCGGCGGGCGGAAGCGGTCCTGCTGCGGCTGACGAGTTGCTGGCACGCGATGGGCGCGCCTGGAGGCCGCTGGACTGAGCGGGTGTCACGGAGGTCACGATGGTGGCGAAGCGAAAGATTTCCCTTGTCTTGGCGGACGTGGACGGCTCGCTCGTCAATGAAGAGAAAGTCCTGACGACGCGCGCGCAGAACGCCGTCAGTCTACTGCGACGCGCCGGCATCCGCTTCGCGATCACCAGTGGCCGGCCGCCGCTCGGCATGGCCATGCTGTTCGACCCGCTCGCGCTCGACACGCCGATCGCCGGCTTTAACGGCGGCCTCTTCGTGACCAGGGATCTGACGATCCTCGCGCACAAGACGGTGCCCGTCGATGTCGCGAGCCAGGCGATCTCTCTTATTCGCGAGCATGGCCTCGACGCCTGGGTCTATCGCGGCAATGACTGGCTGATCACGAAGGCCGACGCGCCGCACGTCGCCCGTGAGGCGTGGACGGTGAAATTCGAGCCGAAGATCGTGGCGGATGTCGGTGAAAAGCTCGACCAGGTGGCCAAGATCGTCGGCGTCAGCGATGATTACGACAAGGTGCAGCGCTGCGAGGCCGATGCCCAGGCCGCCTTCGGACAGCACGCGACGGCGGCGCGATCGCAGCCCTACTATCTCGACATTACCAACAGGGAAGCGAACAAGGGTGCCGTCGTCGAATATCTGTCGAGCCACCTGAACGTGCCCGCTGACGAAATCGCCACGATCGGCGACCAGCCAAATGACGTGCTGATGTTCAAGCGATCCGGCTTCAGCATCGCGATGGGCAACGCGTCCGATGAGGTCAAGAGCCAGGCTGATGCGACGACCGACTCCTACGACAACGAGGGCTTCGCCAAAGCCATGGAGCGTCACATTCTGGGTTCGTCTGATTGAGGAGCACCATGGACAGGAGCAGCGATCGCTTCGAAATACTTGCCGACCAGGCGGCACTCGCCCGCCGCGTGGCTGAATGGATGACGTCGACTGCGCTCGCAGCTGAGGGCCCATTTCGAGTGTCACTTTCCGGCGGGTCAACTCCGAAGATCCTTTACCGACTTCTCTCGTCTGATGAGTTCAGTGGCCGTTTCCCATGGCAGCGCGTCCTCTGGTACTGGGGAGACGAGCGCTTCGTTCCCTACGACCATCCGGACAGCAACTATCGCATGGTCCGCGAGTCGATGCTCGCGAAGGCACCGGTGCCGCCGGAGAACGTTTACCCTATCCCAACGGACGGAAGTCCCGAGGATGCGGCCAGGCGCTACGAACAGACCCTGCAGGAGGCGTACGGCGGGACCACGCTCGATGCGGGCCGTGCGCTCTTCGACGTGACCCTGCTTGGTCTGGGTGCCGACGGTCATACGGCTTCGCTGCTGCCTGGAGAACCGGTGCTGGAGGAGCGTCACCGATGGGTGGCGGCTGTCTCGCGTGGGCGACCCGAGGTCCGCATCACCATGACCTATCCGGCGATTGACAGCAGCCGGCGCGTCGCGTTTCTCGTGACTGGTCGGGAGAAGGCCGCCATCTTGCGGGCCGTCCGCGCTGGGAGCAGCGAGGCTCCTGCGTCTCGGGTGCGGCCGGTCGGCGAGCTCATCTGGTTCGTGGACCAGGCTGCTGCCACGGTTTGATCGAGAGATAGATCTTAGCTGCCAGCGGTAATTTCTCTTCGAGAGGCGCTGGACGCGTTGTGGACCCGGCCGGGGCTCTATCCGAGACCTACTGATCACATTGGAGAAGCGGATGTGACCAACTGAACGATGCACCGGTGAACACCTGCGGCCACGATGGAAAAGAAGAGGAGAAGCATATGGCTCAAACAGAGCAGTTGGAGGTTCTCGTCCTGGGCAGCGGAACGGGCGGCAAGCTTGTCGGGTGGCACATGGCGCAATCGGGACGACGGACTGCCGTCGTGGAGAGGCACTGGGTTGGCGGCTCCTGTCCCAATATCGCCTGCATGCCCAGCAAGAACGAGATTTCGAACGCGAAGGTCGCGCAGCTCGCGCGCGACGGCAAGCGCTATGGCACGGTGACCGGGCCGGTCACCGTCGACATGGCGACAGTTCGTCAGCGCAAGCGCGAGATGGTGGAGCGCCAGATTGCGAAGCACCTGCAGATCTATGAGGCGAGCGGCGCCGAACTGATCATGGGCAGCGGCTGTTTTGTGGGACCAAAGACCCTTGAGGTGAAACTGAACGACGGAGGAACACGTGTCCTCACGGCCGACAAGGTCTTCCTTAATGTTGGAACGCGCGCGGCCATTCCGAATGTGCCGGGCCTGGAGGCGGCTCGCCCCCTCACGCATGTCGAGGCGCTTGAGCTCGATTATGTGCCGCGACACCTGATCGTGATCGGTGGGGGTTATTCCGGTCTGGAGTTGGCACAGGCTTTTCGTCGGTTTGGCAGCGGTGTGACCATTGTTGAGTCCGGTCCTCAGCTCTTGGCACGTGAGGATATCGACGTCTCACAGGAGATGCGGCGCATTCTTGGCGCCGAGGACATTCAAGTCCTTGTGGGAGACGAGCTGCTCCAAGTCCAGGGGCGATCGGGAGACAAGGTTACCCTTAGCGCGCGCACCCCCTCGGGTGATCAACACATTGACGGCAGCGACATCCTGGTCGCGGCAGGGCGCATTCCCAACACCGCCGGAATTGGACTCAAGGAGGCAGGCGTCGAACTGGACGGGCGCGGTTACGTCCGCGTCAATGGCAGATTGGAGACAAGCGCGCCAGACGTATGGGCGGTCGGGGAATGCGCCGGCAGTCCACAATTCACACACATATCCGAAGACGATTTTCGAATCATACGCGACAATCTCGCAGGAGGAAATCGCAGCACCCGCGATCGTCTGGTTCCATATTGCATGTTCACGGATCCCCCACTGGCCCGGGTCGGGCTTGGTGAAGGTGAAGCGGAACGGCAAGGTGTCCTCGCCCGCGTTGCAAGGCTGCCGATGGAGTCTGTTCTTGCGGCGCAGGCGACCGATCAGAGGCAAGGCTTCATGAAAGCCCTTGTTGGCGACCGCGACGATCGCATACTTGGCTTCACGATGATTGGTGCCTCGGCGGGTGAAGTCATGGCTGCGGTGCATACGGCGATGCTGGCAGGTCTTTCCCATTCAAACCTTGCTGATGCAGATTTTGCGCACCCGACGATGGCTGAAGGGCTGAGCTCATTGTTTTCGAGCGTGCCGCCTCGCGCCGTGCAACAGATCAAACCGAAGGTGGCCTAGCGATATCCTGATCCCGACGACGCAACTGCGGCTACGGCCCCGGCCAAGTCGCGCCCACCCGCAGGAACTGTCGACCATGACGTTCCCGGCAGCAGACGACTTCGCGCCGGCGCGACGGAAGCAATATCCGGCTTTTACTCTGATCGGCGCATGCCGAAGCAGCGAAGTACGAAATAAATTGATTCAAGTTGCCGTCATGTCGCCGAACGAACCGCGATCAATGCTCAGCTTCCACATCATGCGCGGCCAGATCGCCGCCCTTACGGGAATTTTTGAAGCGTCCCTTCAGCCCCTCGCGCCAGCGCTGGAAACTGGCATAGAGCATCGGCACCAGGAAGATGCCGATCGAGCTTGCGGCCAGCATTCCGCCAAACACCGCCGTGCCCACTCCCCTGCGGCTGATCTGCGCGGCGCCCGTTGCGATCACGAGCGGCAGCAGGCCCAGAATGAAGGCAATCGACGTCATCATGACGGCGCGAAAGCGCATCTGCGATCCCAGCGCTGCGGCATCGCTGATCGACATTCCGGCTTCGCGCTGCTCCTTGGCGAACTCGACGATCAGGATGCCGTTCTTCGCGGCGAGCGCGATCAGCACCACGAGGCCGATCTGGCCATAGAGATCGAGGCTCAGGCCGGCGACCTTGATGGCAAGATAGGACCCGAGCACGCCGACCACGACAGCCAACAAGACCGGAACGGGAATGGTCCAGCTCTCGTACAGCGCAACCAGGAACAGATAGGCGAACAGCACCGCGAGCCCGAGAATGATCCCGGTCTGGCCAGAGGCGGCCTGTTCCTGATAGGCGGTCCCGGTCCATTCAAATGAATAACCGGCCGGCAGCGTTGACCTGGAGAGTTCTTCCATGGCTGCGATTGCCGTTCCTGACGAAACGCCGGGCGCCGGTCCTCCGTTGATAGTGACCGAGCGGTAGTTGTTGTAGCGGATGATCACCTGTGGTCCGGTCACGATCCTGATGCCCGCGATCGAGCGGATCGGCACCATGTCGCCGGTGGCGTTTCGCACATAGATCTGCCAGATATCGGGAATGTCGCCGCGGTTGGCAGCCTCGCCCTGCACGTTGACCTGCCAGGTACGACCGAACAAATTGAAGTTATTGACGTAGATCCCGCCGAGCGTGGCCTGCAGCGCCGTGAACACGTCGCTCATGTTGAGGCCGAGTGCCTGCGCCTTGGCGCGATCGATATCGAGATAGATTGACGGATTCGTCGCGGTAAAGGTCGAGAACACGCGTGTGAGCCGCGGATCGCGGTTGGCAGCGCCGATCAGGCCACCCATCACGCTGGCTAGCGACGCTGGATCCTGTCCTTCCAGTGCCTCGAGCTGGTATTCGAAGCCGCCCGAGGTCGAGAGCCCGATGATCGGCGGCAGGTTGAACGGCAGAACATTGGCCTGGCGGATCTGCGTTCCCGCTCCGAAGGTGCGCTGGATCGTCGCCTGCACCGAGTCGGCGGCGGCCTGACGATCCGCGAACGGCTTCATGCGCGCGACCATAAATGCCGAATTCGGCTCGCTGGCGCCGTCGAGCAGCGAAAAGCCGATGATCGACAGCACGTGATCGACCGCCGGCATTTGCTTCAGCACCTGCTCAACCTGCTTGGTCACCTGGCTGGTCCGCGCCACCGAGGCGCCGTCGGGCAATTGCACGGCGATGAAGAACGCGCCCTGGTCCTCCTCGGGCAAAAACCCGGTTGGTGTCAGGCGCGATACGCCATAGATGCCGCCCGCAAACACGATCACCGCGACCAATGACAGCACCGCCATGCGCAACAGTCGGCGTACCATGCTGGCGTATCGGTCGCGAACCCAATCGATTCCGCCGAGCACGCGCCCCATGATGCCGCGCCGGGCGCCGCGGTGTCGCAGGAACACCGCGCAGAGTGCGGGCGACAAGGTCAGTGCGTTGAGGGCCGAAATCACCATCGCCGCGCTGATGGTGACCGCGAATTGTCGGAAAAGCGTTCCGGAGATCCCCGGGATGAAAGCGATGGGCACGAACACGGATAGCAGCACCAGGGAGATCGCGATAATGGGTGCGGTGATCTGCGTCATGGCCTTCTTGGTCGCGTCCGCGGGCGCCAGATCCGGCTCCTCCTCCATCACGCGCTCAACGTTCTCGACCACGACGATGGCGTCGTCGACCACGATGCCGATTGCGAGCACCATGGCCAGCAGCGACACCGTGTTTGCCGAATAACCGAGCGCAAGCAGGACCGCAAAGGCGCCGATCAGGCTCACGGGAACCGCGACTGCCGGAATGATCGTGGCGCGCAGGTTGCCCAGGAACAGAAACACGACGATGACCACGAGCACGAAGGCTTCGCCCAGGGTTTTCAGCACTTCCTTGATGGTGTCCGTGACGAAGGTCGTCGAATCATATTGCACGAGATAGGTCAGCCCCGGCGGAAATCGCTCCGATAATTTCGCGAGCGTGGACTGCACGGCTTTTGCCGTCGTCACTGCATTGGCGCCGGGTGCGAGATAGATGCCGATCGGAACGCCTGGCTCGCCGTCGATCCGCGACTCGCTGTCCATGTTCTGTGCGCCGATCTCGACACGGGCGACATCCCTGATTCGCAGCACCGAACCATCCGGATTGGCTCGCAGCACGATATTGCCAAATTCGCTTGCCGTCGTCAGCCGCCCCTGCGTCTGTACATTGAACTGGAATTGCTGCTCGTCGCTGATCGGCCGGGCGCCGATGCGGCCGACCGGCGCCTGCACGCTTTGCGCGCGGATCGCTGCGATCACGTCCGACGGCACCAGATTGAGGCTGGTCAGCCGCTGCGTATCAAACCAGATCCGCATCGAGTAGTTCAGCTTCGCGAACAAGGTGGCCTGACCAACGCCGGGTGTGCGGGAAATCGCGTCGAGCACGTTGATGATCGCGTAGTTGGTAATGAACAGCGGATCCTGCGTGCCGTTCTTGCTGTAAAGCACGATGAACTGCAGCACGGCCGAGGACTTCTTCTGGACCGTCAGGCCCTGCGCCTGCACCTCAGTTGGCAGTTGCGACAGCGCGGTCTGCACGCGGTTGTTGACGTTGACGGTGTTGATGTCTGGATCTGTGCCGAGCGCAAACGAGACGGTCAGCGTGTAGCTGCCATCATTACCACTGGTCGACTTCATATAGAGCATCTTGTCGACACCGACGACCTGGGCTTCGAGCGGCTGGGCAACGCTCGATTCGACCACTTCGGCAGAAGCACCCGGAAAAACGGCCGTGACCGTGACCTGTGGCGGAACGATGTCGGGGAACTGCGCGACGGGGATTTGCAGCAGCGCGAGCGCGCCCGCGATCGTGATGACGAACGCGATCACGATCGCAAGTCGCGGACGGTCGACGAAAACCGAGGAAATCATGGCGTGGCACCCGCCGGTTTCGGTCCGATCCCGCTGCCGGCCTTCTGCGTTCCACTGTCATCAAGCTTCGCATTCATGCTCGATTGGATCAGCGCGCTGGCGGGCGCCGGCGCGACGGGTTCGCCAGGCCGCACCTTCTGCAGGCCTTCGGCGATCACCTTGTCACCGGGCGAAACGCCGCTCGTCACCGATGCCACCGTGGAGGTCGACTGGCCCAATTTGATTCGCCGCTGCTCGGCCTTGTTGTCGGCACCAACCACAAAGACGTAGTCGCCCTGTTGATCCGACAGCACGGCAGAACGCGGGATCGCCACCACCTCGACCGGCTGTACCCCTTCCAGCAATACGGTGACGAACTCATTGTCGGTGAGCTCACGCACCGTGAGGCGTGGCGTGGCATCGTGAATGGGAGGATTCGGGATCGTGCCACGCAGCGTGATGGTGTCGGTATTCTGCACGATCGTGTTGCTGACGAAGTTCAGCTGACCGACCTGATCAAATGGGCGACCGTCGGGAAGCCGGATCCGGATAGCAACCGCCTTGAACCCACCACGCGGCACATAGCGGTCGCGCAGGGTCAGCGCCTCGCGGACCGAGACTGGAAAGGTGACATACATCGGGTCCTGGCTGACGATCGTGGTCAGCACCCCCGAACTCGGCGAGACGACGTTGCCTTCCGTAACCGCGGTGCGGCCGATCATGCCATCGATCGGCGAGCGTATTTCAGTATAGTCGAGATTGATCTGGGACGCCTCGACCTGCGCCTGCGCGGCTTGCACCTGCGCCTCGAGGCTCTGTTGGTTCGCGAGCGCGGCGTCATAAGTCGATTGCTGGCCCGCGGGACCACTGAGAAGAATCCTCGCTCGCTCGGTCGTCAGCTTGGCGTTCACCAATGTCGCCTGGAGCTGCGCCACCTGAGCCTGCTTCGACTTGAGGTCGGCCTCGAACGGGCCGCGTTCAAGTTGATAAAGCAGGTCGCCGGTCTTGACTTCCGCGCCCTCGACGAAGTTTCGCTTTTCCAGAAAGGCGGTGACCCGCGCGACCACGTTGACCCGGTTGATGGCTTCGATGCGTCCGAGATATTCGTTTGATTCGGTAATCGGCCGCTTGACGGCTTCGACCACGCCGACAGCCGGGGGTCCCCCCGGCCCGGGTTGGGCGTCAGCCGTCGCCATCAAGCTCAGCCCAGCAACTCCCAGCGCGACGGCACCCGCCATTCGTCTGATCATCAAGCTCGCATGGTTCATTTTTGAGCGCCTTGTTCCGGCATGTTTCGAATGACTGTGGCGGTTACCTCAAACAGGATCACACCGAGATTGAGCGTATGCTAGCGTCATTCTTGTTCACTTTACTGCGACTAACATCTTTGCCCCGGCCACCACGTCGATGGCGGATCGCCCGCGGAA
>Ga0210405_10004104_pt1 | contig 13817 bp, 9 predicted proteins | sample IncBWH11MmetaG_FD_155492 | JGI IMG/M metagenome (GOLD analysis project Ga0210405, IMG submission 155492) | Forest soil microbial communities from Barre Woods Harvard Forest LTER site, Petersham, Massachusetts, United States - Inc-BW-H-11-M | ecosystem: Environmental > Terrestrial > Soil >... | reverse complement strand
TAACAGATAACAGCGATCAGGAGGAAAGGGGGGCCACCCTTCCTTCGTCAGGGCGGGCACTGAAGGTGGCCGCTACGCTCGGTTTGGGTTCCTGTTATCTGTTATCTGATCGCTGTTATCCTTCCTCACACTTCGTTGGTAGCATAGGCTGCCAATTCCAGCTAAAATCCGATGCGTCGCGTTGCGCTTCGCGAGTTGCCGGGAGGCTTCTGGATGTACAACCTTACTCAAAAATTGACCGCGGAGTTTATTGGGACGTTTGCCCTGATTTTCTTTGGGGCGGGTGCGGTGTGCGTGGATATGCAGTTGCGGACCAACGCGACGGGAGGGATTGGATTGCTGGCGATTGCCCTTGCGCACGGGCTGGCGATTGCGATCATGGTTTCGGCGCTGGGGCATATTTCGGGCGGGCATTTCAATCCGGCGGTGACGATTGGATTTTGGGTGACGAAAAAGCTTTCGACGATGGACACGTTGTTTTACTGGCTGGCACAGCTGGCGGGCGCGGCGGCGGCGGCGTTTCTGCTGCGCGCGGTGATACCGGAGGAAGTGTGGCGGAGCGTGGCGCTGGGCACACCGGAACTGATGCGGGATTTTCCGAGCTGGGCGGGGCTGGCACTGGAAGCGACGACCACGTTTTTCCTGGTGTTTGTGGTTTTTGCGACAGCGGTGGATGAGCGCGGAACTTTTCGGGCGATTGCGGGATTTGGAATTGGATTGACGTATGTTGTGGGGATTGTGGCGGCGGGGCCGTACACCGGTGGGGCGTTGAATCCGGCGCGGGCGTTTGGGCCGGCGCTTGCGGCGCATCATTGGTTGAATCAGTTGATTTATTGGGTTGGGCCGCTGGGCGGAGGATTTTTGGCGGGATTGGTTTATGATTCGGTGTTTTTGAAGCCGTCGGAGGTTTAGACGTGGCGCCCTTGGCCGGCAGTAGCATTTTGTCGGTTTAGAGTTTTTTGCGGTTGCATCCTCAAAAGCGGCGGCAGAGCCGCCGCACTCCAAATAGGGCGGCGTAAAGCCGCCCCTACACACGAAGACCTGTACACAGGACTAGGTAACTAAGGCGCAACTATGCGTTGCGGGCTGCTTGTTGGGCCCTGTGGCTGGTGCTACGTTCAGAGAGGAATTGCATCTCTGCGGGGTGTCTGCACATGGCTCTTAGCATCGACGATTTGTTGCGTCGCGCGGTTGAAAATAAATCCTCCGACTTGCACCTGAAGGTTGGAAACCACCCCTATTTGCGCGTGGACGGCTTGCTGACCCCGTTGAGCGACGTGCCGCGCGTTACGCCGGAAGAGATGCTGTCCATGGCGTTCAGCATGATGACCAACCGGCAGAAGCAGAAATTCAAGGAAACGGCTGAGTTGGATATGGCGTACGGCGTGGCGGGCCTGGGACGGTTCCGCGTGAACGTGTTTCAGCAGCGCGGCAACGTGGGAATGGTGCTGCGCGTAATTCCGACCAAGATTCGAACTGTCGAAGAGCTCAATCTTCCCTCGGTGATTAGCAAGATTTGCGAAGAGCAACGCGGACTGGTGCTGGTGACGGGGACGACAGGTTCCGGCAAGTCCACGACACTGGCGGCGATGATCGACCGGATCAATGCGGACCGGGCCGACCACATCATCACGATTGAAGACCCGATCGAGTTCCTGCACCGCGACAAGCGGAGTTTTATTAACCAGCGCGAAGTGGAAGTCGATACGGCGAACTTTTCCTCGGCGTTACGCGCCGGGTTGCGCCAGGACCCGGACGTGATTCTGGTCGGCGAAATGCGCGACCTGGAAACGATTTCGACCGCGCTGCTGGCCGCGGAAACGGGCCACATGGTTTTCTCAACGTTGCATACTTTGGATGCGACGGAAACGATTCAGCGTATTATCGCGGTGTTTCCACCGCCGGAGCAGAAACAGATTCGCTTGCAGATGGCCGCGACGTTGAAGGCCGTGGTTTCGCAGCGCCTGGTGCGCCGCGCAGATGATAAAGGGCGCGTGCCGGCCGTGGAAGTGATGATCGCCACGGCGTACATCAAGGATTGCATTATTAATGCGGACAAGACGCGGCTGATTCATGACGCGATTGCGGCGGGCACCTCCCAGTACGGCATGCAGACGTTTGATCAATCGCTATTTGATTTGTACACCAAGGAACTCATCACCCTCGACGAAGCTTTGGCACGCGCTTCGAACGCCGACGAGTTCAAGCTGCGCATTCAGGGTATACGATCGGCCGCCGATGCCGCGCGCGAGGAAATGGCTTCGCAGATGGCGGATTTCGAGCGCTTCAGCCGGAAGTAAATTCGCGGCAATTCATCTGTTCAATCTGACTCTTCGGAAAAAATAACATCTTTCTTCAGGGGCTAAAGCCCATCCGTCATCGTTGCGTCGCGCCGGGGCTGAAGCCCCGGCCTCCTAAAGAAAATGCGCGGGTTCTTTACTTCGCCGGTTGTTTGGCACATGCTCTGACGTATGTTTGGGAAACCTCGACAACTGGAGACGGATGCGCAGGTGTACGACGCGGCGATTAAGATTTTGATGCGGCGAGCGCACTCGGTGCACGAAATGAAGAAGGCGCTGGCGCGGCGGTGCGAGGACGACAAGATGGTGCGCGGCGTGGTGGAGCGGCTGAAGCGGGAGAACCTGCTGGACGATGCGCGGTATGCGAACCAGTTTACGCGGTTGCGGACGGAATCGCGGAAGCAGGGGGAGTTTCGGATTGCGCGGGACCTGCGGGCGAGGGGAATTCCGGACCGGCACATTGAGACGGCAATCAAGGATGCCGCGGCGGCGGGGTCGGATCCGGCGGCGATTATCCGGCAGCGGATTGAGCGGAAATTGCGGTTGTTCCGCGGAGAGATTGACGAACAAAAGCTGGCTTCGCTCTACAGGTCGCTGATTGGGGCGGGGTTCCCGTCGGATTTGATACACAAGGAATTGCACCGGATCACGCACGAAGAGATACCCGAGGTGGATTCGAGCGACGAGACCGCCTAGCTCTTCCCTTCCTTCAGACTGGAGGGAACCTCCTGAAAGTCCTCGGAGCGGGGGGCGCGTCGCATGGCGGAAAGAAGTTTGTCCGGCGGAGGGATCAGCTTTCGCGTATTGAGATCGAGCCAGCCTCCTTTGCTTCGGACGCGCGCAACCAATTTTCCGTCGGAGCGGTAAAAGGTGTTCTGCATCAGGAAGCGCGAACCGTCGGCGGAGAGTTCGGCGACTTCGAGCGTTACGCGCAATTCTTCCAGCAACCCTACCTCACGGAAATAATCGAGTTCGTCGCGCAGGATCACGGGGCCCATGCGCAGGCGATGAAATTCGGCCATGGGGAAGCCGTTTTCGGAGAAGTACATCATGCGGACGTCGGCGGACTTGTCGAGATAGGCGGTGTTGCGCATGTGGCTGTTGAAGTCCATGTCGCCCCAGCCGGCGGTGAGTTTTCGTTCGAACATCGGGCCTCCCTGAGATCGCTTGTGGATGATACCAAGCTCGAAATGAAGCGCAATTGCCGGGGACTCGACACGTCTGCGATAATCGAGCATTGAGTTGGATGACGGAGACGAGGCAGACGTGACGGAGAACGCCACAAAGAAGCTGAGTGGAAACGAAATTCGCGAAAAATTCCTGCAATTTTTCGAGAGCAAGGGACACCGGCGCGTGCGGTCGTCTTCGCTGGTGCCGCACGGGGACCCGACGCTGCTGTTCACGAATGCGGGGATGAACCAGTTCAAGGACGTGTTTCTCGGCCTTGAGAAGCGCGAGTATTTGCGGGCGACGACGGCGCAGAAGTGCGTGCGGGCGGGCGGGAAGCACAACGACCTGGAAAATGTGGGGTTCACGAAGCGGCATCACACGTTTTTCGAAATGCTGGGGAATTTTTCGTTTGGGGATTATTTCAAGAAGGATGCGGTGGCGTTTGCCTGGGAGCTGATAACTTCGCCGGAGTGGTACGGGATTCCGAAGGACAAATTGTATGTGACCGTGTTTGGCGGCGCGGAAGTGGCGCCGGGGAATTCGCTGGGCGTGGATGAAGAGGCGAAGAAGTTTTGGCTGGAACAGAAGGTGCCTGCCGATCGGATTTTTGCGGTTCCCGGGCTGAAAGATAATTTCTGGGCGATGGGCGATACGGGGCCTTGCGGGCCGTGCAGTGAGATTTTTTATGACATGGGGCCGGAAGCGTCGGAAGAGGGCCATGCCGACTGCAAGTTCCCCTGTGACTGTGGCCGGTATGTGGAGATCTGGAATCTGGTGTTTATGCAGTTCAATCGGGATGCGAGCGGGACACTGACGCCGCTGCCGAAGCCGTGCGTGGATACGGGGATGGGCTTGGAGCGGGTTGCTGCGGTGCTGCAGGGCGTGATTTCGAATTACGATACGGATTTGTTTGTGCCGCTGCTGGATCGCGCGGCGGAATTAATTGGCGTCGACGAAAAGAGAGAGCTAGCGGCAGAGGAGCAAAGACGGTCGGCGGCGTCTTTGAGGGTGATTGCGGATCATGCGCGGGCGACGACGTTCCTGATTACGGATGGTGTGGTGCCTTCGAATGAAGGCCGTGGATATGTGCTGCGAAAGATTATGCGGCGCGCGATCCGCCACGGACGGCTGCTGGGGGCTAACAAGCCGTTTTTGTTTGAGATGGTACAGACGGTACGGCAATTGATGGGCGGAGCGTATCCCGAATTGCTGGAAGCGAGTGCGGCGAGGGTGCCGGAGATTGTTCTTCACGAAGAAACGCGATTCGGAAACACGCTTGCCATAGGAATGAAGCACCTTGATGAAGAATTAGTTGAGCATGCGAAGGCCGTTCTCGAGGCAGATATGAAGGAGGGAAGGGCCGCCATCGGCGCAGGATATCAGGCGGCATACCAGCTTGGTGCGAGCATGGTTGGCCACCCGATAGTCCCTTATAGCGGGATCAAGGCATTTCGTCTCTACGACACTTTCGGCCTTCCACTGGACTTTATCCGCGATGCCGTCCGAGATGCTGGGCTCACACTAGATGAGCCCGGTTTTGAAGCTGCGATGCAGGAGCAGAGGACGCGGGCGAGAGCGTCGTGGAAGGGCGGGGCTGGGAAGGAGGCGGCGAATCCGGCGTTTGCGAAAATGGCGGAGACGTTTAAGACGGAGCCGGATTTTTATCATGCGACTTGCGCGAAGGATGCGCGGATTGAGGCGATTGTCACGAAGAGCGGGCCGGTGAAGGAGTTGAAGGCCGGGGAATCGGGCGAGGTGGTGCTGGACCGCACGGTGATTTACGCGGAATCCGGCGGGCAGATGGCGGACACGGGGAAATTTTATGATGCGTCCGAGGCCCAGGTGCTGGCGGAAGTGACGGGCGCGTTTTATCCGGTGGCGGGGCTGGTGGCGCATCGGGTTACGGCGAAGGAGACTTTGCGGGTGTGCGACCGGGTTACCGTGATTGCGGATGCCGAGCGGCGAGCGCGGATCATGCGGAATCATTCGGGGACGCACCTGGTGAACGCGGCGCTGCGGAATATTTTGGGGACGCATGTGAAGCAGTCCGGCTCGCTGAACGCGCCGGAGCGGTTGCGGTTTGACTTCACGCATTTTGCGCCGGTGGATCACGAAGAGCTGCGGGACATCGAGCAGCAGGTGAACGACGAGATCCGGCTGAACACGTGTGTGGAAACCGGAGTGATGTCGCTGGAAGAGGCGCTGAATTCCGGAGCGCTGGCCTTTTTCGGGGACAAATATCCGGAGAGCAACGTGCGTGTGGTGACGATTCCCGATCCACGGTCGCCGCGCGGTTTTTTTTCGAAGGAGCTTTGCGGCGGGACGCACGTGAAGCGCGCTGGCGATATCGGCGTGCTGAAAATCGTGAGTGAAGAATCGGTTGCGGCGGGCGTGCGGCGCATTGAGGCAGTGACGGGTATCGGCGCGCTGGAGCATTACCAGAGACAGGCAGAAATTGTCGTTGATGTCGCTGGTAAATTGAATGTTCAAGAGGGTGAAGTCGAAGCTAGGCTGGAGGCGCTCACTCAAAAAGTGAAGGAACTTGAGAAGCAATTCGAAGCAGAAAAGCGCAAAGGGGCGCTGAACCAGGTGGACGAGCTGTTTGGGCAGGCGCAGACCATCAAGGGCGTGAAGGTGATTGTGGGCGAGGTGGCCAACGTGGACCGGGAGGGCCTGCGGGCGCTGGTGGACACACTTAGGCAGAAGCTGGCGTCGGGTGTGGTAGCCCTGGGGATGCTGGACGACGGAAAGGTGGCCCTGATCGCAGGGGTGACCAAGGACCTGACTGCTAAAGTCCATGCTGGCAAGCTGATACAGGCGCTGGCCAAGCAGGTAGGGGGTTCGGGTGGCGGAAGGCCAGATTTGGCCGAGGCTGGCGGAAAAGACACATCGGCCCTAAAAAGTGCCTTGCAGAGTGTCCCCGGCCTGCTGGAACCCCTGCTATAATAGCAGGCAGCGTCAGAAGCGTTGCCTCGCAAGTGCAGCATTTCGCTATACTTGTTAGCAGGCCAGAGCTTCGCAAGTGCAACACGCGGCGGCTCATGGCCTGATCCGAGGCAACAAGCTCCGCGCAACGGGTTTTACTACCTATGCCTTCCCCAAGGCGCATGAACGGCGTACAAACTCCTATGAACCTGAGGAATGTCCTGGTGCTTTCATTGGTATTCAGCGGCGTGCTGGGCGCTGCCCGGCCCGCCGAAGCGCAAATTACAACCGAGACCGCCACGGACGGGCGGCCTGTGTTCGTGAACTCGGAACCCCCGGTGATTGCGAAGCTGTCGCCGCGGAAGCCGGTGAACCAGTCGATTTATTTGCAGAGCGAGATTTCGTTCACGGGGACGGACCGGCCGGCGATGTTTCTGGATCGCGATGGAGCCGAGAAACTGGTGCGGGAAGCGGCGGAGCGCCACAAGGTGGACCCGGCGCTGGTGCGCGCGGTGATTGAAACGGAATCGAACTGGAATCCGGCGGCAAGATCGCACAAGGGCGCCGTGGGACTGATGCAACTGATTCCAACGACGGCGATGCGTTTCGGCGTGAATGACGTTTATAGCCCGAGGCAGAACGTGGATGCGGGCGTGAAGTACCTGAAGACGTTGCTGGAAAGGTATCGCGGCAACCTGGATCTGGCGCTGGCGGCGTACAATGCTGGTGAGGGCGCGGTGGATCGCGCGCATGGCGTCCCGTCGTTCCTGGAGACCCAAAGTTACGTGCGAAAAGTGCAGAACGCTTACTACCGCCCCGGTTCGGGCCGCATGGACGAGGCGTACACCCGCTCAAGCAGGATTCACCGGGAAGTGGATGCGAACGGACGGATTATTTTTACCAACGAGTGAGATTGCGCATCGAATTTAGGTAGTTGGGGTTAGTAGTAGAGAGTAGTCGGGCAAGTTGGGGGAATACCGGGGAAGTATGGGTACGGGGCGGAAAAATTTCCACAAAGGTTTCGCCGGCGCTTCGCTGGGTATTGTGCTGCTGGCGGTCTGCGTAATTCCCTGCCCTGTACGCGCCGCGAACACGAACACTGCCGCCAAACGCGAGGCGGCGAGCTCGCAATTTGCGCGGGCGCAGGAGATGCGCGCAGCGCTGAATGAAAAGGCGCCGGAGAAGCGCACGCTCGCCGACTACAAAAGAGTCGTCACCACCTACCAACGCGTTTACCTGATTACACCTCATGCGATGGAAGTGCCCGATGCGATGGTGGCCGTGGGCGAACTGAACACCGAAATGGGCGACCGGTTCGGGCGCAGCTATTACCAGGCGGCGGCGGAAGCGTACCAATTTTTGATTCGCGAATACCCGGCGAGCAAATTTACGCCGGATGCAATGCTGCGGATGGCGCAATTGCAGAAGGACCAGCTGGGAGACCCGGCGGCGGCGACAAAGGCGTTTCAGGATTTCCAGAAAAAGTATCCGCGTTCGGCTCATAAGCGCGAGGTGCAGGAAGCGCTGGCGGAACTGGCCCTGTTGAGGAACGCGGAGACCGGGCAATTGGATGCCAAGACGGCGCAACCCGCTCCCGCACCGGCGGCTTCGCCGGTGAGAGCGGCGAAGGAAGACAATTTGCAGCCGGTGGCGCGAGGCGCAGGCAACACGAGCGGCGGTGAAAGGTCGAAGTCAGTGGCAGTGCCGAGCGTCCAGCACATCCGTTGCACGTTGACGCCGGAGGGAACGGAAGTGGTAATCGACCTGGAAGATTCGCTGGAATACGTTTCCGGGCGCATCGCGAATCCCGACCGGATTTATTTTGATTTGCGCGCGGCGCGGCTTTCGCCGGCGCTATTGAGAAACAAGATTCGGGTGAGCGGCGATCTTTTGAGCCAGGTGCGGGTGGCGCAAAATCAGGGCGGCGTGGTTCGCGTGGTGCTGGATGTGAACGGCGTGCGGGATTATGCGGCCTCGCTGATGCACAAGCCATCGCGGTTGGTGATTGAACTTTACGGTACGGGCAGCGCACGCGGCACGACGGTGCAATCGGCAAAGGCAACGCCTCCTGCTGCGAAGAAATCGAACAGCGATAAAGCGGACGGCGCGACCGATGCGGAAACGCTCGCCATGAACGCTCCTGTGTTAAGCGAGAATCCTCAACCAGCCGGGCCAATGGAAGAAACGACGCCGGCACCTGTGCCGCCGAAACCCATCCCTTCGCCGGTCAAGATATTGAATACCAGCCACGGCAAGGCAGGCGCTGGTTCGAGGCCAGACCTTATACAGCCTTCTGCGGCCGCGCCGGTGCCGACGCGCGACGGGCAATCCACGCTGACCCGCGCGCTGGGACTGAAGATCGGCCGCATCGTGATTGACGCGGGCCATGGTGGACACGACACGGGAACGATTGGGCCGACGGGCTTGATGGAAAAGGATCTTTGCCTGGATGTGGCCCTGCGGCTGGGGAAGATCATCCAGCAGAAACTGCCGGGCGCGGACATTGTGTTCACGCGGTCGGACGACACGTTTGTCCCGCTGGAAGATCGCACGCGCATCGCCAACGAGGCAAAGGCGGACCTGTTCCTCTCCATTCACGCGAATTCGAGCCCGGACCACGGGGCGCGCGGCATCGAAACGTATTACCTCAACATGAAGGGGTCTCCCGAGGCGATGGCGGTGGCGGCGCGCGAAAACGCGGTTTCGCAGCAAGGCATTCACGACCTGGAAGAGGTGGTCAAAAAGATCGCCCGCACGGAGAAAATTGACGAATCGCGCGAGCTTGCCGAGGATGTGCAGGATTCCCTGTCGAAGCGCATCCAGAAAACCGTGAAACCCGTGAAGAACCGAGGGGTGCGCAAGGCGCCGTTCGTGGTGCTGATTGGGGCGGATATGCCGTCGATCCTGACGGAGATCTCGTTCCTCAGCAATCCCTCCGACGAGCAACTGCTGAAGAAGCCGGAATACCGGCAGCGGGTGGCGGAAGGGCTCTACCAGGGCGTTTCGGACTACCTGCAAAGCATGAACAGCATGGCGGTCAACGGCACGGCCAGGCCGGGGCGTCCTGCTCCGCTGGCGGCGGTAGAGCAGTCAAGGAACCAACAATAAGTTCCCGGCGTCTAATATACTGACAGGTATGGCTCGAATCCTTCTTGGTTGCATGCTGGCTGGCGTACTCTGCACCCTTGGTGTTGCTGCGGACACTTCTATTCTCCCCAATCAATTTGGACCCTGGCAGGCGGAGGCGCCTGCGAAGACGCTGCAAGTGCAGGATCTGGGAGCGGGCTGGGCGAAATGGCCGAACGGTGAACGAGTGCTGGCCGAGGCCGGGGTGAGCAGGATCGAGCAGCGCGCGTACAAGAATGGCGCGGATGAGATTATGCTGCGGGCGTTTGTGTTGCGCGATCCGAGCAACGCGTTTGAGGTATACACGTTCCTGCTGGCGCCAGGGCTGAAGGATTCCGGGCTGGGCGGGGATTCCGCGGGAAGCGAGCACGAAGCGCGCTTTCTGGTGGGGAATATTGTGGTGCAGGCGGAAATTTCTCCCAAAGCAAAAGTGGAAGGGCTGCGCGAATTGCTGACCGCATTGCAGGCGAAGACGGACCAGACGCCGCTGCCACCAGTGAAGAACTATCTGCCAGAGCGAGGTCGGACGTTTGGCTCCGAGAAATACGCGCTTGGGCCGGAAGGATTTCGAGCGGCGATGAGTTCGCTGGAACAGGACGCCGCAAAGGACCTGACCGACGCGGTGGGCTTTCAGAATGGCGCGGAAGCGATGCTGGCCAAATATCACGGCGAACACGGTGGCGGAGTACTGGTGCTGCTGGATTACCCTACGCCGCAACTTGCAGAACAGCATTTACACCATCTGGAGCAGGCGCTGCCGGAGGCCGCGAAGCGCGCGGGCGTGACCGTGGAGCGCAAGGCTTCCCTGCTGTCGCTGGTGTTTGCGGCGACGTCTGCGGAGTACGCGCGGGCAATGCGGGATGCGGTGAACTACGAAACCCAAGTGACCTGGAACGAGCGCGGGCAAAAGGCGACGGACCCGCCAATCATGCTGATCATGTACAAGATTTTCCTGTTCACGGGATTGTTCCTGGGCGTTGCGACGGGGGTTGGGATTGCGTTTGGCGGGTTTCGCGTGATTATCAAGCGGCTGTTTCCCGGGAAAGTGTTCGACCGGCCGGAGAATATTGAGGTTTTGCAGCTGGGGCTTTCGGGGAAGAAAATCGACCCGACGGATATGTATTAAAATTCTTTCCTGGGCTGAAACGGGCCGCCCGCTTCCTTCGTATAGCTAGAAGGAGGCCGGCCGCATCAACTGAATAAATCCCTCCTGAGGTCGGTTAAACGAATGGACTTGACGTGCGTCCAACGGTCTTACGAATTGGCGTTTCGATTCAGACTTCGTTGACGTAAAATGAATAGCCGCGCAGCCCGCGCCCGTGTGAGCAGATGACCCTAGTAAGAACAAAGCAGTCGAAATATGGCTTGTCCGTACTCTGCCTGGCAGTGGCGACCCTGGCCGGGATGGTTGTGGCTGGCTGTGGAGCGAAATCGGCATCGGTGAGTGCGAGCGGCGAAGGCGGGGCCGACGCGGCGATGCCCGTCCAGGTGCAATTGGTCGAAGCAAAGCCGATTGCGGAGACGACGGAATATCTGGCACTGCTGAAATCACGGCACTCGGCGACGATCAATCCGCAGGTGGAGGGCTATATCACCCGGATTTTTGTGAAGTCCGGCGACCATGTGGCGTCCGGCGCAGCGCTGCTGCAGATTGACCCGCTTAAGCAGGAAGCCACGGTGAACAGCCAGGATGCCACGCGGCTGGCGCAAGAGTCGAACGTAAATCTTGCTCGCGTGAACCTGGACCGGGCAAAAAAGCTGGCGGAAGCCGGGGTGATCGCGAAATCCGACCTGGACAACGCGCAGACGAATTACGACACCGCCGTGGCGCAACTGAAATCGCTGGAGCACCAGGTGGAGCAACAAAAGGTGGAGTTGCGCTATTACAAAGTGAGCTCGCCGATGGACGGCATTGTCGGCGACATTCCTGTGCGCGTCGGGGACCGGGTGATTGTGTCGACGCTGCTGACAACGGTGGATGAACCGGGGGCACTGGAATTGTATCTCTACATTCCCGCGGCGCGTGCCAAGGATTTGCGACTCGGCCTGCCGGTGAAGCTGCTGGATGAAGCGGGGAATGTGCGGACGGAATCGCAGGTTACGTTTATTTCGCCGCAGGTGGACCCGGACACGCAGACCGTGCTGGCGAAGGCCGCGGTGCCGAATCCGAAAGCGAATCTGCGGATTGCGCAGCAGGTGCGTGCGCAGGTGGTGTGGGGGACTGCCGCCGGACCTGTCGTCCCGGTGCTTGCAGTGACGCGAATCAATGGACAGTTTTTTGTGTTCGTGGCGGAAAAAGAATCGAAGGGGACGATTGCGCGACAACGCGTCGTGAAGGTGGGCGAGATCTTCGGCAACGACTACGCCGTTCTCGATGGCTTGAAGCCCGGCGACCATCTGATCGTTTCCGGAACACAATTCCTGCAGGACGGAGCGCCGGTGAGCGAGCAAGTGCAACCGGCGGAACCAAAGGCGGAGAGCACGCCGAAGACCGGAAAATAGAAAGCCAAGAAAAAGCAGATCCCTCACTCGCAAGAAATGCGAGTTCGGGATGACAGCATGTCCAGTTTCTGCGCAGTGTGGTCAGCAATCAACGCTTAGAGGGGAAAGAGAGAAACAGGCTTGTTTGTCGATTTCTTTATCCGGCGCCCGGTGTTTGCGACCGTTTGCGCGATCCTGATCGTGCTGGGCGGCGCGATTGCTATCCCGACGCTGCCGATCGCGCAGTTCCCTGACCTGGCTCCCCCGCAAGTGGTGGTTTCCAGTTTCTACATTGGGGCGAACGCGCAAACGGTGGAGTCGGCGGTGACGATTCCGCTGGAGCAGGCCATCAACGGGGTGCCGGGGATGAAGTACATCACCTCGTCGAGCGGCAATGACGGCTCGAGCAACATCACCGTGGTCTTTGACGTCTCCCGTGATGTGGACCTGGCCTCGGTGGACGTGCAGAACCGCGTGAACCAGGCGCTGGGACGCCTCCCCAACGCAGTAAAAAATACCGGCATAATCATCACCAAACAGACTTCCGGGTTCGTCTTTGGCGCCGGCGTCTATTCGGAGAATGGGCAGTACGACAGCCTGTTTCTGAGCAATTACCTGGACGTGTATGTGCGTGACTCGCTGAAACGCGTCAAGGGCGTCGGCGAAGTGGACATCTTCGGCGAACGCAAGTACGCGATGCGCTTGTGGCTCGATCCGACCCGGCTTGCCCAGCGCGGCTTAACCGCCACCACCGTACTGAACGCCCTGAACGAGCAAAACGTCCAGGTAGCCGCGGGTCAACTCGGCCAGCCTCCCTCCAACCAGCTCCAGAGCTATCAAATCAGCGTGCGCGCGATCGGGCGGCTTTCCTATCCCAAGGAATTTGAAAACATCGTTCTGAAAACGGGCACGGATGGCACGCTGGTGCGCGTCAAGGATGTGGGACGGGCGGAACTTGGCGCGGAGGATTACAGTTCGATTCTGCGATTCAACGGCCATGACGCCGTGGGTGTTGCGGTGACGCAGCTTCCGGGCGCCAATGCGTTGGACGTGGATCGCGCGGCCAAGGAGGAACTGCAGCGGCTTTCCAAGAATTTCCCCCCGGGATTGAAATTTGCGGTGGCGTTTGACACCACAGAGGTGATCGCCGAGTCGATCCGGGACGTGCTCATCACCCTGCTGCAGGCGATCTTCCTGGTCGTGCTGGTGATTTATATTTTCCTGCAGGATTGGCGCAGCACGTTCATCCCGGCCGTCACCATTCCCGTTTCGCTCATTGGAACGTTCATCTTCGTCAAGCTTCTGGGTTTTTCCATCAACACCCTGACGCTGTTCGGCATCACCCTGGCAACGGGCCTGGTCGTCGATGACGCCATCGTGGTGATCGAAAACGTGGAACGCCACATCACCGAAGGGATCTCGGAGCCGCACAACGCCGCGAGCGTGGCGATGAAGGAAGTGGCCGGCGCGGTGGTGGCGACTTCGCTAGTGCTGGTGTCGGTGTTCGTGCCGGTGGCTCTGTTTCCTGGCACGACCGGCATATTGTTCCGGCAGTTCGCGCTCACCATCGCCTTTTCGGTTTCTATCTCCGCGTTTAACGCCCTGACCCTGACCCCTGCGCTTTCGGCCATTTTCCTGGGGCACCATCGGGAGAGAGCACAATGGGCGGCTTTCCGCTGGTTCAACCGGACATTTGAGGCCGGCGCGGCAGTTTACCAGCGGACCGTGCGGCGCGTGGCGGAGCACCGGGTCCCCGCGTTGCTGGCATTCGCGGTAGTTCTCGGAGGAGCGATTTTTCTATACCGGCACATCCCG
>Ga0210405_10004102_pt1 | contig 13823 bp, 14 predicted proteins | sample IncBWH11MmetaG_FD_155492 | JGI IMG/M metagenome (GOLD analysis project Ga0210405, IMG submission 155492) | Forest soil microbial communities from Barre Woods Harvard Forest LTER site, Petersham, Massachusetts, United States - Inc-BW-H-11-M | ecosystem: Environmental > Terrestrial > Soil >... | reverse complement strand
CGAGCCGCAACCGCGAGTTTTGGCCCGCCGCGGCGGCATCTGAACGACTTGGAACAGGGGCGTGCTGTACAAGCATGTCATCAACTCCATCCCGCTTAGATGCTCCCACGGGGTATCTAACGCGCGTAGAGTGGCGGCCCTCATTCAGCCGCCACACGATATCGATTGCCAGGGGGCGAGGCCGCATCGACCTTGGCGAACTCCTCGTCCGCGAGCGCCACGGCAGCGCCGGCCACATTCTCCTCGAGGTGAGTAAGGCGGCTGGTGCCGGGGATCGGCAGCATCACGGGGCTGCGCTTCAGCATCCAGGCGAGCGCGATTTGGCCGGGCGTGGCGCCCTTGGCCTTGGCAAGCGTGTCGACCACGCCGCCAGGCTTCGCAAGATCGCCCGCCGCGAGCGGATACCAGGGGATGAAGCCGATCCCGTTCGCCTCGCAATAATCGAGTACGGCCTCGTCAGCTCGGTCAGCAAGGCTGTAGCGGTTCTGCACCGTCGCGACCGGGAAGACCTTGCGGGCCGCCTCGATCTGCTCGACCGTCACCTGGCTGAGGCCTGCATGGCGGATGAAGCCTTGTTCGATGAATTCGCGGATGGCGCCGAACTGCTCGTCCTGCGGCACCTTTCCGTCTATGCGGTGGAGCTGCCACAGGTCGATGCGTTCGATTTTGAGGCGGCGGAGGCTCATCCGCACGCACTGACCGAGATAATTGGGGTCGCCGACTCTGGGCCATTCGCCCTGGGTCACACCCGGGCGCACGAGGCCGCCCTTCGTGGCGATCAGCAGGCCGTCATAAGGATGCAGCGCCTCGGCGATCAACTCCTCGCTGACGAAGGGTCCGTAGCTGTCGGCGGTGTCGATGAAGTTCACGCCAACCTCGGGCAGGCGCTTCAGCACGCGGAGCGCCTCGGGCCGGTCCTGGGGCTCGCCCCATATGCCAGGGCCGGTGATGCGCATTGCACCGAAGCCGAGGCGGTTGACGATGATATCGCCGCCGATGGCGAACTTGCCGGAAAGGCTGGCGTCGATCTGGTTCATGGCATCGTTCCTTTCGAATTGGGACGCGGTCAGAAGGGACTGCCGCGTGTGCTGGACCGAGATCCAGTGTTGGGTGGTAACCAACCCCGGCGCGCCGAAACGGCCGAGGCCCGTACTCTTCTCGCCCCCGCAGGAAAATTGAATGCGAAGCACGAAGATCGATGCTGTTGACCTTGTGCAATGCATAGAAAGTAGGTCGCAAACCCATGCAGACCAGCGGCCGTACGATCGATTGTATGGACTAGATCCCTACGCTCGCCGATCGTGTAGCGATCGTTGATACCATCGCCGTTGAGCACTCCCTCAGGACGTCTTCATGGGCTCGCCGGGCACCTTCATCCATTCGAGAATGCCGCGCCCGGCGGGAGCGGGTAGTGACTTTCTGTTGTGGACCGGCGAACTGTCCGACTGTGCCGCCGGTTCAGCGTTACGAGGCCGGCTTGGAAGCGGAGGTGGCCGGGGCCGACGACACGCGCCAGACCGTATCGCCGACATCGTCAGCGATCAAAAGTGCGCCACTTCGATCAACGGCGAGGCCGACAGGCCGGCCGTGGGTATGGTTGTCGCTATCGAGAAATCCGGTGACGACATCGTGCGCCATGCCGGATGGCTTGCCATTGGTGAATGGCACGAACACAACCTTGTAGCCGTTGAACGGCGTACGATCCCAGCTTCCATGCTCGCTTACGAACGCGCCGCCCTGGTAGCTCGCGGGCAGATTATTGCCCGTGTACATCGCGAGCCCCAGCGGAGCCACGTGGGAGCTCAGAGCATAATCGGGCACGATCGCCTTTGCCACGAGGTCAGGCCGCTGCGGTCTGACGCGCGGATCGAGATGCTGGCCGTAGTAGCTGTAAGGCCAGCCATAGAAGCCGCCATCCTGCACGGACGTCAGATAATCCGGCACCAGATCGGGCCCGATCTCGTCGCGCTCGTTGGCAATCGCCCATAGTTTTCCGGTTTCGGGCTCAAACTGCAGCCCGGTCGGATTTCGCACGCCGCTGGCATAGATGCGATGGGCGCCGGTCTTGATGTCGACTTCCCAAATCGCAGCGCGCTCGCGCTCCGCCTCGATCCCGTTTTCGGTGATGTTGCTGTTAGAGCCGACCCCGACATAAAGCCTCGAGCTGTCCGGGCTCGCCACCAAGGATTTTGTCCAGTGATGATCGATCGGACCGCCGGGAAGATCGGTCAGCTTGGTACCAGGGGCAGTGATGCTCGTGTCACCGTCCTGATATGGATAGCGGACGATCGCATCCGTGTTTGCGACATAGAGATCGTGACCAACGAGGGCCACGCCAAACGGCGAATTGAGGTGGTCTAGAAACACGGTTCGTACGTCCGGGATTCCATCACCGTTGGTGTCGCGCAGTAGCGTGATGCGATTGGGAGCCGCGGCCCTTGCCCCGGCGGACCATTCCGCCCAGGCGGTGATGAAATCCTTTGGACGGAAGATAGGTGCCTTCGGCCCGTTGCTTTCGACTACCAACACGTCGCCGTTGGGCAGAACGTAGAGCGAGCGAGGGTGCTGAAAGCCGGTGGCGAGCGCGTGGATCCGCAAACCTGCTGACACCTTGGGCGTGTCATTGCCCCACGATATTGGCTTGGCGATCTGGATCGGCGGTACCAGGTACTGTTGTAAGCCGGGCAGGACGGGATTGGCGCCGATCTGCTTTCTCGGGTCACCGCCGCTATCGTCGCAGCCTGCAAGCGCGAGTCCGGCGACACTGAGAGCGAGGGCCGCGGCGATACCCGACCGCTTCGCCTCCCGGGTAGATTTGCTGGGGCGGTTCATTTGTGTGCTCCATAGCGGCGGCTAGTGAGGGTCCAGGTTGCTGAAGTCGCAAGAAACAACAGAATGGCGACAACGATCACAGACAGCGTCAAGCCTGCGGGCACGACGGCGGTGTACGCGTCGCGGCTGTGAACGAAGACGTTCGGGAGCGAGAGCAGGACAGCGAGCAAATAGCCGAGAGCGCGTGGCCAGACCGGCCTTTGCCGAGCGTAAGCCAGGTCGATGACAGCTGCCACCGCGACCAGAGCGGCCATGACGAGGCCGCCAGTGATCAGCCAGACTGAGAATCTCTCCCACATCACTTCGTCTGTACGCCAATAAGCGAGGTCGGTGAGAAGAGCCGCCGTGAAATAGGCAACGGGAAACGGCACTAGCATTGGATGAATTATTCGGGTCCGGGCGAAGCCCACCCGCTTCAAACCAGCATCGGGCCGAAAATTCGTCTCGGCTGCGGCAACATGATTCATGCGTCGATCCTGTATCTTTGCTTCGCGCCGCCCGAATGAGGACAGCTCGTCTGAGCCTGAGGTTTCCAGCGGCCCGCGTACTATCAAAGGTTGGCTGCCGTATCTTTCGAATTCACACGTGGACTGTCATGGACGCCTGGCGCGCCCCGTCGTGCAACCTGCAAATGGCAACCCGTCGAGAGACGATTTGAAATAGTAGGGCAATCGACCAGCGAGGATCCGCACCTCGAGCGAGCAAAATTGATCGACGGTGTCGTCAGCGAAGGATGAAGCCGATTTTGGTGCGGAGGGCTCGTCGTTATGGCAACAAGGGGTAGGACGCTTTTCCGTGCGAACAGGAAAATGCGCCTCTGAACGATACGCTATCTGTGCGTAAGGTGTCACTCAACGGAAGCGGACATGTCTCGTCAGCTTACACGCGCTTTGTGCCAACTCATCGTACTTGCACTTGCCATGCTCGCAGCCGTGGTATCGACCCATTCAGCCTTCGCGCAGTTTGCGGAGAAGAAGAAACTCACGTTGGCCGCCGCGCAGAAGATGGTTGCCGCGGCGCAGGCGGAAGCGGAACGCAATCATCTGGCCGGCGTGATTGCCGTCGTCGACGACGGCGGCTGGCCGATTTTGCTGTTGCGGATGGTTAACTCCGCCTATCTCGCAAGCGTCGAATTGGCGCAGGGAAAGGCGCGGACAGCGGCGCTGTTCAAAAAGCCGAGCCAAGACCTCGAAGACGCCATCAGCCCCGGCCGCACCGCCGCGGTTACCGCAGGTGATTCGTCGAAATGCAAGGCGGCCTTCCGATCGTCGTGGACGGCCAGGTAGTCGGTGGGATCGGCGCGAGTTTCGATACGCCGGCTCACGACGTGCAGATATCGGGCGCGGCACTTGCCGCCCTAAGCCGGTGAGGAGCCAACGCGTATCATTCACGAACTGAGTTCAGCCGGGTCGGGTGACCGCATGAAGTTGGACCGAGAGCCTTTCCGAAACGTCCATGTCGAAAGTTCGGTAGCCGATGTCTCGATTGCGCCCGCGAGGAGCTAAGCCCGTTACATCGCAACACGATGGATCGACCAGGAGAGGCAAATGCTGAACTATAAGTCGAAACACGTTGAACCATGCGCCAGGCTCCTCCATCCGCGCACTGCACGATCGGTTTTGCCGGATGCCTTCGCCGCGAGCGGAAACGGCTGGCAACAATTCTGGCCACACTGCTGGAGACTTTTATCATGAGCAAAAATCGTGGCGTCGTCTACTCCAAGCCCGGAGAAGTCCAGGTTCAGGACATCGCCGATCCCAAGTTCGAGGACCCGCGAGGTCGTAAGATCGAGCATGGCGTGATCTTAAAAGTCGTTTCGACCAATATCTGCGGATCTGATCAACATATGGTCCGCGGCCGTACAACGGCCCCGGCAGGCAGGTGAGGCCCGCAAGCAATGTCGTTCCAATGGCCGTTCGGCGCATGGCCGATGGCGCGTGCGCCGACGTCGGCCCGGGCGTAACAATCAGGCGGCTAGGCTATCGGGCGGAGCCATGAACTCCGGTCCGACCGGATCGATAATCGTCTCCTTCAGAATCCGGTCGATCTCCGCCATGGTGGCGCTGTCGATGTTCCAGCCGAGAACACCCGATATCGGCGAGAGTTGGCTTGCCTGCCGCGCACCCCACAATGCGATGTTTCCGTCGTTGCGATCGAGCACCCAGCGCAACGCGAGATGAATGAGCCGCCTGTCGAAGCGGTCCTGCGCGAGTCGGTCCAATTGTTCGACCGCGGCGAGATATTGCGCGAAACGGGGGGCGCGGAACTTCGGATCGGACTTGCGCAAGTCGTCGCCGGCAAAGCGGCTCGATTTGGACATGCGGCCCGACAACAGCCCTCGGCACAACGAGCCATAAGCCAGCACCGCGACATTGCGCGCGCTGCAATAGGGCAGCACATCCTGTTCAACGCCGCGTTCGAACAAATTGTAGGGCGGCTGCGCGGTATGCAGCGGCGCGACCTTCCGGAATTCCTCCATCTGGGCCGGACTGAAATTGCTCACGCCGATCGCCCGGATCTTTCCGGCGCGCTTGAGCGCGACCATGGCCTCTGCGATCTCCGCAATCGGCGTATTTGGATCGGGCCAGTGCACCTGATACAGATCGATCACGTCGGTCCGAAGCCGACGCAGCGAATCCTCGGCCTCCGTGACAATCCTCGTCTTGCTGGCGTTCCGGAACGGCTTGCCGTCTTTCCAATCAAGCCCGACCTTGGTCGCAATCAATGCGCTGCCGCGACGGCCGTCGAGAGCGAGCGCCTTGCCGACAATTTCCTCGGAACGCCCGAATCCATAGACGGGCGCAGTGTCGATCACGTTGATGCCGCGATCGAGTGCCGCGTGAATCGTCCTGATAGCCTCGCGCTCATCGGTGCCGCCCCACATCCAGCCGCCGATTGCCCAGGTTCCAAGCGCGACGCGCGAGGCTCGGATCGAGGTGCCGGCGATTGCGACAAACTCCATGTCTTGACGTGATTGAGCGAGGTTCATGTGTAACTCCTGGTCTTCTTTCGTACGCTGATCCTGATGCACGTCACCGACGCGGACCATGTTGTTGATCCGGACCTTCTGTGGCGTCACGCGACATGGTTCGGAGAAATTGCCTCGAACGCCTCGGCTCGGGTACCGAGCCGCATGGCGTTCGTGGTCGGCCTAGCTGCAGTACGGCGGCCAGGGCGGGTACTTTGGCAACTCCGCGGGGTAGTAGCAGTTCGGAGCGTAACTCTCGTCGATACCGGAACCGGCCCGGAAGCCGCGATGCATCGCATGGTGAGCGAAACCGAGACCGCGGTCCCCGCCAGCCATGCCGTCGACATGAACACGGCCGAGCCCTTCAATACGGTCGATGCTGCCGAGATGAGCACCACCGAAGCCTCCGATCTGTCCGGCAGCGCCGACGCTTCCCATGTGTCCAACACTTCCGCTGGCGCGTGCCTCGGCCGCCGCCGTCAGCAGGCTCGAAGCAAGCAAAGCTGTGGCTAAGATCATCATCATTCGTCTCATCACAAATCTCCTTTAATCGAAGCGATCTGTTCGGCGCCACGTGGTGCGACTTCAATGCGCCGCGCAGCAACCTTTCGATGAGAGTAAGATAGGGACGATGCGATCAGCTCCCATTAAATTCGAATTTAGGAAGGGGCCCGCGACAACCGGCGATGACGAACCACGCGCGACCTCGAGTGGCCTGCCAGGTTCTTAAATCGCTATTTAATGGTGCTGGTCGCCTGTCAGGTTTAGGTCTCCTCTAGCCGTCGCCGCGCTTGCGTCCGATTCTTCAGAATCGCCCGGAGCGATGTGAGTGCCAAAGATCTCCGGCCTGGGCGGCCTCCTCGTCAGCGCCGCGCCTGAGGATTTTCTTCGCTGCATCAGTGGATACGCATCGACACGTTACCTCCAGCGCGATCTGGCGGTGATTTTTCAGCAACCTGACGGTGGTGACACGCCCGGCGTTGCTGCAGCGCCGGTCGCGTTGGCAGGCGCCATCATCGTGGGGTTGGCAAGGTCCATCGAAATGGCCTCGTTACATGCCGCCGAATTCGGCGTCGGCATCGCGGTCATGGCATGGCTGACGCTCGTGCTGCCAAGATCAGCTATCGGCGACTGAATCGTTCCAGGTGATGGACTTGTCAAAATATCGGGAGTGATGAGCGGAAGAGCGGCGGGATTGGTTAGCGCGTTTCCGGGCGCCGATGTGCACGAGCTGCTTGGCGTAGAGCTTCGTGGTGATGGTGGTTGTGCGACTGTCCCCGTCGTGCTGCCGCTGACCGACCCCAGGATCAACACCGGCATTGCCGGCGGCAAGGCAATCGACTGGCTCGTGCCGGTAGCCATCGGCGCGGTCGTGGTGGTTATACTGAGCGGCGTGGTGATAGCGGCATTTGGACTTGCGAGGGGAGGCGGGTTCGTAAACATGCCTGTGCTTGGAGGCGTCACACTCAGCACTGAGGGTGAAATCGCCACCATGGTGGCAGAGCAGTTCACCGAGGTTCCGGGAACAGTGGGATCTTCTGCCAGCGGTACGGGCGCCAAGGTGGTTGCAGGGGCCCCCGGAACGGTAGCGGGAGAAAAAAGGCTGGAAAATGGACCCGGTCCGGTGAGGGGGGACGAGACAATCGCGCCCGGTGTTGTCGCAAGCCCCATAGCGGTGGTGCCGACAGTCGAGACTTGCGCCAGACTGCTGTTGCCGCCAAGCAGGAGCAGGGTTGCCGTCGCCCAGAGGATCACGCGCATTCAAATTTGCTCCAGCATCGGTGGTCAAACCTGGTCATGAACTTGCTGGCTCGGACTGCACCGCTACTTTGCTGCCCTCCGCGAGATCCACCATCGGGTTGAGCACGACTTCATCACCCGCTTTGAGCCCCTGCTGAACCTCGACCTGCTTTCCGAAATCGCGCGCGATCGAAATCTTCTGCAGGTGAACCGTCCCATGGTCGACAACCGCGACGTGCAGACCATCCTCGTTGAACACTATGGCATCGGCCGGCACCACAAACGACGGAGTTTTCCGGGGAATGTGCAGGTCGACAATGCAATAGATGCCGGGGCTAAGGGCGCCGTCGGGGTTGGGCACGTCGATTTCGGTCAACAGCGTGCGGCTTCCCGGCTGCAGCGCGCGCGCAATGCGCGTTACCGTTCCGGGAAAGCTGCGGTTGGGTATTTCCGGCACGTGCACCACCGCCTGAACGCCGGGTTCGACCCCGAAAGCCTCATCCTGAGGCACGTACAGCTGTGTGCGGATCACATCGCTGTGCATCATGGTGAACATCATCGTCGAGCCCGACTGGACCAGGCTGCCGTTGTCGATATAGCGCTGCGTCACGACGCCATCGAAGGGTGCAACGACGCGCTGATAGGCCTTTTCCTGGCTAAGGATCCTGATCTGCGCTTCTTGTGCCGCGACGTTGGATCGGGCGACCTCGACAGCGGCGTCTTGCGCCGCAAGCGTCAAACGGTCGTTGTCGCCCTGCTGCAATGTCAGCCACCCCTGCTTTACCAGGTTGGAGTCGCGAGCGTTGGTCACGCGTGCCAGTTCGCGACTCGCTGCGATCTGATGCAGTGTCGCCTGATCCTGTGCGAGCGTTGCGTGCGCCTGTGCGATCTGATGGTCGAGCTCGGGCGCGGTGATCTCGGCGAGCAACGTTCCGGATTTAACTTGATCGCCAATGTCGACGTATCGCTTTTCGATATAGCCGCTGGTGCGGGCAAATATGTTCGCGGCTTCGAAAGCCGTCGTAGTGGCCGGCAACGACACCGTCATCGTCCTGTCGCTTGCGCGGACTACGGCGACTCGGACGCGCGCCACCAAACTGCGATGCTGTTCGGCCGTTGCCGCCACATCGCGCTTGCTGTTGTAATATCGCACCGCTCCCGCGCAGAGGCCGCCTGGAAGCAACAGCAGTGCGACGGCGCTAAGAGCGAAGCTGAAGCGCCGTGAAAATCTTCCTATCTCTTGCCGCGGCGCTTTGTTGGCGCTAATCACGTCGGTGTCGCCAAGGCGACGTTGCTCCGGCATCATTGCCTGCTCGTTCATTCCAGTGGTCCTTCAAAAACCCCATGCTGCGGCTTCCCGTCATTTCCCTTGCGCAGCATGGCAAACAGGTAAGGCACGATCAGCAGTGTGGTCGGCGTCGCAAACAAGAGGCCGCCGATCACCGCGCGCGCGAGCGCGGCATTCTGTTCCTCGCCGGCACCGCCGATTGCCATTGGAATCATGCCCACGATCATCGCAGCCGCGGTCATCAATACCGGCCTTATCCGCGTGTGACCCGCGCTTAGCGCGGCTTCCAGAGCGGAATGGCCGGCAAGCTGCTGCTCGCGCGCGAACGTCACCAGCAGGATGGAGTTGGCTGAGGCGACTCCCACCGCCATGATGGCGCCCATCAGCGACGGCACGTTCAGCGTCGTGCCGGTGATGAACAGCATGGTGACGATGCCGCACAGCGTCGCCGGAAGCGCCAGAATCACGACGAATGGATCGCCGAAGTTCTGGTAATTGACGACCATCAGGAAATAGACGAACACCGCCGCAAACATCAAGCCGATGCCGAGATCTCGGAACGAGTCGTTCATGCTCTGGATTTGCCCGAGCACCTGGATGCTGTTTCCCGGCTTGAGCTGCTGTCGAAGAGCCGCCGTGATCCTGTGGATATCGGAGGCCACGCCACCGAGATCACGTCCCTGCACACTGGCATAGACGTCGTACACCGGCTGGATGTTGCTCTGGTTGGAATTGGTCGCAACCTGGTCGCGTGTCAGCGTTGCGACGTTGCTGAGCATGCCGGGTACAGGCTGTCCGCTGGCCGTCAGCATGCTGGAAACCGGCGTATTGCGGAGCGCGTTCACCGAATTGACCCGATATTCGGGCGTCTGCACGGCGAGATAGTAAGGAATACCCGAGGCTGGGTCGGTCCAGAAATTTGGCGATACCTGTACGTCGGAAGAGAGGCTGACGTTGAGGTTGGTCGCAACCGTGCTCGCGTTGATGCCAAGCTGTGCGGCACGGGTGCGATCGATCATGGCGTAAAAGGCAGGCCCATTTGTTTCCTGCTGAAGATGGGCATCCACAATGCCTGGAATTTGCGCGATGCGCCGCTGCAGCTCCCTTGCCACCTCCAGATTGTTCGTTCCGTAGCCGACGGTGCGGACATCGATCTGCGCCGGCAGACCGAAGTTCAGGATCTGGGTCACAATGTCGGCAGCCTGAAGGTAGAACGTGTCCTCGGGGAAGGCGGCCGGCAATACCTCGCGCAACCTGCGGATATAGTCAGCCGTCGGCCTATGACCCTCTTTGAGCGCGACCAGGATCACACCGTCGTTGATGCCGATCGTCGATCCGTCGGCGAAGGCGAGGTTGTAGGCCCGCGCGGGCAGACCGATATTGTCGACGATCAGCTGCCGATCCCGCTCAGGAATCACCTCGCGGATCTTGTCTTCAACGGACTGAAAGATTCGTTCGGTGGTCTCGATCCGCGTTCCCGCGGGCGCCCGGACGTGGAGCTGGATCTGACCTCCGTCGATCAGCGGGAAAAAATCCCGGCCGACGAAAGCCGACAGCGTGCCGCCAAGGCCCAAGATGACCGCGCCTGCGAGGGGCACGATCGCTCGTCGACGCAGAACGATCGCCAATAGCCGGCCATGGGCCGATCGCAGCCGCTCAAATCCATGTTCGAAGCCACGCGAGATTCGTGTGAACAAACCAGGCGGAGAGCCTGCCGCGTGGTGCCGCTCGCCTTCAAGCAACAGGCCGATCGAGATCGGCGTTAAGGTTCGCGACAGACCGTAGGAAGCGAGCATCGCGAAAACAACCGCAAGCCCCAGCGGAGTAAACAAATATTCGGCCGGACCATCGAGGAAGACGACCGACGTAAAAACGCAGCTGATCGCAAGGGTGGAGACTAGCGTGGGCACGGCGATTCCCGCCGCGCCGTGAAGCGTTGCCTGCGGCAGCGACATGCCTTCCTCGGTGAGCAGGCGGTGTGTGTTCTCTATGGTGACAGTCGAGTCGTCGACGAGGATGCCGACCGCAAGCGCGAGACCTCCCAACGTCATTGTGTTTAGGGTTTCGCCGAGGAAATACAGCACGATAAGCGAGGACAGGATCGCGAGGGGAATCGAGATCATCACCACCAGGGTCGAGCGCCATGACCCCAGGAAGACCAGGATCATCAGCGCCGTCAGGCCGGCGGCAATTACACCCTCCCGCAACACGCCCTCCACGGACGAGGTGACAAAAACCGATTGATCGAACAGCTGACTGATCTTTAGCCCCGCGGGAGCGGCGGCCTGTATATTCGTTAGCGCGCGTTTAACGCCGCTGACGACGGCTAGCGTCGACGCATTGCCGTTCTTGATGATGCTGAGCAGCACGGAGTGACGACCATCCTCTCGCACGATGTTTTGCTGTACCATTGAACCGTCACGGACCTGCGCAACATCCTTCAGGAAGACGGTGGATCCGTTCATGAACTTGACGGGCATCATATTGAGGTCGTCGATCGTCGCTGGCGTAGCGTTGGTGCGGATCGTGTATTGCTTGTCATCGATCTTTGCGGTTCCGGACGGAAGCGTCAGGTTCTGCGTATTGACTGCGTTCACGATATCGAGCGGCGTAAGGCCCCTGGAAAGCAGCTTGTCCGGATCGATGTCGACCATGATCTGGCGGTACTTGCCGCCAGCGGGCGTGGGCAAAGTGACGCCGGGCACCGGAGCCAGCTCCTGGCGCACGCGATAGATGCCGAAATCGTAGAGCTGCTGTTCGTTGAGCTTATCGGAACTCAGGCTCAGTTGTAGAACGGGAACGCTCGATGCGTTGAATTGCACGACGATTGGTGGCTGAATGCCTGGCGGCATCAATGCGCGGATGGAATTGGTCGCTGAAACGATCTGCGCGATAGCCAGGTCGAGATTGACGTCGGGCTGGAAGTAGATTTTCTGGATCGACAGCCCGTTCAGCGTCTGTGCCTCCATGTTCTTGATGCCGTTGACGTTCGCGCTGATCGAATATTGGCTGTACGTGGTGACCCGCTGTTCCATTTCAGGGGTGCTCAAACCGGTGTACTGCCAGATGACAGTCACCACTGGGATCCTGATCTCGGGAAAGATGTCGGTCGGCATCACGTAGATCGTGGTCATCCCGAGAAAAAGGATGAGCGCCGCCACCACGTAGAACGTGTGAGGAAATTTTAGCGCGAATCGAACGATGCCCATTTGCAGTCCGGATATGCTTGTCAGAATCGAATGCTTAAGGAGATGATCTCTTCGGTGGTCGATTGCCCGTTACTTGGTGCCGCAAAGTGTATGAGGTGCGGAGTGATCGACTTTCTCGCCGCACAACAATTCACCTGCCTGATCATTTGATTGCTGCAGTTGGAGGTAAGCGGCAGTCCGGCAGCGCCAACTCGCTTTTTGGTTATGGCGGATCGCAGCGGACGCACGTCGCAAACCAAGGTGTTTGACCCGTCAGCTTAGGTTGCTCCACCCGAAACTCGAGCTGTTTCAACTGCAGCAGAGCGAGCTGACTCGAGTTTAGTCTCTGCGAGACTCGGGTTCGCCGGCGCCTTAGCTATCCAACGACGGTCACGACAAGATCCGCGGCTGCCGTGAAGGCGATGGCCGAGCGGACCTGAGTCGCGACCTCGAAAGTCGCGGCTCGCTCGCACTCGGCGCATCTGAAGCATTTGCAACGGATAGAACACCGCCGCGAGTTGCCGTGCCTGCGATACTTCGGTCTACGTGCGATCGTTTCGCGGCCTGTGGGTCGCGCAGGCGTACATGTTGATTTCCATGCCGACGGGCAGTTCAACGATCCGAGGGGTCTTCCAGGTCATTTTTCGGTTCCTAACGGTCCAACTGCATGCGCAGCTCGTGGACCAGCTAAAGGGCTCCAGGAGGTTAGCCGGGACTGCCCGGGTGCATCTGGGAGGCGATTTAGGTGAGGGGTGCTTCTTCGTCTTTCCGAATCGCCGCACTTTTTCGTAATCGCATGGAGGCAGGGGCAGCCACCGCGCAAGCAGTACGTCGAGCGGACAGATCGCCGCTTCGCATGATTGGCGTCTGCGAACCGCCACGACGTTATCGGCGGCCGGCTCCCTCAGCAGCGGTTCATGCATTCGGTATTTTTTACGTCTGGTCTCGGATCGCCGACGAACATGCTGCGGTTTGGCATCCTGATCCCGGCCAGCGTCTTGGCATCGAGCGTCGCGTCGTCAGCAAGCAGGTCGTTGAGATGGAGGATGTAGGCCGAAACAGCATAAACGTCGTCAGCGCTGAGGGATTGCGGCGCGTTTAGCGGCATGGCGCGACGGATATAGTCGAACAGGGTGGACGCGTAGGGCCAGTAACTGCCGACGGTCCGCACTGGCCTTGCTGTCGCAAGGGTACCCCGGCCGCCCACCAATCTCTCGCCGACGCCGCCTTCGCCTTTGTCGCCGTGACAGGCCGAGCATTGCTGCGCGAAAACCTCTCGACCACGACTGACAGAACCGTTTCCAGGTGGAAGCCCGCTTCCGTCTCGCCCCACATCAATATTCCAGCCGGCGACCTCCGCAGGCGTCGCAGTGCGCCCGATCCCATAGGGGCCTTGCGCCTGCGCGCCTGTCGCATACGCGAACAGAACGCCACCGAGTACCAAGACGCAAACTCTATGCGTTCGCATTCGTCACCTCGCCGTTGGCCGCGATGTGCCAGGACCAGATTGCGTTGTTGTGATAGAAATAATTGTCGCCACGCACCGAGATGAGTTCGTTAAGGGTCGGCTGGACATAGCCGGTTTCATCCGTCGCCCGACTCTGGATGATCGTTGGCTGGCCGTCCCAGTGCCAGGGTATGCGGAAGCGCGTCAACGCCCGTGTCAGGATCGGCTCCTGTAATCGTGCTTCTTGCCAGCTCTTGCCATCATCGACCGATACATCGACCCGCCTGATCTTGCCACGTCCGCTCCAGGCGATTCCATTGATCTCATAGAATCCTTGTGTCGGGAGCTGCTGCCCACCCG
>Ga0210405_10004100_pt1 | contig 13830 bp, 11 predicted proteins | sample IncBWH11MmetaG_FD_155492 | JGI IMG/M metagenome (GOLD analysis project Ga0210405, IMG submission 155492) | Forest soil microbial communities from Barre Woods Harvard Forest LTER site, Petersham, Massachusetts, United States - Inc-BW-H-11-M | ecosystem: Environmental > Terrestrial > Soil >... | reverse complement strand
AAGTCATCGGCTTCGGCTTCGTCTCGGAGAAATCTCAGGCTTACGATACGCACCAACCAAGCAAAACGGCGAAAGAGAACTCCGAGAGCTTCGCAATTGCCCGCCTGGACGAAAGCGAGCAGCTCTTCATCTGGAGCTTCGGCTAACTCTTCGGTGTTCGCCGACACTCCTTCTTCACCGCTTGGTTGGCTGCGGGTGATTGGCAACACCGGAAAGCCAGTCGTCGTAGTCCAACTCATCGAGTGATCCAGACTCACAATCGTCCAATGTTGGTACGCGTTCTTTGAGATTTCCTAGCCAACAAGACTTGGGGTGGCATTGCGGCTGATAGTCCTCAAGGCTGTTTGGAACGGGCGCCGGGGCGACGAATCTTGTATGTAAGCAGCCGCTCCGTAGACCCGGCGGCCTTGAGCTGCTCGAACGCCCATTCGAGAAGCACCTCTCCGATGTTCCCGAGCTTTCTTCTCTCGCGAACGGCAAACCTTTCCAGCTCGGTCCTCAACTCTTGGCGGACGCGTATGCTGATTTGTGCTTTCCATTCGCCCATCGACCGCCTTATTCAATACGCGGCGCCGCATCCTTTCACAACGAAAGGAATGCCCGCAGACAAAGGTTTGTTTGATTTGTTCGCGGTCTTTTACTGCAGTGCGCCGCCCTGGTTGCGTTGTTCCCAGGCGCTCCGCTGCTCATTCAGGCGCAAATGATCGCCACGTTCACGTCCAAACATTGCTTCGGCAAAATCGGCATTCAGTGCGGCGCGAACCTCCTCCAACCGGAGTTCGTGCGCTTTCATTGTTTGTTGCGGGAGAATGCCCAAAGCTTCCATCCGCTGGAGTACACGAATCAGAGCGTCCACGTTTTTGTTCCAGAGATAGATTTCCGAGTAGGCGTCCAATTTCATTTGCCGGGGATTCCTTTCTGTAGCGTTTCCTTGAAACTGCTAAGCACACCCGTCCTCACTCTGTCGCCCCAAAGATCGCGGCGCCCTTTGAAACGAAATCGATTTAGCTATGGGGGAGATTCCGCAACTGGCTCAGGAGGGATACGAGCCGGAAACATCGGGCGCCTGGTAAGTTGCGCCCGGAATGGGAAATGGATAGCTTCTTTTACAGCCATCGTTGCCTCCCTGTGAGGTGATGGTGGTCAGGGGCGCGTTGGTGTTAGTAGCACCGGCGCGTCCCGCTTGCTTACTTGTTCTTGGCCTTCTTGCCCGTTTTTCTGTTTATTCCTTTACCCCAATACCCTACGCCCATGTACGCCCTTATCTCTGCCACTTCGTTCTCTTTCCACCACTTCGCGAGACGACCATTCACAATGCCCGGTGTCGGAATCGGAATCAGCTTCTTTCGAATCCAACGACGGAGCGTTGTAGGATCTACTTTCAAAAGCCTACTCACATCCGATATCGAGTAAGTCTTCATTTCTAATATGCCCTATCTAGGGTATTTGTCAAGAACAAAATCACTCGTTCGCTGAACGCAGCGAGAGCCTCGTGCGCGCCACATGAAGAGTATCCCAGTTTCATCGGAAATCGAAAGAAGGAGGCTGACGACCCGTATCAAATCGCCACAAATAGGCGTGACGCACCGTGCGACATACGCCGGGAGCTCAAAACACAGAACATAGAAGTCGAGTTGGTCAAGAGTTTCGGATACTGGTACCCGGCCATTTGTCCGGTAACCGCTGCGAGCTCAACCGGTCGGCGCAACACTTGCGCGCAGTTTACTTGCTGGAGTCTGAAAGCCCAAAGTCTTTCGCGGGCGTTGATTTAGACGCAGCGCGATCTTGTCCAGTTGGGATTGTGTGTAGCCGGAAAGGTCAGTTCTCTTGGGCAAGTATTGTCGTAGCAGCCGGTTGGTGTTTTCGTTCGTTCCTCGCTGCCAGGGGCTTTGCGGATCACAGAAGTACACTTTCACATCTGTAGCCACGGTGAAGCTTTTGTGCTGCGCCATCTCCAGCCCGCGATCCCAGGTCAACGAGCGCCGCAGCGAGGTGGGGAGCCTGCGAATTTGCCGGCTCAGTGCGGCGACGACTGTAGCCGTGTCTTTGCTTCGCACCTTGACCAGGGCAGTAAAACGCGAATGCCGCTCCACCAATGTCGCAATGTGACTGTTTTTCGTGCCACCGATGAGATCGCCCTCCCAATGACCGGGAATGGCGCGGTCCTCGATTTCAGCGGGCCGTTTCCTGATGGAGATGGCGTCCACGATTTGACCGCGCGAGTCTTTAAAGATTCGCGCGTGCCGCGAGCGGCGTATACGGCGCTTGGTTCGCAGGTGCCCAATCAGCTCTTTTTTCAGCACTCCGCGCGCTTGAAGGAACAGGCTGCGGTAAATGGTCTCGTGGGACACGTGCATGCTCTCGTCGTTGGGATAACGGGTCTTTAGCCACCCGGAAATCTGCTCGGGCGACCAGTCCAGAATCAGTTTACTCGCAACGATGTCGCGCAATCTGCGGTTCACGACAAGCAAACTGCGTTTCGGCCGCAACGCCGCGTTCCAGGCTTGCTGGTCCGCATCAGGAGCGCGATAAGCAGGTCGCCCACCATGACGGATGATTTCCCGGCTCACCGTTGAGACAGCTCGACCCAGAACTCGGGCGCTCTCTCGAACCGACGAACCAGAAGCGATCGCTCGCGAAATGTCTTCTCGCTCCGCGAGAGTGAGTGCCAGCCGCGAGCGCCGACGAGCAATGGGAGGGATACCACCGCGAGGCAATAACACAGAGCGAATGCAACTGTGCGGCTTGTCAAACACGCGCCCAATCTCATGCAGCGTCTGTCCCGCCTTCCAGCGGCGCCACACGTCACGCTTCTCCACTGCAGAAAGCCCGAACCGCATCCCTGGCCTCATCAAAGCACCACCTTTCGACAGCTGAATTACATCAGATGGTGTTGCATCGACCTGTTGAATGCACCCGACTTACCAGGCGAGTGGAATTACTTCCGAGTCGTCGGTCATCGTCCTCCGTTCTCAAGAGTCATTTATTTCTTGCCTACAATTTCGTACTTTGTTTCTTTGTTATTTTCGTGGAGTACGTAGAAATGACTCTTGCCTACCCGATACTTTATTTTCTGTCCGACGCTCATCTCCGTTTTGGCGCTGTGGTTTGTGATCTGGTAGACAACGTTCCCCGACTGAATGAAATACACGACTTGGTTCCCGGTGAGGTCAGCACTCTGCGAATCTGGCCTCATTTCTGACTTCAAGACGGTTCCAGTTTCAAAGTCCTGGCCTTCTGACACTGTTGCAAACAGACCAGTGACGAACAGAACGAAAAGAAGTTTCTCTAACATGTCTTATCCTCGCGTCTCGACTGCCTCTGCCATTTCAATGATGGCAAGTTACATCGACGTTTTATCCACCGCTTGATTCTCTGGTTTCCAATCCACCACATGCCCGCAGCGCTAACTGGACTTATCGGGACCTACGTGGCAGGTCTCAAACAGCAACATCTCTGCGTCTCGGCTGTACCCACAACACGTTCGAACTGTTGTGTACCCTACAGACAGGAGTCCTCCTTTGCAGTAAAGTTGGATCTGGAGTTTCACTTGGCTGCGATGGCCAAAAAAACTGAAACATGTAAAGGCAACCGTTTTCGATGCCCAAGCTTTTCTAGATTCTGCTGGGATATCGAGAAGAGTCAAAGAGTTTAAAAGGGCGGAGGCCATCTACGCTCAAGGTGATGCTGCGAGTAGCGTAATGTATTTACAGACTGGCGGTGTGAAGCTCACCGTCATAAATGAAGTCGGCAAAGAGGCCGTCGTCGCCATTCTGGGACCGGGTGACTTCTTTGGCGAAGGCTCTCTGGCAGGGCAACGCGTTCGTATAGGAACAGCTACGGCGATTACGCCCACCGCTGTGCTCGTCATTGAGAAAGGTGAAATGTTCAAGGTGCTTCACACGGAGCATGGCCTCTCCGACCTGTTTATCAAGTTCATGCTGGCACGGAACATCCGAATCGAGGCTGACCTGGTCGATCAGTTATTCAATTCGAGCGAGAAGCGGCTTGCCCGCACTCTTCTATTGCTTGCGCGTTACGGCAAAGAAGACCAACCCCAGGGAGTTCTCCCCAAGATGTCGCAAGAAACCCTGGCCGAGATGATCGGCACGACGCGCTCGCGGGTCAATTTCTTCATGAACAAGTTCAGGAAATTGGGCTTCATCAAGTACAACGGCGGCCTTCAGATCAATACTTCTCTTAAGCGTCGTGCTGCACGAGTAAGCCACGAACTCAGTGGAAGAGATGAAAATGTCAGACGACGAGTGGATCAAAACGCTTGCGGACGGCAGAAGGGTGAAATTCATTTATCAAGAACTGCCAGAAGACGGAGCTTTTATCACCGCTCAGATTGCAGGCAACGAGGTCGTCTATTCAGTCGTGTTAGCCAAAGCTAAAAATCCGCTGTCTCATGAAGAGGTTGAGAGCCATTTCAAAGCCGAGCTTGTAAAGAAATAGTACCACTGACCAGGAGGAATTCATTTTCTATTGACGGCCTCAATGGCAGCAAACTTCCGGTCTACGTGCGATTCTGAACGCGTCGCACCTGAATGCAGCACACAACACCTCCCGGCAGGAACGCCACAGGTAGGACAGCGGACGGAGGATATTTGCTTTGGCGTGAGTTCGCTCTTTTTCATTCTGTCAGAATGCGATTACACGCAGTCGCGAATCTGTAGATTTGTGGACATCGCCTGTTCTTGCGCTGTCTTATGCACAAAAGCCGTACGGAGGCCGCCAGAATGTGCGACTGACCTATGGAGAAATCGGTGGTCAAATAGGTCGCACCGATACGGCCTAACGGACATCATGGCGAGAACCTTTCGTTCAAAGATTCCTTTTCGTTTTGATCGATGGATTCGTCTACTGTGGCACAGCGGGCAATGCAGCATTGCAATTCTCCTGCTTACTTACCTATAGGCGCGTTATCCTCCAACGGAGCATCACAGTCCGTCTGTCCCGTTTTGAACACTGATAGCACGTCGGGGTGGTTGTCATTCCCTTCCGGCGCAGAAGGACTCCTGTATAAAAGTAGGCAGCGCGTACCTTTGGCAGTCGCTAGGGTGCGACCTGGCGGCGAGATAGAGTGATATGCTTAGTCGGCGGATTCCCAGCAATAGCGTGGTTTAAACCCATACATCCTCCTCGGCCAACATTTATGGCTGGATTCCCACTTCCGTGATAGACACCCTTGTAAGGGCAATACACAGACCAACCGTCACACTTTCTAGAAGATTATGAGTGGAAGCGACTTATCGAGTGTTCGATGGTCGATCTCTGCGGTGAGGAGAGTACTAGCACCGGAAGATTGTTCATACTTGCAGGCGAGAATGAAGCCTTCGCCCTAGTGCATGCCAGTTTCAGAGCAGGCATAATCCTAGGGTGAGCACCGAATTCCTTGACCGTCTCGCCAGCCAACTAAAAGTTGGCAAGGACCCTGTGAGACGACGTGCCATTGAGCGGATTTTAAACGTGATTAAGCGGAGCTATGAGGACGGCAAGTATCAAAGCCCCGTCGAAGCCGAAAGAGATTTCCGACGGTTGGTTGAACGCGAAAAAGAGTAGAATGCCGATTAAAGTGTGAAAACTCAGCGTGGCTTATCAATGCAGAATTCGAAGTCTTGTCTCCGGAAATTGGGCCAAAGAAGTAGATATATCCAATTTGAAAATTTCTTCTTGGACCGACGAGCAAGATGAGGCGTGGATTTCCAATTTGCCAGATGTAAAGAAACCGCCCCATGAAGGGTTCGATGCGTCAATTCTACAAAGCGTCGCGTACCTTGAACGGAAAAAAGAATGGGACGAACAATACGGCGCCCTACTGCAAATCGCCAGGAATCATAGGTGCGACCTCATGCCAGTCATTACTTCTCAAGGTTGAATCCTACTGTTGAATCCCGCTTTTCGTTGAAGTTCCTTATCAATTTCCCCCTTTTTTGGTGTGCCTATGTGTGCCCACTTTGGCTGATTCTATGCATTTCTGACCGCCGAACACCGTGCTTTTTTTGTGGGGCCGCAGGATCGCGGGACCGTAAAGCCCGTCTTCCAAGGGATTAAACTGACCGGTTTAGCTGGCAGTCGGTAATCGGAAAAGTGGTTTTCAATTGGCAATTAAACTCGAATGATCACGGCGCAGCTCAGAAAAGCATGTCACTCGTCATTTAGATTTTCGATGGCTACCGTGACGCGCGTCGGGCGGATTGATCGATGACGAACTTCGCAGCCTATCGGCGGTACTTCCCAAGCTCGCAGAAGCTTCGCCTGATACCCCGAATAATCAAAAAGTATCAAAGCCAGCCATCGAAGCGGTACAGATAGACTTCGAGTAAGAGGTGCCAGCGAGAAACCACGCCTAGAACTTTCCGGCCGGAGGTTGTCCTCCAAGAAAGACCGTTGCTTCGCTGCGTTTGTAGTGGTGAGCTTGACCGCAAGACTGGCAGATTTTATCGATACCGCCATATTCTGGACCTGATAGCGGCGGTATCTCGCGGTCCTCTTCATGCGGGCCGATGTACGTCACAAGCAGAGGAAAGCCACAGCTTTTGCAGGTAAAACTCCAGTAGGCGTAACGCACAGTAGCGCGAGGCTATAACACAACCAAGTCCCGTGCAAGGAATCTACCGTGACGGAGCATTTCTCACTGAGGGAACGTGGAATGCAGTACTCTGCGAATCCGTGTATAAATATTTTCGTGCCATCTGAGTGGACGTAATCCTAGGCTTGACGCACGGCAATCGACCTAGCGGTTCAAATCAGTAGCCGACTGGACGAGAAGCCTTTGAAACTCTTTATCGCTCACACCCAAATTATTGTAAGCCGTCTCTCTAAATATTTCGTGAACGAGCAGCCGGTCGATGGTGTGCAGGAAGGGTTGAATCTTGCCGTACAGGTCACTGACTAGACCTACTTCTCCCCTCACAAGCCATGCAGAATTTGGCGGGCACCGCTTCCGCCTAAAAAATCCCACAGAGGCTCATAGTCTTTGGTAAGTGGGTCGGAAAGGTCAAACGAGATTAGATAGAGGGCCATTATAGTCACCCCCTTAGAGCGCGAGCCTATAACACAACTAAGTAGCGCGCAAGTCATGGCTCATAGGTATGATTAGGTGCATTAAGCCCTGTCAGAAGGGGCGCTCGTGAACATGGAAAAACGTCGCAAACCACTCACGGTCTGCACTATCTGCTCAACGCCAGGCTATTACTTTGTCTTGGCCAACGTGAAGTGCTGTCGCAGGATAGGAACTGAGCGGTGCGAAGGATTCATTCGGGTCGCAATTGGCGCGAAAGACTGGACAGAATGCCCTTCATGTCTGGGAACCGGTCGGGAAGGCAATAAGGAGTGCAGCCAATGTTTTCTTGGTTCTGGTTGGCAACTTCTCCGCAGAGAGCCACTGCTTAGCTTATCTATAGCCTAACGATGAGAAAGAGTGAGCGAGAAAGAGCATCTAGAATCCTTTTAGAGCCTGCCTCCAAGCTGATCGTTCTGTCTGCTTGGGTATAGGTGAGCAAGTGCGAGGAATGGCAGGGGTGTTCGTTCGCCCGTCTAAGTCCTGATCAACACCTTTATCGCATAAGTGTTTCGGCCCAAAAGGACATGTCCGGTTATGCGGGTGGTCTCAATAGGTCGACGCAACACTCAAGTCGCATGCGACCTTGCATTGAAGACAAAGGCTAAATCTCTCTCCAGGGTTAGATCAGCCGGAACACTACCTTGTCTAGGTTTTGAGGGAGGACAGTCAAACAGATCACTTCCGCCGGGGAAACGCTGTCGAATCAATGCAATGGATGGTGTTGCATCGACCGTTTGAACTGGCACGACTTACCATGAGTTACACAAAGCAGTTCATTCTTGCGATTTCAACGATCCACAAACTTCCACCACCTAAATCCGATACGCTTCTCGGGCTGATTTTCGATCGGGGTGGCGAGCCCGCCAGGCCACCAGTTCCAATCGCCTGCAATGCGAAGCAGCGCCGGACCGATTACAATACGAATGAGTGTCGCGTCAATTAACACGGCGACCGCCAACGTAAATCCGATCATCTTGACCACCAGGAAATCTCCGAAGGTGAACGCCGCAAATACCACGATCATGATCGCGGCAGCGCTCGTAATCAGGCCTGCGGTTCTAGCCAGACCCTCGGGGATCGCATCCATTTCACTCAGCCCGCTCCTTCTGGCTTCCAGAACGCGTGCGACTAGAAATACCTCGTAATCCATGCTTAATCCGAAGACGATGGCAAACGCGACGATCGGTACTAGGGGAAACACGCTACCGGTTCCTGCGGGAACTCCCAGGAACCTGCTTCCGTGTCCATCTTGGATAACGAAAACCAATGCTCCGAAGGCCGCAGCGACCGAGAATAGGTTGAGTGCAATGGCCTTCACGGCGGCGAAGATTGATCGGAACCCGCACAACAGCGCAAAGAGCGTCCCCCCCACTACCAGCGCCATTACAGACGGAAAGCGGTCTCTGATAATCGTTTCATAATCTGCGTTGAGTGCCGGGATACCCCCAACGAGAAGGGTTGCGCCAGGCACCCCGGTGAGAGCTGGCGCGCCGGTCGTACGCAACTCCCGCACCCAGTTCACCTGGTCGCGCAGGGAGACCGAACTCGCGGGCAACATTTCAAGCAGCGCCGCTCGTCCGTCGCTACTCAGGAACGTTCGACGCGTCTCCCGCGATAGATCAGGGAGCGAAGATCGGTTGTTCTGCGCAAGCGTAGTGATAGAAATCACGCGGTCACAGCGAGGATCGGTCGCGAGGCGCTTGCTGAGACGATCCAGCGCATTCCACCCCGCGTCGGTTTGCGCGATCGAATCCACTGGAAGTTCGACAATGACGCGCAACGATTCAACAACGCCGCCCCGATCCATCCGTTCAAGGGTGTGCAGCGCATGGACTGATTCCGCCGCCTGCGGAAGCCAATCCCCTCGGGGGAGGCTGGTATCCAGTCGTCTGACCTGCCACGCGAGCAGAAGCAAAGGAGTACCTGCCAAAAAGAGGGCAAGCCAGGGATGCGCGACGATCGTCTTTCCCCACTGCCGCCAGCGATTTCCCGTACGCGCGGCCCGTTGCGCATCCAACTTTGCAGTAAAGGGCAATTTGCCAAGATCAATCCGTGGACCGAGCAATACCAGCGCTGCCGGAACCAGGGTATTTGTAAGCAACACACTCATTCCCGTCACCAGGAATCCCGCGACACCGATGGAACGGATTTCGCTGATCTGAACCGTCAAGAGGGCTAGAAATCCGATGGCTACGGTTGAGGCGGAAATCAAGAGTGTGCGACCTGCCTGACGTGCCGCGATGGCCGAGGCCACGGGTCCAGCGTGCCCAGCGGCAATCGCTTCCCGGAAGCGGCTGATCATGAGGAGCGCGTAGTCGATACCCAGGCCCAGGCCAAGCATGGTGGCCAAATTCTGAACGAGAATGGACAAGTGCCAGCGCTGGGCCAGAAATCCTGTAATCGCCAGAGTGGTCGCGATGGCAAGCTGGCCAACCGCCAACGGAATCAGGGCAGCCATCAGGCTTCCAAACGCCACCAGCAGAAGCGCGAGGGTCGCGGGGATCACCAGGCTTTCGCCGCGATGCACATCGGCGGCGCTCGCTTTCCGAATATCGAAGTTCAGTGGAATCTCACCTGTGAGTTCGAGCTTCACCGCCGGATAACGGCCTCGGAGTTGATTTTCAGACGCGCTTGCCAGCTGGTGAAGCCCCGGAACAATCGACTCGATTGGACCGCCGGTTGACGTGAGTCCTACGAGAACAAACGTCCCTCCTCCACGGCCCAGAAAAATTGGATCGCGCAACTCGAGATAGGACACTACTCCTGAAACGCCGGGTTGCTCTCTCAGTCCCGCCACTATGGTTTCTAACGCGTGTCCGCCTTCCACCGAATCCGCAGGCGGGAGTCCCTCGAGCACCAGGACAACACGGTCCACAAACGGCGACCGAAAACGACTGGCCAGCTCCTGACGGACAGTTTCAGCCTGGCTCCCTTCGACACGCGTTGCAGTTTCCAGGCGGCGCTCTGCGTGAAAAGAGAATGGAAGAAGTGCGATGGTGGCTGCGAGGACGATCCCTGACACCCAAAAACGGCGGACATCCATAGCTTTAATATGTCATATCAGACTAAATCGTCGTCACCAAAACTCTGCGGTGGCGCCTAAGAACCACAGGGGCGAAGGGGGTTCCATTCGGAATGCTTTCGTACGTTTGCGCTTAGATTCGCGAGTTTACACTCGCGCACGACTCACCTACGAACCTATCTGAATCTGCTAAACTCTGCCCCACCGGATTGGGAGGATCCATTCGTACCTTATTTTTGCTCGGACTGCTTGCCGCACTACAACCTGAAGTAGCCGACCCGCGCCTTGGCTCGTGGACGCTCGTCTCTGCGCAGTCTAATCTGGATCCGCCGAACCGGCTCTCCATAACACCTCTGCATGACGAGGTGCATGTAGTTATGTCCGGCGAAACTCATCTCGATTTCACAGCAAATCGGAACGGACACGAATCGTCCGCACCAGGCAATCTTGCGTTCAATCAAATTGAGCTGCGCAGGATCGATAAGAGGCAGGCGGAGGTCAAGGAGAAAAAGGATGGAGCTGTTGTGGCGACGATTCGCGAAAAAATTTCGAATGATGGGAACGAGCTCACGGCCACAACTGCAACCGGAGGCCACGCCGATCAGATCACCGTGTGGACGCGAAGTGGAGGTCCGAAGGTCGCCAACGACCTCTTCGCAGGCGATTGGACGCAAGATCTCAGCAAGACTCGTTTGCGGCAAGGTTTGGTGCTCAAAATCGAGACGGACGGAAGCGGTGGGATCCGTTTTCTGGGTGACTTCAGCTATAACGCCCGTTTTGACGGAAAGCAATACGATCTGAAGAACTCGCGCAACGATACCGTGACGCTTGAACTTGTGGATCCTCATACGGTGGACGCGAGCTACCGGCGGGACGATCAAGTCACGCAAAAAGATAGGTGGGTGATTTCCGCGGAAGGGCGGCAGATGACACTATCCACCACCGCCACGTTGGAAACGGGCCAGCGGCTAACTGAGAAGCTCTTGTTTAAGAAGCAGTAGCGGATATTGCATCTGTCAAGTCCACGAGCCCATCGCTCGGTGAGACCGCGTTGACCTCACGAGCCGCGACCGAAATGATCCCCTTGCGATACATGAATTTCAGAATGCCGTTAACTGTATCTTCCAGAGACGGATCGGCTTTGCCCCACACGGAGGCGTCCCGGGCCTTTTGATAAGAAGAGCTGTCGTAACGTTTGAACTCCATCGCGGAGATATTGTCGACAGAGCCCACCAAAAAATCCATCAGCGGAAAGAGAAGATCTTCCTTCCGGCATCTGCGGATCAGCTCGGGAACGAAGTCGGGAAGCCTGAATGTTTCGAACTGGCGACCAGTCGCTTTGGTAATAAGCCCGGTAATATCCATCATGTTCGAATAATCGTCCCGCGTGACATGGTAAGTCTTATTCGCTGTACCGCGAGTCGTAGAGATCGCAACGATGTTGTTCGCCACAATGTCCGCCGGAACAAAGCTGACCTGGTTGAGAGTATCAACGCCAATGCCGTGATTCACCATGAAGGCAATCAAGCGAACGGCGATATCGAAGTTATTGCCTCCGCCCGTCACTGAAGGACTCACCAGAGCAGGCCGGAAAATCCGCGCGGAAAGTCCCCGGCTTAGCGCGTCGACAACCACCTGTTCGGCTACCCATTTCGATTGGCTGTACCCAAAATCGAGTAGCTCCATATTCTCGTTCAGGTCGGTCTCATTCAGAACTGATTTCACCGCCCAACCGAACACGAAGGTAGTCGAGACATAATTGAATTCTTTGGGCCTTCCCTCGAACGCCAGTCTTACGACCTCATTGGTTCCCAGCACGTTTGCGTCACGCATCAGGTCGTAGTTGAAGAGGTAGTTCACGGTGGCACCGTTGTGGAAGACCGTGTCGATTTCACTCGCGAAGAAATCCCACTCGTCCTGCATCAGGCCCAGCTTTGGCTGCCCTAGATCTCCGCAGACGGGGATCACCCGAGCTTCGAACATCTCCATTAGACCCACCTCGCAGGGTCCGATTGACTCCATCGCGTCTCTCAGTCTTTGCCTACCTTGCTTTTCGTCGGAAGACCTGACGAGAACATAGATCTTCGCCCGTGTCTGTTCGAGCAAGCTTTTCATGAGGAATGGACCAATGAAGCCGGTCCCGCCTGTGAGCAGCACCTGATTCGGCACCGGTGTCTCCGGCACGGGCAAAGGAACTGGAGGCTCGAAGATGAGCTTCCTGTCGTTGCTCATCATCTGCTTCTCAGCAGCGCGCTGCTCTTCACGGAAAGCCGCAAGGGAATGACGCAGATGAACCAGCGCCGCTTCCGGAGCGTGCTTCAACTTTTCGGCTAGTCCAAACAGCTCTGCTACAGCGACACGCTGAATCACGCCGATATCTACCTGCCTGGCCAGCATCTCGGCGCCTGTATCTTTCAGGAGTTCCTTGAGCTCATGAACGAACACGACAAGATCCAGGGAATCCAGCCCGGCTTCGATGAGGTTGTACGATTCCTCACCTGTCAGGTTGTATTTGGTTTTCAATTCGGCGAAAGAAGAATGCATGTCGGGATCGCACAGGGAGTTCCCGGCGTCCTTCTCCCGCGAAAAGTCCGAAAGAACGGTGAACTGACCTCGCTGCCACATCTGCTTGGTCTTATGGCGCATAATCTTTCCCGAACTCGTTCTCGGGATCGCACGCGGCGCGATGATCGAAATCACCGCCACTTCCACGTTGAGATAATTTCGGACCGCGGCGGCAATCTTTCGTGCGTCGGGAATCGCCCTGGGATTTTTGGCTTCGGCGACGATTGCCAGCGCAGGTTCGCTGTCTTCCTGAATCTGGAATGCGGCGACGCAGTTGTGCCGGATCTGACCGCATGATTTCTCCACGACATTCTCAATGTCGTGCGGGTAATAGTTTTGCCCGCGTAGAATAATCATGTCCTTGATGCGGCCGCAGACGTAGAGTTCGCCGCCGTGGAAGAAACCTATGTCGCCGGTCCGCAGGTAGCCGTCTTCATAAGGAGAATCGTCCACAAGCCGCGCGCGGAACTGTTTCAGAGTTAATTCAGGATTGTTCCAGTAACCGCGGCACTTACCGCTTCCAGCGACCCAGATTTCGCCGGTGCGCTCCGGCTTAAGAGGAAAATGCCCTTCCGGATCCACGATCTTAACGTCGAGACCTGGCAGCGGCGTTCCACAACTGACAATCTGAGTGGCTCCGTCGATTTCAGAAATCTCGGTAGTCATGCGGGCCGTCCCCAGAGAGAGGGCACGTTTGTTGACGGAAACAATGTTGCGACCGCCCAGTGAGACCGCCAGAGTATTCTCAGCCAGCCCGTAGGCGACATAGAAACTCTCGGACTTCAGTCCATAGGACTGAAACGCTTCCAGAAACCGTCTGAAGGTATCTGGTTTTACGGGTTCCGCGGCGCACATCAAAACGCGAAGCGAGCTTAGATCACACGCCTCCAGGCTCTCCCTGGAAAGCCTCCCGGCGCGGAGGCAATAGTCGTAGGCGAAGTTGGGCGCAGCCGTCGCGGTGGCGCGGTAGGCCGTCATCGCATCGAACCACAGGATCGGCCGCTGAATGAAGTCCATGGAAGAGAAACCGTACGTTGTGCCACCTTTCAGCGCGGGATATAGGTAGCACCCGATGAGTCCCATATCGTGATACTGCGGAAGCCAGGAAACCACGACCGGCGCGGGATGGTCGATCACCAGCGGACACGTATCCAGTATGTTTTCGTGCGTAACG
>Ga0210405_10004099_pt1 | contig 13835 bp, 10 predicted proteins | sample IncBWH11MmetaG_FD_155492 | JGI IMG/M metagenome (GOLD analysis project Ga0210405, IMG submission 155492) | Forest soil microbial communities from Barre Woods Harvard Forest LTER site, Petersham, Massachusetts, United States - Inc-BW-H-11-M | ecosystem: Environmental > Terrestrial > Soil >... | reverse complement strand
CCTGGCGAATTTGTTTTGCAATCTCCAAAATCCGCCGATGAATGCGGTCTCGCGTTATCAAGACTTTGACTTTTTCGCCCGGCCTGCTGTGTGCGCTTCGAATTGTCTTTACCTTCGTCGCCATTGTTTTCCCCAAACTGGAACCGCGACTCTAGCCCACGTCCTCGTCTGTGGGCAAGGCTCATCTGCCATAGTTTCAAGTCTTGATCATTTGCAGTGACATTTGCATTCAATACTAGCGTGAAACACTACAATCAGACTGTCTCAGCCTGAAGGTTCCGAAGTTAAGGTTTGGGACCGTTCCCAAAGGGAGGCGATCGAAAATGGTTGAACAAATACTTCCGGAGCCCTGGTTGCGCGGCACCCTAGCGGAACTCCCGAGCGTTCATCGCGGCGTCTTGCACGCCATGGAACTCGCCAGCGAAGATTTGCATCGTTGGTGTGGCCAACTCACCGACAAACAGTTGAACCAACGGCCTGCGCAAATCGCTCCGGTTTCGTTTCATTTCCGGCATATTGCGCGGAGCCTGGACCGCCTTCTAACTTATGCCGAAGGAGACTCCTTAACTGAAAAACAGTTGGCTGCACTCAGAGCTGAAATGGAGCCTGGAGCCACTCGCGATGAGCTGTTTGCCGAACTCTCCTTTGCGCTTTCTACAAGCGCAGCACGCATCCGCACCTTTTCGAACGCCGACCTGGAAGCCTTACGCTCTATCGGCCGGAATAAACTACCGACCACGTTGGGCGGTCTTTTAGTTCACATTGCCGATCACACGCAACGCCACGTAGGACAAGCCATCACAACTGCGAAGATAGTGTTCGCTCACGCCCCCTAGACGCCGTGTTGTGATGCCCATACCTGTCTCGGCTATACTCCATGTCCGGGAGAAATGGTTTGCTCGAAACCGCAAAAAACACGCTCTTGATCCTGAGCGCACTATTTCCCATCGTCAACCCGTTGGGCGGCAGCCCCATTTTTCTGACTCTAACCCAGGATTATTCGGCATCTGCCCGGCGCGCGCTCTCCTGGCGCGTCGCGCTTAACAGTTTTTTCCTTTTGGTTTGTTCGTGCCTTATCGGAACGCACATTCTTACCTTCTTCGGCATTTCCCTGCCGGTAGTCCAGATCGGCGGCGGGCTGATTGTGATTTCGACTGGCTGGGCAATCCTGAATCGCAAGGACGATGAGCCTGCCCACCGCAACGGTGCGGGTCGCAATGATGTGTCGCCGCAGGATGAGTTTAAAAGCGCCTTTTACCCGCTGACATTGCCTTTAACTGTGGGCCCAGGTTCGATCTCCGTAGCTATTACTCTAGGGGCTAACCTGCCACGCCACGGCGGAGGGAACGTTCTCGGAATGCTCGAAATCCTGATCGGGTCCGCTATCATCGCGGCAAGCATCTACATCTGTTATGGATTTTCGGATCGGCTGGCGCGCGCCATTGGAGCTACTGCGATGAGCGTTATCATGCGCCTCTCATCGTTTCTGCTTGTCTGCATCGGCGTGCAGATACTCTGGAATGGCGCGAAAGCTTTGCTCCTTACGGTTCTTGCACCCGGACAGTAACGCCAGGAATTACCGCCCGCGTTTCTCCGGTCACCCCAATATTAAAGTGAGCCGGACATCATGCTTCCTCGCTTAGTAATTCAAATGGAAGTTCAGCAAGTGCCAGTGATAAATGAACCAGAAAAATCCGACGCAGCTCAGCGCGAGCAACGTGTTCCAAAGCTTGTACCAGAACCATTGACCGCTGTCGCCCCAGGATTTCAGGCTGGTGTAGATCGCGATCAGAGCGCCGACGCCGGTCAGTAACCCGAGAACCTGCAGGAGATGCAGGGCGAAATCATTGCGCTCTGTTAGAGGTTTGTCAGTACTGCTCACGAAAATCAAAAGACCTACGACAAAGACGACTATCGCAAAGCAAACCAGCCTCACCCACAAGCGTAAGCGCTTCGCGGGGGGTTCCAGGCTGAGCGGCTTTGCATAGTGTTTGCGAAGTATCGCGGCGATAGGCCAAAGCAGCAACGTGAGAGCGATGACGCAAAGGCTGAATCCAATAATGAAATAATTCACGCTCTGCTTGTTGAGAGGGTTGCTGATTTTCTGGAAGACCATAAACGGATAGTCGATATACGCGATTTGGCGGCCGCTCGGATCTGGGGCGAACGCAATTTTCGCATTGCCGTCCACCTGGCGAAATACCATGGGAGCGATCTCGCGAAAACGCTCGGGCTGCTGATTCAATCCCTTGCCACCCATCGAAATGGTGTTGTCTTTGGGATTGACGATGACTTTTGTCTCGCCCAGCAAGGTTGTGATTGCCAGAACGTTCGTCTGAAACCGGCGGCTCACTTCATACGAACCTGCTACGGCGGCCGCATCCTGCGCGGCGGTTGCCAGCGTGGGCTCGTTCGACGGCGGCGCCGGGAAATAGCGTTCCATGAATTTGTTAAAGAGCAGCCCGCGAGGATCAATCTCAGCGCGTCCGGGGCTGTTGTAGGAGACGAAGAGCCCGACGTTGGCGTCGAGAATCAGATGGAGGTTGCTGTGGAAGGAAATCGTGTCGCCGCCGTGGCCTATGCTGCGGTGGCCGTCGAGCCACTGTTCGTAAAAACCGAGACACATGGCGTTCATCGACGGCGGCCATACTCCCTGCTGGCGCGCGTGCATTTGGATGGCAGTTTCTGGTTTGAGGATTTGTGCATCGCCGTACTTCCCATTTTGCAAATGAGCGATCATGAAGTGCGTCATGTCGACGGCTGAGGCGGAAAGCGAACCGGCGGGAGCTACCTGCACATATTCGAAGTGTTTCGGCTCGCCGGAGCCGAGAACGTAGCCATTGGACATATCGGGCTTGAGCGCATCGGGCAGTGGCTGGCGAAACGTCGCATGCGTCATATTCAGCGGTTTGAAAATGTGTTCTTCGACGTAGTCGTTGAAATTCTGACCGCTGACTCGCTCGACGATGTAGGCAGCCATGGTCGTGGCGTAGTTGGAGTAAGCCGGCGTCGCTCCCGGCGGAAAAATTCGCGTCGGCATGTGCACGCGAAGATACTCGCCGGTGGGACGCAATTCTTCCGCGGAGTCGACGAACAAATTCTTCGCGGTCTCTTCGAAGCCTGTGGTATGCGTCATGATGTTGCGTAGGGTGATGGGCTTGCCGAAAGCGGGCGGAATTCTGAAATCGAGATAGTCGTTGACGTCTCGATCCAAGTCCAGCTTGCCGAGCTCGACTTGCTGCATGACTGACGTCCAAGTAAAGAGTTTGGAGATGGAGCCCGGGCGGAAAAGAGTGGTCTCTGGCGAGACGGGCACTTTTTTCGCGACATCGGAGTAGCCATAGCCCTTGGCGAAGAAGAGTTTGCCGTCCTTGACAACGGCAATGACCGCGCCGGCGATGTCCGCATGCTCAATTTCCTGGGGCATCAAACCGTCGAGAAATGCCCCGAGGTCGTCAGCAGTCAGCTCGTGCGCCTTTGGCGTTGTATCCCCTGGAACCGGCGTTTGAGGAACGACAACGGGCGCCTTGGTGTCCGTAGCCTTCTGAGGCTGCGCAAAAATGGCGGCACAACTTAGAACCGCCGCGGACCCCACCCAAAAAAGTCGCGAACGAATGGATGTTTTCACTGTAAAAGCCTCCGCTTTTCCTGATGGCGCTCATTAACGACAGAAATTCCCAAGACCGATGTTGCCGGCGCGCAAACGCATGAAACATTTGTTGCATTCTTGTCTGAGGGAGACTAAGTAGCAATGGCAAGATTGTCAAGCAATTTGCTGAAGCAAGGCGCGAATCGAACTGGACTCCTCGAGGACAATTCCTGGAAATGGCCCCGCAGGGCGTCCCTGGTGGTGTGTTAGTGGATTGCGGCACTCGTATCTTTTGCCGGCAACTTCTTCAAATAGCCCGACAAGTTTGCTTGCTGAAGAGACCGCAGCTCGATACAAGCGTTGACGCTATCCTTGGCGTTTTGAAGCACGCGTTCGGTACCCGGAAGATTTTGGGCCGCGAAAAAGTCCTGGGCATCGTCCCTCAGCTTTTCGTCACAAAAAAAACCCGCAAACGAGGCAAATCCATCAGAAAGCGATTCGCCCGCTTTCTCCTTGATCGCCGGGAAGTCGCCCTTGAAGAGTTCCCACGCCGCAGCCTGGGTATCCACGTTGCCCAGCAAACCGGCAATATAAAACAAGTCCTGATTCTTCACCTCCGGACTCAGCACCAGCTCGAAAGTACGTTTGGCCAGTTCCGCGCTTGGAAATTGTGAGAGAGCTCCAAGATAGTTGTAATACTCTTCCGGGGTTTTGGCCGTCTTCATGTGCTCCAGATATCGCTCGTACAAAGCGGCGTTACCTTCCAGCGCGGATGCGTAGATAGCACTCGATGCGAGGCCGGCGTAAACAGAATTAGGGTCTTTCATATACTGTTCCACGAGGGCGCGTGACCTTTCAATCGATTGGGGATCGCGGCCATACATCGCGAGCGTTCCAAAGACGCCTGCACGCAACGCTCGCTTCTCGTCGGCTTCGCCGGGGGCCGGGGCAGCGCCGAGATCCGCTGCAATCGGACCTAGAAACATGCGCACCCACTTTTCAAAAGCGGGCCGGTCGGAAGAGGCAACAATCGTGTCGTGAATGTCTCCAAACCTGCTCATCATTTCTTCCACCAGGGCTCGGCTGCGTTCACCCTTCATCTTCTCGAGCGTGTCCAGATAATCCGCGATGCTCAGGCGGCCGACGCGCACCATCGCCCACTCATCTCCGAGAAAGTGAATGCGCTCCTCCGGCGAAAAACTAGTCTCCAGTTCCGCGCTCATTTTTGCCAGCGTGGCGGTATCGTAACTGCTCCGATAGTAGCCGCGCCCACCCGCGTTGGCATAAACCCACGACGAACATCCCGGCAGTTCAAAGGTTTGCTGGCGCTGCGCCAGCAAGACGTACGTCGCATCCTTGGCGCCCGCCGGACGAAGATTTACCGGGATTTGCCAAATCTCTTGCGAGCCCGCAGTTAGCTTTGCGGGGTCGGCAAAATAACGCTCCTGCGACAGCGTTACCTCGGTGAAGGGCATTTTCTTCTTCCTGCGCCCGGTGGCGACAAGTTTCTCGGTGCAACCCGTTTTCACCACCGTAACAAGCGGTGCTCCCGACTGCTGCGTGAAGCTCGCCATGATTCCGTCAACCGGCTTCTCCGAGGTCGCCGCCATCTGATTCCAAAAATCCTCCGCCGTCGCGTTTCCGTAGGCATGCTTTTCCAGATAGGCGTTCGCACCCTTTTGAAAAATGTCCGGACCGACATACGCTTCCACCATGCGCAGAACGGATGCCGCCTTGCCGTAAGCGATACCGTCGAAGAGTGTGGCAATCTCCGCGGGGGTTTCCGCCTTTGCGCGGATCGCCCGGACCGATGCGATGGAATCCGTGCCAAGGGAGCCGCCGGTTTCCTGAATCTCTCCGCGCTCGTCGTGCCATTCCGGTTTCCAGGCTTTTACCGGCTTGTGAGACATCCACGTTGCAAATCCTTCGTTGAGCCAGATGTCGTCCCACCACTTCATCGTCACCAGATCGCCGAACCACATGTGCGCCATTTCGTGCGCCAGCACTGACACGACGGCCTGGTGCGCATCCACGGAGGCGTTTTTGTCATCGATCGTAAGCAGGGTTTCGCGGTAAGTAATCGCGGCGACATTTTCCATCGCTCCAGCGGAAAAATCGGGGAACGCAATAATGTCCAGCTTTTGGTAGGGATACTTTATCTGGTAGTAGGTGTCATAGAATTTCAGAATGTTTTCCGCGGAGAGCAACGCGTAAGACAGCAAGTCCTTTTTTTCTGGTACCGCACAAACGCGGATGGGAATCCCATCCGCCCCGCCTTGGATGCACGCGAAGTCGCCCACCATCATCGCCACGAGATACGAGGACATTTTCGGCGAATCGGAGAATTGCAGCGTGTGCTTGCTATTTCCCGGTCCCGGAGTGTCCGAAACGATCTTGCCGTTCGAGATGGCTGTATCGCCTTTGTCTATCACGAGTGTGACGCGGAACACGGCTTTGTACGCCGGCTCATCGAACGACGGGAACGCACGCCGCGCATCGGTTGCTTCAAATTGCGTTACCGCATAGCGCCGCCGCGCGGTCTGGCTGAGATAGAATCCGCGAAGCTTGTCGTTCAATATCCCAGTAAAACGAATGTGAATCTCCGCAGGTCCCGCAGGAACCATGCTTGGCACTGTCAGCGTTGTCGTCTCGTTTTTCTCATCCTTGGAGACCGCCGCAGCCTGCTTGAAATCGGCTGACCCAATCCAGACTTCCTTGAACTCGATCTCCGCCGAATTCAGGACGATGGCAGTCGCGGCTTTCTGCAGATGGACGTGAATCGTCTCGTCACCCGCGAAGGTCGCGCTCGCAAGGTCAGGCTCGAACTTCAGGTCGTAGGAGTCAGGCACGACATTCTCTGGCAGTCGCTGCGCAAGCACAAAGGAACTCGCAAACAGACCCCACATCGCCAACCCAACGAGGCGCTTCATAGTCTTTTCCTTCCAATTTATTCTGAAAAAAAGCGACATCACGTTTTATCAGCAAAAGTAGTCGCGCGACGTGCCGTTTCCCCGTTCGCGCTTGCTCGGCATAGACATTCCAACCCTATTAGACCGAGGCGTGGTGTAGAGGATAGCAGGCAAGCCACCTGATTTGCATTGGGGATTCAGTTCGGCCCGCCCCAGGCGTCGAGGCGCGAGGAGCTTGAGAGCTTAGGCGGCCGTCCGCTGGCTCTTCCAATTGTTTGTCCGTACGGTGAGCTGCTCGATTCGATCGCGCCTCACGGCATAGCCAAGGCCGGGAGTCTTCGGCACGTGAATCGTGCCCTTGGACGTCACCTCAACCTCCGGCTCGATGATGTCTTCGCCCCAATAGCGCTTGCTCGCGGAAACATCTCCGGGAAGTGTGAAACCCGCGAGCGTGGACATCGCAATGTTGTGCGCCCTCCCTATACCTGTCTCGAGCATTCCACCGCACCACACTGGGATGGAATGCGACCGGCAGATCTGCTCGACCCGCTTCGCTTCACTATGGCCACCGACGCGCCCAAGTTTGATATTGATAATCCGGCAGGCCTTCAACTCGATTGCCGTAAGAGCATGCCGCGCATTATTAATGCACTCATCCAGGCAAATTGCGGTCTGGATTTGCGACTGCAGTTTCGAATGCGCGTATATGTCGTCCCAATTTAGCGGCTGTTCCATCATCAGCAGTTTAAACTTGTCCAGTTCTCGCAGATGCCCCGCGTCCTCGAGGCGATAAGCCGAATTGGCGTCCACAGAAAGCAGAATCTCTGGAAATTCCTTGCGCACCGCCGCAACGTAGTCGAGATCCTTCCCTGGCTTGATCTTGAGTTTGATTCGCTGATAGCCGCTGCGCAATTCTTCTTCCACGCGCCGCACCAGCGCCTGCGGACTCTCGCGAATGCCAAGAGACACTCCGCTGGCGATCTCCTCCAACGTCCCGCCGAGCAGCTTGGAGAGTGAAATCCCTTTGATCTGCGCCTCCGCATCCCAAAGCGCGTTTTCCACGCCGCTTTTTGCCATCTCATGCCCTCGAATACTGGCGAGCAGTGCTGGACAGTCAGAAGCAGCGGAAACTGTCTTTCCAATCAGCAATGGCGCAACAAAATCGGAGATTACGTGCCACGCGGTATCCGTGGTCTCGGAGTTGTATCCCGGCGTTTCACTGGCGGTGACTTCTCCCCAGCCGCTGACGCCGTCGGCTACGACTTCGACAAGAATAATTCTGCGGTGATGCGAAACGCCGAAGCTCGTCTCAAACGGCGCCTTCAGGCGCATTTGCACTTCACGTAATGTAATGGATTCAATCTTCATAACGCTCCAGAAGGTATGTCCCCTGTTCTTTGTTGAACTCGAATCCCACGGCTGCGCGGCCATCGGCGATGTTCGTAAGGAATTGCTCGCGCACGTTTGTCTGTATTTTCTCGGCGGTCAACGGTTCATCGCGGCAGATTCGGCGAATATCGGCGGGAATCGCGATTCGTTCGCAATCCGAGGCCATCGCTCGTTGTTTGCCGGCGAGCACATCCTCCACTCGTTTCGCACGCACCCACCACTCTCCTACAAGACGGTCCGTAGGCAGCCCTGCGTGCAGCGGGCTCGACGTACGCCCGTAAAGATTGGGGATGTAGTGCCGTACAATCGCCCCTAGACGCTCGATATTAAAGTGCGCGTTCTTCAGCTGCAGCGGATCGAACGTCCATTCAATCAAATCAATTCCACGCTCCAAGGCATCATCGCGCTGCGCCAGCTTCAGCAACCGTCCTACACCGCGGTTCTGATACTCCTCGACGACTCCGACCATGTGCGAGTGCAAGTAGGTCAAACCTTCACGCATTGCCGCGAACGCCACAGCAAATCCTACCGGTGTGTCTCCATCGTAGGCAGTCATCACCTGCCCACCGGTTTTCTTCGCCACAATGAAAATCTGGTCTGGCACGGTGTCGATTGGCGCGTATCCCCAGATGCGTTGTTGTAGTTCGACGCAAACGCTCATCTCCTGAGCGTCTTCTATCATCTTGATCCGGATATCTTGCTTGACAGCGGCTGTGGTCACATCCCTCATTCACTTCCCCTCGTGCGCGGCCCATTCCCCGCGCACCGCGTGTGAAAACATGCCCGCAGTGCGGTGACGCAAATACAACGTATGTTACGATCCCGTCAAGCGGCATATTTACAGCGCGGTCGGACTTCCGTCCGCCGCGCGGCTTACTGTATCATCTACGCAACATTCGTTGCGAGACCCATCGCAGTAGGCGGTGTGCTGGTAGCGCAAGCGCACAGGCAACCATAAGAGAGTCGGGCTTCCTTGTGCCTCGCCATATTATAATACTGCAACATTTGTTGCGCTGCCGTAAAATCCTATCTCGCCGCATAAGCATCCACATGGCGCTCCCGCTTGTCTTTATAAAATCGATTTAATAGTGCGCTTCAAGGCGCGCGGCGTTAGAATTCGCGGCATGGGGGAGGACAGGAATGATTCGTCATCGACAGTTGGGACTTGCGAGTGCGTTGGCAGCAGCCTCGGTATTACTCGGAGCCGACGCTGTTCTGGCGCAGGGAAAGCTCTCGCCAAAGTGGGAAGAATTGACGGCGGCTGATTTTCGTCTGGGGGTCCAGCAATCGAAGGGGATGTGTGTGCTTCCCTTTGGCATTTTGGAGAAGCATGGACCGCATCTGCCCTTGGGAACGGATTTGCTGAACGTGCGCTACGCTTCGCTGCAAGCGGTGGCGCAGGAATATGCCGTCGTTTTTCCTGAGTATTATTTTGGACAAATTTTTGAAGCAAAGCATGAGCCGGGGACCGTGGCGTACAGCCTCGAGCTGCAACTGAAATTGCTGCAGGAAACGACCGATGAGATGGCGCGCAATGGATGCAAAAAGATTTTGATCGTGAATGGTCACGGCGGAAACGAACATCTGCTTCCTTTGTTCGGGCAGGCGCAAATGGATAAGCCACACGATTACGTCGTGTATATTTTGGATGGAGAGAGAAGCAGTCCCGGCGGCCCACCGAAAAAATCCACGGGGATTGACTATCACGCCGGGGAGAATGAAACCTCGAACACGATGGTCTCGCATTCCGATCTGGTGCATCAGGATCGCGCGGCGAGCGAATCGGGCGCGGACCAGAAGCGCGTGAATTTGCCGGAGGACGTATACACGGGAATCTGGTGGTACGCGCGATTCCCGAATCATTATTCGGGCGACGGCTCCGTCGCAACCAAAGAGCTCGGCGAATGGAACATGAAGAATTGGATCGATGCCATCGTCGAAGCCATTCGCGCGGCAAAGGCCGATGATCAGAGCTTGAAGATTCAGAACGAATTTTACGACAAGAGCAAACATCCGCTCGATACGCGGCCTTGATTCTTGTGCCGACTTTCCATGAAGGACAAAAATAAAACTGAGTCAGGTGATCGCGCGATTGGAATGGATGTCTCCATAACGCGGCGAGATTTTCTTGGTTCGACCCTTCTGGCGTCGGGCGCGAACCTGCTCGCGGCATGGAATCCGGCCCAGCTTCTTGCGATGGAAAGTGGCGCCGCGGCCGCTGGCGAAAAAGACGACTGGACGAGCTATGGAGGCGTCGGCGAGTACAGCCGCTCGAATGGAAATACCTATGCGGTGATGGAAGCAGGGCACAAAATGCGCGACGGCGCGTATGACCCGTTGCCTTCCGACACTATCGACACGGGAGAAACATACGACTGCGTGGTTGTTGGAGGAGGAATCAGCGGGCTGGCTTCGGCGGTCTTCTTTCATCGTCATGCTGGGCCGGACAAAACGTGCCTGATTCTGGAAAATCATCCGATTTTTGGCGGCGAAGCTAAACAGAACGAGTTCGAGGTCGACGGAAAACGACTCCTTGCGCATCAAGGTTCGGCGATTTATCTGGTTCCCTACCCGTACAGTTTCATTGCGCGATTTTACGATTCCATTGGGCTCCAAGTTCCCAAGCTGACTTACCAGAAATGGGCAGGCACCGGGCCGGAGATGGCGCTGAGCCGTACGCCGTATGATTCGGCAGGATTGAGCCGCGGACAGTACGGTTTCTGGTTCGGAGCAAAATTTGGACAAAAGCAGGGAATGTGGGTGATCGATCCGATCGGAAAAAGGATGGAAGGCGCGCCGATTTCTGCGGCTGCACGCCGGGAATTGCTGCGATGGTTTTCCGGCGGTGCAGCCGACGAATCCAAGTTTGATCCGCCGCAGTACGAGGGCGACGAAATCTCGCGGAAGCTGGATGCTATTTCGATGGAACAGCACATGATGGAGCGATATGGGTTGAGCCGCGAGACGATCCGAACGTTTCTTTCGCCCGTCGAGGGAGGCGGCTCGGGTCTGGGGCCGGATGCGCTTTCCGCTTTCTGTGAGTATGCGGCGGATTTGCTGCATCCGTGGGACGACGGGTCTGGCGAAGTTGTGCAAATGTTCCCCGGCGGGAATACGACTATCGCGCGGCTGATGGCCAAAGCGCTGCTTCCGGCTTCGATTGAGGGGCCGGCAACCGTTGAGGGAGTAAGCCGCGGCGCGGTGAATTTTGCGGCGCTGGACGCACCTGTCTCGCGAGTGCGGCTACGGCTTTCGTCGACGGCCGTCTCGGTGCAGCACGACGGCGATCCGGCGAAGTCCAGGTCCCTCTCGATCGCTTACGTCAAGGATGGAAGGGTTTTTCGCGTGAAGGCAAGATCCGCGGTCATGGCTGGGGGAAGCTGGACGGCAAAACACATCATAAAAGACTTGGGCGAAGCGCAGCGCAATGCGTACGCGCAGTTTTACCGGTCGCCTTGCATGATGGCGAACGTTGCGGTGCGCAACTGGCGATTTCTGCAAAAAATGGTGATTACGGGGTGCCGGTGGTTTGATGGGGTTGGAAATTATTTTGACGTGCGCAAAGTGGCAGTATGCGGCGGCGTTTCGCCTACGATAAACCCTGATGCGCCGATTGTATTGACGCTCAAAGTCCTTTATTCATATCCCGGCTTCTCGACAGAAGATCAGGGGCATCGCGGGCGCGGCGAGATGCTGACTACCTCGTTCCGAGAGTATGAGCGGCGAATCCGGCAGCAGTTCACGGAAATGTTCGGCGGCGCGGGGTTTGACGCGGAGCGCGACATCGCTGGAATAGTCTTGAATCGCTGGGGCCACGCTTATCTCAATCCGCAGCCGGGATTTTTCTTTGGGAAAGATGGGAAGCCGGCGCCGCGTGACGTTTTGCGAGCAGCACCCTTTGGACGAATCGCTTTCGCGAATACCGACTTGGCTGGGGCGATGGATCATCGCTACTCGATTCTCGAGGCGCGTCGAGCCGTCGAGCAGCTGCTGGACCAAGTGGTGACATGAAAAAAGAGCGCGTGAGCGTAGAGAAGGGCTATTTGAAATTTACTTCGCTGCCGGGTCCGACATAAGGATCGGGAAATCGGTGCGCGATATGGGTGGCAGACGGGTGATTCACTTTGGAGGGCCTTCCTTCTGTTTGCAAGCGTGCGTGGTCTTCGAGCCAAGACGGAAGAGCCGCGTTTTCCTGAGTCCAATGAACAAGCGCGGCTTCGTCGCACCAGTGAAGCAATTTGCGCATGGCATGTCCGTGGGCTCCGGCAAGCATGAATTGCTTCATCTCCACTTCGGAAGTCCACAGGGTTGCGGTCCAGAAGGTATGAAGGCGGTCGCGCAGTAACCTGGTGGCGAGATTGCCGGCTGAGCGCGAGGCCTGCCGCGTGGATCGGAGGGCATAGAAAAAGAACAAAGGAAGAAAACGCCAGGAGCGCACGCGAAGACGAGTAATGGAGACGAGCGGCATGGTTACTGGTCCGATCGCACGATGTGCGGCTAGATCCCAGAATTTGCGTTAGTGCTGCCCATAGTATTCGCCGAAAGGGCAGGATAACGCTAGAGGCAGTCCCGCTTTGCTGTGAATCCTGGTTGGGCTCGAAGGATAGCGAAATTAGCGTTCGCGGCGGAGTTGTTCTAACCAGCGAGCGAGGATCGAGTTGGAGGCGGATTCGATGTCGAGGAATTCAAGGCCCATGCCGATACGGGGTTTGACGATGCGGACCATGGCGAGGGCTTCGACGCTTTCGCCTTTGCGCGTTAGGGTGACGCGGGTGCGGGATTTTACGGCCAGGGGCTTGCTGGTACAGACGAAGCAGCCGCCGAGAGAGAGGTCCGAGGTAATGCCATCGCAGCGGGCGCCGGATTCGAGATCAAGGACTTCGGCGTCGGCGGCGAAAGGATAACGAATAGCGTAGCGGCGGTCGCGCAGGCTAACTTTGTGCGACACCCCATCGGCGGTTCGATCGTTCATGGTGATAACGTTGCCCACTGTCAATTAGACCGGGGAAGAGAGAGTCAGGAGTGACCGTCGGAGCGTTCCCCTTTACTTAATAATGGTGCCAGACAAGGCAAAAAATAGGGGAATTGTTGGGAGGAAGGAGGGCGAAAAAGGCAACAGGGTGGGGCGCCTTAACGGGCCCGGCGGGTAGGAGCACGAGATATTAGTTGGTACGACAAAGGGAAGTGACGCAAGGGAGATGACCGCGGAAGAGGGTGCTAATCTGGGATGGCAGATTTCCCTTATGTTAAACGACACAATGCGAAGCGATGGACTGCGGCAGAGCGACCGAGTGAGTTTCCGGATGCCGGTGGAGGCATCGTGGACGACGGGCGACGGAGCAGCCGTGAAGCACATTGCGGAGACGCTTTTGGTCAGCCGCAATGGCGGAGTTTTGCGATTAGATGCGAAGCTGACGGCGGGACAAGAGATTACGCTGCGGCGAATGGAAGGCGATCTGGTGAGAACGACGCGGGCGCGCGTGATGGCGGAGATCGATCAGGAGCCGGACGGATTTTTGTACGCGATTCAGATTACGGAGCCTCGAGCGGATTTCTGGGACATCGACTTCCCTGCTCCGTACAAGGCGGACGAGGCGCTAGCGAGGCTGTTGATGGAGTGCGGATTTTGCCAGAGGCGCGAAGTCGTTTATTTGAATGAGATGGAATTGAAGTCGTTTGAAGTGCGGAAATGCGTAGCGCGGCTTTGCAAACATTGCGATACGCCTTCCATTTGGATTGAAGCGCAATCGGAAATCAAGTCGCAGGAAAAAGGAGCGGCAAATCCGTTGACGGTGGAAGAACGGGTGATTCCGCGGCGGAACCGGACGCGGGTGAAGGCGCGCGTTTTGGCCTGTATAAGGCGGAGGGGATTTCAGGAGGAAGTGGCGGTTTGCGAAGATTTGTCGAAGGGTGGGTTGAGTTTTCGGAGTCGGAACGAATATCCGGAG